>Ga0224558_1001507_pt1 | contig 24127 bp, 21 predicted proteins | sample 714S32024metaG_FD_180682 | JGI IMG/M metagenome (GOLD analysis project Ga0224558, IMG submission 180682) | Peat soil microbial communities from Stordalen Mire, Sweden - 717 S3 20-24 | ecosystem: Environmental > Terrestrial > Soil > Wetlands > Peat | place: Sweden: Norrbotten County, Stordalen...
TGGGGAACCAGCGATCGGCTACCACTAGGTGACCACCGTGCCAGCCCATCTTGTAGGTGAGCTGGCGGCGGAGCTCGCCGGGGGCTATGTCGAGGATGGACCTGTTGAGCCCGGCCTTGGCCGCGTGGCCGTTCTCGAGGTGGTGACCAGGGTTCTCGGGATCAGCCTTGGGCTTGGGGGAAGCCGTCATGTTCTTCACGGCCAAGTCCTCGATGACCACGGTGCCGTAGGCGGTGGCCAGGTGGGTTGTGAGCTTGTGCAAGGTGTCCCGGCGCACGTTGGCCACCCTGGCGTGACAACGGGCCAGCTTGGCTGTGGTCTTGGCCCGGCGCTTCGAGCCCTTCTGGCGTCTGGAGAGCTCCCGGATGAGCCGAGCCATCCTTCGGACGTGGTGAGAGATGGGTTCGGGGTTCTCGAACAGCTCACCAGTGGACAGGACGGCAAAGTGGTGGACCCCGAGATCCACCCCGACGATGGCGTCGGGGTAGGTGGCGACTGGATCGTGAAGATCCGGCCGCCGTTGAATCGACGAGGAACGCGTGGATGAGCTTCCTCGCTGGGCTCGGCGGGCGTCGGCTCGGTTGATTTCGGCACCGGCAAGATCAACATCAGCGGCTATCTGCCCGAGTAGACACCTCTGGGCCGGTGCAAGGCGGCCGGTACATGCTGCTCGGTCACCTCGAGCACATCATCGAGGGCGTGACGCCCCACGAACGGTGGCCGCCCGGCAGCGACACACGGTGGAGAGCTGTCCGGGGCCGCCGGTAGCCCTGCCCGGCCGAAAGTGGGCCCGAGGCGTTCTTCAAGCCTGACGCCCGGCCGGCGGTCGGTGCAGCGGGGGCGACCGCACACGCCATCCTGGTCGGCCTCGGCTGAACCCGTCCGGCAAAAGCGTTGGCAACCTCGTTCCTAGGTGGTCACCAAGAACCAGCTTTCGATGGGCCGTGCGAACATGGCTCAGTTCGCGACCGGGATCTCCCATGGCCGACGCGGAGTTGCGGAACCTAGGTGACGACCCTGGAATCCGCATTTGGTCGGACTTGGCATGCGTAAGGCAACTGGCGTCCTCGTTGTCCATTTCTGCTCCTTCGTCGGGGAGCCGCCTTTCCGGCTCAGCAGAGACCAGCCTGCGCCGCGAGACTTCGAAGACACCGAGAACTGCCTGTCAATTGCCTACGTATCGCTGCGAGTCGTGACGCCTGTCGCCGTCTGCCTCCTCATCCCTGCGGTCCGTCCGGTGAGAGTGCCACCATGGGAAAGATTCGGCAAAGATCCGGGAAAGAAGGGCCCCAGCCGCCAGCGACGCAGGCCACACGTCCGGCATGCTCGATGAAATGACGGCCGAGTGGACGACTCCCAAGCCACATCGTCAGGTTGCAGAGCCGACGCGGCGCAGAGCCGATGGCAGGACGACGGCAGGACGGCGCCCCGAGGCTCGGCGCCCAGGCGGCCCGGGCACCCCGTCCAGCCCGAAGCGTGCGCAGAAAGCCCGTGCGGCGGCTCTCCATTGGCCGTCCTGGCAGAGCCACCGCGCTTACGTCCGTGAGCGGAGGACGCGTCGCAGGCTGCTGCGGCGCTCCCGGCGCACCTGGCCCAGTCGCCATCCCCTGACCACCGGCACGGCGGCACTGTTCGTGCTCCTGACGCCGGTGTGGGTTTCGCTTGGCGACGCACTCACGTCCCCGGCGCTAGGGCTCTCGGTTCCGGCGCGCCTTGCCGAGTGGCTGCGCGACAACGGCGGCGGCCCGGTCGTGAACACGGTCGAGAGTTGGTGGTACTCCCACCACCAGCCTCCCGTCGGCGGGCGACCCTTGGCCGAGGCTCTGCCCACCCAACTGCGCACCATTGTCAGCACGACTGGCCTTCGCCGCGACTCTCCTGCCCACCTCCCGGCACCGGCACCGCTCGCACCGTTCGCACAACCCGCCTTGGCAGGAGAGGGCAGCTGGAGGCCGGTCGGCCGCCTCGTGCGAGGCGTCCCGGCCGTTTACGAGACATTCCTCCGGCCGGATCCGGTCCACACCAGCGTCGTGGATGGGATCGCCTGGCTGGACACGAAGCTGTTGTCGGCAACCTTGTACTCCGGCAGCTACATCCCCGGCGGCGGCCCTTACACATACACGGCCCCGATCCAGCCGGGCGCCGCCAGCTCGCTCGTGGCTGCGTTCAACGCCGGATTCCGCATGCAAGATGCGAACGGTGGCTACTACACCCAGGGCCAGACGATCATTCCGCTGCGTGCCGGAGCGGCGTCCTTCGTGATCTACCGGAATGGAACCGCCACCGTGGGCGCCTGGGGAACAGACGTCAAGATGGGCCCGGACGTGGTCGCCGTGAGGCAGAACCTCAAGCTCCTCGTCGACAATGGGAGGCCGGTCTCCGGCATCAATGCCAACGACACGACTGAGTGGGGAAACACTCTCGGCAACCAGGTCTATGTGTCGCGCTCTGGGATCGGGGTGACCGACGGCGGGGCGCTCGTCTACGTGGGAGGACCGAGCCTCAACATCACCGACCTGGCCAACCTTCTCGTCCGTGCCGGGGCAGTGCGGGCCATGGAGCTGGACATCAACACCGATTGGGTGAACTTCGCCACCTTTGCCCCTTCGACCACAACCGGCCCGGCATCGCCGGCGAACGGAACCGACCTGCTACCGCTCGCCGACATGGCGGGACCGCCGACTCGGTACTTCGTGACGTGGTGGGCACGCGACTTCATCACGATGTCAGCCCGCAGGCCCTGAGCTGACCGCCGGCGCACTGCGCTGCGTCGCCGTAGGAGCGTCCGAGACCTCGAGCGACCATCGGCAGGATGCCACGTTCCCCGGCCACGAGATCTTCCAGGTCCGACACCGACTCCGGCCGCACCAATGTGGCGGCAGACGCCGCCGCCCGGCCCCAACCGGCAAGGAGCTCGCGCCGGGAGGCAGCACTCATGCGTAGATCCCGCAGATCAACAACGCGAGCCACGCGAGTCCCAGCACCTGGAGCCCACGATCGCTCAGAGCGAGCTCTTCCGGCTCGCCTCCGCGACCCTGCTCGATCGCAAGCTCGACGACGAGGACGGCGAGCACGAATGGAATGATCGAGAGCTCGAACCACACGATGTCCTCGGCGCGGTCCACAGGCCCGAGACGTCCGGCTCGCTCGAAGGCCCAGAGGCAGTAGGTCGTCACGGTCACCGACATCGCGAGCATGCGGACACTTCTCAGGAACGCCGCCGGGTAAGCAGCGAGGGCCGACCGGTGCAGCTCCCCCTGGTCCTTCATCACGGACTGTTCGACGCTTCGCTTCCCGGCGACAATGAGCAGAGAGCCGAACGAGGCCACCATGAGGAACCACGGTGAGATCGCGACGTGGGCGACGGCCCCTCCCGCGACCGCTCGGAGGGCGAAGCCAGCTGCCACACAGGCAAGCTCGACCAAAGGCACCCGCTTCAGCATGAGCGAGTAGCAAACGCTGACGGCCAGATAGGCGGCGATGATCCCGGCAAGGGCTGCTCCGAACACCAAAGCTGCTGTGACCAGCGCGACCGTCGCCAGGGCGACCGCGGTCGACAGTGCCAGGTCTACCGGGAGCTGCCCCGACGCCACCGGCCGGCTCTTCTTGACCGGATGGAGCCGGTCATTGTCCCGGTCGGCGACGTCGTTCACAAGGTAAGTAGCGGCCGAAGCTGTCACGAACACGAGGAACGCCACAACGCTACGAGCGACGATGTCGGGATGGATTATGGAGCCTGCGGCCGTCGGCGCTGCGAAGACGAGGATGTTCTTCGTCCATTGGCGGGGCCGGGTCGCATGCAGCAACCCTGCCATGCGGCTCCGCCCGGTCCCTGGCGGATGCTCTGGTGGCACTTCCGCGTCCTCGTAGGGCCATGTCGCCGGCGGGTGAGCTTGGGTCATGTTCACCGCAAGAGGCCCACAATGAACGGCCGAAGCGACGTCACGTCACACCCGCGGTTGCGAACACGATTCCTTCTGTGGCGTTCTCCTTGCCGTCCACCCCGATCATGTAAGCCTCGTAACCCTCGAGCGAACGGGCAATCTCAGGTCCGTCGTCGTCGGCGACCACGAGCGCGGTGGCCATGGCGTCGCACAGTGGCAGGCTCGAGCCGACAACGGTCGCAGAGGCGGTGCGGAACAGCATCCTCCCGTCCCTCGGGTGGATGAGGTGCGGCCCGCGCTCGTAACAACCGGAGGTGGCAACGGCGCGGTCGGTCTCGAGCACGCATGCAAGCGCCTCCGGCCTCCACGGATGCCGGACCCCTATCCGCCAAGCGTGCGCGTCCTTCGGCAGTCCGAGGACAGCGATGTCGCCGCCGCCATTGACGATCGCGGCGTCAACGCCGGCAAGTCGCAGGATGGCGAGTGCCTGCTCGACAGCCCAGCCCTTGACAAGGCCCGTCGGATCGAAACCGCCAGGCATCGCCCAAGGATCGAACCAACCCTGCGAGAGCACCCGCGCCTGCTCGCACAGCTCGAGGACGAGAGCCATCTCGGGCGGAGCTTCATCGAGGCGGAGGCGCCCGGCCCGGAAGCGATTGATCGGGCTTCCCGGCTTCCAAGTGCTGAAGATGTCGTCCAGCTCGTGCAGCCTCGCGCAGGCCGAAGCGACGGCGGCTTGGGCATCGGCGACAGGGCATTCTCCCGGTTCGACGTGGAACGAGACCACCGTTCCCATCACGGGTTCGGCGTGCGCGATCACACCGGCAACGTCACTTCACGCCGAGGAGGTCAAGTGCCGACTGGACAGAGTAGGCGTAAGCCTCACTCGTGTAGGTGGCACCCGAGATCCCGTTGATGTGGGTGCTCTGGGCCGAGAGGACCTCGTTGCGTAGCACCGGTATGACCTGTTGAGCGAGTCTCTGCGAGTACTGCTCGGCCGTCTGAAGCCTCGCGACAGAGACGTCCGTGATACGACTCCCCCGAACGGTGACCTTGACGGCGAGCACCCCGTAGCCGTACTGCTCGCTCGTCCCGAGAGCTGTCCTGGCTGCCCCTGTCGGTGGCACCGCCGGAGTTGTCGACGGACCTGTCGTGGTCGGAGACGAGCTGACCGGGGCCGGGGGACCGGTTCCGCTCAGGAACGAAGGCGCGCTGCCCGCGTGCATCGCGACAATGCCGGCGAATCCGGCCGCGCCGGCGATGACGACAGCCGGGGCACGTCTCATCTTGTGCAGCTCCTTGGTCGTGGTTGCGTGGCCTCGTGACGATCGGTCGTGCTCGTTCACAGGGAGTAGACCTCGAAGTGGACCGAGTCCTTGGGGACCCCGAGCCGCAAGACTGTTGCGACTACCCGATTGACGAATCCCTCAGGTCCCGACACGTAGACGTCCCGATTCTGCAGATCCGGCACGAGCTCGGAAAGGCGGTCGATCCGCACCTCCGAGCGAGAACCAACGAGCTCGTGAACTCGACCCTTCCGGTGCCGGACCAGCTCGGCGATCTCCGATGCGAGGGCCAGCTCCTCGGCGCTCGAGGCGCGAAGGATCACGACTGGGTCGCAGTCTCGGGGAAGGTCCTCGAGCAACGAGCGGATGGCCGTCACGCCGATGCCCCCGGCGATGAGCGCAACTCTTGAGCGGCGACGGGCATGAGTTGTGAAGGCTCCGTAGGGCCCTTCGATGGCGACACGGGTGCCTGGCCGTAGCCTGGCCACGGCCGACGAGTAGTCACCGATGCCCTTCACCGTGAGACGCAAGAAGGGCGGCCGTGGCCGCGCCGAGAGCGAGAACGGGTGGGCCTGCCACCACATCCCCTTTGTGAGGAACCGCCATTCGAAGAACTGCCCGCCTGCGACCGCGAGGCGGTCGAGGTGCCTCCCACGACAGACGACCGAGACCGTGCCCGGTCCTTCCGGGTGGACCTCTACAACCTCGAGGCGGTGACGCAAGGTCCTGAACAGCGGCAGCCCGAATCGGTAGACGAGCACAAGGCCCGCGCTCGAAGCCCAGAGCACAGACCAGACAAACCTCGTGAGAGGGTGCCCCACGAACGACGGTCCGAGCGCGATCTCGTGAGCGAACGCCAGGGCAAGCGCGAGGTACATGAACAGGTGAACGGCCCACCACGTCTCCCTGCGGAGCCGGCGGCGGATCGAGTAGACCGACGTGACCGCGATCGCGACCATCACCACGAGCGCGATCGTCGCCGTCAGCATGTCCGGGTACGAACTGATGAACGCGCCGACCTGGCCCCAGACACCTGTTTGGGCGGCCTCGGCATAGGCAAAGGTGAGCAGCACGGCATGGGCGACAATGAGGGAGATAGGCCATGGCGCGAGCCGGCGGTGCGCCGCGAGCAGCTTGTCCTGACCGAGCACTCGCTCGACGACTGGGATCCGGCTGACGAGGAGCACCATTATCAGCGCCAGATAAGTGCCGGACAAGCCGGTCAAATTGCCGAGGAACATGGCGACACCTCCCCGGGCCGCAAGCTGTTTCCAGGTCTCCGCGGTGACGGCGAGAGCGATACATGCCCCGAAGCCAAGCCCCGCGAGGACCATTGCGACATCGGCGACGACGGGCCGCGGAGCTGTTCCCGGACGGGAGATGACGGACTGCCGGCGATGTTTCCCGCTGTGCGGGGCGTAGGTGGGGTCGAAGGTGACTGAGGCCATGTTGATTCTGACCTTACGAAAGCGGCCCTCCAAGATGGGCCCAGTAACCGGTAAAGATTTGACAAGGAGCACAGACTCGATCCGGGGCGCCGACAAGACTAGAGCTCCTCGTGGCGTGGCCTCTGTCACGACCCGACAGCCCGATCCCGATCGCCTGTGGAAAGCTAAGAGAACAGTGCAAGTTCTCGTGGTCGAAGACGACGATGCCATCGGCGAGCCATTAGCAACCAAGCTTCGTCGTGAAGGCTTCGATGTGACCCTCGTGCAGACGGCCGCGGCCGCGCTGTCAGCACCGCCGGCCGATCTCGTCCTGCTCGACCTGGGGCTTCCCGACGCCCACGGTTTCGAGGTCTGCCGACAGCTGCGCGCACGCTCCTCGGTCCCGATCATCATCGTCACCGCACGCGACGACGAGACCGACCGAGTGGTGGGCCTCGAGCTCGGAGCCGACGATTATGTCGTCAAGCCGTTCGGCTTCCGCGAGCTCGTGGCCCGCATACGAGCCGTCAGCCGTCGGAGCACGACGCCTGCGCCCGTGCTCGGTTCGCAGGTGATCGGCGAGCTCGAGATCGACCGGCGTTCACACCGTGTGCTGCTGGGCGGGGAGGAACTGCCGCTTACCCCGAAGGAGTTCGACCTGCTTGCTCTGCTCGCTCTCGATCCAGGAGCGATGGTCACTCGACGCGAGATCCTTGCCGAGGTCTGGGATCCTCATTGGTACGGCACTTCGAAGACAGTCGATGTCCATATCGCCTCTCTTCGAAAAAAGCTTGGCAACCCTAAGTGGATCGAGACGAGCAGGGGCGTCGGATTCCGGCTCGCCGTTCCGAAATGAGGCGACGGCTCCTCGCGGGTTTCTTCCTTTTTGCGCTCGCTCTCGTCGTCGCGCTCGAAGTTCCGCTCGGGCTCAGCCTGGCTCGTAACGACCGGACGACATCGATGTCGGAGGTCCAACGCGACGCCTCGTCGCTCGCGGTGCTCGTGGCCGCCGGTCTGAACCACGGCGAAGGGTCCAGCCTTCAACTCGTCATCAGCCAATTCGCGCGCGCTGAGGGCGCTGTCGTCGCGGTCGTCTCGGCGGGGCACGTCTTGGCAGTGGCGGGCAGTGGTGCCATCGAGGAGCTGCGCGACGTCCGCACGCAAGCGATCATCAGGGTGGCTGCTGCCGGCCACACCTCAGGCGAGGAGGGCTCGAACGATGCGGACGACGACTTCCTGTACGTGGCGCTGCCGGTCGCGCTCACGGCGCCGGGCGCGAGCGGCGTCTCGTCCTCGAGCTACGGGCCCGACGTAGTCCTCCTCGTCGCCGAGTCGGCGGCACCTCTCCACTCGCGCATCAGGAGCCACTGGCTCACTCTGGCCCTCTTCGGAGTCGGCGTGCTCGCGGTGGCCACCACGCTCGGGGCACTTCTCTCGAGATCCCTCACCCGTCCGCTAGAGGCCATTGAGGCAGCCGTTGCCGCGGTCGGAGCCGGCCGCTTGTCTGAGCGGGCGCCGATCGGGCGCGGCCCCGCCGAGCTCACCGCTCTCGGTGAGACTGTCAATGACATGGCAGATCGTTTGGAGGAGCTCGTCCACACTCAGCGGGCGTTCCTTGCCGACGCCTCTCACCAACTCCGTACTCCCCTTACAGCGCTGCGCCTCCGTCTCGAGAGCCTCGAGGACACGCTCGACCCTGAACAGCAAGCCGATCTCACGCCGGCCCTCGCTGAAGCCGACCGGCTCACGAGGATCGTCGACGGACTGCTCACGCTCGCGCGAGCCGAGGGCGGTGTCCGACCAACGAGAGAAGCGGTCGACATCGCAATTGCCTTGCGCGAGCGTGCCAATGCATGGAGCGCCCTCGCGGAGGAACGTCAGGTGTCGCTCAGATGCGAGTCACCGGCTGCTGTCACCACGCATGCTCCGACCCTACGAGCCCTCGCTTGCCCAGGTCATCTCGAGCAGGTCCTCGACAACCTCCTCGCGAACGCTCTCGACGCGACGCCTGCCGCCGGAAGCGTGTCGCTGCAGGCTGTCCGGGTGGGAGACGCCATCGAGGTTCATGTGATCGATGACGGGCCCGGCATGAGCTCTGCTGACAGGACGAGAGCTTTCGATCGGTTCTGGAGGCGGGAAGGAGCCCCGCACGGCGGCACCGGCCTCGGACTCGCCATCGTCGCTCAGCTTGCAAGGATGTCGGGTGGGACCGCGCGGCTCGACGCCTCCCCGTCCGGCGGGATCGACGCAGTGGTGCGGCTTGACGCCTGTGATGCTTGAGCGCGCAGTCGCGAAGAGATCGGGGCGCTGCCGGCGGCGGTTGTCCAATTCGTTTCCAGCAATTGGTAAAGACTCGACAAAAGCCGCCAGATAACTGGGGATTTGCGCGCTCGCTTCCTGCCGGGACGCTTAGGATTGCTCGATGTCATCTCCGACCAAGCCGTCATGGCAACGCCAAGACTCGGCCGCGATGAGCGCGCTGGTGGTCTTCAGGATCGACTTTGCCCCGGAACACAGACAGCCCGCGGCTGCCGGTCTCCTGCTTGCTACGGTCGTGTCACTGATCGGGTCGTTGTCAGCGGACGCGGCCCTCGTGGCAATCGGCACGCGGATCTTCCCCGTCACTAGTGGTTACGTACACTTCCGGTTCTCCGACTACGGGAAGCTGACGACCATCGGCGTGATCATCGCCTGTGCCGCCTGGCCAGTCGTGACTCGAGTCTCATCGGCTCCGCGCTGGGTGTTCTTGCGAATGGCTGCCCTAGTGACGGTGGTGCTGTTGGCACCGGACCTGTACATCCTTGCCAAGGGCCAGCCCGTCAAGGCAGTGCTCGTGCTGATGATCATGCACCTTGCGATCGGCCTCGTGACCTATAACGCCCTCGTGCGCCTCGCCCCGGCCAGGCGCAGCACGTCAAATCCAGGTGGCCATCGGCGGCGGCGCTATTAGGGAATGCGCTGACCGGCGGGTGAAATCCGCGGCGGTCATCGCTGTCGAGCCCGCGGGCTGCGGCCGCTTCCTCAGGAGGAGGGACAGGCCCTCGGGTCGTAGGAGGGAAGGGGCTGTACTGCCGGGCTCGGCGGCCCGAGAGTGCTCACAGACGCCAGCTCCACCGTGGTTGCCGCCAGCTCCACCGTGGTTGCCGTCAGCTCCACCGTGGTTGCCGTCGTGCCCACCGCGGTTGTCGTCGTGCCCTGAGCCGGAGCGTGGTTGACCGCCACGGAGTAGTCCGACCCTGTGACCACGGTCACGTCTGCGCCGGCGGCGGTCGTTCCTTCGGCCATCGCGACAATGCCGCGGAGATCCTCGACGACCCGTTGGGCGTCGAGCAAGTGTCCCGGAGCGTAGTAGACGACCGTCTCCGAGATCGGGCCGACCGGTGTCGCGCTGCCTGTGCCCACGACGTGGAACCCGAGCGACGAGAGCTGATCGGCGGTTGTCGTGGCCTGACCGGCTGTCCCCGTCCCGTCCATGACCGAGACCATGACCGAGCCGGGCGCGACCGCCGAGCCCGGTGGAGTCTTCAGCCCAAGGAAATTGTCGACGGCTTGCTGGTCTTGAGGATAGGTCGGCAACACGACCGATCCGTAGTCGTAGCCCTCGTACATGTAGTCCGCGAAGTTCTCTATGTTCGGCATGGTGAGCTCAGGAACCGTGCCGATATTGGTCGAACGGAAGGCCCGCAGGAGATCGACCATGTCGCCGAGCGACAACTTCGAGTCGACCTCGAGGTCCGGGGCGACAGCACCTAGAAGCGAGTTGTCGGTGAGCGGGTTCGAAAGGCCGCGCTTCGCGATCGCGGTGGCCAGCACCCGGAGGAACTCGTGCACTCGGATGATGCGCCCGAGGTCGCCGCTGCCATCGTCTGTCCACTGACCATCCTTGAAATACCAGTAGTTGCGCGCCCTGACCAAGGCGAGAGCGTTGAAGCCGTTCAGGTACACACAACCGGTGGTTCGGATGTGGAGCCCGCTGCTGTCGTCGCGGACCCGGTAGGGGAAATACATCTTGATCCCGCCGAGGGCGGTGACGATGTTCTGGAAGCTGTCGAAGTTGAGCTCCACGAAGTGGTTGATCGGGATCCCGAAGTTCTCCTCAATGGCTGCGACGAGCTGGCCGGGACCGTCCGCGAGCGCGGCATCGATCTTGTAGAACTGCCCGGGCCGGACGTTGTTCATGACGAGGTCACGCGGGACGGAAAGGACGGAGACCGAATGGGCCCGCTGGTCGGCACGCAACAGCAGGATCACGTCCGAGTTGACGCCGGTGATGCCTGCCGCGCAGCTGCCGAAGGCCGAAGTCTGTTTGTTGTCCAGCACGCACCGGGACGTCGAGCCGATGAGGAGGAAAGTCTGGGTGCCCACGTTCGGACCCGAGGTCGCCGGCGGGGCGAGCTGAGACACCGTCACCCGGTGGACCTGGTGGAGCCGAAAGGCAACGAAAGCGACCTCGGCCCCGGCAAGAGCGAGGACGACCACCAGGAGAGCTATCGATGCCTTGATCAGGTTGCGGAGCCAGCGTGGTCGGCGCGAGCTCCTGCGCCGGCGGCCGAACCGCCGACGAACAGGAGGTTCATCAGAGTCAGGGAGCTCGCTGCCAGAAACGTCGGCCACCAGACTCAGACTAGGGATGCTCCCTTAAGATCTTGTGAAGCGAGCAAACGAGTTGTCTCGGCTCACCCGCCGGCGGACCGGCCGTAGGAGGTAGGGCTCGTCGGGCCGCCAAGACGTACTCTTCGGCCTTGGGTTCAGGTTTGCGACCTGCTGTGGCCCAACTTCTGTCGGCTAGAACGGAGGGTGATGAGGATCCTCGTGGCCGAGGACGACGAAGCTCTCAGATCCGTGCTGGAACGGGGCCTGAAGAGAGCCGGCTATATCGTCGACGGCGTTGCCGATGGATCGGACGCGCTCACCTATCTCCGATCCTACGAGTACGAGGTTGCCATCCTCGACTGGCGAATGCCCGTCATGAGCGGGATCGAGGTCCTCCGGTCGCTACGCCGTTCGGGCACCGGCGTGCCGGTACTGATGCTCACAGCTCGGGACATGCCAACCGACCGGGTGGTCGGCCTCGACGAAGGCGCCGACGACTACATGGTGAAGCCCTTCGACTTCCCCGAGCTTCTTGCACGGCTGAGAGCACTGCAGCGCAGGCCGTCGGACGCGCACCCACCTCAGCTGTTGGTGGGAGACCTCGTCTACGAACCGACCTCGCGAACCGTAAGGGCTGGCGGGAAGGCAATCGGCCTGACACAGATTGAGCTCGGCATTCTGGAGGTTCTCCTGCAACGCTCTCCTGCCGTCGTGACCCGGCGATCGATTGCCCTGCAGGTCTGGCAGTACGAAGCCGACGCCGTCGGCTCCAACACGATCGAGGTTCACGTCGCCCACCTTCGATCAAAGCTCTCCGGCGCGCAGGTCCGGATCGAGACCCACCGCGGCGTCGGCTATCGCCTCGTGCCCGCATGAGAAAAGGGCGACGAGGGACCGCGAGTGACCATCTCGCGCCCTCGCTCAGAGTCGCCTTGGCGGCCGCTCTGGTAGTGATCGTCGTGTATGCGGGAGCCGTCGCGGCCTTCGACGTGCTGGTGGCGCACCGCCTGGTCGCTCAGGCCGACCGCCAGCTCAACAGCCGTCTTGCGGTCGCCCGGCGGCGACCACCTGCTCTTGCCACCGAGGAGCCGGACTCGCCAGGTGGGGGTGTCCAATACGGGCTCGGGATCTATGGCGAGCCGATCTACGTCTGGGAGGTTCGCCCTCAGAGCCGCGTCGCCCAGGCGAACGCCGAGTCGCCGGCGCTGCCTTCGCTGAGTTGGCCTGGGGCGGGCGCCGGGTCGGTCACCAGGAGCCTCTCGGGTACTGACTACCGGCTGCTGTCAGTGCCTTACAGGGGCGGCCTTCTCGTTGCTGGTGAGAGCCTGACAGAGCTGGCCCATGTCGAGAGCGTCCTCGTCAACTCCGAGCTCGTCGCTGCACCGGTGCTTCTCCTGGCGATCTTCTTGGCGTCGTTGCTGATTGGCCTCCGCTCTGCAAAGCCCATCGAGCTTGCTCATCGCCGGCAGTTGGAATTCACAGCCGATGCTTCCCACGAGTTGCGAACACCGTTGAGTGTGATCGAGGCAGAGTTGTCGTTGGCCCAGAGTTTCGAGGGGGATCCTGAGCCAGCGGCACTCGATCGGATAGCCCGGGAGAGCGAGCGTTTGAAGCGGATCGTCGAGGACATGCTGTGGCTGGCCCGCTTTGACGCCGCCCCGCCGCCCCCGGCCTCAGGCGCGATCGACGTCGCAGCAGTCGCCGAAGGATGTGCCGAGCGCTTTCGGGCTCTTGCCAGCACCAGGTCGCTCGATCTGCAGCTGGAACGGGTCGGAGCCGCCCCCGCGACAATTACGGCACCCGCGGAGTGGATCGACCGTCTCGCGGCCGTGCTCGTGGACAATGCTTGCAAGTACGCAGGCGAAGCCGGCCGTGTCCGCATCGAGGTGGGACGAGTGGGTCAGCGCGTCGTTCTCGCGGTCGAAGACACCGGCCCCGGCATTCCGCCGGCGGAACGTGAACGGCTGTTCGACCGGTTCCGGCGCGGCACCAACCAGGCAGGTGGTCACGGCCTCGGTCTCTCGATAGCCGATTCCATTGTTCGCACTACCGGAGGTCGGTGGCGGGTCGACGCGAGTGCGGGACTTGGCGGTGTTCGCATGGAGGTTTCCTGGCCGCTGTAGCTCCCATCGAGGAGGGCCGCAGTTTCCCGAAGGACTTCTGACTGGCCCTGTCCCGGACGCTCAACCGGGAGCAGGTCTCGTTTGTCTTGACAAGACACTCCGCCTCAGCTGCAAGACTGGGCAAGCTCGGATGGCATCAGAGGGACTCGATGGGTCAGTCGAGAAGGAGGTGTCACGTGGCTTCCACACGAGAAGGAGAGCGAGAGTTGACGACTGAACCGTTGCGCTGGGGGCTGATCGGCTCGGGTCTGATCGCCAAGGCTTTCGCGGACGACCTAACTGTGACGGACTCTGGTCGGGTCGTCGCAATCGGTTCGCGCAGCCAAGAGTCAGCCGACCATTTCGCCGACAAGTTCGGCATCCCCCACCGTCACGCCTCCTACGAGGCGCTTGTGGCTGACCCGGACGTGGAGGTTGTCTACGTGGCGACACCACACCCGATGCACCTCGCCAACGCGCTGTTGGCACTCGAAGCCGGCAAGCCGGTGCTGGTGGAGAAGGCGTTTACCATGAACGCCGGTGAGGCCCGCGAGCTCGTCGCCAGCGCGCGCGCCAAGGGGCTGTTCTTGATGGAGGCGATGTGGACACGGTTCCTGCCGCACATAGCCGAAGTCAATCGCCTGCTCGCCGCCGGCGCGCTTGGTGACATCGTGACCGTCATGGCCGATCACGGTCAATGGTTCCCGAAGGATCCTGCGTTCCGTCTCTTCGCGCCCGAGCTCGGCGGTAGCGCGCTGCTCGACTGCGGTGTCTACCCGGTGTCGTTCGCGTCAATGGTCCTCGGCAAGCCGGACAAGATCGTGGCGCTGGTCGCCCCGGCGTTCACGGGTGTCGACGGTCAAACCTCGATGCTCTTCGGGTTCGCGAGCGGAGCTCAAGCGCTCCTGACATGCACGTCTTCCGCCAGGACTCCGGTTTGCGCGGTCATCGTCGGCACTGAGGCCCGCATAGAGATCGACAGCCTGTTCTACGCACCTTCGTCTTTCAGCCTGATCGGCCGCGACGGGGGTGCCTCCCGCTTCGCGCCACCGCACAAGGGGAAAGGTCTGCATTATGAAGCCGACGAGGTCGCGCGCTGCCTTAGGGCCGGGCTGCTGGAGAGCCCGCTGATGCCGCTCGACGAGACCGTCGCGATCATGGAGACCATGGACACCGTCCTCGCCCAGGCCTAGGTCAGGCGGAACCGAACCTCCGCCAGTAGGGACGAGACGAGAAACCGAAGAGAGCGTCGTCCACCCACTATCTTCGTCTCAGCATGCAGGACTCCACCGAAGTGAGAACTGCTCCGGACGGCACGACGCTGGAGAAAAAGCCGTCCTCTATCGAGCGCATCCAGCGCCTGGAGCGCCTGGAGCAGGAGCGCCTGGAAGCTAAGGCTCGCAAGGCGGAGCGACGGCGCCAGACCATCGCCGGGGTCAAGCCGTCGGGTGGGCGCCACGACCTCGTAGATGAGATCGAACAGGTCACGAAGTTCCCGATGGCCCTGTTGGGAATCGCCTGGCTGGTCATCACCATCATCGTCCTCACGAGCGACGTCAGCGGATCGGCCTCTATACCCCTTGTCGGCACTCTCTTTGCGCTCTGGGCCATCATGCTGGCGGAGTACCTCGTGCGCCTGGTAGTCACCCCCGACAGTCGCGGCTATCTCAAGCGGCGCTGGGCGGAGCCGGCGACTGTGCTGGTGCCGGCGCTCCAGGGCTGGCACTTCATCGGGATCGAGAAGATGAGCCTCCTCTTGCACGAGGGCGAGCTGCGGCTGGAGGCCATCCTCAAGCACCACAGCCTCTTCCGGGTGCTCATCGCCGCCTGCGCAACCCTCATCACCGGGGCCTGGCTGGTGCTGCTCTTCGAGGAGAATGCAAAGGCGAGCAACATCCACAGCTATCCCGACGCTCTTTGGTGGGCCATCGTTACGGTGACCACCGTTGGCTACGGGGACCGGTACCCGGTCTCCGTAGGTGGCCGGGTGGTGGCCGCGGTCCTCATGCTCGTGGGGATCGGCCTCATCGGGGTGCTGACCGCCACCGTCGCTTCGGTGTTCATCAAAGAGCACACCGACGCCAACAAGGAGACGTTCAAGAAGGGCCACGCCGATCTGGGCCAGCAGCTGGCGGTGATCAGCGACCGGCTCGCCGACGTCGAACGGCGGCTCGGCGCCACCCCCGCCGAGGTGGCCGCCGTCGATGCGTTGGCAGACGCAGAGGCCGAGGCGAACAGGCCGATCGAGCCAGATCAAGGAACATCCACCTCCTGAGAAAGAGAGCATCAATCCCATGAAGGGCACCCTCACTCAAGATGGCAAGACCGCCGATGCCACCGGGCCTGGGATCGAACAGGCAGCGGCCGCGGGTACGTTCTTCTGGCTCGATCTCGACATCCACGACCCTGGGCCGGACGACGACGTCAAGGGTATGTTGATCAACACGTTCCACTTCCACCCTGTGGCCGTGGAGGCGGCGGACCAGTTCGGCCAACGGGCCCGCATCGACGACTACGACGACTTCGTCCACATCGTCACCTTCGGCATGGCTGCCGACGGGAAGAACGTGGCCGAGGTGCACTGCTTCATTACCGAGAAGCTCATCATCAGCCTCCACCAGGGCGACTGCCCGGCACTGGCCACGGTGCGCGACCGCCTCGGTAACCACCACTCTTCGGATCTGGCCGCACCGCAAATTGCCGTCTTCTACCTGATCATGGACAGCCTGATCGACTCGTTCTTCCCCGTGCTGTCGGACTTCGACGACTCGATCGACGATCTCGAGGGCGCCATATTGAAGCAGCCGACCGAACAGCAGTTGGGGACGCTCTTCGACATGAAGCGGCAGATCATGAGCATCCGCAAGGTCATCTCGCCCCAGCGGGACATGATCTCCAGCCTCAACTCGGGCATGGTGAACATCCCCGGGATGACCGATCAAGGCGCGGCCTACTTCCGCAACCTCTACGACCACCTCATCCGCATCAGCGACATGGTGGACGGCTACCGGGACCTGATCGGTGGCGCCATGGACACGCACCTGTCCATGGTGTCCAACCGGCTGAACGTGGTCATGAAGCAACTGGCCATCATCGCCACCATCTTCATGCCCCTCGGATACCTCACCGGGTTCTTCGGGCAGAACTTCGCCTGGCTGACAGGTCATCTGCAGTCGAACATCAGTTACTTCCTCTTCCTCGGCATCGGTTCTGAGCTCGTCGCGCTCGTGCTCTTGTTCATCCTCTTCAGGCGGCGCGGCTGGCTCGGCAGCGGCCCCACGGCCTGACCGGATCATCTGCCTTTTCCTTTAGCCGCCGGGCCTGCGATGCTGTGTGGGTGCCCGGCTCAATGATCAGTATCCCGAGCGGACAGCTTCCGCTGTACGTGTCCACGCCGTCGAGCGAGGGCCCGTGGCCTGGAGTCGTCGTCATCCACGACGTCCTCGGGATGAACCAGGATCTGCGGAACCAGTCCGATTGGCTCGCGGGCGAGGGATACCTCGTTGCGGCGCCCGATCTCTTCCATGGGAGAGGAAGAACAGCCTGCATCATCTCTGTCATGCGCGATGTGCGAGCCGGCAACGGCGGGGCCTACGACAAGATCGAAGCCGCACGCGCGTCACTCGCGGCGCGGGACGACTGCACCGGTGCGATCGGCGTGATCGGCTTCTGCATGGGTGGCGGGTTCGCCTTGATGCTGGCGCCAGCTCGCGGGTTCGCCGTGTCGAGCGTCAACTACGGCACTGCCCCGAAACGGGCTTACACCTCCACCTTCCTCAAAGGAGCCTGCCCTGTCGTCGCGAGCTACGGCGCCGAGGACCGGGCGCTCAGGGGCGCTGCGGACCGCCTCGAGGAGGCGTTGGCGGCGGTCGGAATCGAGCATGACGTCAAGGAGTACCCGGGCGCCGGGCACGGGTTCCTCAACGACCACGAAGGAGCCGGGGACAAGGCGCCACTTGTCTTCGCCGCCTTGGGGCGACTCTCGGGGACGAGCTACCGCGAGCAGGCTGCGCTGGACGCCCGCCGCCGCATCGTCGCCTTCTTCGACGCACACTTGAAGACGTGATCCGGGTTCCGCGTGTCGGTGCTCCGCCGCGCACCGAGCTTGTCGGTCTACCGCCCTAGGAGCAGCCGGGTCATCTGGCACCGGTGGAGGTCGCCACGAAGTGGTCCTCCTCGATCTCGACGAGCGGCAGAACCTCCTCGTGGGTCCGCAGGTACGTGTCGGTGCGGAGCAGGCCCGCGGCGAGGTCGCGCTCGTGCACGGCTGCCTGCGCCCGGCGCCCCTTGCGGGCACGCATGCCCGCAAGCGGGTGAAGGCTGCTCTTCGAGTAGCGGCCGGGGCGCCCGCGGTCCTGGTCCTGCGGGGTGACACCCATGGCCTCCATCTCGGCACCCAACCCGCCCTCCCACTTCTTGTGGAGCTGAGGCACGGAGGTCAGCAGCATCCTCGTGTACTCGTGCTGGGGGTTGTCGAACACCTTCGGGGTTGCGCCCATCTCGACCACCGCTCCACGGCGCAGGATGATCGTGCGCTCGCTGATGTAGTTGCCGAGGGAGAGATCGTGGGTGACAAAGAGCACGCCGAGCCCCCGGGTCTTCAGGTTCGCCAAGAGGTTGAGCACGTCCACCCGGGTCGACGCGTCGATCATGCTTATGATCTCGTCCGCGATGAGGAGCTTGATGTCCAAGAGCAGCGCCCGCGCGATGAGGATCCGCTGGAGCTGGCCACCCGAGAGCTGATGGGTGAACTTGTCGCGCACGTCCACGGGGTTGAGGCCGACAGACTCGAGCGCCTTGTCCACGCGCTCACGCCACTCATCTGCGCTCACGCCGGGGTAGTAGGAGTGCCTGATCGTCGCGAAGACGCGGTCGGCCCGGTACACGGGGTTGTACGAGCTGAACGGGTCCTGGAACACACCCTGTACGTGACGGTAGTACTCCCGGAGCTGCTTGCCTTTCAAAGTGGCGATGTCCGTGCCCTCGAAGGTGATCGTGCCCGAGGTGACGGGCGTGAGCCGCAGGATCATCTTGCCGAGGGTGGACTTCCCACTGCCGCTCTCGCCGATGAGGGCGGTCACCTCGCCGGGGCGGATCTCGAAGCTCGCGCCGCGCACGGCCGGCAGTGTCCCACCGCCGAAGGTGCCCGTCTTGAAGGCCTTGGTGACATTGTCGAGTACCAGCACGGCTCAAACCCCTCCCGACGGCAAGACGCCGTCCGCGTGAAGCCAGCACGCTACCGAATGACCGGGCTTGACCTCCACAAAAGGCGGCTCGTTCGCACAGCGGTCGAAGGCGAACGGGCAGCGGTCGCGGAACCTACAGCCGGCAGGGGGATTGAGGAGCGGGGGAGGGCGGCCCGGGATGCCGACGAGCGTGTGCTCGTCGTGGCGTATCCCCACTTCCGGGAGCGAGGAGATGAGCAGCTGGGTGTACGGGTGCAGCGGGCTGTTGATGACCACGTCGGCCTTCGCCTTCTCGGCAAGCTTGCCCGCGTACATGACGAGGATCGTGTCCGCGACCTGGGCCAGGATCGACAGGTCGTGTGTGATCACCATCGTGGTCTTCACGAAGTCCCGGTCGCGGAACTCGAGCAGCATCTCGCCGACCGCGCGTTGGGTGGAGACGTCGAGGGCGGAAGTGATCTCGTCGGCGATGAGCAACGACGGGTTGAGCAGTGTCGAGATGATCATCACGACACGCTGTTTCATCCCGCCTGAGAGCTCGATCGGGTACCGCTTGAGGATGTCCGCGTCGAGCCCGACCAGCTTGACGCGGCGCTCGAGCTCGGGAAGTGCGGACTTGTAGTCGAAGCCCCTCGACTTGAGCAGCTCGGCCACCATCCTGCCGACCCGGCGCGTGGGGTTGAGCGCGCTCATCGCGTACTGCGGGACGATCGAGACCTCCTTGAAGCGGAAATCGCGCATAGCCTTCGCGTCCGATATCGGCAGTTGCCTGCCGTCCAACTCGACGGAACCTCCGAGCTGGCGCATGCGGACGTCCATGCGGACGAGACTGTTGCCGAGCGTCGACTTGCCGCAGCCGGACTCACCGGCGAGCCCCATGATCTCCCCGTCTTCGATGCTGAAAGTGACATCGTCGACCGCCTTCACGTCACCGCGGAGCGTGCGATAACAGACCTGCAGATGGTCGACTGTGAGGCCCATCGCCCTAGAGCTCCCGCAGCTTGGGGTTGAACACCTCGTCGAGGCCGACGTTGGCCAGGTAGAGGCCCCCGACGATGCAGGTGATCGCGGCGCCCGGCGGGACGAACCACCACCACAAGTGCAGCTGCAGCGAGTTCCAGTCGCTGGCCTGCTGCATCATGATGCCGAGAGACATGCCGTTGGACGGGCCGAGGCCGAGGTAGTCCAAGCTCGCCGCGAGGAGGATCGCCCCTCCGAAGGAGAGGATGAACACGAGCAAGAGGTAAGAGCTCATGTTGGGTGCGATCTCGCGCACAATGATCTGCCGGCTCTTCTCGCCCGACAGCCGGGCGAGGCCGACGAAGTCCCGCGAAACCAGCGAGAAGGTCTGGGCCCGGATCGCGCGCATGGACCAGGTCCACGTCGTGCACGCGATCAGGATCGCCTCGACGAGGCTGCTCGTGTGATGCAGGAAGCCCGCGACGAGGATCAGCAGCACGAGGGCGGGCATCGTGAGAAAGACATTGCAAAGCACATTGAGAGCCTCGTCGATCAGGCCCCCCTTGTAGCCGGAGGTGAAACCTAAGGTCATGCCGATCACGGTCGCACCGCAACCGCCGAGGAGCCCGACGAGCAGGCTCTCCCTGAGCCCGTAGACGAACTCGGAGAAGACGTCCTGGCCGAAGTAATTAGTGCCGAACCAGAAAGAGCTCGACGGGGGGCGGAACGGTATGTAGTAGTTGAGCATCGGGTGTTGGACGAACAGGGGGCCGAAGACAGCGAAGAGGACGAAGAGCACCACGACGCTTAAGCCGAGGAGCAGTTTCTTGTTGCGCACGGCGAAGTAGAGGAACTCGAGGCGCCTGGGCTTTCCCGACCTGGTACTGGCGGCCGCGACGGGTGCGCCCGCCCTTTCAGCGACCTCGTCCGTCCCCATAACCGTCATGTTGGCCTCCTCGGCGCAGCGTGGCTACGCACCGCTGATCCCGACGCGGGTGCGGGGGTCGACGATCACGTAGACGATGTCGATCACGAAGTTGGCAATGAGAACGCCGGCGATGATGAACAAGAAGATGCCCTGCAGCAGGAAATAGTCGTTGTTGCTGACGGCCTGGAAGACGAGCCAGCCGACACCGGGGTAGGCGAAGGTGACCTCGGTGACCACCGCCCCGCTCACGACCATGCCGAGCGACAGGGCGAGTCCGGTCAACTGGGGCAGAACGGCGTTGCGGTACGCGTACCTGCGCACGAGCCTGGTGGGCGCGCCGAGCGCCTCCAGGTAGTGGGTGTAGTCAGACTCGAGCTCGTAGATGATGAGGTTCCTCATCCCGATCGCCCAGCCACCGAAGGCGACGAGGAACAAAGTGAGGAACGGCAGGAACCAGTGTGTCACGAGGCTCCAGACGAAGGTCCAATTCCAGCTCGGGAGAAGGCCGTAGGAAAAACCGCCCGAGATGGGGAAGAAGTGGCCGATCCCGCCCGCCGCGAGCAGGAAGGCAAGCAGGAGGGCCAACCAGGGGTACGCGGTCGCCGTGAGGAGGTAGCCGACCGGGAGGACGGTGTTGTCGAGCAGCTTGCGGCGGGCCGCCATGGCGCCGACCCTGTTGCCCGCGAAGTACGCCAGCAGGATTGCGGGGATGAGCAATGCCAAGGTGAACAGCACGTAGTCGGCGATGACAGAGGTGACAGGCTTTGGGAACTGGTAGATGCTGATCCCGAGGTTCCCGTGAAACAGGGCCGTCCAGAAGGTCAGGTACTGCTTCCACCACGGGCGGTTGAATCCGAAGGCGTTCATGTACAGCTTGTAAGTCGCGTTGTAGGTTCCCGGCTCCAGACTCATCTTCGACAGCAGGATCGAGATCGGGTTCCCAGAGACGAGCCTCGGCAGGATCCAGTCGATCGTGGCCGCGACGAAGAAGGTGAGAATGTAGATGATGAGCTTTCTCACCAGGTACCGCCGCACGGCTCTCCTCGTGAATCATCTGCCCGTAGCGACCGGCCACCTCACCCCTGCCCTTCGCAGGAGGCGAGGTGGCCGGTTTCGCAACAGGCTAGCTGGTGATCGTTACTTGGCCGCGACGACCGGCTCTATCTGAGCCAGCCCGAGGACAGTGGTCATGTTGCCGAGCCAGCCACCCCATACGACGGGGGTGTACTGGTCAGTCGGGTCGGTCGAAACCGGGTAGTCATGCCAGTACGTCGTGTTGTACTGCGCCCACGCGCCGTTGTACCAGAGCGGGATTTCCGGCAGGTTCTGCAGGAAGATCTGCTCGAGCTGGGTGTAGATGCCCTGGAGGGCCGTCGTGTCCGTCGGCACGACCGTGCCGACCTTCTGGACGAGCGCCCACGCTGCTGGGTCACTGAAGCGCTCCCAGTTGAGCTGCGCAGTCTGCTGCTTGTTGATCGGCAGCGCGAACACGCGGTTGAAGTACGACCACGGGTTGGAGTCCGGCCCGGCGTTGTTGTCGAGCGCCAGGTCGTAGGTCCCGTTTGTCAGGTTCGCGTTGCGTGCAGCGTCCGCCGGGAAGTAAGCGACTGCATTGATGCCGACGGCCTTGAGCTCTTGGACGATGAGGTCGGTGGCCGAGTTCCAGTCCGTCCAGCCGACCGGGTCCTGGATCGTGACGGCCGTGCCTTTGTAACCGGACGCCGCCAAGAACGCCTTCGCCTTCGCCGGGTTGTAGCTGAACTCCAACGACTTCATGCTGCTGGGGATGAACGGGTAAAGGTTGGGCAGCAGTCCGACCGGGTTCGCCGCCTTCACGATGTTGTCGTAGATCACGGACGCGAGCTGGTTCGGGTTGATCGCGTACGCCAGCGCCTTGCGGAAGTTCAGGTTGCTCATCGGGAACTTGGTCGTGTTGGGCTCCAGCCAGACGGTGTTGGCCGACATCATGTACGGCGCCGTCGCGTAGTAGGTCAGGAGGCCGTCGCCGCCCGTGCCGTTGAGCACACCAGTCGACGCCGGTGAGCTGACCAGCGACCCGATGCCCGCAAGGAAGTTGTTGCTGATGTCGATGTTGCCCTCGAGCAGCTGGCCGAGCTCGACTGGGTTGGCTGCGTTCACGATGTCAACGAGGTACTTGAAGTGGAACTTCAAGCCGAGGTCCTTGATCGCCCACCAGTTGGGGTTGACCGTGTACACGACCTCCTGGGTGTTGGCGGCGAAGAACAGCATCGGGCCGGAACCGATCGGGTGGGTGTTGGCGCCGGTCACCTGCTTGGCCGGGGACAACTTCGACCAGACCGACTGGTTGATGATCGGGTCGTGCCAGAGGAAGCTCGTCCACTGCGTGTACGCCGGGGTGGAGAACGTGACCACTGCCGTTGTGGCGTTGGTGCACGAGACGCCGCTCAGGTCCGCGCCGAGGTTGGAGTACGGCACAGCCGGGTTCAACTTTGCGAGCATGATCGTGTAGGCCACGTCGGCGCAGGTCAACGGTTTCCCGTTGCTCCAGGTGACGCCGTTGCGCAACACGATCGTGTACGTGCTCGGAGTCGTCCAGGTACCGCTCTTGGCCAGCCACGGGACGTACGAGTTCGCCACCGGGTTGTAGAGGAACAGTGTCTCGTAGATCAGGCCCTCAGTTCCCGTCGCGAAGTTGCCCAGGTCCATCGGGTTCCAGATGGTCGGTGCGGTGTACGCGGCGCCGCTCGTGTAGAGGGTCTCGTTACGCGGAAGGCTCGTGATCGGGGCCGCCTTGCTCGTACGAGTCGACGCACCGGAAGCGCCGCCCACGAGCAGCGGCAGCATCAGTGACGCCGCCGCAACGGCGGTGACGAATCCGACTGCCATCTTTCTCTTGTGGATTAACATAATCCCAGTTCTCTCCTGTCTTAGATTGCTCGCAGCGACGCTGCGGCACGCTGTGATGACGGAGTGCTGCCCCCGCATGACCGCTCGAAGCTCGACCGGCCCAGCACGGGCTTACCTAAAATACGCCCTCTCCTCCTCTTCTCTCGTGGTCCTAGTTGAACAACTTGCCGATCTGAGAAGCCGTCCGGACGGCGCCGTGGCGCTCGATCCCTCGCAACGCATCGCCGCCGTGCCGAACCGCTTAAGCCTAGACCAATCCTCCCGGCGTCCGCAGATCCGGCAAACCGGCCGCGATGCGCTGGACGGCGACGGTACCGCTCGGGCGGTTGACACGTTCGACCAGCGATTGACACCAACCCAGGGATGCCCCTTACCAAGGTGCGACAACGCTTCTCCCTAAGCTGCTCGTCTTCACGTGAGCCCAGTTACGCGGTCGTTCAACCAAGGGCACGCCCCACGCCGCGCCGTAAACCATTCGTAAAGAAGTGAACTACTTATTCGGTTAGGTGTCAAGGTTCCCTGTTCGCCGCGTTGCACCTCCGACGGCTGGCGCGAACCGAACTGGCTCGGTCAGCACGACGGCCGTGCGCGCTCCAGGGGGTTGCAACCAGTTGATACACCCCCACGAAAGAATCATCGTTCGTGAACCTCGGTGAGTGGGCGAGGCAACAGGACATCTATCCGCAGACCGCCTATCGGTGGTTCCGGACGGGCACGCTCCCGGTCCCGGCGCGCAAAATGGACAAGCTCATCTTGGTCGGTGACCTCGAGGCCGGGCGGGTGAGCAGCCGCCTCACCGCCGTCTACGCACGGGTGTCCTCGGCCGACCAGCGCGACGACCTCGACCGCCAAGTGGCTCGCGTGTGCAGCTG
>Ga0224558_1001508_pt1 | contig 24127 bp, 19 predicted proteins | sample 714S32024metaG_FD_180682 | JGI IMG/M metagenome (GOLD analysis project Ga0224558, IMG submission 180682) | Peat soil microbial communities from Stordalen Mire, Sweden - 717 S3 20-24 | ecosystem: Environmental > Terrestrial > Soil > Wetlands > Peat | place: Sweden: Norrbotten County, Stordalen...
CTGGAAATGTCCACGCGCTCAAACTCAAACTTTGCCCCGCGTCCTCCGATTTGCTCATAAGCGCCGCTCAGGGCGTCAACCGCATCGTCATGCCTGCCCATTGGAAAGTTTTCCAGCTCGCGCAAGAATTCATCAATCCATAAGCCCCGCACCAACCGAACGTTGCCCGCCTCGGCTTGTGCGCTGATTGGCTTGGCTCTGGTTTCCTTGTCGCCGCTGGCCGTGGCGAAACGGACGCTGTTGCCGTCCAGGGCGCGGGCCGTTGCCTGAGCCTCTGCCACGCCAGCGGAGCCCGGGTCTTGCATGTAGCCGACAATCGTTTCCGCGCCGCCCGCTTCTGCGCAGCGTTTCATGGATTGCTCTACCGTGTGCGGACTAGCGAACATTTTCAAAACGTGTTCCACGTAATACACGCCCGCCTTGTCTTGGCTCAGTAGCACGCTAACGGTTGCGTCTGGATCATTGTCGCTGCGCTTTTCTGTCGCGGCTCGATCCCAATAACGGCAGCGCCGCACAATTTCCTTTGGCGGGGCGTCCACGATGGAAAACCACTCGCGCCGGAAGTAGCTGCCCGCCGTGGCCCGCACATTCCAATTTCCAGAAAGCAATCGCTCCCGGTCAATTCGGGGCAGTGCCTTTAGGTTGCTCAGGTAGGCCGGATCGTTTTCCAGTAAAATGCGATTGTCGAACACGCTCGCGGGAATGAACGTCACGCTTTTAGGTGCGGAGTCCTGCCCGCATTTCTTGAGCAGCTCGCCTTTGCTGCCGCCCCATATCAGTTCATCGCCCAGCCGCACAAACCAGCGCAACACCCCGCTGCGCTCTTTGATTGGCAGGCCGCTGGCTTCGTCAATCCACCATGCCAGGAACGTCCGCAGCCATGAGTCCGGGTCTGGATTGGTCGCGGCCCGGACGTAACCCTTAATGCCTGACATGGAGCGGCAACGGCTCAGCAGATACCAGAATTGATCCGCCGTGAACTGTACCAGCTCGTCAAACATTATGAGCGGGATCTGCGAGCCTTGATAAGAGAAACGTTGGCTACACTAACATACGTTACCAATCCGGCGGTCACCATCGTGGGCGGTGGCGGCACCAATGCCACGGCGGTTTCTCACGTCTCGGGTGGCAGGGTGACGAGCATCACCATCACCGATGCTGGCATCGGCTACACGAGTATGCCAACGATTCAGATCGCGCCGCCGCCACCTGGCTTCGCCTTGTCGCCAATGGTGCTGCCGGTGTTGCGGGTGGATTCCGCAAATCTGGCTCCGTATGACAATTATCAGATTCAATTCACGTCGGACATCGGCGGAGTGTGGGGGAATTGGGATGGCGGGTTATTCACCCCTACTGACGTGGCCAACTCACAATACCTGTTCATTACGAATGGCATTGGCTTTTTCCGTCTGCAATATGTGCCGTGAGCGGCTGAACTGTATGCACGTGTAGCACCGCTCCAGGCTGGAAAGGTGTTTACAATGGTTTGGGCGGGGGCGAAAATGCGCTGGTGGTCCGGGCGCGTGGCGGAATTGGCAGACGCGAAGGACTTAGGATCCTTTGGAGAAATCCTTGCAGGTTCGACCCCTGTCGCGCCCATACTCGAACATTTCTCTTGGCAATAGGAGGTCGAGGGGGTATAGATGACCTGTTCTTTGAAACGGATGGACTGATGGTCCATCGCTAACACTGCCAAACGTCAGGGAACCCCGTGAGAATCGGGGACGGTTGCGCCACTGTAACGGGCTACAAACTCCCACAGCCACTGGTCTCAGGTAAGACCGGGAAGGCGGGAGCGAGGTTCCAGGCCCGAAGCCAGGATATCGGTTTGGCGGTGCTCGTCGTGGCCTTCATTGCGGGACAGGCGGACGCCTGACCTGCTTTGCGGCCAACTTCTCCGTCAAAGAGAAGGATGAGGCCAGCCCGTCGCGCGAGTGCGGGGCGGGATTCGCTGGATGCCTTCATTCTCCGATTTGCCGGGGTCTGGAGGTTTTTTGTCTTCCGGCCCTGCGCTGGTCTCTCAATCGCTAACCCGCGCCGCGGAAATCGCGGCGCATTTGAAAGATCAGCAGATGAAAGAGAGAATATTTGTTTCAGCGGCCTGCGCCGGCCTATTCGTGGTTCTGTCCGCCGCGCGCGCGGCGACCCTGAGCGAGGATTTTTCCACCGATCCGTTCCAGAAGGGGTGGATGGTCTTCGGCAACACCAACCTGTACCACTGGGATGCCACCAACCACCAGCTTGCCGTCACGTGGGATTCGACTCAGCCGAACAGCTACTTCTACCACCCTCTGGGGGGCCACCTGACGCGCTACGACGACTTCACGTTCGATTTCGACCTGCGCCTGGACGACATCGCCAGCGGCGTGGAACCCGGCAAGACCGGGCCCATGCAGCTTGGAATTGGATTCCAGAATTATACAGCCGCCACCAATGCCAACTTCCTGCGGGGGTACTTGCTCGTTTCGGACATTGCCGAGTTCTGTTATTACCCGCATGGTTTTTATGACTTCGGCGGCGGTGTGACATACGACTCGCCCCCAAGCCTCGTTCCGTCGTTCGTTTCCAGCAGGTCCACGGCTTCGCCCAATACGCTAAATCCCTATTACGTGCTCGAACTCCCGACCAACGTGGTGATCCACATCACCATGGCGTACACTGCCAGTAATCAAACCGCGGTGCTGACGGCGACCACCAACGGCGTGCCGGTCGGTTCTGTCCCCGACCTGGTCTTGAATTCGCCGACCAACAGCAACTTTGCCGCCGCCGACGATTACAGCGTGGATATGTTCTCCATCACCAGCTACACGAGCATCGGTGACGACTACGATTCGGTGCTGGCCCACGGTGTGGTTGGCAATCTGCAAGTCAACCTCCCGCCGCCCGTCCAAAATCTGACGGGCGCTTCTAGCAACGGGGTCTGGCAGGTGCAATTCACCGACCGGACCAATTGGCTCTACACACTCGAGCGGACCACGGATTTCATTTCGTGGAGCGACATTTCCATTCCGGTGGCGGGGAACGGAACCAGCTTGTTCCTGGAGGACCCGACTGCTCCGGCCGGGTACGCGTTTTATCGCGTTCGTGCCAACCGGCCATGAACATTGGCCGCCAGCGAGAGAAGGACGGGGGGCGCGGAGGCGCGGAACAGGCCGGCTTCGGGTGGCCCGCGCCAGCCACTGCCTGGCTTGCGTTCACGTTGGTCGAACTGCTCGTGGTCATCGCTGTCATCGGCATCCTGGCAGCGATGCTGTTGCCGACGTTGGCGCGGGGCAAGGCCTCCGCCTGGCGTGTCGACTGCGCGAGTAATCTGCGCCAGCTCGGGTTGGCCACCCAAATGTATTGGGATGACAACAACGGCAATTGCTTCCAATGGTACGACGGGGTAACGAATAACGGCGAACTCTATTGGTTCGGCTGGCTGGGAACTGGCAAAGAGGGCCAGCGCCCCATTGATCTTTCCGCCGGCGCGCTTTACCGATATGTGGCCGCGAGCAAAGTGCGGCTCTGCCCCGCGCTGAATTACACGCTCCCCCAGTTCAAGCTGAAAGCCGACTCCCCGGTGTGCAGCTACGGCTATAACGTCCTGCTCTCGCCGGGCAGCTCGGCAACTTCCGCGAGCATTAGCAGGATCCGTCGTCCGACCGAAACCGCCCTTTTTGCCGACGCCGCGCAGGTGAACGACTTTCAATCCCCGGCCTCGCGCGCGAACCCGATGCTTGAAGAATGGTACTACCTGGACAACCCGACCAACTATCCCAGTCCGAACTATTATCCCCACGGCCATTTCCGACATTCCCGGAAAGCGACCGTGGTCTTTTGCGACAGTCATGTCGGGTCGGAAGGCTTCGTGTCCGGTTCGATTGACCCGAAGCTGCCGAGTCAACTCGTCGGGCGTTTTCGACCGGAGATCTTAGTTGTACCGTGAGAACCGCGGTGAACCTCCCTCCGGGGCAGCCGAAGGAGCGCGGATTGGCCGGAAGAGGCTGAGGTCCGGGCAGACGCCTCTCAATACCGCTCAGGCTCAAGCCATCGCCAGCTCGGGAATGGCGATTAGTCCCTTGGCGACGGCGAATTTGGTCAAGCCTGCGATGCTGTGAATATCGAGCTTGCGTATGAGGCGCTCACGATGCGTTTCGACGGTCCGGGTGCCGATGTTGAGGCGGCAGGCAATTTCCTTGTTGCAGAGACCTTCGGCGATAAAGGTCAGGACTTCTCGCTCGCGACTCGTCAGATCGGACGGGTCGGGCCCCTGCCCATTGCCGCCAACCAATTGGTTGAGGGCAACACGAGCAACCTCGGGACTGAAGAACGGCTGGCCAGCGTTGACGGTCTCGATGGCCTGCACGAATTCCTCAGGAGAGGCCTGTTTGCGGATGTAGCCGCTGGCGCCCGCCCGGGCACAGCGCAGCACAAATTCGGGGCTGGTGTACCCGGACATCATCAGCACTTTGATTTGCGGCAATTCCTTTTGCAGCGCTTCGGTGACAGCCAGGCCTGTCATTTGCGGCATGTCAATGTCGGTCATCAGGACATCCGGCTGGAGTTCCCTGGCTTTGCGCAGGGCTTCCTGGCCGTCGGCGGCTTCGCCCACCACCTCCAGGGTCGGGTGCCGTTCCAGACAGAAAACGATGCCCCGGCGCACGACCGGGTGGTCGTCGGCCACTAGCAACCTGATTCTTTGGCTGGCGCGAGCGCGGAGGCGTCCGCCGGCGGCATTATTGTGCGCGTGCGAGTTGATGCCAAGGGCCGGAACGGAGACGGTGTGGGCGACATTCTGTGACTTCATTTTGCGGGCACAGCCTGACACTCCTGAGGTAATGCTGCAACACAGGGCAAGTCTGGAATTGACCCCGGGGTTTCACCGGGAACTGATGCCCAATTGCACAAGTACGCTCATCCCGTCCAACGGCTTGGGCGCACTCGGCCGCTAGCGATCGCGCAGAACCTAACCGCCCACCTGCCGTTTGATGGCCTCAGCAATCCGGTGCGACCACTTCTCCAGCGTCGGAATGTCGCGGCCTTCGAGCAGCAGGCGCGCTTTGGGTTCCGTGCCGGAGTAGCGCAGGAAGACGCGGCCATCCTGTGGCTTTAGTTCCGCTTCCGCCTCCTTCACAAGCTGTCCCACGTTATCCAGTTCTTCAAAAGGCCGCTTTTCGCGCACAAGGATGTTGGTGATGATTTGGGGGAAGCGGGTCCAACACTGCGCGAGCTTCGAGAGCGGCAGTTCCTTCGATCGCATGATCCGCAGGACCTGGAGGGCGGCGACCAGACCGTCGCCGGTCGTGCCGTGGTCGCGGAAGATCAGGTGCCCGCTTTGCTCGCCGCCGAGGTTGAAGCCGTGGCGCAGCATTTCGTCAATTACCAGCCGGTCGCCCACTGCCGTGCGCACAACGTGTCCGCCCGCAGCCGTAAGGGCTGCGTCCAGCCCCACGTTGCTCATCACGGTGCTAACCAGCGTCTTCTTTGCCAGCCCCCCCTGGGCCAGCAGGTCCAGCGCGGCAATGGCCATGATGTCGTCCCCGTCAATCAGCGTGCCTTTCTCGTCGCAGAGCAGTACGCGGTCGGCGTCGCCGTCGTGCGCGATGCCCAGGTCGGCCCGATGCTCCCAGATCTTCTGGCACATGAGGTTGGGATGCATGGAGCCGCAATCCTTGTTGATGTTTTTGCCGTCGGGCTGATTCCCATAAACAATCACCTCCGCGCCCAACTCGCGCAGCACGCAGGGGGTTGACTTGTAACCCGCCCCATGGGCGCAATCCACGACGATGCGCAGTCCTTCGAGCGTCATGCCGCGCGGGAACGAGGCTTTTACGTGTTCGATATAGCGGCCCAGGGCGTCGTCAATGCGCACCGCTTTGCCAATCGCGTCGGCTGTCGGGCGGATGTTCTCGATCTCCCCGCTGAAAACCAGGCTCTCGATCTGATACTCGATCTTGTCATCGAGCTTGTAACCGTCACTGCGGAAGAATTTGATGCCGTTGTCATCATAGGGGTTATGCGAGGCCGTGATCACGATGCCGGCATCGGCGCGCAGGCTGCGCGTGACATAGGCAACCCCCGGTGTCGGCAGCGGGCCGATGAACAACACGTCCACCCCCATCGAAAGGATGCCGGCGGAGAGGGCATTCTCGAGCATGTAGCCGGAAAGCCGCGTGTCTTTGCCCAGCACAATCTTGTGCCGGCCCCGCCCACGAGGCTGGCTTTCGATGGTCCGGAAGATATGGCCGGCGGCACGGCCCAGCTTGAGCGCCGTTTCAGCCGTCACCGGCTCGGTGTTGGCGGTCCCGCGGACGCCGTCGGTACCGAAGATCTTTTTAGGGTTGCTCATAGGGGGAACCTTATCATCGCTCGGGTGGGAAGATGACCTGCACCTCTTCCGGCGTGACTCGCGTGAAGGTAATACCGGACGGGACCGATACATGGATGGGCTTACGCAGGTCGCGTGCAGTGGTGACTCCCGTTAAATCCACCGTCGCCCGGATGTCTTTGCTTTGGAGGTTTTGCACGGTCCGGGGATCGCCCTGCACAATGACTTCGACTTGAACGGGGCTGACCCTGAAATTGTGGACGTCTTCAGCCGAGGCCAGGACAGTCACCGGGAGGTTTGAGAACACGTGGCTTTCGGTCCCGACCTCCTTTTGACTGACAAAGGTCACCGTGAGCCAGATCATGACTGCCAGCGCAAGCGACAAGAGCTTCAGCCAGAAATCCTCGAACACCAAATGGCACAAGCGAGCGATCATTTGGCGCTGCTGCTGGCCGCCGACGCTGCCGAGGAATCCCCTTTGGCCGCCTCCGTGGGAGCCAGTACGGCGCGGTCCTTAAACCGGAACCGGAGCCAGCCCAACCCGTTACGGGACGGGGCGGGCTTGACCAGGACGGAAGTGAGAAACGCGCGCAATTCCTCGAGCGTGACGCCGCGCACTAACTGGCCTTTGTAGGCATAGGAGATCGCGCCCGTCTCTTCCGATACCACCACGACCAGCGCGTCGGACTCTTCGCTCAAGCCGATGGCGGCGCGGTGCCGTGTGCCGAGCGATTTGTTCAGGTCCTGCCGCTGGGTCAGGGGAAAGATGCAGGCGGCGAAGGCGATGCGGTCACCTTTGATGATGACGCCGCCGTCGTGAATGGCGTTGTTTGGGAAAAAGATGGTCTCCAGCATTTCCGGCGTGGCCTCGCAATCAATGCGGATGCCGGACTCAACGGCCTGCTGGAGCTGGATGGACTGCTCGAGGGCGATAAGCGCACCGATGCGCACATCGGCGAGGCGCTCGACCGTTTGGATGATAACCTCGATATTCTCCCGCTGCTCATGCGCGGTGGCGAAGAGCGGCAGGTTGCCCAATTGCGCGAGCATCCGGCGCAGCTCTGGCTGGAAGATGACCAGGACCGCCAGGACAAAGAAGGCGGAGAAGCCTCCCAGGAAGTATTGCAGCACCTTCAGCTTCAGCAGGTAGCTCACCAGCACCAGCGCCAATAGCAACACCAGAAACCCGGTCACCACCGGCGCGCCACGCGTTCCCCGCACAAACCGAAAGGAATAATAGATGCCGACCGTGAGGATCAGAATCTCCAACACGGGGCGCCAAACGGTCTGTATGGTTTCCCACATTATACTTTTCGCTTCGCCAGGATCGCCTCGGTCATCCGAATCGCCTGCACGGTTTCCGCGACATCATGGGCGCGGACGATTTGCACCCCGGCGGCCACGGCCAGACAGGCGCACGCCAGCGCCGCCGGCAACCGCGCCGCCAGTTCCGCGCCCACGAGCTTCCCGATGAACGACTTGCGGGACACACCAAGCAGCAAAGGGCGCTCCAAACTAGTAAAATTCCGCGCCGCCCCTAGCAACTGCAAATTATGCTCGACGGTCTTTCCAAAGCCGATCCCTGGATCGAGTATAATGTGGTCCCGGCCCACTCCGCAAACGTTCAATCGTCGGATGCGCTCGGAAAAGAACTCCCCCACCTCGAGGACGACGTCATTGTAAGCCGGGTTGGCCTGCATCGTCTGCGGCGTGCCTTGCATGTGTATACACACATAGCCGGCGCCCGCTTCGGCCACCGCCTCCCATAAAGCGCTGTCCTCGCGGTTGGCGGCCACGTCGTTCACGATGCTGGCCCCCGCTGCAAGGGCGACCCGGGCCACCCCCGGTTTAACCGTGTCAATCGAGATTGGGACTTTGATCTGCACCGCCAATTGCTCGACGACCGGCATTACGCGGCGCAACTCCTCGGCCTCGCTCACGGGCAAAGCGCCCGGGCGGGTGGATTCGCCGCCGACATCAATGATCTCCGCGCCCTGCTCGACCAATTGCAGAGCGTGCGCCACCGCTGCCGGCGGGTCCAGGAACTGCCCGCCGTCGGAGAAAGAGTCAGGGGTGACGTTTACTATCCCCATCACCAGCGCCGGCCGCGGGAAACAGAACTCGAATTGACGGGCTCGCAGGATCATGAAGGGCAAACCCAAAGCCCGAAACCCGAAAAGAGCGGGCGGAGGCGCAGGCCCTTCGGGGTCTCGGGTTTCGGCATTCGGATTTTCAGCCGCCCGCCCCCGGCCTTGCCAACTGGATCAACTCAATTTCATACCCCTCTGGAGCGTCAATAAAGGCGATGCCGCCGCCGTCCTCGCCGAGATGAGGGCCATCGGAATACCTCAAGCCAAGCCGATCCAGATGCCGGCCGAATTCCTCCAGGTTGTCCACCTCGAACGCGAGGTGCGTCAGATCCGGCTGCACGTGCACCGGTCCGCTCGCCGGATAACAGCACAATTCGATCAGTTCTTCGCTGCCCGGCGCCTTGAGGAAAACCAGTTCGGAACCGCGCGGAGATTTGTGCCGGCGGACTTCCTCCAGGCCCAGCACTTCCCGATAGAACTTCAGCGTCCGTTCGAGATCATCAACGCGGTAGCGCGTATGCAGGAGCTTCTTAACCTTACTCATGTGCTCACCATAGCGCGGAAACAGTTCAAGGCAACCGACAATTGCTGTTGAAGAGCCGGCAAGCGGATCGAAAGGAAGGGAAGGAGCATCTAATGCCATTAGCGGAAAGCGCCTGGGCGGCCGACTGGAACACCCCGGAGGAGGACGAAGCATGGCGCGATTTGTGAGTGGAGAAGTCGTCGTCGTTCCATTCCCCTTCACCGACCTTACCAGCGCAAAGGTGCGTCCGACGCTGGTGCTGGCTTCCCTCAGCCGTGGGGATGTGATCCTGTGCCAGATTACCAGCCAAACGGTCGGGCACCCGGAGGCGATTCCCATTCATCGTTGTTTTCTCTGCGGCCATCGCAGTGCAAAAGGGCAGAATCGCGCATTTCGAGCAAGATTTTCTCTCCTGCTGTCTTCTCCGCGCTCATCGCGTCTCTGCGGTTCATAGGGTGCTCGGATTTTGGTTGCGGCTCCGCTGCTCCAAGCCTCTGCGGTTCCCCAGCCCGCATTCCGGCGGCATGGACACGGCCAAGCCGACACCATGGTGGCGATCACACCGAGCTTGTCCCCACAACTGGTGACATGCAGGGGACAGCGCTTCTGCTATTGTAATACCGTCAGTGATGCAAAAACGCAGTAGTCAGACCGTGTGTGGCTGACAGGCGTAAATCTGCGGTGCCGCATCAAACAAAGATTTAGAGTTGTTCTCAGTGTGGAATGTGGCAGAAAGGCCGGAACCCAATTCCGGCTTTTTTGTTGTACTGAAGAGGTCCCGTAAGCTCCGTCAGGAGCGCCATGCCTATAGCCCCCGAGCCATCGAGAGCACGCAAGCTCCATACGAGCGGCATGTCCTCGCGAGACGGTCCGTGAACCGAAACTGAGTAACGCCGCAGCCCGTGCCGCTCCTGGCGGAGCCGCTACAGCTTGAGCATTTCTTCCTGGCTGAGCAGGTGCAAGCCTTGCTTTTCCAGCACAGCGCGCGCTTGGGCGATCTGGTGAACTTCGATCACCAGGATGGCCCGGTTGTTGGCGACGTAGCCGGAGCAGTTGTCGAGGTTGATGCTGTTGCCGCCCAGCATGTCCGCTACCGCCTGCATGGACCCGGGCTTGTCGGTCACCTCCACGGCCAGCACCTCGAGATCCGACACCATCAGGCCATTCGTTTTGAGCGCGCGAACGGCCAGGTCGTGCCGGTCCACCAGGAACTTCATCACGCCAAAGCTGCCGCTGTTGGCAATCGTGACCCAGCGGACGTTGACGCCGGCCTCAGCGAGCAATTTAGTGATGCGGGCGGTCTGGCCCGGCTTGTTTTCAACGAATACGGCTACGAGATTTACGGCACTCATATTGAGGCAATGGAGTAATGGAGTGTTGGGGGTGCGAGTGGAAATGCCAGTTAGAGGGAGCGTTTGTCTATGACGCGCTTGGCTTTGCCTTCCGCCACCGGCAGCGTGCCGGCGGGCAGGAGGTCCACTTTGGGTCTGACCCAGGTTTCGGCCTTAAGCTTCTCGACCAGTTGGTTCTGGAGGGCCGCCATGTGCTCGACTTGTCCGTCAAAGCCGGTTGCGGCCAGCTCGACTTTGATAGTCATGTCATCCAGGCCCTCGATAATGATGACGTAGTTCCGCCCAACCTGTGGGAAGGACATCAGCACACGCTCGATTTGCTGCGGGAAGATGTTCACACCGCGGATAATGAGCATGTCGTCCGAGCGACCCGTGATACGGTTGAGGCGGCGGTGAGTGCGCCCACATTTGCACGGCTCGGGGATGATTGCAGTGATGTCCCGTGTGCGGTAGCGGAGGATGGGCATGGCTTCACGGTTCAGCGTGGTCAGGACGAGTTCGCCCGTCTGGCCTTCGGGCAAGGGTTCGCCGGTGGTCGGGTTGATGATCTCCAGGATGAAGTTGTCTTCCCAGAGGTGCATCCCGGCTTTGTGTTCGCACTCGAAAGCGACCCCCGGCCCGTTCATCTCCGTGAGGCCATACGAGTTATAGACGTCGCAGCCGAATGCCTCCTCGATGCGGCGACGGGTCTCTTCAGTGTGCGGTTCGGCGCCAACAAAGGCTCTGCGCAGCGCAAGGTCCTTGCGCGGGTTTATACCCTTGTGTTCGAGAAAACTCGCGAAGTAAAGGGCGTAGCTCGGCAGGATGTGGACGGCGGTCGTGCGGAAGTCCTGCATGAGCATCAACTGCCGCTCCGAAGTGCCTGGGCCGGCGGGAATGACCAGGCAGCCCACCTTCTCCGCGCCGTAGTGCATCACCAACCCGCCGGTGAACAGGCCATAACTCATCATGTTCTGGAGCACATCCTTCTTCGTGATTCCCGTCATGACTAGCGAGCGGGCGATGAGTTCGGCGGCATTATCAACATCCTTGCGCGAAAAGAAGATGGCCTTGGGCTTGCCGGTGGTGCCGCTGGAGGTGTGCAGGCGCACCGGTTCGTCGTGATCAACCGCCAGCATGCCGTCGGGATAGATGGCCCGCAGGTCGGCGCCCGTCGTCAATGGCAGCCGGCGCACGTCGGCCAGCGATTTGATCTTCTCCGGGCTGATGCCCAGCTCCGCGAACCGTTGCCGGTAGAAAGGCACCCGTTGCGCCACGCGCTCGACGGTGGCCTGCAACCGCTTGAGTTGCAATTGTTCGAGTGTCGGACGGGCTATTGTTTCCGATGCTTGATCCCAAAACGTCATGGTGAGGGCTGTGTACACTCGCCCCCGCGAGCTTGTCCACCGAAATTAGCAGCCCCGACCGCCCCGGCGCGCGGACATTCCTGTCCGCAGCCATCCCCGAACATTCCCCTGCTCCGAACCGCCTCCGGCCGCAAACCGCTCCACGGCGTCGCGGCCGAGAGTGTCCGCGCGCCTTCGCCCACCACCGAATTTGGTTTTCAACGCCCACGACAGCAGGTATTAAGCTGCCGCGCATTATATCGAATGAATGAGCCAAACAGACTGCTGTTAAGCGGCGACGAAGCCATCGCCTTGGCCGCCCGCCATGCCGGCGTCGCGCTCGGGGCCGGATACCCTGGCACGCCATCCACGGAAATCCTTGAGCACTTCTCCGAACTCGGCGGTCATGCCCAATGGTCGCCGAACGAAAAGGTGGCGCTGGAAGTCACCATCGGCGCGGCTTTCGGCGGGGCGCGGGCGCTGTGCACCATGAAGCACGTCGGCCTCAATGTGGCCTCCGACCCGCTCTTTACCGTCGCTTACACCGGCGTCAGCGGCGCCTTGATCGTCGTCTCCGCTGATGATCCGGGCATGGCGTCGAGTCAGAACGAGCAGGACAACCGCCGTTACGCGGTCGCGGCCGGGGTGCCGATGCTCGAACCGTCCGACTCCCAGGAGGCCTATGATTTCATGTTCTCGGCCATTGAGATATCCGAGCGCTGGAAGATCCCGGTCCTGTTCCGGGTGACCACCCGCGTCTGCCACAGTTACACCGTTGTTCGTCCGCGCGCTGCCAACGGAGCACCCCGCCCGCCGAGCTTCGAGCGCGACATCCGGGGCCGGGTGATGATCCCGGCCTACGCTAGGCCCGCCCACCGACGGCTGCGCCAGAAGCTCGCCGAGCTGCAGGAGTGGAACGAGACCAGCCCTTTGAACCACATCGTGGAGGGCGGCGCAGCGCTTGGCATCATTACCTCGGGCATCTCCTTCATGCACGTTCGTGAAGCGGCGCCGGAAGCTCGCGTGCTCAAGCTCGGGTTCACCCATCCGCTGTCAATGAAGAAGATCGCGCAGTTTGTGAAGGGCGTTGCGCGCTGCGTGGTGATCGAGGAAGGGGATCCTTACCTGGTCGAAGCCATCCGCGCCGCGGGTATTCCGGTGGAAGGCAAGGCGGACATGTATCGCTTCGGCGAACTGGACGTGCCCCGCGTGCGGCGCATCCTCAACAATGACCTTACCCCGGAGCCGGCCAAGCCCCCTGGCAAACCACCCCAGCTCTGCGACGCCTGCCAGTACCACATTGTGTTTGAAGCTCTGCGCAAGCACGACTGCATTGTCGCCGGCGACATCGGCTGCTACACCCTGGGCGTGCTCCAGCCGTTCGAGGCCATTGACTCGTGCGTCTGCATGGGCGCCAGCCTGGGCGTCGGGCTGGGCCTGCGCCACGTGCTCCCGCCCGATCAGGCCCGCCGTGTCGTGAGCGTCATCGGAGACAGCACCTTCATCCACAGCGGCATCAGCGGGCTGGTGGAAATGGTCTATAATCCGCCCCCCAACGGCCATGTGCTCATCATCCTCGATAATTCCACCACCGCGATGACGGGACACCAGGAACACCCGGGCACAGGCCGCACGCTCGATCACGAGCCGACCGGCAAGGTCGTGCTCGAAGACCTGGCCCGCTCGCTCGGCATCCGGCGAGTCCATGTGGTCGAGCCGCGCTTAGGCACAGGTGAGTTTGACCGCCTGCTCGCCGATTGCCTGGAAAGCAACGAACTGGCGGTAATCATCGCCCGTCGCCCCTGCATCCTAATCGCCAAACAACTCAAGCAATACGAAGAAGCACGTTGCGAATGCGACGCCGCAACCACTGTCAGCGCATCCGCCCCATAATCACGCTTCACGTTTCACGTTTCACGTTTCACGCATCACGCATCACGCATCACGTTTCAGTACCAATGACCAAAGCCACCAACATCGTCGTCGCCGGCCTCGGCGGCCAAGGCGTCCTTAAAGGCACTGACATCCTTGCCGATGTCGCTTTGCGCGCCGGTTATGACGTGAAGAAAAGCGAGATCAAGGGCATGAGCCAGCGGGGTGGCTCGGTAACCGGCGACGTCCGGTTCGGCAAGCACGTCTTCAGCCCGATGGTGCCGGCCGGCGAAGCCGACTTCCTGCTGGTGCTCGAGCCGACGCAGGTAGAGCCGCACCGGTATATGCTGCGTCCGACCGGAGTTCTGATCACGCCTGACGCCGTGCCCGCCGACCAGTTGCCAAACAAGAAAACGCTGAATGTGGCACTGCTGGGCGCGCTGAGCGCACACCTGCCCATGGCCGAAGCGCAATGGCTCGACGCCTTGCGCGCCGGATTTGCAGAGACCTTCTTCGACGGTAATCGGAAGGCATTCCTGATCGGGCGCCATGGCCAGAAGGCGCAAGCCAGAACGAAGAAGGAAGAAGTGCCGGATCGCGGACAAACGGTTTAATCGGATAGTCAGCGAGCTTCGGGCAGACCCGAGGGTTGAAATGATATGAGCAAACAGAGCCAGGCATCTGTGCAGCACCAGGGCGACGCGACGGTAGGTCTTACGCGTTTCTTCAAGAACGACCAGTTTGCTGAACGGGCCAACATCGAGCTGCTCTCGTTGTCGCCGGGGCACGCGCAGGCAAAGATGACGCTCCACCCTCACCATTTGAACGGCTACGGCACCGTCCAGGGCGGAGCCATCTTTACCCTGGCGGATTTTGCCTTTGCCGCCGCCTCCAATTCCCACGGCACCGTCGCTGTGGCTATCAACGTCAGCATCACCTTCATGAAAGCCGCCAAGACCGGCACGCTTTGGGCGGAGGCCAGGGAAATCTCCCGCAACTTCAAGCTCGGTTCCTACACCGTGGAAGTGAAAGATGATCAGGGTGAACTAGTCGCTCTCTTCCAGGGCCTCGCCTACCGGAAATCAGAGACAATACCGGCCTAGGGGTTCGCCCGGGCGTATCTCGCCAGTACCACCAGCTTGGAGGCGGACATCTTATGGAGTGCGCCGGCAGAGCGAAGCGGCGACGGCGCTTTGGCTGCTGCGAGGCATTGGCCCAACTGAAAGCGCCGTCGCCGCTTCGCTCTGCCGGCGCACTCCAAATGGTGGTACTGACGAGATCCGCCCGGTTTGCCCGCCGCGCAGACTAAGGCCTTGATCGGGACCGACTTCTTGGCACGATCCGCCGATGAATCAAGTCGTAAGCCGTCATGACTTATCATCCCGGGTAATCGTGCCCCTTGGGTCTCGGTTTCCTCCCTCCTGGGCCTTGGCTTGGTCGCTCTCCATTGCTGCCTCGGCCCCGGCTGCCGGAGGGGATCGGCCAACCATCACGGTGACGGCCCCCAACATGGTCGTCACCCAGTCTTGCCGGGTTGTAATCCCGCAGGGATTGATCATTCGGGACGTCGGTGACCAGGGAGTCATCGTTGTCGGCGCGCCCGATATCGAGATTGATTTCTCCAAGGGCTCGGTCCTCCGTGGTTCGCCGACAGATAGTCGGCCTGACGAATATAAAGGATACGGTATTCGCCTGAACGGACAGCCGGGCGTGACTATCCGCGGCGCGCGGATCAGCGGGTTCTGGTGCGGCCTCTGGGCGGCGAAGGCCAACGGCCTCGCGCTCGAGGATATGGACGCTTCGGACAACCGGCGAGCTTACCTGAAGTCCACGCCAGTGGCAGAAGATGAGGGCGATTGGCTCTTTGGCCACAATAACGATGAGCACGAATGTCTAAAAACGTATGGCGCGGCGGTGTATATCGAGGAATCCGCCCGCGTGACTGTGCGCAATTCGCGGGTCTGGCACGGCCAAAATGCGCTGTGCCTGGACCGGGTTACGGACTCAAAGGTCTATGACAATGACTTCTCGTTCAACTCCGGCTGGGGGATCGCCCTCTGGCGCTGCGAGCGCAACGTCATCAGCCGCAACGCCGTGGATTTCTGCGTTCGCGGTTACAGTCATGGGGTTTACAACCGCGGGCAAGACTCCGCGGGGATCTTCGTGTTCGAGCAGAATAACGAGAATGTCTTCGCCGAGAACTCCGTCACGCACGGCGGTGACGGTTTCTTCGGCTTTGCTGGCCGTGAGGCCATCGGCGAGATCGGCGGACATCCCGTCGAATGGTACAAGCGCCGCGGCAACACCGACAACCTGTTGATCGGGAACGACTTCTCGTATGCGCCCGCGCACGGGATCGAGAATACGTTCTCTTTCGGCAACAAGTATTTGAAGAATCGGATCGTGGGCAACGCCATCTGCGGCATCTGGGCTGGCTACTCGCGCGAGTCTCTCATTGCCGGCAATGATTTCGAGGGCAACGGCGAAATGGGCTATGGCCTCGAACGGGGCGGCGTGAACATTGATCACGGCGGCGACAACTCGATCCTCCACAATTCGTTCGTGAAGAACAAATGCGGGGTCCACCTCTGGGGCGGAGCCAACCCGGACTTCGACAAGAGAAACTGGGGGAAAGCCAACGGCTACGCCTCGACCGGCTCGGTGATTGCCGGCAATACCTTCGACGGCGACAGCCTCGCATTCCATTTTCGCGGACCGGGAGAGGTGGTGCTCGGGCCGAACAAGCTGATCGGCGTGGAAAAAGAGATCACCGCCGATCCGACCTACCAGGTAACGCGTGACGCCCAACGCGCCGTCGAGCCGCTCTGAGTGCCTGAGCACGAGGTATTCGGCAGAAAACATCCCGTCGGTGGTCGGCCAGAACTGCGTGGCCGCCAGAACATCATCATGACTGAGTGGGGTCCCTGGGACCACGCGACGCCGCTGATGCGGCTGGTCAAGTCTACCGGCGGAACGGCGTCATTTGAAGTCCTCAAGGTGCCCGCGGCGGACGTGCGGGTGGAAACGGTGGGTGACCATGTGCGCGGCGTGTTGGCGGCTGTGCCGGGTAAGGCGGACGATTCGCAAATCACCGTCAGTGCCACGGAACCCGGCGTGCGCCCTTACCTGCTAAAGGTGCGGGCCGCAGGCAAGCCGCTGGCTGAGATGAAGGGCACCCTGCTCGCTGCGGAGTGGCAAGCGACCTTCTTCAAATGGCCCACCAATGCGGACCCGCGCACTGATCTCGATCGCTATCGCAAGCTGGCCGAGGGCCCGACCGCCGTGTCCGCTCAGCTTGACGAGCTTTCGTTGCGCTATGGGATGCGCGGGCCCAGTGAGCTGGGCATCTCAGAAGAAGTCACTGCCGCCAAATTCGGCCGGGATCACTTCGGCATGATCGCCCGGGCGCGCCTGCCCCTGGCAAAAGGCACCTGGGAACTTAGCACACTCAGTGATGACGGTGTCCGTGTCAGCGTGGACGGCAAGCCGGTCATCGAAAACTGGGCGTGGCATGGACCCACGCGTGACTCGGGCACACTGGAACTTGCGACCGACAAGACCGTAGATATCGAAGTCGAGCACTTCCAGATAGATGGTTACGCCGTCCTGGAATTCTCCCTTTCCCGACCGGCGGAGCCCGCACCCGCAAAGCCAACCAGCCAATAGGGTCTCCGAAGAATGTGGTTATTCCAATTCGCTTTCAAGATGAGACTAACGCACCGCACTAACCATTGTAGGAGACGAGGTGACGAGTCTCTGATCAGAGTCCACAGCACACGAAAGAAGGAGATTAGAGACTCGTCACCTCGTCTCCTACAATGGTTAGTCTCATTTTGAGGGCGAACTGGAATTAGTCTCCCCTGGTTTCGCCGGACACTCGCGCGAACGGTTTCAGGGTGGCCTTGACCAAATTGAACTTATCGTGCGCGTTGATGCCTCGTTTCGCCCCCTCGCCATAGACGCTGAAAACGCTCCACAGCGTGAGGCCATCGGGGCTCATCCATTTCTGTGGGAACCCGCAGGTCAGGCCCTCGCCCTCAGCGGCCATCTGGCCCCAGTCCTCATAGTAGGCAATGGTCGTCCAGGGGCCCCAGGGGTTCGGCGCGTCGAAGACGCCTAGCTGACCGGGCCCGACATGGAAACAGGTGAGCAGAAAGCGCTTCAACCCGGGATCATATACGACCGAGCCCGGCGTCACCCCGTTGGGATCAATGAACACCGGCTGGGCCTGTGTGATTTCCCCAACCCATACCGGTGCCCTTGCAGCATCTGATCGCTGAAAGAATTCGTAGGCTGCACGCTCCCGTAGCCTGGTCCTGGGCACCCGGGCCAAGTAGAGCCGATTCCCGCCGCCCCGATCGGATGATTGCCTTGGCCCGCAGAGATAAACATATCCCGCGAGCGCGTCGGGCACGCCGGTGTAGTCTTGGCCGAAACTAACGAATTTGGCTGGTTGAAAGTTCCCCGTGCCTTTGGCAAAGAGCCACTCTGCTTTCGTCCACGTCGCCCCGTAGTTAGTGGACCAAGCAAGCACGTGGTTTACATCGGGCCACTTCCCGTCCTCCAAATTGACCGTCGCGTAGAGCACGCCATCTACAAAGGCGACCCCGGTGGTCTTGCCCTTGCGAGTAAAGGAGGCCGGATGCTCCGGGTTCTTCCCGCCATTCACGTTCACACCGTGCCAGTTTTCCGGATTGCCTTCGATCCGGGCGAAGCCCAGGGCCACGCGCCCATCCGAATCCGTGCCGCCGAATCCGCCTCCGTCGCCCCACGCCGCATACAGGTGATCGTCCGGCCCCCACGTGACCGGCCACAGATCGCTTCCCGGTGCCGCAGTGATGCGGGTCTCCCAATGCCAGGCAATGCTCTCAACCACCGGACTGTGAGGATAAGGTGGGTTTGGTGAAGGAGAGGGACTCCGCCTGATGGCAGCCGCGAAAGAATGCGCGGCAAACAAAGTCCCAAAGACGGCGGCGCTCGACGACAAAAGGCAGAGGTCCAAAACAGCAGAACGTATGCGTCGCATACTCGCCCGGAGGTTGGCGGCCGGGTGAGAGGCTGTCGAGTTCAAAGGCCGGCGGGGTTCAGGAGCAACCACGGGCAGTGACAAAGTCGGGGATAAGGACTCCAATCTGAAGCGGTAGGAGACGACGTAAGGAGTCTCTAATCAGCACGTTCCGAACAAGCCCAGGTTTGGGCAGCAGGCCAGGAGATCAGAGACTCCTTACGTCGTCTCCTACAATGACTTACGAAGACTTTGTCCTTGGCCGTGCCGGAGCAACAGAGAATACGGCGGTGGCAATGGAGATTGCCCAAAAGGAAAACAGCTTTAGCGTTCGCCGGCATTCTGTGGTGGAGTGGGGCGACGACAGGATTGCCGAGGAGACCTCAACCCTCGATGGCAAGGAGAACAACCAGTTGGCCTATTCCACTCTTATCCGGTAGAACAGCGACGGACTGTTGGTTGCGCCCGCGTCCAGATATACGTTCTCCGGTGGCGTGGACAGGATGTGCTCGGCGATGTTCGTGAAGCCCACCCCCCCCCTCAGAGCAACGGCCCGCTGGAGTGAGTAGAGTTTGTTGGACGCTGAGCCCCATGTGATCTGCACCCCATTTGTTCCCCCGCGGCCGATACCAGTAATGCTTAGATACGAATGCGCATCCTTTGGGTTAGTGCCGGCAAGATATTCCGCGAGGTTGCTCATGCCATCCCCGTCCGCATCATCCTGGGCCAGCGACAGGTCGCCTGCCTGCCCCGTTGCATGGCCGAAGTACTGCATCATCCAGTTGTCCGGTATGCCATCGCCATCCGAATCAATCCAGAGGTTGACGGCAAAGCTGGAGGTGTTGTTGTTGGTATTAACATCGCCCGTGACGTGGGTTTCATCCGCCGTGAGGGTGTACAACTGCTCGCCGGCTGGTTGCGTTCCGGCGGGCAGATCCAGCGCCAGTTGCGCCAGACGCCCCGGCTCCAGCAACGGGACCGGTGTCGTCGCCAGCGGCGCATTCATCGAGCCATATCGCCGGATCGCCAGCACCGAGGTCGTCGCCGACGGCGCCCCGAGATTCTGCACCTGAGCAATTACACGCATTGCCCCGTTCGTCTCCGCGCTGTAGCCCACCAGCGAAACCGACAAATCTGTCCCGCCAATGCTCACGCTGGCGACGTTGTTGGACCAGTTGAACTCACTCGCCAGGTCCGCCCAGTTTGCCGCCGCGTAGAGCGTGTGGTTGGTAGCCGGATCAGGCACCACCCATACCGTGCTCGCCACCGCGCTCGTGGCCGCCGCCAGCCAGCCCGGCAGCGTCACGTTTGTCAGCAACACCCCGCCGGCGTCCGGGCTGCCGTCATAGAAGCCGACCACCACGTTGCTCACGGCCACATTGCCGGAATTATGCACGGCCGCTGACAGCGTGAGGGGGTCGCCAGGCAGGTAGTTCACGCCCTGCACGGTGAAATCTCCCGCCAGCAGGGCGAGGTCCTTCACCAAGGCCCGCTTCGTTACCACCAGGTCCACCCGGCCCGGCTGCGGCACGTTCGTGATCGTGACCGTCCCGCCGCCCTCCACCGTCACCGTTTTGTTGGTATAGAAAATCTGCACCTTGTCGTAGGCGACCGTAAGATTGCCCACATTGTCCCACACTGGCGCAAACGACCGCTCCAGCGGCGGGTCCTGGCACAGCAGATCATCCTTGCCCCAGACATCCGCCACCGGGTCATAGACCATATAATGGGCGTCTGAACCGTTCGTGCTCATTTCCTGCCAGATCAAGACAAGGTTTCCAGCAGGACCAAGGGCCAAGGCGTAATCCGCAAAACCTGCCGTTTGTGAATCGGGCCGGACGAGGCTGGGATTTGAAGAGAAGTTCCTGCTCATCACCAGATTCGTGCCGCTCTGCCAGACCAGAAAGACGTTGCCGTTCGTTGACACCGCCGCGCAGACAGTCTTGTCTGCAACCGTGTTCGTTGTCAGTTGCCGGGACGCCCCCCACGCACTGTTGGTGTACTCCATGAAGAAAACCTCCTGATCGGTGTCGTTCGTCAAGACGCCGTCCGCGTCCCGCGTCCAGGCATAGACGGCGTGACCCCCCGTGCCGGCCAGCGTTTGCGACAGCCGGTAAGCCAGTCCATCCACAAGCACCCGCGGCGCGTTCCAGGCGCGGCTCGCCGCGCTCCACTCGGCCCACAACACAGTGTCGTCGCCGGGCGCATTTGTGCCAATGAGCAGGTTCTGTTGGTTGGCCGTCCATACGGCCAACACGCTGCCGTCGCTCATGGGCCCGCATAGCAGCGGCGCATGGTCAAGATAACTGTTGGCCGTGAGCGCCGCAGGCTCCGACCACGCCCCGTTGGTCCGGCTCCAGCGCGACCACACAATCTCCATCTGCGCCGCCATCGCCGCCAAGTTAGTCTGGTTGAAATTCGGGTCCGCCACCCGTTCCCACACTGCAATGGCGTCGCCGTTGCCATCATAAGCCACCTGCGGCGCGAACTCCGCCTGGGTGTTGGTGCGGATGGCCAGCGGCACGCTCCAGTTGGTGCCGTCCCAGCGCGTCCAGCCGATGTCAGTGTATTGCAAGTCGTTGGTCATGCCGTTATCCGTGACGTACAGCAGCATCAGCTCTGCTCCCCATGCAGCCAAGGCAGGCGATGAGCCGGGAAAGGCGTTCTGCACTAGCGTCAGGTCAACCTGGTTTGTGCCCGAGTCAGGGTCGCCCAGGTCCTTGGGGCTATAGGCCGGCCCGCCGGACTCGCCCTTCGCGAGCGATCCCGCCATCACCGAGCCTCTGACAGGCGCCTGGCCAATGAGGCGGAAACTGTCCAACGGCGACAGCGCGCGGCCAGCAGGTGCTTCTTCTTTCATGCCGCCCATCGCTACGAATACCTCCGGCCCGCTGAGAAGGTTGGGACGTGCCATGATCCGCAGGAGCCCCGGGCCCGATCCCGGAACCAGCATCCAGCCACTTCCGCTCGTCAACTGGTGTGCCAGCGACCGTGCGCTGTCTGAGGGGTATTTTATGTCGAGGAATACATACTCGCCGGAAAACGTAAATACCCATATTTCCCACTGGACGCCGGCATAGGCCTCGAATTCCGCATCGTTGAGGAAGCCTCCCGGCGGCTGTGGCGGGACTTGCAGCAACACGCTCGGCGTGCCCCCCACGTAAACCTTGAATTTGCCGACCTTGCCAAGGTCTGGTTCGTACTCCGCCGTGATGGCGATGCTCCCGCCGAAATCCGCGCTGTCGAACTGGAAGCTCGGGAAGTTGAGATACACATCGCCGCCAATCTCGGGCGTTGCATAAAACTGAATCGAAACGGTCTTCACCAGATCGCCGACCACCGGCACGTCAGAGGCGAGGCTCGACAGACCGGGCCCCAGCAAATCCACAAGCCCCACTTCGCCCAGCGGGAACTTGTCAGAAAGGGACAGCCCGACAAAGACCTTGGTATCCGTGAAACCTGCGGTGGGCGAAAGCGTCCCGCTGCCGCCGAAACGCACATCAACTTGGAGTGTGTTCTGCCCCAGGTGAAGGGTCAGGTTGTGACTATCGGGCTCCACCGCGTTGTGCTGCGCTTCGGACAGATTCCCGGCTGACAACTCCCACTCTCCACTGGACAGGTCCAGCATGAAGTGCGGATTCACCTTAAAGTCCATCCCGAATGAGCCGAGCGGGCCGAGGGACAGCGTCGGCGTGCTGATGGGGGGAGTTGGCCAGTCCGCTTCAGCGGACAGGGTAAGGTCACCCGTGCCGGCTGAGAAACCGCCTGGTGGAAAAATGAGCGCCAGCGGGGCGGGATACGGCAAGTCGAGGACGCTGACATAGGAGGGCGTCGAGCTTTGGCCAGCTCCGTTTTGCGCCACGACCTTCACTCGGTTGGCCCCGACCGCGAACGAGGGGCTGAAAGCGGAAGAGTCAATGGTCGCCGTGTAAGTCGGCCCGGCACCAGTCAGCGTCTGGACCGCTGCGCCGTTGGCATAGAAGATCACGTTGCCCGGACTCGAACCATTCCAGTTCACGGACGCGGTAAAGTGTATGGGCGTGGACACACCTGAGAGGTAAAAGGGGTTCCTGGCGGAGCTTACGCCCGTGACCACCGGCAGGCCGCCGCCGGCAGCTTGCAGCACGACATCCGCCAGCGTGATGCTCTTGCTCCCGGGGGGAACATTCGGCGTTTCTGTGTGTGTCACAAACCCGCTCTGGCTCACCGTCAACGTGTTGCCGCTGGCCAGGCTGATGTTCGCCAGCGAAAACGTGCCGTCGCCCGCCGTGGTGGTATTCTGCCCCGCCAGCGAGACACTGGCGGAGCTCAAGGGCTGCCGTGTCGCCGCCGCCAGCACCCTCCCGCTCACTGTCAGCCCGCCGGCCAGGGACTGCAAATCCACAGTGAAGACCGGTGACGTGGCGGAGCTGCTCCCAGTTTGACCTGGGGCCAGGACAACCCGGAACCCAATGCTGCCGTGCCAGCAGGACGGGGGGGTCGCAGGTGACGCGGAACGCCGACCGGCAGCCATCGCCGTAGTTATCCCAACAGCCGCCGCGGATATTGCGGTGCGAGCCCGATGGCGCACCCTGTGGATCAATCACACTGCCTGTAGGGTAGGTCCCATACCAGTCCCGGCACCACTCCCACACGTTCCCGTGCATGTCATACAAACCCCACGCATTCGGTTGATAGCTCCCCACCGTCGTCGTCCGGGCCAGCGACGGAACCGCAGGGTTGGGAACGTAGATGTTCCCGGTGGCCGCGTCATACTCGTAGTAATCATAAAAGTTCGCCATCCCTCCGTGGAGGGCGCTGCCATAATGAAACGCTGTTGTCGTCCCCGCCCGGCACGCATACTCCCGCTCCGACTCCGTCGGCAGCCGATAGACCCAGCCCGAGGGCAACCTCCCCGCCACCTGCTCCTGCTGTGTCAGATGGGCGCAATAGTTCGTCGCATCATCCCAACTGACCTGCTCGACCGGACGGTTCAGGTCCGGGGGAATCGCGTTACCATTGGTGTCACGCGTGGTGAAGTAGCTCGGGTTGTTCCCCATCAGCGCCAGATACTCCCCTTGTGTCACCGCATATTTCCCCATGTAAAACCCCTGCGTGAGTGTAACCGTGTGCTGCGTTTCACCCGAACCTCGCTCCGCCTCGCTGATCGGGCTGCCCATCACAAACGTCCCAGGCGGAATCCAAACCATGCGCGGAGAAGGCGCGGCGGCATCATCGGCGGTCACCTGGACCCGGACATTGGCGAAGAGCTTGGCCGGCAAATCGCTCCCGGCATTCCAAACGACCTGCTTCCCAGCACCGGGCGCAATAACGCTGCCGGCTTGGCCGGTGAGACTGCCGCCGGGATAGAACCATGTCGTGCCCGCGTTGGTCGAGACCCCGACCGTCACCGTCAAACTGCTGCTGTCCGGGTCGGCCAGGTCGTAGGTGATGTCCACGTAACCGGTGCCGAACCGCTGTGCGGCGCGGACGTTTGAGACCACCGGCGGCGCGCCCGCAGCCGCGTAATTCGCTCCGCAAAAAAGGGTAACTACTCAGGTCCAAATTGCGGTGTAAGTGTTGGTTGAAAATAGTTTAAAATAGTACGGGACTCCCGGAATTGCCCCTGCTAACTTTTCTGCGTGCTTGAAGTTGGCATTGTGCAAGGCCG
>Ga0224558_1001509_pt1 | contig 24106 bp, 25 predicted proteins | sample 714S32024metaG_FD_180682 | JGI IMG/M metagenome (GOLD analysis project Ga0224558, IMG submission 180682) | Peat soil microbial communities from Stordalen Mire, Sweden - 717 S3 20-24 | ecosystem: Environmental > Terrestrial > Soil > Wetlands > Peat | place: Sweden: Norrbotten County, Stordalen...
AAGGACTCGGAGTAGCCCGCGAATAGCACGAAACTGGTCGGCCACACACAGACCAGCAGCAGCATGCGGAGTTTCCCCACCTCCGATAATTCGCGCCCTGCCAGGCGCAGCAGTCCCCAAAAGAAAAGGAATGCCGCCAAGGTCGAGACCAGAAGCGCCGCCGCCATCGCTGGTATCAACCCACTCACGAGCCGAATCGCCGCCGGATACAACGGATAATAAATCACCGCCATGGGCCGATCGTAACCTTGCTCTGCGATACGCAAGAACCAGAGCGTATCGAAGCGCTCCCAAATTCCAAGCAACGCATAATGAAGACCGTGCGGCGCCGGCAAATTCCCGGTGAGCGCATTGCTGTGAATCAGCGCCGCATCCGGATGCAGAAACGGCATGAATACTGCTGCCATCGACGTATAAAACACGCGCAACGCCGCGGTTACCACCATCGCGATCTGCCAGTCTGGCCGGAATGCGAGCTTCCGCAGCATTTTTAGATTGTAGCGCCCGTCTCTTACCGCGCCCGGTACTCGGAAGAGCCGCGTTCTTAATCGCCGCGCTGCGGCCTTCGCACGGCTGGTATAGTAGGTTGTTTCGTAAGTTGTTTTGAAGTCTGCTCTCATGCGCGAACGTATCGAATCCACCGCTCTCTCCATCAACAACGTCCTCTCGACCAAAATTGACCCCAGCTCTCTTCGCTTCGAATCCAACATGCGCGCGCTCGCCGACCTCGTCGCCCAGGTCCGCAACGAAGAAGAAAAAATCCGCGAAGGCGGAGGCGCCAAAGCCATCGAAAGCCAGCACGGCAAATCGCGCCTCACCGCCCGTGAGCGCATCCAACTCCTCGTCGACCCCGGCTCTTTCTTCGAACTCGGGCTCTATGCCGCGCACAAAATGTACGAAGAATGGGGTGGCGCCGCCGCCGCCGGCGTCATCACCGGACTCGCCCGCATCCACACCCGGATGGTCATGCTCATCGTGAACGACGCCACCGTCAAAGCTGGCGCCTTCTTTCCCATGACCACGAAAAAAGTTATCCGGGCGCAAAACATCGCCATCGAAAATCGCATCCCGACGATCTACCTGGTCGACTCCGCCGGAGTCTTCCTCCCGCTGCAAGAAGATGTCTTCCCGGACACAGACGATTTCGGCCGCGTCTTCCGCAACAATGCGGTGATGTCGGCCATGGGCATCCCGCAGATCGCCGCGATCATGGGCATGTGCGTTGCCGGCGGCGGATATCTGCCCGTGATGTGCGACCACGTCCTCATGACCGATGGCAGCGGCCTGTTTCTCGCCGGGCCCGCGCTCGTGCAAGCCGCCATCGGGCAGAAAGTTTCCGCCGAGGAATTAGGCGGAGCTGCCATGCATTCCGCCATCAGCGGCACCGTCGATTTCCGCGAACCCAACGACGAAGCCTGCCTCGCCCGCATCCGCTCGCTCATAGACAAGTGGGGATACCGGCGCCAATCACTGTGGGATCGCAAGGAGCCCGTGGACCCAGCAATGTCGGCCGAAGAAATCTACGGTGCCTACGATGCGTCGCCGGCGCGCCCCTATGACATGAAAGAAATTCTCGCGCGCATTGTGGATGGAAGCCGCTTCGACGAGTACAAGACCGAGTACGGCAAGACGCTGATCTGTGGCTACGCTCGCATAGGAGGATTCGCCGTCGGCATCGTTGCCAACCAGAAACTGCACGCGCACCAGATCGACCACGAAGGCCACAAGCGGGTTGAGTTCGGCGGCGTTATCTATACCGAGTCCGCCGAAAAAGCCGCTCGCTTCATCATGGACTGCAACCAGGACCTGATCCCGCTCGTCTTTTTCCACGACGTCAACGGTTTTATGGTCGGTCGCGATGCCGAGTGGAGCGGCATCATCAAGGCCGGAGCAAAGATGGTGAATGCGGTGGCGAACTCCGTCGTGCCCAAGATTGCCGTGATCGTCGGCGGTTCTTTCGGCGCCGGACACTACGCCATGTGCGGCAAGGCCTACGACCCACGCTTCGTCTTCGCCTGGCCCACCGCGAAATACGCGGTCATGAGCGGAGACGCCGCCGCCGGCACGCTGGTAGAAATCAAAGTGAAGCAACTGGAGCGCAGCGGCAAGAAGCTGAGCGAAGAGGAAAGAAAAGAGCTTTTCGATTCAACGAAGAAAACATACGAAGAACAAACCGACCCCCGCTACGGCGCTGCGCGTCTTTGGATCGACAAGATCATCGACCCGATGGAAACACGGCAGGCCATCACGCAAGCGTTAGAGGCGGCGTCGCTGAATCCGGATGTGCCGGAGTTCAAGGTAGGAGTGCTGCAAACATGATTCCATTTCCGCGGGTTCACGCGGGCGAAAGCAGGTCCTTCGCTTCGCTCAGGATGACAAGATGATTTACCAAGTGCTAAATGCTAAGTCCTAAATGCTAAGTGCTAAATGCCAGCTGCTGATTCCATCAAGCTAATCGAATGCCCGCGCGATGCCTGGCAAGGCCTTAAAGGCCAGATCCCTGCCGAGCTTAAGACCAACTATCTCCAGGCTCTGATCTCGGCCGGCTTCAAGCACATTGACGCCGTCAGTTTCGTCTCGCCGAACGCCGTCCCGCAGATGGCCGACTCCGAAGAAGTTCTGAAAGAACTCGACCCGCCCGATGACGTGGAAATCATCGGTATCGTGGTCAACGAAAAAGGCGCGCAGCGAGCGATTGCGACTGAGGCCGTGCGCACCCTGGGTTTCCCGTACTCGATTTCGCCGACTTTTCTGCAGAACAATCAACGGCAGACTTTGGAAGACGCTATCGAGGAACTGGAAAAGATCGAGAAGAAGGCCGACGAGGCCGGACTCGAAACCGTTGTCTACATCTCGATGGCCTTCGGCAATCCCTACGGCGATGACTGGAGCGTAGATGAAGTCGTCGAAGCCGTCGGCTTACTCGAGTTGCAGGAGATTCGCATGATCTCCCTCGCCGATACCGTGGGCGTGGCGCCGCCCGAGAAAATTAAGGAAGTCGTCTCCGCCGTAATTGCCGAATACGGTTATCTCGAAATCGGAGTCCACTTGCATAGCCGCGCCGACCAGGCCGCCGCCAAAATCATCGCGGCCTATGACGCCGGCTGTCGCCGCTTCGATTCCGCCATCGGCGGTCTCGGCGGATGTTCCTTCGCGCAGGATGAATTGGTCGGGAATATTCCAACGGAAACCGTAATCGAAACCCTGCGCCATCGTGGCGCGCAATTGCCGCCGCTGAAGCCGTTGGACGCATTGTCGAGGGCGACGGCTGAGATCGGCGCGAGGTACAAGAAATCCATCGTGGAATAGCGTGGGTCGCGATGCAGCACGGCGCGGGCGAAAGCAGGTCCTTCGCTTCGCTCAGGATGACAAAGTGTTTGTTTCGGGAACACACAGCGGGGACGCTGCCATTCGCAAAAACGCTCAAAGTCCTCGAAATCACACAACGCGCTTGTGATGCACCGCACAGTCAATCCCCCCTCAAATTGTCATGCTGAGCGAAGCACCTGCGGTCCCATGCGCCATTTCTACGTTTACATCCTGTCCAGCAAATCGCGAGTGCTTTACATTGGCATCACCGACAACATTTATCGCCGCACGTGGGAGCACAAGAACGATGTCAATCCCGGGTTCACCCGAGATTACAGAGTTCATCGTCTCGTTTACTATGAAACGTTCAAGTACGTGAACAATGCCATTGCCCGCGAAAAAACTATCAAGGGCTGGCTGCGGCGAAAGAAAATTGCGCTGATTGAAGCAGAGAACCCGACATGGGAAGATCTGAGCGCGGCGTGGTTCGACGGAAAGCAGGTCCTTCGCTTCGCTCAGGATGACAAAGTGTTTGTTCAGGACGAACGACTGAAGAACAGTGCCCGAAATCCTATTCCAGGCTTACGAATGAATTATAGAACGCTCCAACTCGCCTTCGACTCCGGTGCCGCTACCCTCACCCTCAACCGCCCCGAAAAGCGCAACGCCGTCAGCTACGAACTCATTGACGATCTCATCCGCGCTCTGGAGGAAGTGAGAAACTCCTCCGCCGGTATCCTAATCCTGACCGGGGCAGGGAAGGCGTTCTGCTCCGGCATGGACCTCGACACCCTGAAGTCGCTGATCGGCCGTTCGCTCGAGCAAAATCTCGAAGACTCGCGAACCATGGTCGGCCTGTTCCGTTCGCTCTATGAATTTCCCAAACCGACGATTGCTGCGGTCAACGGCGCGGCCATCGCCGGCGGCACCGGTCTCGCCCTGCTCTGCGATTTCACGCTCGCGGTGCCGGAAGCCAAGTTTGGCTACACCGAGGTACGGATCGGATTCGTTCCCGCTATCGTCGCGACTTTTCTGCTGCGCCAGGTCGGTGAAAAGATCGCCCGCGACTTGCTGCTTACGGGCCGTATCTTCGACGCCGCGGAAGCCCTGAAGATGGGCCTGATCAATGAAATCGTTCCTCCGGAAAAGTTGCTTGAGCGTGCCCGCGAACTCGCCGGGCAGTTGGCGGAGAGCAGTCCACTCTCGCTTTTCTGTACCAAGCGGCTGCTCACCGATCATGCGCGTGCGGAACTCGATTCGCAGATAGAAGCCGCCATCCGTGAAAATGCCGGCATTCGTGAGACCGCCGATTTCCGCGAAGGAATCACGTCTTTCCTGGAAAAGCGCAAGCCAAAGTGGACGGGCCGATGAGCCGGCTCCATACATCGATGCCTGTCAATGTAGATCGGGCGACAGTGAATGAAACTCGCATTCGCGTCCGCTATGCCGAAACCGACCAGATGGGCGTCGTCTATCACGCTAATCATTTCATCTGGTTTGAGGTGGGGCGGGTGGAACTCCTCCGCCAATTCGGCTTCAACTATAAAAATATGGAGCGCGAAGACGACTGCTTCATCGCAGTGGTCGATGCCCAGTGCCGCTACAAGGCTCCCGTACACTATGATGACGAGGTGATCGTGCGCACGTACCTGAAACATGTGCGGGAGAAAGTGATCCGCTTCGGATACGAACTGCGAAGAGCGGAAACCGGCGAGTTGCTGGCCGAAGGCGAGACCACGCACATCGTCGCCAATGCAAAAATGAGACCTCGCGCACTGCCGGAGAAATATATGAAGGTGTTCCGGGCCGCGGTGGGGAGATAGGAAAAAAAGTCGGATGCAAGAGTTTCTCTACAGACTGCAACTTGTGCGCGGAGACATGCTCCGCACCGGCCCGACTGACTCGGAACAAGCCGTAGTGGCCGAACACTCCGCCTATCTGCAGAACCTCAACGCGCAAGGCGTGATCATTCTCGTAGTTCGCACCCTGAATACCGACGAAAATGCGATGGGGCTTGCGGTCTTCCGCGCCGAATCCGAAGATGCCGCCCGCGAGATCATGAACGGGGATCCGGCGGTAAAGAAGGGCGTGATGACGGCGACGTTGTATCCGTTCAGAGTGATATTACAAGGAAAGTGAAAAACTCGAAACAGAAAGCGGAAACCAGGAACTGCTCTTGCAAGCCCTGCGCATCAACGGAAACGATCTGACACTCGAGGCGGTGCGTGAAGTAGCGCAACCCGCCGTCCGGCGACCCGTCATCCTCGATCCCGACGCCCGCGAGGCCGTCAAACGCGCCCGCGCCGTCGTCGACGCGCTGGTCGCCAATAACAAGATTTCTTATGCGATCACGACTGGCGTCGGGAAGCTTAGCGATGTGCACATCGCCGGCGATCAGGTCCGCGAGTTGCAAGTCAACCTGGTGCGCTCGCACGCCGTGGGCGTGGGCGAACCGCTTTCGATCCCGGACACGCGCGCCATGATGGTGCTGCGCGCCAACTCGCTCGCGAAAGGCAACTCGGGTGTGCGCGCCATCACCATCGATACCATCTGCGAGATGCTCAATCGTGGGGTGACGCCGATGGTCCCATCCCAGGGAAGTGTCGGCGCGAGCGGAGATCTGGCGCCGCTGGCACACCTGGCCCTGGCATTGATCGGTGAAGGCGAATGCTTTGACGAAAAAGGCGTGCGCATGGCGAGCGGCGAAGCGTTGAAGCGCGCACAAATCAAACCGTTGGTGCTCGAAGCGAAAGAAGCGGTATCGCTCATCAATGGCACACAAGCCATGCTCGCCATCGGCACGCTCATGCTGATCGATGCGGAGACGCTGGTCGAAACGGCCGACGTGATCGGCGCGATGGCATGCGACGCCCTCAAGGGAACCAACGTCGCGTTCGACGAGCGCATTCAGAAGGCGCGGCCGCATGCAGGACAAATCAAGACCGCAGACAACCTGCGCCGTCTGCTGGAACAGAGTGAGATCCGCGCGTCGCATCGCGACTGTGGCCGCGTGCAGGATGCCTATTCGTTACGCTGCATCCCGCAGGTGCATGGCGCAGTGCGAGACACGCTCGCCCATTGTCGCGGGGTGTTTGAGACCGAGGCGAATTCGGCCGTCGACAACCCGCTGGTATTCGTGAAAAATCCGAAGGCAATGGACGGCGAGGGCGACGTGCTCTCCGGGGGAAACTTTCACGGCGAGCCCCTCGCGTTCGCGCTCGATTTTCTCGCGATTGCTTTGAGCGCGCTGGCCGGCATCAGCGAGCGGCGACTGGAACGCATGGTGAACCCCGCGCTTAGCGAAGGGTTGCCGCCATTTCTCGCGCCGGGTGCGGGAATGAACACGGGCTTCATGATGCCGCAAGTAACCGCCGCCGCTCTGGTGAGTGAGAACAAAGTGCTGGCGCATCCCGCGTCGGTCGATTCGATTACGACGTCGGGGAATAAAGAGGACTACGTATCAATGGGCATGATCGCGGCCAATAAGCTGAAGAAGGTGGTCGAGAATACGCGCAACGCGCTGGCCATCGAGGCCATGGCGGCGGCACAGGCGATTGACTTCCTCGCGCCGCTGAAGACTTCCAAGCCGTTGCAGCAGGCGCACGCGGCGATCCGGGTGGTGTGCGCGTCGATGGACAAGGACCGCGTGATGTACCAGGATTTCGCGCGTATCGCGGAATTGATCGCCAGCGGGAAGCTGGCCGAGGTGGTGCGATAAAGAATGTTCTCTCCTCCCTACCAAGGTCTTGCCTAGGCGGATTTGGGGGCCGACCCATCCAACCCGAGTTCGCGCGCGATTGCTTTCATGGCTTCAATGCAGAAAGCGATGTGCGCTTCGAGATCTATCCCGAGATCGGCAGCGCCTGCGATGATGTCTTCGCGGTGGACGCTGCGGGCGAAGGCTTTGTCTTTCATTTTTTTCCGGACGGATTTGGCTTCGACTTCGGCGAGCGATTTTCCCGGCTTGACGAGAGCGCAGGCGGTGATGAAGCCGGCGAGTTCATCGCAGGCGAAGAGAGTCTTTTCCATTGGCGAGAGGCGCGCAACGCCGCTGTACTCGGCGTGCGACATGATGGCGCGGCGCACTTCTTCGGAATAGCCCCGTTCTTTCAAAATCTCGCAGCCTTTGTAAGGGTGGTCGTCGGCGGTCGGATATTTCTCGTAGTCGAAGTCATGGAGAAGGCCAACCAAGCCCCACAATTCTTCGTCGGCTCCGGCTTTGCGGGCGTAGGCGCGCATGCAAGCCTCGACTGCGAGGGCATGTTTCCGAAGACTTTCCGATTGGGTGAACTCAGTTAGTAAACACCATGCGGTATCGCGTTGATTCATGGTTTTCCCCCGTTTCCTGGCGATTTCCGCCGCTTAAATAGTTTGGTTTCCATGAATACTTTTTTCTCGCGCACTTTTGTCTTGACTTTCACAGGCCCAATCCAGCAGATTACGCTCTAGTTGGCTTTGAGAGTAGCCCCCCGCTCTGGCACTCGCAAAACCTGAATGGCTACCACGCTTACCCCCGTGGACTCACGGGAAGTTGTACGATGCGATCATTGTCTCTTAGTGCAATTCCGCACATCAAATAGCCTCTGCCGCCGTTGCCATCTGTCATTGGATGAGGACGAGGCGGAGATCGCCGCTATGACGGCGGCGCCAGAAGTGTTGCCGGTGAACGTCGATTCCAACGGACGCGGGCATCTGAAACTGGCGCACTCGATCCGATCACTGCGGCTACGCAATGGCTTGAGTCAGCGGCAGCTGGCGCTGCGCATGTCGGTGCCGCGGACTTACGTGTCGAAAATCGAAAACGAAAAGGCGACGCCTACGCTGTCTTCGCTGGAGCGACTGGCGAAGGCCCTCGAGGTCAGTGTGCCGGATCTGCTCTCCGGTGGAGAACGGAACCGGCAGGAGGAAGTGCGCGAGTTGATGGAAGACCAGTTTGTGGCCGAAGTTTTGCCGTATCTGTCACAGCTGAACGGAATGCAGATGTCCAGCATTCTGGCGCAGGTGCGGGACTTGACGACGCGGCTGCGACGGAGCGCGTAACCAGCCACTGGCTACTGGCTGCTGACGAGACGCTGCGTGCGCGGCTTTTGTTTCGCCTGCGCAGGCGCTCAATTTTTTGGGTTTTATCCGGGCACACAACCAACTGGACAGCCGGGGCCTTCGGGCTCCGGCTTTTTTGTGACTTGCGCGCAATGCGATACGCTCCAAGCTGTTCCAGTTGAACGTGCGACTGCAATTGTGTCTTCGCCGCCAAGCCAACCGGTCGGTATGAGAATTTCGTGATTACTGCCTGCCGTGCTTAAATGAGAAGTTGGGCGCCGATTTTTGCGTAATCCCCGCGCGCGGCATCCGGCCTCAAGTCAGACCGAACTGTATATCCCTCGCTCCCCCACCTCAGGCAGCAAAAGCGACTGGCTGGGGGCCACGGTCGCTCGGGATGACAATCTGTAAGAGCTAGCCGTGTTGGAGATGGAGGATCCTTGGACTTCCAGTTGAACGAAGAACAACTGCACCTTAAGAAGAGCGTGCGCGAGTTTGCTGAACGCGAGATTGCACCGCACGTCATGAAGTGGGATGAAGCCTGCGAATTTCCGCTGGCGACGATCAAGGAACTAGGCAAGCTCGGACTGATGGGCATGATCTTCCCGCCCGAATACGGCGGCGCGGGTATGGGCTACGTGGAGTACGTCACGGCCATTGCGGAACTCGCGCGGGTGGACGGTTCGGTGGGGATCATTGTAGCGGCGCATACGTCGCTTTGTTCGAACCACATTTATGTGGCGGGGAGCGAGGCGCAGAAGAAGAAGTATGTGCCGAAGCTCGCCACTGGCGAGTACATCGGCGCATGGGGACTGACCGAGCCCTCGGCGGGGTCGGATGCGGGCAGCGCGCGCATGACGGCGGGGCGGACGAAGGGCGGATGGGTGCTCAATGGCACCAAGACGTTCATTACCAATGGCCACTATGCCGACGTGGTAGTCGTGCTGGCGGTGACGGATCGCGCGGCGCACACGCACGGGCTTTCGGGGTTCATCGTGGAGAAAGATGCCAAGGGATTCCGCGCGGGAAAGAAGGAAAACAAACTCGGCCTGCGCGCCAGCGATACGGCGGAGCTGATCTTCGAAGACTGCTTTGTGCCGGCGGAGAACCTGCTGGGTGGGGAAGGGCACGGATTTATCGACGCCATGCGGGTGCTCGATGGCGGGCGCATCTCGATCGCCGCGCTCTCGCTCGGCATGGCCGAGGGCGCATACGGGGCGGCGCTGAAGTATTCGAAAGAGCGCCAGCAATTCGGGCAGGCGATCTCGGAATTTCAGGCGATCCAGTGGAAGCTGGCCGACATGGCGACGGAAATCGAAGCGGCAAAGCTTCTGACGTTCCGCGCCGCTGCCATGAAAGATGCCGGGATGAAGACCACGCTCGAATCATCAATGGCCAAGCTTTATGCGAGTGAAGTGGCCGTCCGGTGCGCGAATGAAGGGGTGCAGATCCACGGCGGCTACGGGTTCATCAAGGACTATCCGGCGGAAAAGTTTTATCGCGACGTGAAGCTGTGCACCATCGGCGAAGGGACTAGCGAGATTCAGCGGTTGGTGATTGCTCGGCAGTTGCTCAAGGACTAGTCTCATCTCCTTGCTGCGAACTGCTGAACGTCTCGATTCTGGCTTAGGCTGGTTGATTCCCCCCTCTATCCGGTCTTTTGGAATCAAGGACTTAGCGATGGTTTTCGCCAGGTCTTTGAGGAATAAGGACTTAGGTGTAAAGTATTTTCCTGTCAATGACTTAGAGCGGCTATAAAGTGCTTGCCATTTACTCAAGCACAAAGGAGCTGCGATGATCAACGGGGCTCACGTCATCGTTTACAGCAAGGACGCGGAAAGCGACCGCGCTTTCTTTCGCGAGGTCCTGAAATTTCCGGCGGTGGATGCCGGCCACGGCTGGCTGATTTTTGCGCTGCCGCCCGCGGAGGCTGCGTTTCATCCCTCCGAGAAGAACGACCTGCACGAACTGTACTTCATGTGCGACAACCTGGAGGCGACGATGAAATCGCTGAAGGGGAAAAAAGTGAAGTGTAGCGCGGTGAAAGAGGTGCGCTGGGGCAGTCTGACCACGATCTCTCTCCCCGGAGGCGGGAAGGTCGGGCTCTACCAGCCCAAGCACCCGACTGCGATCGGGCGCTGAGATTGGATCAACGCGAATGCGCGCGGGTTGTTACACTAATCTGCTTGACTCCTACAAGTGCAACCCTTGTCGACCATGTGCGCTCGGGCGACTCCCGGGCGCTGGCTCGCGCCATTTCTACGGTCGAGAATCGCGCTGAAGGCTGGTCGGAGCTGCTCAAGGCGCTCTTTCCGCATACGGGCAAGGCGCGAGTCATCGGTCTGACCGGCTCCCCAGGATCGGGCAAGAGCACCTTGGTCGATCAGCTCGCCAAGCACTATCGCAAAGAAAATCAGACGGTCGGCATTATCGCTGTCGATCCGACCAGTCCTTACACGGGCGGGGCGATTTTGGGCGACCGCATTCGGATGCAGGATCACTATAGCGATCCGGGGATTTACATCCGCAGCATGGCCACGCGCGGATCGCTTGGAGGGTTGGCGCGCGCCACGGCAGATGCGGCCACGGTGCTCGATGCCTCGGGGCGCGACCTGGTCATGATCGAAACGGTGGGCGTTGGGCAGGACGAAGTCGATATTGTGCGGCTGGCGGATGTCACCATCGTGATTCTTGTGCCCGGCATGGGCGACGATGTGCAGACCATCAAAGCCGGGATCATGGAAATCGCTGATATCTTCGTGATCAACAAAAGCGACCACGAGGGGGCAGAGCGCGTGGAGCGCGAGATTCGCGCCATGCAATCGCTGGCCACGCGCAACGATGGATGGACGCCGCCGATCGTCAAGACGGTGGCAAGCGAGGGCGTGGGAACTAAAGAGTTGGCGAAGGCGATCGCAAGCTACGAGGCGTACCTTAAGAAAGAGAACCTGGTCCTTAAGAAGAACGTCGAGAACTGGCAGGAACGGCTGGTCGAGATGCTGCGCGATGCCATGCTGGAAAAAGCGCGCGCGCAGATGGACGGAGGCAGCCTGGAGCGTTACGCGGCCGAGATTGCCGAGCACAAGCGCGACCCGTATTCGCTGGTGGAGGAGATTGTGGGGGGCATCGGTCGCACGTAGATTGGATGGAGAGACGGGAATCCCCTGGGCAAGCTCAGGGCAGGCTCTCGGCCAATCCTGCCGGGCGGGGGCGCCCGGCGCTCCACCGGCAAGGTTGTTGGAGAAGGGGCAGGCGGTTTATGGAATTCAGCATCGATCATCTTGGCATCGCAGTGAAGTCGCTCGGGGCGGCGAAGTCCATTTACGAGAAGCTCGGGCTGAGCGTGTCTCCGGAGGAAACGGTGGAGCAGGAAAAAGTCCGGCTGGTCATGGTGCCCGTGGGCGAGAGCCGGCTGGAACTGCTGGAAGCGACTTCGGAGGATTCGACCATCGCCAAGTTTATCGCCAAGCGCGGCGAGGGGCTGCATCATGTTTGCATGCGCGTTCCGGACCTGGCGGCGGCGGTCGGAAAATTGAAGAGCGACGGCGTGCGCCTGGTATCGGAAGAGATCAAGACGGGCGCGGGCGGACACCGATATGTGTTCGTGCATCCGCAGAGCACGGGCGGCGTGTTGCTCGAATTGGTGGAGAGTGGCCATTTGTAATTTTGTAATTTTGAAATCGGGTAATTTGGTAATTTGAACCCCGACCGGTTTTGAAATTACCAAATTACCCGATTACAAAATTACAAAATGTTTTTACCTTATGCTTCTGCTCGCCATTGACACTTCCGGGAAGAACGGCAGTCTGGCGCTGGCCCGCACGGCGCCGGATCAGAGCGAAAGCGAAATCAGTGTGCTTGCAGTTGTGCCGCTCGCCGGCGGCGTGTTTTCGGCGCAACTGGTACCGCAGATTGCGGCGCTGCTGAAAAAGCACGGATATAGTAAGACCGATCTGGGAGCCTTTGCGGTCGCGTCTGGTCCGGGGTCGTTTACGGGGCTGCGCGTGGGCCTGGCTGCCGTTAAGGCTCTGGCCGAGGCGCTACAGAAGCCAATCGTCGCAATTTCATTGTTGGAGGCGGTGGCGTGCAGTGGCACAGCGCGTGGCCGGGTCCTCGCGGCGCTGGATGCGGGCCGGGGTGACGTGTATGCCGGCGACTACGAACTCGACCCGCAGGTTCTGATGCACAGCGAACGCCTGCTGAACAGGGAAGAGTTTCTTGCGGATGCCAGGGGGAAGGCGGTGGTCACGCCCGATGCCGCGCTGGCGGAGACGGTTCGGGCTGCGGGGACGGTTGCCGGAATTCTTGTGGAACTGATTGACTATCCGAACGCCGGGGCGATTGCCCGGCTGGGTTGGGAGCATCTCCAGCGAGGCCAGACGGTTCGTCCCGAAGAACTGGAAGCCAACTACCTCCGCCATTCCGACGCTGAGATTTTCTCGAAGCCGGCGGTGTGAGAGGCTGAGTCGACGCTGGTTGCGCAGCCCCTAAAGGGGCATGTTATGGCGGAGAATTTGCGGTATCGCTGAAGCGATACCCTGATACGAAGAAGCGATATCTTGGAACGAAGAAGCGATACCCTGATACGAAGAAGCGATATCCTGGAACGAAGAAGCGACACCCTGATACGAAGAAGCGATACCCTGGAACGAAGAAGCGACACCCTGATACGAAACACCTTTCGATGCCCGTGGCCATCCGCTCCGCTCGGTTGCATGATGTGCCGGTGATTCTCGCTCTTGAGCGGCAGTCGCCGGGCGCGGCCCACTGGACGTCCGAACAGTACAACAAGATGGTGAGCAGCGGAGTCGTGCTGGTGGCCGAACCAGCGGCCGAGGAAGCAGGCCGACTCTGCGGATTTGTTGGCGCGCAGGCGGTCGCCGGCGAATGGGAGATCGAGAACGTGGTGGTGGCCGCCGAGTTCCTCCGCCGCGGCATCGCCAATGAGTTGGTGCGCGAGTTGATTCGGCGCGCGAAGAGCGCGGCTGCGTCGGCGATTCTGCTCGAAGTCCGCGAATCGAATCTGCCAGCCCGCCGACTGTACGAAAAACAAGGATTTCGCGAAGTGGGGCGCCGCCGGGCGTATTACAGGGATCCGGCGGAGGATGCGATTCTATACGCGCTTCGGTTCGACCGCTGACTCTTAGCAGGCTGCGGAAAAACTCGTTCCCGCGCAAAAAGTGTGACCTCAGCGGCTAAAGCCGTCGATGAAGATTAAGCCAGTTATCGCAGCGGTAAACCGCTGCGCCACCCAAAATCAAGTTATCGCAGCGTGTAAACCGGTGCGCCACCCAAAATCAAGTTATCGCAGCGGTAAACCGCTGCGTCACCCAAAATCAAGTGCAACACCGAGTTTTTCCGCAGCCTGTTGGGCCTTAACCCAAGCCGAAAAGGCGCAAATTTCTGCACCATTTTTGGTTCAACTCCGGTACCCACGGGCCCTCTGACGATGGTGGAAGCTTCACTATGGAATCTCATTGAACCCCGTCGGTCCCTGTGCTACTTTTTAATCGTGCAGTAATAAAAACAGCAGGAGGTCTGGCAAGGATGCTGACTCCAAGAGACCAACTCCTGACCGGTCACGATGAGTTCCAGCGACTGGTTCAGGAGCACTCGCAATACTCCCAACGGCTGGAATCCCTCACACAAAAGCGATACCTCACCGACGACGAAAAAGTGGAAGAAGTGCGGCTGAAGAAACTGAAGTTGCGCCTCAAGGACCAGATGCAGACTCTGGAGCAGCTTCATCGGCAGTCTGCGTAGATTTAAAGGGACTGAGTAATCGGCCGCATCGCAGTAAAAGGCAGGGCCTCAGTGGAGTCATGCGATCATACCGGGCGCGTCTAAGCGCCTTTTTTTATTGCAGTTATGTAGAATGTCGCGGCCTCGCTCTATAATCATTCTGAATTCCATGGTGCGCGACGGATACTTCTACGGTGCGGGCTGCCTTCTGGCTGCGGGCGTGATCGCGTGGCTGGCGACTTGGCCTTACGCCGTCCCGGTGTTGCTGCTGGCAGCTTTCTTTCTGTGGTTTTTCCGTGATCCGGAGCGCCAGATTCCCGAGACCGCCGGCGCCGTGGTGTCTCCGGGAGACGGCAAGGTGACAGATGTTTCAGTCGTGACTTCCGACGGAGGTTCTGACGGAACCAGACGGAACCGGATCAGCATCTTTCTCAGCGTCTTCGATGTGCACGTGAACCGCTCGCCGATTGCGGGGGTGATCCGCGACGTGCGCTATCAGCATGGCAAGTTCCTCAACGCCATGGGAGCGCATTCGGCGGAGCAGAACGAGCAGAACATCGTCACCGTGGAAGGCGAAGGCCGTACTGTAATATTCAAGCAGATCGCCGGCCTGATCGCGCGCCGTATCGTCTTCAAATTTAAAGTGGGAGACCACTTGGCCTGCGGCGAGCGGGTTGGGCTCATTAAGTTTGGCTCTCGGGTGGATGTTCTGTTCGATCGCGATGCCGCGATCCAGGTAAAGCCCGGCGACCGGGTCAAGGGAGGAGCGACGGTACTTGCCTTGTTGCCTCTGGCGCGGCCTATGGTGCAGCTGGTTCATGCCGCCACGGCCGGGGAGGGGAAGGCGCGTTGAAATGAAAGAGCTGGGAACATGGAAGAGCTAGAGCCGCATCGTCGCGAATCGGACCGTCCGCGGGGGAAATTGCGCAAGGGCATGTATATACTGCCTTCGCTCTTCACCACGGCGAATATCGCGTTGGGGTTCTACGCGATTTTGCAAACCGTGCATGGCAGCCCGGATGAACCCTGGCATATGGACTTCGCCGCGATGGCCATCGGCTTTGCCGTATTGTTCGACGGACTGGACGGCCGCATCGCGCGCATGACGCACACCGCCAGCGATTTTGGCCGGGAACTCGATTCGCTGGCCGACGTGATTACCTTCGGCGTTGCCCCGGCGCTGCTCGCTTGGATGTGGGGATTTCATCTGTTGCCGGTGACCGTTGGGCCCAACCTGCGCCAGAAAATTACGGAACTGGGCTCGGTAGCCTGCTTCGCTTTTCTGATGGCTGGCGCGAGCCGCCTGGCGCGCTTCAATATTGCGAAAAATCCGCAGCCTTCGAATCCGGGACGTCCGGGGAAGAAATATTTCGTGGGCATGCCGATTCCGGCGGGGGCGGGAGTCATCGCGGCGGTCGTCCACTACTCCGCCGGAGATCCCGTGACTTCCTGGTGGACGGCGATGAGCTGGTTGATGATGGTGGTGGTGGTCGGTTATCTGATGGTCAGCACGTGGCGTTTTTATAGCTTCAAGGATATTGATTTCCGTTCGCGGCATCCCTTCCGCCTGATTGTGCTGTTTGGCGTGGTAGGCGCGTCGATCTGGTTCTTTTCCCGCCCGGCGCTTTTCGCCATCGCGATTCTCTACATGGCTTCGGGCGTCCTGTGGCGCTTGCAGTGGATATTCCGCCGGAAGACCCCGCCTGCACCTCCGGCGTACCGGGAGGCATCTCAGACTCCATGAGTCCCCCTTCGAAAACTCCGCTTTCCAAATCCGCCAGCTCGCAGGCCGATCTGCGCGGCACGAATCTTTATCGCGTGGCGATTGTGGGCGCGGCATCGCTCAAGGGCAAAGAGATTGCTGAAATCCTGCGCGAACGGAATTTTCCTGCGGTCGATGTCCGGTTGCTCGATGACGACGAGTCTCTCGGCCAACTGGAAGCGGTCGGCGACGAGATGAGCTTTATCCAGAGTATTCGCTCGGAACAGTTCGAGCGCGTGGACTTCGCCTTCTTCGCTTCCGACCCGCGTTCGACGCGCAATAACTGGAAGGCAGCGCGCGACCTGGGCGATACCATCGTGGATCTCTCGTACGCGCTGGAAGATGAAGCGGGAGCGTCGGTGCGCTCGCCCTGGATCGAGCGGCAGACCGGCCAGCCCATGGCGCCGGAGTTGCAGCCGGGCCCGGTGGTGGTGGCCCATCCCGCGGCGACGGTCCTGGCGTTGCTCGCCTTACGCAGCGAGAAGATCAGCGGGAAGGCGGGCAAGATACAACGCGTGGTCGCGACCGTGTTTGAACCGGCGTCGGAGAACGGCCAGAAGGGTATGGACGAACTGCACGAGCAGACGGTGAATCTGCTCTCCTTCCAGGAGCTCCCGAAGAACGTGTTCGACATCCAGGTGGCCTTCAACATGGTGCCGCGCTACGGGCAGAGATCTGAATTGGCGCTGGATGCTGTGTCGCAAAGAATCCGGAAGCACTATCGGCGCATTGCCAGCGGCGCAACCGAGCCTGCACTGCAGGTGCTGCAGGCGCCGGTCTTCCATGGGCACGGCTTTTCGGTTTACCTGGAGATGGAGAAGCCCGTCGCAATCGCAGATTTGTCGCAGGCCCTGGCGGGAGAGCACGTGGTCGTGAACGGCAGCCCGGAAGATACGCCCACCAACGTGAGCGCGGCCGGTCAGGGGGACATCCTGGTCGCGATCACCAACGACGCCAATCACAAAAACGGTGCGTGGCTGTGGGCGACTACCGACAACCTGCGCGTAGCCGCCTTGACGGCGGTGGAATGCGCCGAGACCATGACCGCATCCCGGCCGAGAGGTCAGATTCAATGAGTTTAACCGCGACCGCGAACCTTGTGTGGCGCGGACACTCTTTTCCGCGAACCGTGAGAGCAAATTCAAAGGCCGCGGACAAGAGTGTCCGCGCCACATCAAGGTGGGCGGCCGCAATTGCGCTCGGAGTGGGCCTGGGCTCGACATTGATATCGACCGGCTGCGGCTACCACCGGGCGGGAAATGCGGTCGAACTGCCGCAGAATATCCACAGCATCGCGATTCCCGGCTTCGTGAGCCACAGCCAGACGTTTCGCATCGAGCAACTGTTGACCGACGCGGTAGTGCGCGAATTCAACGCCCGCACGCAATACCGTGTGATCCATGCAGCGAATGGCGACGCGGATGCGGTGCTGAAGGCGACGGTTTTATCGGCGTCGGCGAATCCGCTTGTCTACGATTCCACGTCGGGGCGCGCCGTCAGCGCTTTGGTCACGGTGAGCGTTCAGGTCACGCTGACCGACCGTCAGGGCAAGGTGCTGTTCGACAATCCTTCCTATCTTTTTCACGATCAGTACGAAATATCGAGCGATCTCCCCAGTTTTTTTCAAGAAGATTCTCCGGCGGTCGATCGCTTGTCGCGGGATTTTGCGCGTACGCTGGTGGCGAATATCCTGGAGGCCTACTGATGTTGGAGGACTGTTGATATGCGCGCCTTCAGCCAGGCGGACCGCTTTTTCTCCGAACTCGAGTCGCGGAAGCTGAAGCCGGCTTATGTGCTGGTGGGCGATGAAGCGTTTTTTCGCAAACGCTGCCGCGATGCCATTGTGGAGCACCTGGTCGCGCCCGACTCGCGGGACTTCGGGTTATTTGAGTTTGACCTCGCCGAGACTTCGCTGAACGAAGTTCTGGATCGCGCCCGCACGCCCTCGCTGATGGCGCCGTTTCAGGTGTTCTTCGTGCGCGGCGTGAAGACGCTGTTTGGGCGCGGATCGAGCTCCAATGCTGAAAAAATCGGAGCCATCGAAGCCTACTGCAAGAATCCCAATCCCGATGCGCTTCTGATATTTGTTGCCGATCACATCAGCATTCCCGCCGATGCCCGCCGCATGGAGATGACCGATAAAGACCGATACCAGAAGATCCGCGAAGACCTCGGCCCGTTCTGCGGCATTGTCGAACTGTCTCGCGTGGAGGAGGGCGAAGCCGTCCGCTGGATTGGCGAGTATTGCGCCACGCGCGCCGTCAAGATCGACGCCGACGGCGCGCGCGAGTTGGTGGATGCGCTGGGCGGCGACATGATGATGGTCTCGAACGAACTGGAGAAGCTGATTCTCTACGTCGGCGAAAAGAAAAAAATCACGCTCGGCGATGTCGAGACCATGGTGCTCGCCGCGAAACAACGCTCGCTGTATGAGTTAACCGATGCGATTTCTTCGAAAGACCGCGTGCGCGCGCTGCAAATTCTCGATGCGCTGCTTTCGACGGGCGACGGCGAAGAAGCTGCCATCGGGCATCTCTACATGTTGGCTAAGACGTTTCGCCAGATGCTGGTGATCCTGGAGCGCAACGTGCGCGACCAGCGCATGCTGTGGGCGGCATTGTGGCAGGGCTTTCGCGTGCCGCCGTTTGCCGCCGACGATATCATCCGGCAGGCGCGGCGCTACAAATCGAAGCGGGAACTGACGCGGGCCATTCGCCTGGTCGCAAAAGCCGATCTGGCGCTGCGCTCGAATCCTCCCGGCAAGCGGATGGTACTCGAAAAGCTGGTTCTGGATCTTGCCGCCGAGCCCAAGCCTGAAGCCGCGGGCGGATGGATGCAGGAAGAACTGCCGGTGTGATGTCGCGGCTGACGTTTGCTTCTTTTCACCACGGAGCCACAGAGCCACGGAGAAAACCTTGAACCTGTAAAAGCCAGAAGGGGAAGGTTTTTGCCAAGATCCTAGCCCTTCGCCTCGGCCACTGCCTTCCGCAGTTCGTCAACCTGTGGGGAATTCGGCTTCAGCTTCACCACGCGGTCCAGTTGTTGGCGGGCCAGCGCGGCCTGACCACTCTTGGCGTAAGCGAGTCCCAGGTGGTAGTTGTAGAGCGCGTTGTCCGGTTCCTTTTTCACCGCTTCTTTGAACAGGCCAATCGCGGACGTATAGACGTGCTTGTGGTAGAACGCCCAGCCCAGTGTGTCGGCGGAGTTCGGATTATCGGGAAGCTGACGCCGCGCCGTCTGCGCCATCGCGAAGGCCACGTCCACATTGCCACCCTGCTCCAGCATCACGTATGCCAAATTGTTGGAAGCCAGCGGATTCTCCGGCTGAATCTCAAGCACCTTCTGGTACTGCTGCTTGGCGTGGTCCCAATCCTGCTTGCTCTCGTAGACGCTACCAGCCAGCAGGTAGAAAGCGATCTCCTTGGGATTGATCTTCGACCCATCGAGATAGGTTTGCAGCGCCTGATCCGTGGCGCCGCGTGCTTTCTGCACCACGCCGAGCTTAACCAGCGCCTCGCTGTTCTTTTTATCCAAGTCGGAGGCTTGTTTGAACTCCGCTTCTGCCCCCGCTAGATCCTTCTTCTGTTCCATGAGAAGTTGGCCCAGCATGATGTGGAAGCCGGCGTTCCTGGGATACCTGGCCAACTGTGACCTGGCCGTAGCGATGGCTTTGTCCGGCTGCTTCTGCATCAGGTCTACGTTGAGCACGCCGCCCAGTGCGTCGGTGGAATTCGGATCCTGATCCAGCGCCTGCTGATAGGCTTTTTGCGCTTCGGCATACTGGCTCTGTGCCATCCGCAGGTTGCCCAACTGCACATAAGCGGCAGGATTGTTGGGCTCCTTTTCCAGGGAACGATGAATGTATTCATCCGCCGTTTCGTACTGCTTGCGATCGATTTCTGCCACCGCGCGCAGCAGGTATCCGTCCGGGGCTTCTGGCAGCAGGGCGATGATCTGGTCCGCTTCCTGTGCGAGCGCGCCAGGATCACGCCGGTGGATGGCTACGGCCGCCAAGGCCCGGTGCGCTTCCACCATGTCAGGACGCAGTCGAACTGCATCGCGCCACTCTGCTTCTGCGCGGCTGGTGTTGCCCAGTTGGTCGAAGGCCAGGCCCTGCTGGTAGTGCGCCACAGCGTTATCGGGATCGTTCTTCAAAACGGCCTGCAAGGTGTTAACCGCGTCGCCGGCCTTGCCGCTGCGAATCTCGATCTCGCCCTTGTAAACGTGGGCGTCCTGGTCATCGGGCTTCGCCTTTAAGACTTCGTCATTCAATTTGCGGGCGTCGTCAATCCGGTCGGTCAGGATCAGCAGCTGAATGTAATTCTTCTTCACCACCATGTCCTTGGGATGCTCTTGATAAAGCGAGGCATACTCGGTGGTGGCTTTGTCGAACTGGTTATTGTTGTAATAGAAGCCTCCGAGCATGCGGTAGCCCTCGGAATTATTCGGGAAATCCTTCTTGGATTGGCGCAGGAATTCCTCGGCCTGGCCGGGCTTGTTCTCCGCCATGTACAGGCGGGCAAGAGAGAGCCTGGGAGTGGGATCGTCGGTTGCGGCCGCAATGGCCTGCCGGAACAGCTGCTCTGCCTCGGGAAATCGCCCGCGAGTCTGGTAAAAATTCCCCAGCGAGACCAGCGCAATCATGGATTTGGGACTGAATTGGACCGCTTTCTTGAAATTCGCCTCGGCCGCGTCCCACTGTTGCCCGTGCATCTGGAGCATGGCCAAATTCAGATAAGAGTCAGAACGGTTGGGATCCAGTTGCAGCGCCTTCTGCATGTCCGCCAGCGCGGCAGTAGTGTTACTCATACCGGCGTAGTAGTTGGAACGTGCGATGTAGAAGTCGGGGTTGTTGGGTTGTTTTTGGGCGAGCAGGTCGAGATGCTGTTTCGCGTCGTTAAACTGACGCACCATGATCAGCAGGTTGGCCAGGTCAAGGTGAGCATCATAGTTGTCCGGCTTGAGCTGGATAGCGGTCGACAGCTCCTGGTAGGCGGTTGGCCACTGCTCCAGCTTCAGCGCCGCCATCGCCAGCTTGTAGTGGGCGTCGGCGAAACGCGAATCAACCTGGATGGCGTTTTCGAATTGAATCTCGGCTTCCCGGTACTGGCCTTTGTCGAAGTAGCGCTGGCCGCTCTCCAGGTACTTCTGCTTGCGGACGTTGGGATCCCGCGAGCAGCCTGTCAGCAACCCCGCCAGCAAGCCAATCGCTACCACTGCATGCTGAAATCTTGACCCTTTAGCAATAGCCATATCTGTGAACGCCTCACATCGCGCAAACTTCGTCTTATCAACGGCCTACTGCCCAAAGGTACTCTCTTGGGCGCAAGCCGGAAAAGTTACTGCCGTTATTACCGCAAACTTGGGCGACTGGCAGAAGCCCATGGGCCCCATGTGTAGCATACGCCCGTGTACAGGCGCTTTCGTAATCTGCCCCAAGCGGCCGGAGCATGGCATAGTTCAATCGGCTATGAGTCACTTCCCCCGAGCTGATGCCAACCAGCGCTCACCCCGAGTACAACTCAATGGATCGGTCGCGGCCGCGGTGATGGCCGAAGGCGGCCAGCGGGCGCGCGCAAAACTACAATCCATTTCCATCAACGGCGGATTGCTGCAGTTGCCGCACGAGCTTTCCACCGGAGATTTCGTGGAGATCGCTTTCCACACCCGATCAGGAGCCGTCCACGGCATGGCCGAAATGCTGTACCCGACGCGCAAGTTCCAGAGCGCGTGTCTGCAGCCTTTCCGCTTCATTGCCCTGGCGGACGATGACCACCGCAAACTGCGTATGGCGCTCGATTCCGCTCTGGACCGCAGTTTCCTGGACCCGGTTTCCGAGCAACTGCAGACGCCGTCCGGATTCTGAGCCCGGGGTTTCGGAGCGTTCGGATTTCGAGCCGTATCGTCACCCGCAGGTTCTGCTTCTGGCTATACTGAGTCCTGCGGGATGACGAGCCAGATCACCACTACTCAGACCACCACTCACTCCGCCGAGGAGACGATCGCTTTCGGGCGGAAGCTTGCCGCCGAGCTGTCTCCTCCGCTCATCGTGCTGCTGCGCGGCGACTTGGGGGCGGGAAAGACGACTTTGGTGAAGGGAATCGCGGAAGGGTTCGAAGCAGCTCGTGCCGAGGACGTGACCAGCCCGACCTTCACGCTCGTCCACGAATACCGCGGACCCCGCACCACCCTGTACCACATCGACCTTTACCGAATCGATACCCAGCGCGACCTGGAAACGCTCGGCCTGGACGACTTGCTCGCGCCCAACTGCATCTTACTGATAGAGTGGGGAGAAAAGTTCCTTCGTTTGCAACGCGGTCAGAACGTGGAAATCACCTTGGAACGAGTGGGGGAAGCTGGGCGCAGAATCCAAGTGACCACCCGTTGAATCCCTGGGACTGTCGTAGAGTGGAACTGCCAAATCAATCTGGGGCGCGTTGCAATCAACTGAATTTGGAGCCAGAATCAACTTGAAAACCACCCATTTCGCCCTTGTCGTCCTATTGATCTCTGCGGTGTTTTGCGCCGCGCAGAACGCACCCAAGCCCGCGACCTCGGACGCGAATCAGTCCGCCCAACCGCCAGCGACTGGCGCCGGCCAGACACTGGAGCAAACGCCGCCTCCAGCCAAACCATCCGCAGGCCAGCCGGCCCAGCCTGCCGATCAAACTCGGAGCCAGAGCCAGGACAAAGACAGCCAGGCATCCACTACGTCCGGTACGTCCAAAGATCGTCTCTTTTTTGCTCTACCCAACTTCCTGACCGTGGAGAATGCCGGCAAAATCCCACCCCTGACGGCCGGGCAAAAGTTCAAAGTTGTCGCCCGGGGCTCGTTCGACCCCATTCAGATTGTCTGGTACGGTGCGCTCTCTGGTGTGTGCCAAGCCGAGAACTGTGAGCCCGGCTTCGGACAGGGCTGGGCAGCATATGGCAAGCGCTACGGCGCTTACGCTGCCGACGGCACCATCGAGAATTTTTTTGTGGGCGCGATTATGCCTTCCCTGCTCCACCAGGATCCGCGCTATTTTCAGAAAGGCCAAGGCAGTTTTCTTAACCGCACCGGGTATGCCGTCAGCCGAATCTTCGTAACGCGCAGCGACTCCGGACACTCACAATTTAACTACTCCGAAATCGTTGGCGCCGCCCTCGCGTCGTCGATTTCAACCTATAGCTACCATCCTCACCCCGGCTACCATCCCCGACCCGGCGTCAACGTGCCGTATATTTCCAGTGACCGCACCTTGAAGAATACGGCCAGCGTATGGGGATCGCAGGTGGGCTATGACACGATTACGCTGGTGGTCAAGGAGTTCTGGCCGGATATCCGGCGGAAATTGAAGAAACAGCCTCATTGATACAGTCGGCGGCTTTTCAGGGCACTCCACTGAGAACCGGGAACTGAGGCCCGCCGGCTCTAATGCGGCAAATATCCAGATTCCATCGGCAGTTTGCCGTCTACCTTGACGACAACAACGCGCTCGGTGATCGATCGTTCCTCCACGAACCCGATCGCACCCGGAGTGGACGCGACCGTATCAATTACCTCAGCGTCCGACTCGACCATCCGGATCGAAGCGTTGTCTTTGTCTTTGAGCGAGGCGAGGAACGCCTTTATCTCTGCCGCGGTCATCTTGTTTAGATGTTCCAGGGTGCCCATCTCATCCGGCGAAGATCTGTGCAACACCAGCACCACATTTCGGCCGTCCGGCCATTTCTTCACTTCTCCTTTGAAGATGCGGGCCAAATGAGCGGAGGTGAGATTCTGCACTTTGACGTCCTTGTTGACCACGACCGCCATGTGATGCGCAAAACAGGGAGTCAGCCATAACGTCACCAACGCACACAGGCAGAGCGTCCGCTGATACTTCATACGAGCTCAGGTTACATCTTGCCGTCCACGGATTCTTGTCAAATATTTGTCAAAAATGGCGGGAGTAACCAGTCTCGTAAATGCAAGCAGCGGGCTGAGCGAATCTTCAGAACCCCATGATGTTGTATCCGCAATCCACGTAGATGGTCTCGCCGGTGATGCCTGAGCTCGCGTCGGAAGCCAGGAACACGCCGGTGCTGCCCACCTCGCCGACTTCCACATTGCGTTGCAGAGGCGCGCGCTCGGCATGTGCCTTCAGCATGTCTCCCAGGCCCGAGATGCCGCGCGCGGCCAGCGTTTTAATCGGCCCCGCCGAGATGGCATTGACGCGGATCTTCCGCCGGCCCAGATCCTGCGCCAGATAGCGGACCGTGCATTCG
>Ga0224558_1001511_pt1 | contig 24094 bp, 25 predicted proteins | sample 714S32024metaG_FD_180682 | JGI IMG/M metagenome (GOLD analysis project Ga0224558, IMG submission 180682) | Peat soil microbial communities from Stordalen Mire, Sweden - 717 S3 20-24 | ecosystem: Environmental > Terrestrial > Soil > Wetlands > Peat | place: Sweden: Norrbotten County, Stordalen...
GCTGCCCGCCGGGTTGAAGAATTCGAGCTTGGCCACGACCTGGGCGTCGAGGCCCCCGGTCAGCCGGCGCAACCGCACCAGCGGGGTGTTGCCGATCAGCTGGGTGATGTCGTCTGCGATCTTCATCATGGTGGTCATGCCTTTCTCGAGTGCACCGGTCACCAACGGTTCAGGACCGACTGTACGGTCATAAAGCTGACCGAACAAGTCGGGTTTGTCCGATGGAGGGTGGCGCATGGTGGAATGGCAAACTTCGTGGAGGACGCTCGGGTTGATGCCGGCTACCGGCGACCGTCGGCCTAGACGTCGAGGACGGCCACCGACCCCAGGGTGACCAGCCGGTCCCCGGCCCCGACGTCGTGAATGGCCAACCGGACCACGGCGCGGCCGGCGCGGTGGCCCACGACCTGACACCTGGCCTCGACCGGACCGACTCTCACCGGACGGAGGTAGTGCAGCACGGTGTCGGCCGCGGCCACCGACCCGGTGGCCTTCGCACGACCGGGCCCCGCCTGGGCCGCCCTGCAGGCGGCGACATCGGCGAGCATGGCCACGGCCCCGCCGTGGAGGATGCCCCACGGGTTGCGGAGATGACCGGCCGGTTCGAGCCGGGTGACCGGGCCGACCCCGGGCTCGATGCAGAAGAACTCCTCGGGAGCCGGCGCCCCCGGGTGGAGGGGGGCCATGGGCGTGCGGTAGGGCCGCTCGAACTCCCGCACCATGCCGCCCGGATCGAGCACGGCACACGTGATCATCGCCGCCGCCACCGGCAGGCCATCACGGCCCTCGTCGACCACGTCCAACCGTGCCACCACCGAGTTGCGTCCCCGCCGCAGGACCCGGCCGTGCAGTCGGAGCGGTCCCCGATGGTCCAACTGCGAGATCGTGGCCATCATGGACGTGGTCACGATCCACTCGGGGAGGACCGCCAGGCCACAGAGGAAGCCGCCCACCGAGTCGATACAGGTCAGCAGGCCGCCGGCCCGCAGACCGCCGCCGGATCCCCGCTGGTGCGCGTCCACCGGAACACGTCCACCGAGCTCGGAAGGGGCGTCGACACCGGGCGGGGGCGGGATCTCCCATCGCTCCAGGCGGAAGTACTCACCCACCAGGTGCCGGCGATCCGCGGTGTGGCCCTCCGCATCGCCGGTGTCACCCTCCACGTCGTCACTCATGACGTGGCCGGTGCAGGGATGTCCACCACGGTGGCGCCGATGTTGACCACCGTGGCCAGCCGTCCCTCGCCCCCCTCGTCCACCAACTCGACGACAGCGCTGTGACGGCCTCTCGAACCTGCATCGAGCACGGTCGCCGTCGTCACGATCGGTCCGTGGCGTCCCGGGGCCAGGTAGACCACCTGCAGGTCGGTGACCACGACGGACGCCCCGTCGGAGCCCTGTGCCGCTTCCAGTGCCTCGGCGCCGGCCACCTCTGCCACCAGGGCCATCACCCCGCCCTGCACGGCGCCGAACGAGTTGGACACGTACTCCTGCACCGGTAGCGACACCCGGCCCCCGACGGCATCCACCACCGAGAGGTCGACGGCATCGACGATGGACGTGTCGAGGCCGTCTCCGACAAACTCCCACCGGATCGGGAACTCCGTCGGCATCTGGATCGAGGACGCCGGGTTACGGGCCTTGAGCACGGCAAAGGTCATCGAGGCCCAGGCCACCGGGGAAGGGTCCCCGGTGGCGGCATCGAGGTCGGACCCGTCGTCGGTGACCTCGAACACCAGGGCCTCGATGACCAGGGTGGTCCTCCCCTTCCGCACCACGGTCCCCCGGGCCTCGACCCACGGCCCGATCGCCGGGCGGACCACCTGCAAGGCCAGATCGGCCGTTGCCATCCAGTCGGGTTGGAGCGCGCCGGCGGCGATGGCGCCGCCGACGATGTCCACCAGCGTGGCCAGCACCCCGGCCCGCACGCCGCCGTCGGCACCGGTGATGTGGGGAGTCACCCGGGTCCGCATCCTCGCCTCGGACTCGGAGGTGACCTCGGCCACCATGCCCAGGTCACCCAGGATATGCCGGGCGGGCGGGTAGCCGCCCAAGGTCACTCAGCGTTCCGGTTCGGTGGGATGGGCCATGACCTGGTCGACGGCCACATGGCGGGAAGGGACGACGGCGAAGGTGATGGACTCGGCGAGGACCTGGCTCTGCAGCATCTCCTCAGTCCCTTCGAGTCGACTCGTCATTGTCACCTTCCGACCTGCAGCCGACCCGCAGTGTACCGAGGGGATATGCAACCGGCGCTACCCGAGAGGGGCGGGAGGGACCAGGGGAACCGCGGACGCGTGTACCGCGGTGGGAGGAAGTGCAGATCGGTCCCGGCGTCGACCGTGCGGCATGTGGTGGCCGGGGGGACCGGCACGGAGGGGAGGCCCGTCGTCAAGGCACCCCCAGGTGCTGAGGTCAGGGGCGCCCCGTGCCTCAGGCCGCCGCCTTGCGCTGGCTGCGGCGGCGGCGGCCGGACGAATTGCGTCGGGCGCCCTTCGGTCGGAGCGAGGTGTCGTACGTCCGTTGCGTCGACGCGGGGCACTCGTGGAGCGCGCACCATTCGGTGCTGTTGTAGCGCGACAGGCGCACCTGGCAGTCGGGCTCGATGCAGACCCGTCCGGTGCCGAAGCTCTCGGGAGGGATGTTTCCCGACGGCCGCTCGCCGAGGAGAGACCCGTTCTCTACCGCCCTGCGCTCAACCACGGCGCCACCTCTCTTTCCGATGCATTTCTTCCTTCTGTGGAATTCTTCGGCACGGGCGGGCGCAAACTGTAACCACGGTCCGTCCCGGGCAGGAACGGCGCGGGACGCCGTCATCGAGGACGTCAAGGTCGCGGATCGCATCCCGTTGCCGTGTGCAGAGATCTACGACGTGGTCGTGGCACCTGCTGCGGTGGTGGGTGGCCTCCGACGCGGGTTCGGCGCCAATGCGCAGCGCGTGGCCGCTCGAGCGGCCGACCGCCTCCAGACCGTGGTCGGCGGGCACGGGGCCCTCGCGGACATCAGTGAAGCGCTCGCATCCGACGCCCGATGGGACCCCGCCCGAACACGCAGTCCCGTTTGCGGGCCACCACGCCAGGTCGTCCGGCCGCGGTCGGGTCGACCGACCCGTGGCCTCCGTTGCTAACGTCGAACCGTGTCGAAAACGGTCACCACCCCGGGTCGCATCAAGGCTCGGTCCGAAGCCTGATCACCATGGCCGCCGGTCGTCGCCCAAGGAGACGCGCGACACAGCGCCGGTGGGCCCGAGGACAGGGGAACCGTTGACGGCAGCACCGTGGTGGAAGCAGGCCGTCTTCTACCAGATCTACCCCCGGTCCTTCGCCGACTCCGACGGCGACGGGATCGGCGACCTCGCCGGCATCCGGTCGCACCTGGCCGACCTGGCGTGGCTCGGGGTGGACGCCCTGTGGGTCTCGCCCTTCTACCGGTCGCCGATGACCGACTTCGGCTACGACGTCAGCGACTACTGCGCCGTGGACCCGCTGTTCGGCAACCTCGACGACTTCGACGCCCTGTTGGCCTCTGCCCATGCACTCGGCCTCAAGGTGATCATCGACTGGGTGCCCAACCACACCTCGGACCGGCATCCCTGGTTCGTCGACGCGCGCTCGGACAGGTCCAGCGGACACCGCAACTGGTACGTCTGGCGCGACGGGAGGCCCGGCGGGGAGCCACCCAACAACTGGGTGGCCGCATTCGACCTCTCCGCCCCGTCGTGGACCTTCGACGAGCTCACGGGACAGTGGTACCTCCATCTCTTCGAGTCGACCCAGCCCGACCTCAACTGGGACGAGCCGGCCGTCGTCGATGCCATGCACGAGGTGCTCCGCTTCTGGCTGGACCGCGGGGTGGACGGGTTCCGGGCCGACGTCATCCACGGCATCGGCAAGGACCCCGACCTCCCCGATGACCCCGGGCCCGTGGCCGGGATCCCCCACTGCGCGCTCAACGACGTGCCGGTGACCCACGAACGGCTGAGGGACATCCGTGCCCTGATCGACGGCTATCCCGGCGACCGGGTGATCGTGGGCGAGGTCTTCCTGCTGTCCACGGCCACGGTGGCCACGTACTACGGCCACGATGACGAACTCCACCTGGCATTCAACTTCCCGCCGCTGTTCGCCCCGTGGCAACAGCACCCGTGGACGGACTGCATCGAGCAGGCCTACGGTGCCCTGGAGCCCCGGGACGCCTGGCCGACCTGGGTGCTCTCCAACCACGACAATCCGCGCCACCGCACCCGGTACGACTTCGCGGCCGCCCTCCGGCGAGAGGACGAGTCCACCCGGGCAGCACGGAGCGAAGCACGTGCTCGAGCTGCAGCGGTGCTGCTCCTGACACTGCGCGGGACCCCGTTCCTCTACCAGGGAGAAGAGCTCGGCCTGCTCGACGCCGTCATCCCGGCCGAGCGCAGGGTCGACCCGGGAGGGCGTGACGGGTGCCGGGCACCGATCCCCTGGGACGGCGCGGCTGACCACGGCTGGCCGACCGCAGCAGGCGTCGAGCCGTGGTTGCCGTTCCCCCCGGAGTCCGACCATCGGAACCACCACGACCAACGGGACGACAACGGATCGATCCTCCACCTCTACCGGCGCCTGATCGCCCTCCGCCACCGTTCACCCGCACTGACCCTCGGCGCATTCGATCTCCTCGAGACCCCCGAGGGCGTCCTCGGCTACCGGCGGACGCTGGACGACGACGCCTACACGGTGCTCATCAACTTCACCGGCGAGGGCGTGGCTGTCCACACGACGGGCACCATGGGACGGCACGGAGACGGATCGGGCCCAGCGGCAGGGATGCGGGTGGAGGTGTCGACCACCGGGTCAGGCGAGGGACAGGCCTTCGACGGGTGGCTGGCGGCTGATCAGGTAGTCCTGCTGCGTCCCTGAACCGCGGAGCCCGGCCTCCGCGTGCAAGGCTGCCGGGTCGGATGGGACGTCACCGCCCGACGAAGAGTGCCCGGCGTTCGACGAGCGCACACGGCGCCTCGATTCGGTCGGCCTACAGCCAGGTCTCCTGCCAGTAGTCGGGGGCGCCTGCGTCACCGAGCGACATCGAGTGACCGTCTGCGTGGCCACTCTGCCGGATGCAGCACACCAAGGTGCCCAGCCATGGGCCCCGATCGATGCAGTGCACCGCCCCGCAGCGGTGCCATTGCGGTTGTGCCGGCAGGGCCAGATCGTCGAAGTCGAAGTCGGTGTCCGACCATTGACTCACTCTGCGTACCTCATGCGGGTTCATCGTCACTGTTTCGTCTACCCCTCTTGTTGCTGTTCCTCACCCCAATAATCGGAACTAGGGGCTCGTAGCTGTAGGGGGAATCGCGGAATGGCTTCGTAGACGAGTCCTGGGCGGGGCACCGGCGCGTTCGTCCGATTCCGGGCCGGATCCACCCATCCGGCCGTTCGGAAGGCCATCATGGGCTCGGTGAAGGAAGACGGTTGGGAAAACCCGGGGTAGCCGCCGGCCGTCGAATCGGCCCCCATCAGGCACTCTCTGAGCAATTGTTCATAGTTCCACCGCAGTGGGTAGGTCAGACGCTCCGTAAACGCACGTCACCTACCCCTTGAGAGGCGCAAGGAAGGAATATGATGTTCAAATTCCTTACAGGAACGAAGTAAGGTGGAGACATGAACGGTGAATCCACTCGAGGCATCGAGGACATCATCCGGCGGAACGCGGCGGCCCTGAGGTCCAAGGCCAACCTGACCCAGCAGGCGCTGGCCGACGAGATGCTGCTCCGCGGCATCGCCTGGACACGCGAAACGGTGGCCCAGGTGGAGACCACCAACCGACGGCTCGGATTCACCGAGGCCATTGCGCTGGCTGCCTGCCTCGATGTGCCGGTCGCCCGCCTCGCCGCCACGGGAGCGGCAGCCGTGGCCGTCGGGCAGAGCGAGTGGACCACCGCATACCTCGGCGCCGCCATCGCCGGCACCACAGGCGACATCTTTCCTCCCGAGAGCTACGCATCGCACCCGTCCCGGCCGGTCGAACCGGCAGCGGCCGCCGCGCCGCCGAGCGCGCCGATCCCACCCGATTGGGCCCCCGAGCGGCGCGGCGGGCTTTCCGAGAAGCGCCTGGCCGGTGCCCCCTCCGACGAGGCACACGGACGCCGAGCGACGGACGTCCCCGAGCAGACCCAGCAGAAGACCGCTGAACGCATCGAACGTCGCCTGCGGCTCCGGGTGACCGCCGGCGACGTCGACAACACCGCGCAGCGCCTGTGGTCGCGCAGCCTCGAGAGCGAGCGGGAACGGAGGGTGACGGACCGCCAGGCGTTGACCGGTGGCTCGCTGAAGACCATCCGCGGCCACGTCTCCAGAGATCTCGACCGTGAGCTCGCCCACGAGATGGAGCAGCGCACCGAGGTGATCGCCGCCGCACCCGACCGACCGGCGGGGTTGAGCCCCGACGATGCGGCATGGGAGGCCACACGGCTCAACATCCTGCTGGCCAACAAGGGCTACGAGGACAGCGACGTGACCCGGTGGTGGAACTTCACCCGGCACCGCGAGCTCGGAGGCCAGACCGTGGCGGAGGCGTGGAAGGCCGGTGGGTACGAACCGGTCGCACGACTGATCGAGTCGCTGCCGAACAAACGCGCTACAGGTGAAGACTTCCTGATCGACGGGTGAGCGGAGCGGGTGACGGGGCCCGCTGCACCTTGCTCCCTCGTTGCCCCGTTCCCCGGATGCCGGGCAGACTGGTAGCGACCGCAGGATTCCGCTCCCGGCCGAAAGGACTACATGGACCGGTCCCACCTGACCTCGTTGCTGACCGCTGAGCGCAACCGGTACCGCGAACTGCACCCCGGGTCGTTGGTCCAGTTCGCCCGGGCCGAACACCTGTTCACCGGTGTGCCCATGACCTGGATGGCGAACTGGGCGGGGGGGTTCCCCCTGGCTCTCGCCCGAGCCAAGGGCGCCCGGGTCACCGACGTCGACGGCCTCGAGTACGTGGACTTCGCCCTCGGTGACACCGGGGCCATGGCAGGCCACTCCCCCGATGCGGTGGTAGCCGCCATCCGTCACCGCGTGGAGACGCTGGGCGGGATCACGGCCATGTTGCCCAGCGAGGACGCGGAGTGGGTGGCAGCGGAACTCAGCCGTCGGTTCGGCCTTCCCGAGTGGTCGTTCGCCCTGAGCGCCACGGACGCCAACCGCTGGGCCCTCCGACTGGCCCGGCTGGCCACCGGGCGGCCGAAGATCCTGGTCTTCTCCTACTGCTACCACGGGAGCGTCGACGAGACATTCGTGTTGGCCGGAGCCGACGGCGCAACCGTCTCCCGGCCCGGAAACGTCGCCCCGGCAGTGGATCCCGCCTCGACCACGGTGGCCGTGGAGTTCAACGATCTGGACGCGGTGGCCCGAGCGCTCGCCTCCGGAGAGATCGCTGCGGTCCTGACCGAGCCGGCCCTGACCAACATCGGCATCGTGCTTCCCGAGGAAGGGTTCCACTCCGCACTGCGCACGCTCTGCGACGAGTCCGGCACGCTGCTCATGATCGACGAGACACACACCTTCTCGGCCGGCCCGGGCGGAGCCACCCGAGCCTGGGACCTCTCCCCCGACATCGTCACCATCGGAAAGGCGATCGCCGGGGGCATCCCCATCGGTGCATTCGGCCTCAGCACCCGGGTCAGCGACACCATCCTCGAGTTGGTCGAGCGGCACGAGGCCGACATCGTCGACGTCGGAGGCGTCGGCGGGACCCTGGCCGGCAATGCCCTCAGCATGGCGGCAGCTCGCGCCACCTTGGAAAGCGTCCTCACCGACGCGGCCTTCACACACATGTGCGCGCTCGCCGAGCGCCTCACCGACCAGGTCGCCCGCGCCATCGACCGCCACGGCCTTCCCTGGTCGGTCGTCTGCCTGGGGGCCCGCTCCGAGTACCGGTTCTGCTCACCGGCCCCGGTCAACGGCACTCAGTCGGCCCGGTCGGAGGACCCCGAGCTCAACGAGTACCTCCACCTGTTCATGGGCAACCGCGGCGTGCTGATCACCCCGTTCCACAACATGGCCCTGATGTGCCCGGAGACGACGACCGCCGACGTCGACCTGCACGGGGACCTGTTCGAACGGGCCCTCGACCAGTTGGTCCCGTAGCGAGGGCCGGGGTACGGCCGCTCTCGGGACGGCTGCCGGTCGAGCTCTGACCTCGCCACCGAGAGTAGTGGGGGAACACGCCGGTGGCGGATCGTCCAAGTGTCCGGCGCCAGGTCCGCTCTCTCGCCTGGGTCGGGGCGTTCGCACTCGTTGCTCTCATCCTCATCGCGCCCTGGCCATCAGGCTCTGGGTTCAGAACGTCGCCAAGATCTCGGCCATCGTCCTCTTGGCGAGAGGCTCCGCGCCGCTGCTCGAGGTGACCTGCACTCCGATTTCGTAACCTTCCTTCACGGTGAGAAGGAAGTACTCGGATTCCGGTACCTTCTTCCGCCCGTTGAGCGGTGCATGATCGGAGAACCACCATGCGGTCTGACCATCGACCTGCACGGGCGTCCCCACCTTGCGAACGATGGCGCTCGGGAACTCGGAAGGTGCCGGCCCGAGTGTCAGGAAGACACTCGAGAAGGATCGCTGACTGCCGATGGGCCACGAGATGAAGGTACAAACACTTGCGCCTGATTTCGGACTTCCCGGGAAATCGCTCCTCCTGACACTCGGAGGATTGTCGAGCAGCGCCCGCGCCTGCGCGGTGCTGAGCAAGGATCACGCCGATGTCACCGGTGACGGTCCACCCCGCAAGACGAACAGCCCTACGAGGACACCGTCGACGGCCGGGGTGGCGTGAACTCACCGACCCGAGGACCGGAGGACGCCGAACGAATCTGCGAGTCGACAGGGCGCCCCGGAGGGACGCCCGCAGCGCGACCGATCGGTTGCTCCTCGTAGGACTCCTGCGTGCCGTCCCGCTCCAGGTTGGTCGGCCGACCCCTGTTGAAGTACCGGTACTCGTGAACTCCGAGCGGTTCCGCAACCCACCCCTCGCTTTCGACCACGCCCGGCTCCGTCAGAGCGACGTGCCCCGTGGCGTTCGGGTGCGTCTCCGGTGGATACCAGTTTCCGTCGGATGCCACCCACCAACCCGGACCCGCCGACCGGGCGTCGACCGGACTGCCCGGTGCCTCGTGCCAAGGTGGCGACGCAGCCAGTGACGCGGTGCTACCGGGGTGCAGCTCCGGCGCGTACCACTTGCCGTCCCTCGCCTGCCACCAGGCCGGCCCGGCTTGGGTGTCGCTCATCGCCCTGCCTTCCTTCGGCCAAGCCCGGACAAGATTCTGGCCGAACCCTTGGTGACGTGCAGGTGGACTCTCGCTGACCGGATTCCGGTCCGTAGCTCCCCACGCTCCGCTCACTGTTGAGCTGCCGGCAGCTGCCGAGCGGGCCCGAAGATCGCGGCCAGGTCTGCCTGCGTCGCCGGGCGACTGACAGTTGTGGCAGGTTTTCACGCATTGCGCGCCCGGCGCGCGAAACTGGCGAGGTGAGTGGCCGCCCCGTACCGACCTCTTGGATGTGCGACATGGACGGCGTGCTCGTGCACGAGGGCCAGATGGTCCCCGGTGCGGATGCCTTTCTGGACGGGTTGCGCTCCGGTGGACGCTCCTTCCTGGTGCTGACCAACAACTCGATCTACAGCGCCCGGGACCTGTCGGCCCGGCTCGCCAACATCGGACTGGATATTCCCCCAGCGTCACTCTGGACATCGGCCGAGGCGACGGCGGCATTCCTGAAGGCCCAACGGCCCGGTGGTACGGCGTTCGTCGTCGGCGAAGCCGGGCTGACGACAGCGCTCTATCAAGCCGGCTACGTCCTCACTGATCGGAGCCCGGACTACGTCGTCCTCGGGGAGACACGGTCCTACAGTTTCGAGGCCATCACACGGGCGATTCGCCTCGTCGAAGGTGGTGCCAGGTTCATCGCCACCAACCCCGACCCGACGGGGCCGTCGCTCGAGGGGATCCTGCCCGCCACCGGATCGGTCGCGGCCCTGATCGAGAAGGCGACCGGTATCGCCCCCTACTTCATCGGCAAGCCGAATCCGCTGATGATGCGCGAGGCGCTCAACTCTCTGGGGGCGCACTCCGAGTCGACCGTGATGGTGGGCGACCGCATGGACACCGACATCGTGGCAGGCATCGAAGCCGGCCTCCAGACGATCCTGGTCCTGAGCGGTGTCACCAGTGCCTCCCAAGTGGAGCGCTTTCCGTATCGGCCGGGACGGGTCGTCGGTTCCGTAGCCGACCTCCTGGACGAACTCGCCGGCAAGGACGGCCCGGCCACGGTGTGACTGTCGATCCGAGCCGACACAGGGGCAGCAAGGCCGCCTCGGTGTCGGCCGGATGGGCCCGGGTGCATCCCACGTAATCGGGGCGCAACCCGTTCCGGCCCCGGCCCGGTTATCGCAGTGACACGGGACACCGACAATCAGGTGAACACTCCGTGGCAGTTGGGCGAGCGCGTGCGGATGTGCATAGGCTTCGGCCATGACCAAGATCGCAACAGAATCGGAGCAGCTCAACGTGTACCACCGCGATGGCACGAGCGAAGTGGTGGTGACTCTTCCGTTGCGGCTCAGCGGGTCCTCGGACTGGGATGGACAGGCCGATGGCATCTGGCGGGACCTCTACGACGATGCCGCCGACCAGGCCGGCGTCTCCTCGCAGGCGATCGGATCCGGGGACGAGACCCGGCTGGTGGTCGCCATTCCGGACCACGAGACCGTCGAAGGCGTCAAGGCCACCCTCGACAAGGCCGTCGGCCTCATCGACACCACGGACAGCTGGCGCAGCCGGTACAGCGGCATCGGGTCCGAGGTCCGAGAGGCCCTGGACGAGTGGTGGGCCTCGATGAAGACGAGCCAGTCCGAGTGACGACCCACTGAGGCGTCTGCAGCATCGGCGCCCACGAGTGCCCGGCTGTCCGAAGCGTCGGGATGAGTGATCTCCGTACGCTGCACCAGAAACTCTCCTCCCATCTCCGGCGTCCGGTCAGCGGTCCGGACGGGCCTGGTGTCGAGGGGGTCGGGTAACGCTTGTATCGATTTTCGATATCGAGTATCGATATGGGATGGACCTCGTCCGGGACTTCCACCGTGGAGCGGTTCGGCTCCACGTCCTGTTCCACGCCAGGTCCGAGGATGTGTTCGGCGCTGCGATCACAATCGAGATCGCCAGGCACGGCCACTCCGTGTCGCCAGGCACCTTGTACCCGCTGCTCCACGACCTCGAGGCTGCCGGCGACCTGACGTCCACGACCGTCGTGGTGGGAGGACACCGGCGGCGGTGCTACCGCATCACCCCCCAGGGAAGGCGAACGCTGGAGTCCTGCACCGCCGCACTGCGCGAACTGGCCGACGAGGTCCTCGAACCATGAGCGCCACCGCAGGTGCGCCCGTCGGACCGGGCACCATCCTCAAGGAGTGGGGCCGGATCGGCGTACTGGGTTTCGGCGGTCCCCCGGCGCACATCACCATGCTTCGTCGGCTCTGCGTCGAAGAGGAGGGGTGGTTGACCGCTCACGACTTCGAGGACGGCATCGCGGCAACCAATCTGCTGCCCGGCCCCGCGTCCACGCAGTTGGCGATCTTCTGCGCCTGGCGGATCGCCGGCATCACGGGAGCGCTGCTCGGTGGGCTCGCCTTCATCTGTCCCGGCCTGACGGTCATCATCGCCCTCGCCGCCGTGTTCCTCGCCGGCCATCCACCGACTGTGGTGCTGGGGGCTGCAGCCGGTGCGGGCGCCGCAGTACCTGCGGTGGCACTCGCAGCGGCCATGGGACTGGTCCCCGGTAGCTGGAGGCGGTCCGGAGGAGCTCGCGCAGCGCGGCTCCGGTGGCTCGCCTATGTCGCCCTCGGAGCGGCATCCGCTGCCCTCATCGGCCCGTACCTGGTCGTGGTGATTGCACTCTGTGGCGCACTGGAGATCGTCGCCCGACGACCCGGACCTGCCGAACGGACCAGGGGTACGCCCGCCGTCATGGCCGCCAAGGCCAGCCTCGTAGGCATCGGGGGCCTCGGGGCGCTCGTCTGGGTTGCCTTCAAGGTCGGTGCCCTGTCCTACGGCGGGGGCTTCGTCATCGTTCCGCTGATGCAGCACAGTGCCGTGGTCACCTATCACTGGATGACTGGAGCGCAGTTTCTGGATGCCGTGGCCCTGGGGCAGGTGACTCCCGGCCCGGTCGTCCAGACCGTTGCCGTCGTCGGCTACGCCGCGGGAGGCGTCGGAGGCGCACTGCTGGCGGCTGTCGTGGCGTTCGCTCCGTCGTTCGTGTTCGTGCTCGCTCTGGCTCCGCACTTCGACCGATTGCGCGCGGATCAACGCGCCCAGGCCTTCCTCACGGGCGCCGGCGCGTGCGCAATCGGAGCCATCGCCGGGGCTGCGATTCCCTTGGGTCTTGCGCTCTCCAGCTGGTGGCAGGTCGCGGTGCTCGGAACGGCCGGCGTGTGGCTGCTCGCCTTGCGGCGAGGAACACTCGGGTGCCTCCTGGGAATGGGTGCGATCGGCGCCATCGCCGTCGCGCTGGGCGCTCCGGTCGCTCGATGACGTCCGGAGCTGTCCGGCTGGTGGCCGTCCCGGATCATGACCGGTCCGAGCCCGCCACCCCTCGGGGACAGCCGGCAAGTTCAGCAGCACCTCGTCCCGATCGTCGGCACGGCCGTCACGCCTGACGGTGGGGGCCACGACGAGGTGGCCGCCGACGGGGTCGAGTAGAACTGTGAACAGCATGTGGGGTGTCCGGGCGTCCGCCCGGCAACCACGGAGTCGAGCGGAGGTCACATCATGGGATTCATGGACAAGGTGAAGGCTCAGGCCACGGTGCTGGCCGACAAGGCGCAGACCGGGGTGCAGCAGGGTCAGACGAAACTCCAGGAGATGCAGGCCACCAAGCAGGCCGACCACCTCCTCAGGGAGCTCGGGGCCTACGTGTTCCTGAGCGAACGGGGGCGCACCCAGCCCGACAGCGAGGCCAAGGTGACAGGGATCATGGGCGAGCTCGATGCCCTCGAAGCGGCCGGCACCGAGGTGACCATCAACGTCGATCCGTCCGCGGTTCCGGCCGGCGGTGCGGTGCCACAGCCCGGTGGCCAAACCCAAGCGAGTGCACCGTCGGCCCCACCGGCGGAAGGCACGGCACCGCCGGCCGATGACCCGCTGCCCCAGTCGGGCGAAGGACCGCCCCAGACCGGCAGTGCCATCCCACGGTCCGGCAGCGGCCTTCCAGGCGAATAGTCGAGGCGACCCCGTCCACCAGGACGGGGTCGCTCGTCGCCAGCCCGTCTGGAGCCGGCCCCGTCCGAGCCGTGGTTGGGCACGAGATGGGGCGGACCGCGGGCCACCGCCGGCGTTCGGCACAGCCGGCCCTCACCAGGGGTGGGGCCGGATCAGCTGGGAGACAGGCCTCGGTGCCGTCCGACGGATTTGGTCTCGCCCTCGGCGGGCCACCGGGTATCGCAGCGCAGGACCGCTGGGGCCACCATCACCGGCAGGGCCGAACGACGCAAGACGGACTCTCTGACGCCGCACGCGGAGATGCGGTCGATCCCTCGACGCCGGACGGATCCGAGCACAATCGCATCGCACTGCCACAGCGAGGCCTCTTCCACGATCCGAACACCGACGTCTTCGATGCGTGCGGAGCGAGATCGACCGTCCGCGCCGACCCCCGCCGCGCGCAGGCGGAGCACCGCCTCGTCCACGAGGACCTTGGCGTCGGCGGTGGTCTCGAGAGGAGGGACCCGTGTGATCTTCGGAAGTTCGCGCACGTGGAACACCTTGACGTCCGCCTCGAACCGGAGTGCAAGGCCGATGCCGAAGTCGACCGCGACCTGGCCTGATTCGAACTGGTCAATCGCCAGCAACAGCCGTTCCCGCATCGCCGCACCTCCACGCCGCCGCTTTCCATCCTGCTCGGGGGCTGGGGGTGTCAACCCCTCACGAGCAGCATCCCGAGACGGGGTGGTGGCGAGGGCGGAGCGGCGGACAACCCCTGGCTACTCCTCCAACCGCACGTGGAACGGGGGCCGTCGCCGCGTAACCATCCCGTGAGCGCAGCAACAAGTGGAGTGTCAGTTCCGGTTATAGTGTCTCCTGGTTGCGGAATCTCGGTTCCGCAACCAGGTCCATGCGCCGCAGGGACGGTAGCGATCGATCAAGCGAAGAAGGAGGCGTCGATGACCAGACAACTCGAACGGGCGAACTACCGCATCACCTTCCTCGTTCTGCTCCTCGGAGCCTCCGCCTATGCACTTCTGCAGACGCTCGTGATCCCAGCGCTCCCGACGATCCAGCACGATCTGCACACCACGCAGAACACCGTGACGTGGGTGGTCACGGTGTACCTGCTCTCGGCGTCGATCTTCACGCCGATCATGGGGCGGGTCGGCGACATGGTGGGCAAGGAGCGCATGCTGGTGGCCACGCTGGTCGCCCTCGCCGCCGGTTCGGTCGTGGCCGGCCTGGCTCACTCGATCGGGATCCTCATCCTCGGCCGGGCGATCCAGGGCGTCGGCGGTGGGGTGCTGCCACTCTCCTTCGGGATCATCCGAGACGAGTTCCCCACGACCAAGGTGGCGACCGGTGTCGGTGTCATCGCCGCGATGATCGCGGTCGGCTCAGGCATAGGCCTCGTGGTGGCCGGCCCGATCATCAGCCACCTCAGCTACCACTGGCTCTTCTGGATCCCGCTGGTCATCATCGTCCTCGCCGCCATCTGCGCACAACTGTTCGTCCCGGAGTCGCCGGTGAGAACGGCGGGCCGGATCAACTGGCCCGCCGCGGTGCTGCTGTCAGGTTGGCTGGTGGCTCTCCTCCTCGGTGTGAGCGAGGCGCCCAGCTGGGGGTGGGGCTCCCCGAAGGTCCTCGGCCTCCTCGCCCTGGCCGTCGTCCTCGCTGCCGCCTGGATCGCCGTTGAGCTCCGCTCCCGCCAGCCGCTGATCGACATGCACATGATGCGGGTCCCGGCGGTGTGGACGAACAACCTGGTGGCCTTCCTGTTCGGGGTCGGGATGTACTCGGTCATGGCTTTCTTGCCGGAGTTCCTCCAGACACCGACCTCGGCCGGCTACGGGTTCGGGGCGAGCATCGTCCGCTCCGGGCTCTACCTGCTCCCCCTCACGGTCACGATGTTCATCTTCGGCCTGCTCTCGGGGAGGATTGCGGCGGGGATCGGCTCGAAGATGGCGGTGATCATCGGTTCGGTCATCTCGTGCATCTCCTACGTCATGCTGGCGCTCGCCCACAGCCATGCGTGGGAGATCTACGTGGCCAGCGCCCTGCTCGGCATCGGACTGGGGCTGGCATTCTCGGCAATGTCGAACCTCATCGTCCAGGCGGTTCCGCCGGCCCAGACCGGCGTGGCGAGCGGGATGAACGCCAACATCCGCACCATCGGCGGGGCGGTGGGGGCGGCGGTGATGTCCAGCATCGTGACCTCGACCGTGCTCCACGGCGGGCTCCCCGCCGAATCCGGCTACACCGACGGCTTCCTGTTCCTCGCAGCCGTCACCCTGGCGGCCGTCGTCGCCGCCATCTTCATCCCCAGCCCTTCGCCCGCTGCGAGGGCCGACCACGAGATCCACATGTCCCACGCAGAGCTGGCCATGGTCCCCGCCGGAACCATCACCGAAGGATGATGGACCCGGTGACGTCGTACGGATCGCGTGCCCTGCGACGCGACGCCGCGGAAAATCGGGACAAGATCCTCGAGGCCGCGAGGGCCTCGTTCGATGAGGAGGGTTTCGAGATCGGCATGGAGGCGATCGCTCAGCGCGCCGGCGTGGGCGTCGGCACCGTCTATCGCCGGTTTCCGACCAAGGAGCTCCTGATCGCCGCAGTGGTCGACGAGGTCCTGGCGGCCATCCGCGACGCGGCACTCGCTGCGAGCGACCACGAATCCTCAACCGAGGGTTTGACCGAGTACCTCTTCACGGTGGGCCGGCTGCAGTTCGAACACGCCGGATGCCTGCCCCGACTGTGGAACGGTGCCGACGATGCGGTGCGCCGGGAGATCGAGGCGATCAGCCGGCAGCTCCTCGCCAAGGCCCAAGCGACAGGGTCGGTCCGTGGCGATGTCGTCTACGAGGACATCGCCACGATCTTCTGGTCGCTTCAAGGGGTGATCGAGAGGACCGCCACCGTTGCGCCCGATGCCTGGAAGCGCCATCTCGATCTTCTGATCCAGGCCTTGACCCAGGGCGACATCCCACTGGCTCACGCACCGCTCACCACCCAACAGGCCGAACGGGTGAAACGGGAGTCAAGGCGCGGGCTGAGCTCCTAACGGAAGCCAAGCCCCTCAGGCGAGCGCTTCGGCAGCTTCCTCCCTGGGCGGGCACCCACGGCGACGGAGCCGGGGAACAGCGGGCGGCCCGGTTCGGCTGCTCAGCCCGCCTTGTGGTACCGGCGAAGTCGATTGCCCGGGCGCCCGCGACCGCTCTGGGCTGGAGGTGCTTCCACGGGCTCGGGTGCCGACTCGGGCGCCGCCCGGCACTCCGCACAGATGCGAGTCCCGTCGACCAGCCTGGTCACGCCCACCGCTCCGCACCGCTGGCAGGGTCGCCCGACGAACACCTGAGCCACGGCCGTCGGATGGAGGGCAGCCAGCTCCTGGAGGCGCTGTTGGATGTCGTCCCGAAGCACGTAGGCGCCCGACTCGGTGCGGCAAACCAGGTCCCAGGCGACGAGCTCATGGATCAGGGGGGCGATCTGATCGAGCCGCCGCCCGGGGTCGCTCACCGCCCGGGCAACCAGCGCGGCGGGCGGCGGGGCCAAGCCGCCCCTGGGAAGCCAGGTGTCGTCACCGATCATCACCATCTCCTTGCGTTCCCGCGCCGCCGCACATCCGGCGATGCCTCTGCGCCACCGCCCAAACCCGTGCCCTGATGGCCCCGGCAAAGGTGTCACGCGCCGAGGCCATCGTCATCGTCGCACGAACCCGGTGACCCGTAAAGGGGCAGAATCCTCTAATCGGCGCCTCGACTGGTTGGCAGCCCAACTGGTGGCCTGAGCTAGAGGCCCGAGAGGCCGGCGTCCCGGCAAGCTCCGGCGGGCGGGGCACGCCTCCTGCTCCTGAGGATCGGTTCTGCTCGATCGGAGCTTCGACCCTTCGGACGATGGTGGCCCGGTCGTCGTGGAGCCGGCTGAGGCCAAGCGCTGGAGTCGGCGGACCATCGTCTCGGCCGGCCCAGATGAGTTGCCTCGGTAATCCGGACAAGATCGCTCGATCCGAAGAGCACCGCCCAGACCAGCAGCCTCCTGGTACAGACTGCAGGAGAAGAAGAGACCGCACTCCTCCGGCACCTATGCGCTCACAGGCTCTTCGGCGGTGTCAGAATCGTGAGGTCCGACCCGAGGCCATTTGGGGTGCCAGAGTGGGTGGCGATAGCGAGGAGAGTGCTCTCATGTCCGGTGTCCACATAGTGACCGACAGCTCGTGCGATCTCGAACAAGATGAGACCGACCTGATCAACACCGAGATCGTGCCTCTCAGCATCCGGATTGGGGGCGAAGAGTTCACCGACCGTCGGGACCTGAGCGTCGAAGACTTCTACAGCAGAATGGCGAACTCCGACGTTCTCCCCCAAACGGCCTGCCCGTCGCCCGGTGCCTTCGAACGGGCGTTCCGCAGCGCGGGCGACGCCGGTGCTGACGCCGTGGTCTGTCTCAACATCTCGGGCGCGTTGTCGACCACATTGCAATCGGCCCAAACCGCGGCCGCCACGTGTGAGGGACAACTACCGGTGCATGTGATCGACAGCCGGTCCGTGTCTAGCGGACTCGGCACCCTCGTACTCGAAGCCGCCAAGACGGCCGGTGGTGGTGCCGGTGCAGACTCCGTGCTGCGCCGAGTCCGCGACCTCATCCCTCGCACGCACGTGTTCGCTGCTCTGAACACGCTGGAGAACCTGAAGAGGGGCGGCCGCATCGGGGGGGCCAAGGCAATGGTGGGATCGATGCTGTCGATCAAGCCTCTGCTCGACATCAGCGGTGGTGTGGTCCAGGAGGCCGGCAAGGCTCGTACCCGCAAGAGGGCCATGCAGATGCTCTACGAACGGATGATCGGTGCCGGGGCGATCGAGCATGTGGCGGTGATGCACGGTGGGGCACCCGACATCGACGAGTTCCTCGACCTCATCGCTCCCCACTTTCCCCGAAAGGTGCTTCGAGTTGGGAAACTGGGCGCCGTCGTCGGCGCTCACGGCGGTGCCGAGATCATCGGCGTCAGCTGGATCGCCGCTGCGTAGGGGGTCGCGGAGACGGGATCTGTAGTCACTCGGCGGAAACCATCTCTTCGGATCCAAGCGGGGTGTGAAGGCGCTATCTGTAGCAAGCACCCCTCGCTTGAACCAGGTCGGCACTGACCACTTCCGGCAGCGAGGGGGGCGATCTTCGACCCGGCGGAGGATGAGGATCGGGCCTTGCGTCCTGTTTCTTGCGTTGCGTCCGAGAGATCGGCCTAGCCAACTTCACTGGTGGGTGGAGTCCAGTCTGGATCCGGTTCGGTGAACTGTCGGATCAGCGCGTGGAGGCCCATGCCCAAGATGGTCCACTCCTCCAACGTGCCGCCAGTGCCTGTCGGCAAACTGATCCGTCGCATGGCTTGTTCATCGACGAGGTCTCGGAGCGCGCTGCCCTCCGCCAAGGCCTGGATGGCTGCGGCACCCTCGGCCATCGTGAGGGGCGCCTTCACCCGGAACCCGAGGTGATCGAGCACGGCCGTGTAGACATCGGTCGTGTCGCGCATGATGGATCCGTAGCTGATCAGGAGCGCCTCCTTGAGCCGTTCTTTGTCCTCAGTGGACTGGCCCGAACCGGCGAGCGCCCAGATCCCAATCCAGACCTGCCAGACGGGGGACGAACGGAGCGTGTCGAGCATTACCGTGCCGGTGATCCGGCAGAGATCAGACATGCATTGCCAGCGGCTCTCGACGCTAGAACGATCGGCGTGCACGAGGACATCGTTGAGGAGGATTTCTGACAGCTCGTGAAAGTCCTGAGAGTCACTGGCCGCAATCGTGGCGAGCACCTCGGTTTGGAACGCCTCCTGAGTTCGGAACGCCCTCCCGATGACCGACGCATTCGTGAGCCGAATGCCCTCAGTCTGCTCAAGCCTGTCGAATACACGCTTGAAGGTAAGACCCTCCGCTCCGCTGCCCAGCCCTTCCTTCAGGAGGGTTTCGACGCCCGTGTCGAGCAGCAATTGCCTGATCTCGTCGGTACTTCGACGAGTACGCGGTCCATCGGGCATTAGCGCAGCTGACCTCCTACTGTCCCCACCCTCCAACTGAGCCGGTAAAGGAACAAGTTAGTCGCAACTCGCTATTGCGACTCACAGTTGCGACTTGTAGTTGCAATGGCTAGCCTCGCTGGAGGCGGGACCCCTCGCTGCTCCGACAACAGGGGATGGCGGGCTCCTGTCGTCGGAGTGGCTGGTTCTGGACCCGTCCGACGGGTTCCCGCCAGCCCCTCCGGCGCGAAGTGGCGGTGCTGCCTCCCGCGGTAAGATCCCGGGACCGCCACCTGCCCGGCGACCTGGACTGGACCAGGGACCCCTGACGCCCATACCCCGCTCAAGTCCGAAGCGCCCGGGAACCAGCAGCTCCGCGTAGCGGAAGCGAATCACGGCGCTCCTTGCTACAGGTCATCTCCCGCTCAGGGTGAGCGATGACTAGCTGCTCAGCCAGGGCTTGCGCCCTGGGTATCGCCGCCCGCTGCGAGGGTGGGACATTCCGGCAGCACGAGAATGGTCCCAGAACGGGGCACCGAGCCCACTTCGATCAGCGTCCGTTCAGACTTCTCCTCGTGCCTCCTTGGCGTAGCGCGCTGCCAACTGACGGGAGAACCCCCACGCCTTGCTGAGATCAGTGATCGACATGCCCTCTTCCAGGGCGGCCGCAAAGACGGTCCGCCGCACGTCGTGTCGGCGCTGTTCGACGGCGGTCAGTGCGTCGTTGACCCGCTGGCGGGCTTCGGCAGGGTTCGCCGCGATGATCGCCGTGGCCACGTCAGCTCCCCGTTCGGCCTTCTTCAGGGCTCGCCGGAGTGCGACTTCCGTGGCACGAATGGCTTGGCGGGCCTCGACCAGGGCGTCGAGAAGCTGCTCGACGCTCTCAGTAGCTTCTCGGGTCGGCTTGGACACAGGCGCATTCTTACCTGCGTCAAGCCGCGTGCGCAGTGATCCACACGGCAATCGTGGTAGCTCTGACCGAGGTGCATACCGACGGGTCCGTTGAGCGAGGTCCGGCCGTCGGGCTCCGGACCCGGCCCGTTACAACCTTAGAAGTAGCAGTGCCGACTGTCCGTGAGCGTCGCCGGGGGCGGGGCGCATCACTCATGGGGTTGCCGCCGAGCCAGTTCAACCCGACGCAGGCTCCGGGACGATGAACAGATCATGTCGGTACAACGAAGCGACACCGTAGGGAAGCCAGAACACCGGGTGTGGCCGGGGGCGGCATACGAACCGAACGGTGTCCTCGTCCTCGACCGGAAAGGCCCTGAGAGGACTGGCCGGCAAGTGGCCCCAACACGTTTCGTGTGAGTGCCATGCTCAACTGGCAGGTCGGTGGCCTGACCATTCGCAACCACACCTACGACTGCACCGTCGAGGACAACATCCCACCTTCGATAGCGGTCCAACATGCGCTGCCGTCCGGATACTCGGAGCGTTGCTGCCATCGCCAGGCACCCTGGGCATGGGCCGGCATCAAGACTCCAGGTGGATGTCGCCCCGGCGGCGTCCCGCTCGGTCGGCCGCAGGCTGGATGCGACGCGGCACCCTCGCTGCCGGGAAGGGGCACTTGATCTGGCGCGGTCGTCTGCAGCCGCGATGCAGCAGCGACCCCTGCGACCGGCCAACTTCTCAGCTGAGCAGCTGGCGTCAGATCGAGGCGGGAGTGGACTCGGCTGCCGACTTGAGCCGCTCGAGAGTCTGCTCCATCCCAGCCCGGCTGTACGCGGCGTCGTGCTCGACCCCGCTCACCGGCTTGCCGAGCACCTTCGCGACGGGGCCGCGTTGGTCGATCCAGGTTTCCGTGACCAGGCATCCCGTTGCGGTCGTCTGGAATTCATAACGCCACTCGGCGACCTTGAGGCCCATCGCGGTGACGCGGAAGCTGAGCAGGCGACCAGGCTCGGCATCGACGATCTTTCCTACGGTCTTCCATTTCTTCTTGCCGTTGCGGTTCATGCCTCGGAATGCTGCTCCGGGTTGCGGGCCGGTCGCGCCGCTCAACCACGTGGCCCCCTCGTTCTCGGGTGACCACTCGCCCATTCGGGTCACGTCGGAGATCATCGCCCACACGTTCTCCGCTGGCACGCTGATCTCCTGGGAGACACTTACCTGCTCAGCCATGGGAATTCCGCCTTCTCGTCGGTCCACTGCAACGCCACTCATGTGGCATCACGCTGAAGTCTTTTCTAACACCACCTTGACATTCTGTGAAGACGCAGGATTCACATCCGCAAGCCGGAACTGGGTCTCCCCATGACCCCGGGACCGAGTCACCTGCACGGCGGGGCACCTGGCGATGGAGGCAGCGACGGCGGAGGTTTCGGCGGCCTCTATCTCTATTCCCCCCCGCGACACCACGGGGAGAGAGGGAGAAGCGCACCGGGGCGACCCCAAAACCGCCGCGCGCCGGAGGGCAGGGCAGGGTCCGGGGCGCCCCCAAGCCGGCCCCCACCCGAACGGGGAGGGGCGGGGCCGGGGGCGGGGGCGTTATCGAGCGACCACTACCGGCACTTCGAGGGCAGCCCTGAGGGTCACTTCAGGCCAAAACGTATCTTGCAGTTACCCATCCGCTCGATCATGCGTACCAGGCCGAGCTTCCTTCAGCCGGCGCAACCGGCGATGGTACCGAGAGGTATGCAGTTGTCGGGGTTGTTCCCAACGATCGCGCTGTAGTCGGTGAGGCTGACGGTCCCGCCTTCATTCGCGATGCCACCCCCGTCCACGCTCGCGACGTTCCCCTTGACGACGCTGCCTGCCAGATTCAGTGCGCCTTGATTGGCGATACCACCGCCCGTGCTTGCGGCGTTACGGTCTATCGCACTGTTGAGCGCGTTCAGCGTGCCTTGATTCGCAATGCCGCCACCGAGGGGGGCAGTGTTCCCGTTGACGATGGTTCCGTTGAGGTTGACCGTCCCGACGGCGACAGGAGGACCGGGGTTGAGAATGTTGGCAATCCCACCGCCACCGCCCGAAGCCGAATCGTTAAGCACATTGCTGTCATTGATTGTCAAGAGTCCGCTGCCTGGAACACCCGTGTTCAAGTTGGCGATACCTCCGCCGTAGCCGAGATCACCGGAGGTGTCACTGGGGGCCGAGTTCCTATTCACGCTGGTCGTCACGAGGGTCATCGTGCCGTGATTGAAGATCCCGCCACCCAGGCCGCCGATGCCGGTGTTGCCGTTGACCACGCTGTGCGTGATCGTGGCGACGCCACCATTGGCGATGCCGCCGGCAGAAGGTCCGCCGAGGGCAGAGGTTGCAGTGTTGCCGTCCACGTTGCTATTTGTGATAGCCAGCGTGCTGCTGCTGCCAGGGGCCCCACCGTTCCCGTTGCCGCTGGCGATTCCGCCGCCGTTGGCCGACGTATTGCCATTCACCTCGCTGTTGATGACCTTGAGCGTGCCCGAACGGTTGACAATTCCCCCACCGCCACCGGTCGGGGCCGAGTTGTCGTCTACTTGGCTGCTGTTTTCGATTGTGGTTGTGCCGGCCGTACCGACGGGAATCGCGCTGGGAATACCGCTGGCGATACCGCCACCGCCCTGAGCCGCGGTATTTCCTTTCACCACGGTGTCGTTGAGCGTGAGCGTGGCCTCGTCATTGAAGATGCCACCGCCTGCAGTGCTGCTACCCCCAGTGATGTCGAGTCCGTTGAGGGTCAGATTTCCGCTCGGAGCATCGACCTGGAAGATTCGGAACGTGCTCGAATTGCCGGCCAGCGTGGCGCTGCTGTAGCCGTTGATCGTGATGGGGCTGGTAATGAGTGGAAGGGCGTTTGCACCTGCCGGGGACGAATTGTTGGCAACGGTGAAGTTGTAGGTACACCCACGGAGATTGATGGCGCCACCGCCACTGCCGTTCAGCGTGTTGATCGCTGTGATGAGACCGGCCGATCCGCCACTTGGGCCATTACAAGGAACGCTCACCGCAGATGATGCGAAAGCCTGAGCGGTCGGAGCGAATGCAAGTACTACAAGTGCTGCGCCAAGTCCAAATGCCGCCTTGGCGATGATGTTCGTCTTCATTAGTACCCCCCCGGATACGTACCTAGCCCCCACCGTGGGTCCACATTGACCCAAGATCCCTTATAGCACGAGCCGCATCTAGTGGCCAGAGAAATTCTCTGAGGAGCAACGCCATTGCGAGCTAAGTGGGTGCGTGGACACGCACAGTGGCGAGGAAGCGTGAACGCGTCCCCGAACACCGGATATGCGGGCACCTAGCCCCCACCCCGGCCTAAAGCGGCGCTTTGACACAGCGTGGTAGTGATCGGATGAACGAGATGTTCCTGGCTGCGCAGGAGGAGCTGTCCAGGAGAGACGAGGCGGGTCAGAGCCCCCGGTCGGACCTGGGCACTGAGGAGGAGTATCAAACTGCTCAGGAGGTCCTCGAGGGGACAATTGTGAAAGCGCGCGATTCGTACGAGTCACACAAGGCTCGATTCTTGGGCTACTTTCTCGTGGCAGTTCTTTACAACGAGAATCAAGATCTCGCAGAGGCGTTCCTGCAACTCGGACTCGCCGAACGTCTTACCTTTCAGCAATATGTTCTGCTGCGATTCTTCGAACTAGTTACAGAGAATCCAGAACTGCTGGATCTGTCTTCCGAGGCATTTGGCCACAACCCCTCGAAGGAGACAGCGGAACTCATGCTTCCGATACTGGATCTGTTCCAACTCGGACTCCTAACTGAGGAGACCGGAGATGAACGTCCGGCGACTGGTGGGCTTGCCTCTAGGAAGGTGCTGAAGTAGGGGCAATCGTGGGCGGCGTTTCCCGCAGGCTCGCCCTCGGCGGTCGTACATGCCTTCGAACGGGTTCGATCCCATCATTCACCGTCGGATTTCTCGACCGAGCAGCG
>Ga0224558_1001512_pt1 | contig 24088 bp, 17 predicted proteins | sample 714S32024metaG_FD_180682 | JGI IMG/M metagenome (GOLD analysis project Ga0224558, IMG submission 180682) | Peat soil microbial communities from Stordalen Mire, Sweden - 717 S3 20-24 | ecosystem: Environmental > Terrestrial > Soil > Wetlands > Peat | place: Sweden: Norrbotten County, Stordalen...
CTTGTTGCCAGCTGGGATGAAAATCACATCCTATAATCATCATGCGAAGGCTCCTTCCTCCCCAGGAGCCTTAGTCCTCAAACCAAGACTACCGGGTCGATCGAGCCTTCGCTCTTATCCAATCAACACATTCGCGTTTTTTGCGAATGTGTGGGCGATGGGATCATCGGTGCACTCTACGGTCGAAGGGGCTGCAGGAGTCAGCGAAAGATCACAAGCGGTGGGCGCAGAATCCCACCCTTCAAAAAACGAAGGGTGGGGCACCCGCCACCCGCAATCTTGAGCGTTTCGCTTGAAGAGTCATTCAGATTGCGATGAACGCGAAGCGGATGAGGGCGAGAGACGAGAGCGCCACAATCGCCCACAGCAAGATTCCCTGTAGCAGGGGACGCACGCCCACTTCTTTCAATGTTGATCTTGAAATCCCTGTGCCGATCAGATAAAGCGTGACCGTCAAACCAGTCCTTCCGAGTGTGCTGAGTTTGGGATAGAGCGGGCGGAATAAGGGGAGATACGTGCCGGCGACAGCGGCCAATAAGAAAAACAGGATGAACCAGGGCCACTTGATCCGGGTCTTGCTCTTTTTGAAGATAGCCACCGCGAATGCCAGAGGAACGATCCACAGCGCTCTGGCGAGCTTGATCGTCGTTCCGATCATTAACGCCTGCGCACCGTATTTGGCGGTTGCGCCTACCACCGAACTGGTGTCGTGGATGGCGAGGGCGGACCACAATCCGAATTGAGATTGGGTGAGGTGAAGAGCGTAGCCGGCGAGTGGGAAGAGAAACAGGGCAACCGAATTGAGCACGAAGACGGTCCCGAGCGAGACGGCCATCTCCTCTTCTCCGGCGTTCAGGATGGGGCCGACGGCGGCAATCGCGCTCCCACCACAGATGGCGGTGCCGGTGCTGATCAGGAGCGACGGGATGGGTTGCACCTTGAACATGCGCCCAATGCCGAGACCGAGGAGCAGGGCAAAACTTATGCTGAGCGCGGTGTACAGGAATCCGGTGCGGCCCGCCCGCACGACCTCGTGCAGGTTCATTCCAAAACCCAGCCCGACGATGGATGCCTTCAAGAGGAAGGCGGAGAGTTTCTGGGCGTCGATGTGATAGGGGTGCGGGAATGAGAGGCCGTAGATGAGCCCGGCCAGCAGCGCCAGGGGAGTCGAAATGAGGCCACTGGCAGCTATGACCAGGCCGATGAAAAAAATGTTCTTGGTGTTCAAAGAATTTATTGTCGCCGCAGCGATGCCTGCCTGTCCAATCGTGCGCAAATTGAAGGGGCGCCCGCATCTTCCTCAACAACGGCGCGGGCATGCCGTCACCGCCGATACCCGCTCGCTTGCGCTACAATCCGCTCATACTCTGAATTGCGAGTTACGTGGAGGCATTTATGGATCTCGGGTTTCCGGTGATCACCGTTGCCATCGTCATCGTCATCATTTACCTGCTGAGTTCGATCAAGATCCTGGCCGAATATGAACGCGGCGTCATCTTCCGGCTCGGACGCCTGTTAGGTACGGCCAAGGGTCCGGGCGTAATTCTGGTCTTCGCCCCGATCGACCGCATGGTGCGGATCTCGCTGCGGCAGGAAGCGCTGGAAGTGCCGCCGCAGGACATCATCACCCGCGACAACGTCACGTTGAAAGTGAACGCCGTCATTTTCCTGCGCGTGATCGACCCCAACAAGGCGGTGGTCGAAGTCTCGAATTACGTCTACCAGACTTCGCAGTTTGCGCAGACTACTTTGCGCTCGGTGCTGGGCGAACAGGAACTCGACGAATTGCTGGCGCACCGCGATAAGATTAACCTGCGGCTGCAGAGCATCCTCGATACGCATACCGCGCCCTGGGGCGTGAAGGTCGCCAACGTGGAAGTCAAGCAGGTGGATATGCCCGAGTCCATGTTGCGGGCGATGGCCAAGCAGGCGGAGGCGGAGCGCGAAAAGCGGTCGAAGATCATCCACGCCGAAGGCGAATTCTCGGCCGCGCAGCGCCTGGTGGATGCGGCGCACCTGTTGTCTTCCGAACCGATCAGCATCCAGTTGCGGTATTTGCAGACGCTGACCGAAATCGGCGTCGAGAAAAACACTACCGTCGTGTTCCCCGTGCCGATCGATTTCTATTCCGGTTTGCAGAACTTGCTGGCAAGCCCGAAAACACCCGCCGCGCCGGCTAAAGGATAGAGGTTAACACTTCCCATGTCCACGGCGGAGCCGGATACGGAGATCACGCTAGGCACCGGCCGCATGCTGTCCATTTTTTTCGCGTTTGTCCTGGTCTGTGCCTGCTTCTTTGCCATCGGCTTTTCGCTCGGCAGAAGAACCGCCAGCGCAGGCGTGGGCAGCTTGCCGAGCGCTCTCACGGGAGTTCAGGCGCCCGTGGTTCGGCCCTCGGCCGCGAAAAACGACGCTCCCCGGCAAACGCCGCAGACTGGCGATTTTAGCTTTTACAAGGCGGTAGGCGAGAAGAATGCCAACGCCGCGCTCACGCCTCCGGACGCGAAGGCGCAACCGGCTGCCTCAACTGCGGCGGCCCCGATCGCGGCGGCGGCGCCAACGGTCGCTACCGATGCCGCAAGCGCTGCGCCCGCGCCCGGCAGTTATTACGTGCAGGTCGCCGCGGTTACCCGGCAGGAAGACGCCGACGCGCTGGTCGAGGCTCTGAAGAAGAAACAGTATCCCGCCTTCAGCGCTAACAATGCTTCCGTCGACAAGTACTATCGCGTTCAGGTCGGACCCTACGCCGACTTCAAGGACGCCGAGGCGATGCGCGCCCGCCTCGTCAGCGATGGCTACAATCCGATTGTGAAAAAGTAGAGGAGGATTTTGTAATTTCGTAATCTGATAATTTGGTAATTTGAAATCATGATCACTGGGTTTCAAATTACCAAATTACAAATTACACAATTGCCAAATGTCCTCCGACGCTCCCACTCTTGATCGCTTCCTGCACGCCATTGCCGACCCTACCCGGCGCCGGATTCTGCGCGCGCTCAAAGAAAAGGGCGGATGCTCGCTCGACAAGGAAACCGGGCTATGCGCGGCCGATATCGAGGAACGCGTGAAGCTGGCGCAGCCTACCGTTTCGCATCACATGCGCATCCTGGAAAAGGCGGGCCTGGTGGAGGCCAAGCGGGAGGGTCACTGGCGCTGGTACCGGCGCAACGAGAAGTTGATTGCAGAAATGACGCGGGGCTTGAAGGGACAACTTTAGAGAAGCAGCTCGCAGCTCTCAGCTGTCAGGAAATGCACAACGCTGATAACGGATAGGGGTGAGCTGGGAATTAACAGCTATCTGCGGCTAGGTTCCCGCGCCAGCGACGAAGGCTTTTTCTTCGTTGTTTTCTTTCCTCTCTGTCGCGGATTTCCCTTCCCTCTGGCTTAGCCCGCGCACCTGTGAGATCAGGTCCGCCACTTCAAATGGCTTCGCCAGTGACGGCACGCCTTGTTCCTGAAGGAAACTTCGAGTCTGCGAGTCAGGCACAGTGGAAAACGTCAGCAGCAGGCCTTTCTCCAGACCGGGGCAGTTCTTTGCGATCCACTCGTACATTTCCTGGGCGCTGCATCCGCCCGGCATACGACCATTCATCACGATGACGTCAAAGGAGCCATTGCGGAGTTGGTTCTGCGTGTCCTCCACGCTCATGGATGTAGCGACTTCGGTTCCTGCGCCGACCAGTACGTCTCGTTCAAATTCCAGCACCGCTTCTTCGTCTTCAACCAGGAGCACGCGACCTGCCAGCGGCGACTCTCGCCGCGCGGACGCCAGCGTTTCCGGCGACGCCGGTTTCTCGCTCGCCCGCAGACGGACTTCAATCGTCGCCCCAATGATCGCTCCACCCTCTTCCCGGTTGCGCGCCGCGATTTCCCCGCCATGCTCCTTGACGATTCCGTAGCAGATGCTCAACCCAAGGCCGGTTCCCTTGCCCACCGACTTGGTGGTGTAGAAGGGATCGAAAATCCGGTTCGGGTCTTTGATTCCCGGACCGCTGTCGTCGAACTCCACGCACACCATGGCGTCTTTCTTGAACACGCGCACTTTCAAGGCGCCGCCGGGGTTGCCGTCGCCGCAGCTTTCTACAATGGCATCGAGCGCGTTGTTGATAATGTTCAGGAAGACCTGCTCCAACTGATGCGGATCGGCCACCACCGAGGGCAGATCGTCGGGAATTTCGCGTTCCAGCGAGACGTTATTGACCTTCAAATCGTATTCGCGCAGCGTGAGCGACTCTTCCAGAACCTTGCGCAAGTCCACTTCCTGCTTCTGCGGCTTGCGCTGGCGCGCAAAAGAAAGCAGATTCTGAACCACCCGGTGCGTGCGCTGGGCCTGCTTGAACAGCTTACGCACATAGTCGTCGGAAGGTTGCTCGAGACCCGCGCCTTCCAGCAGTTGGGCGTAACCCAGGATCGCGGTCAGCGGATTGTTCAACTCGTGCGCCACACCGGAAATCAGTTGGCCGACGGCCGACATCTTTTCGCTTTGCAGCAATTGCTCCTGCGTGCGCCGCAAGTCTTCGTAGGCCCGGCAAGTCTCCTCGTAGAGCTGGACTTTTTCTATAGTGGTTGCCAGTTGGCGGCTGATGGCGACCAGCAGATTCTCATCGTTACTGGAATAGTGCCGGTCTTCCTTGCTGGCAATACCCATGATGCCGATAGGTTTGTCCTTACTCCAGAGCACAACCCAAATCCAGTAGGGCAGACGGTCTGCGCACGCAAACTCCACCACCGCCGGCGGCAGGTGGGGCAGAAAATCCTGCGTCACCACTTCCGCCCGCGAGCGCATCACCAGATCGCCCAGGCCTTCCGGAAAGATGACTTCGGCCATGCGCAAGCGCGCCTCGCTGCGCGGGCCCCAGCCCGCGCGCCGCCGGTAGGTGCCTTCCGGGTCCACTGCCAGATAAACCGAACCCGTCTCCGCCCCAAACAGCGAGATCACCTGGCGCAGCGTCAGGTTCAAGATTTCATCCAGATCGAACGACTGGGTCGCGATGACGGCCATGGCGTTGAGCGCGTTTAATTCGCGATTGCGCCGCCGCATTTCGTCTTCCGAGCGTTTCCTCTCCGTGATGTCGAGAACGAAGCCCTGATAGCGATCGATGTTTCCGTTTGCATCGCGCGTCGCAAAACAACTCTGCGCCACCGTCAGCAGCGTGCCATCCTTGCGCCGCACCGTAATTTCAAAGTTGCGGACGTAGTTGTGCGCCTCGATTTCCTTGAGAAAAGCCTCTCGCTCCTCCGCCACCGACTGCAGCACGCTCCCCATGTCGAGCGCCATCAACTCGTCCCGGCTGCCGTAACCGAGCATAGTGACAAAGGCATCGTTGCAGTCGAGCAAATCGCCGTCGGGCGTCGCCACGAACACGCCCTCCTGCGCCTGGTCAAACAGCATGCGGTACTTTTCCTCCGCCACCTGGCGCGCGGTCGTATCGTGCACCACATGGATGGTGCCCTTCTGTTGGCCTCCCTGTTCCGCATACGATGAGGTCGAAATTACCGACTGCCCGCCGAAACACGGATCCAAGCCTTCCGTCAGTCCCGAGCCGCGTTCGCAATACGGGCATCCGCTCCAGGCATGCTCTTGCGGAAGGACCTCTTTGCACAGATTGCCCAATACATCGGCGGGCGCCTTTTCCAGCCGCTGCAGCAAGGCCTGATTGGTCTTGAGGATGCGGAAGTCTGCGTCGTGCGCCAGAATCAGATCCTGGATGGAATCGAAGGTATTCATCCACTGCCGCTGCGAGCGCAACACCTGCTCCAGCAACCGCAGATTCTCCACCGCAATCCCCAGCTTCTGGGCCGCCGTTTCCAGAAACTCCAACTCGTCCCGGGTGTGGTGCCGATTGCCTGAGCAGCCGAGCGACAGCATCCCGATCACAGACTTCTTGCCCAGCACCGGCAGGAGTACAACGTGATGAATGCCGTGCTTCCTCAGTTGTTCCCGCTCCGGCTCCGAGGTCTCCGAGAGTTTCATCACTGCCGCCCGGTTTTCCCGGAGGACGCGGGCCTCGGTTTCATCGGTCCCGGATTGCTCCATTTCGGATTGCCCCGTGCCTGTTTGCCCCGTCGCTGTTTGCCCCAGGGCTCGCAGAAACTCCGGCGACAGGCCGAGGTGCTGGGTTGGCACCAGATGGTCGCCTTCCATCAACTGGAACCATGCTGCTTTCGCCCCCACTACGGCTTTCAGTTTGTCCAGCGCAGTCTGCATCATCGGGGCGTGATTCTGGCTGCGCGCAATCGTGACCGTCAACTCGTTCAGCACCGCCAGCCGGCGCGTGCGCAGCCGCGAGTCATCCAGCACCACGAGCAGGAGGCTCGAACCGAACAGCACTTCCGCCAGCAGGTAACCTTCACTCGGAATACGACTGGTAAGTAGAGGCCAGTTCAGATTCAACGTCAGCAGCCCGGCGCCGAACAGGAAAGGCCCCAGCCCGATACGCCCGAAGCGGCGGCGCAGTAGTTCCACGACGGCTCCGGCCGCAACCAGCCGGCACGCCACGTCCAGCCCGAAAATTTTCGAATCCACAAAATACAGCGAATCCGGAAAATACAGCGGCCTCATCGCCGCAAAAACCATGAGCACCCACGAAAATGCCGCCAACACCGTCAATGCTCGCCGCGCCTGCGCCAACATCAGCGCCGCCGCCGCAAACAATCCCATCGCCAGCACAAAATCGGCATGCGCGAACGCCGCGCTCACGCTCGACGCGGCATGCAACTCCCTCGCGCCCGTTACCCAAAGAAACGCTCCATAGGCGACCCAGCCCGCTGCCCACACCAGCAGACATCGTTCGCGAAAAACCCGGAAGAAAAGCAGACTGACCACCACCATGATCAGGGCGGATTCTTCCCGCGCCGTCAACCCGGGGATGGTCAACACGCCCACCGAACTCCCAAATAGCCAGGCAGGACCCATAGATAAGCGCACAAACACCTAGTTTTTAAATATCACGCTCGCCCTTGATCGTGCCGGATTTCCGTCTCCACTTGGTTACTTTCGGAATGTGAGGTCGTGGCCTAAAATGAGCGATACAGTTACTCAGCGCCATGCCTAAAGACCGCATTCTAGTGGTGGACGACGAGGAAACCATCCGCGAGATGGTTTGCTCCATGCTGAGCCTAGCCCAATTTCAGACTCGCGCGGCCGCTAATGGCGTGGAAGCGCTCGCGGCTCTGGAATCGGGTGAGGAGTTCGATCTCGTGCTCTCCGACCTGATGATGGCCGAAATGGATGGGATTGTCCTTTTGGAACGTGTCAAGGAACGTTACCCGGACATGCCGATCGTGATGCTTACTGCGGTCCTCGACATTGAGGTCGCTTTGCAGGCCCTGCGCAATGGGGCGTACGACTACCTGCCCAAACCCTTCGAGCGAGAGCAACTGCTGAACACGGTGCGCCGTGCCCTTGAGAATCGCCGCCTCAAGCGCGAAAACGATGCCTATCGCACCCGGCTGGAGGAACTGGTTGCGGCGCGCACCCAGCAATGGAAAACGGCGCTTTCCGACGTGAAGAGGTCCTATGACATGACGCTCGAGGCCTTGGGCGATGCGCTCGACCTCAAGGACGCCGAGACCGAACACCACTCCCGACGGGTGACCGCATTCACCATCGCCATTGCGAAAAAAATGGGCCTGCCGAAAGAGGAGATCGAGGTGATCGCCCGCGGAGCCTTCCTGCACGACATCGGCAAGATGGCCATTCCCGACGACATCCTGCACAAGCCCGGCAAGCTCACGGATGAGGAGATGGCCATCATGCGGGAGCACTGCTACCTCGGCTACAAGATCATCTCCCGCATCCCCTTTCTGGCCGAGGCTGCCGAAATCATATACGCCCACCAGGAGCGCTACGACGGGACTGGGTATCCTCGTGGACTGAAGGGCGAGGAGATCCCGCTGGGCGCCCGAATTTTCGCGATTGCCGATACGCTGGATGCCATGAGATCCAAGCGTGCTTACCGTGATGCCCAAAGCATTCAGGCCGCCCGCAAGGAAATCGAAACCTGGTCCGGTCGCCAGTTCGATCCTCAGATCGTCAAGGTATTTCTGGAAATGCCCGACAATATCTGGGAAGAGTTGCGGGACGACATCCATGAGCAGAACCCGCCTTTCCCGAAGGTTTAACCGAAGACACCGCTGGCGAGCGCGCAGCGGTGTTTTCCGCCGCCCCGGGCATCGTTTTACCCTGATCGCCTCATCTAACTGGACAGTGAAGTCAATCCAAACGGCCCCCACCACGGTTGTGTTCTGCCGTTATGGGGTGAATTAACCGGTGGCCCGCCAGAACGTGCCTGATTCACATCTGGCGGGCAAACCGGGTTTTATATTGGTACGCCAGGAAATTTGCGAGGTCATGGTGAACAAACTGTCATCGTGGGTGGGAATGCTCTTTTTGGCGGCGGCAATGTCGCCTCTGGCCCGGGCAGTCGATCCGGCCGCCGCACCCATGGCTCCGCCGAACTCTGTCCCGGTAGGCACGACCTTCCTCGTCCGGCTGGAGGACAAACTCGACACCGCTGAACTGCGTGCGGGCATGCATTTCAAAGTCAAGCTGGACGAAGATCTCATTTCCCCCAACGGCAACATGATTCCCCGTGGCAAGAAGATCAAGGGTCATATCAGTTCGGTGGAGCACGGCCTGCACGCACGCCTGCTGCTCAGCTTCGACGAAATCGAAACCAAACACGGATGGATCGCGCTGATCGCGACCGTCATCGGAGTGCCCAGCGAGCACAGCGTCAAAGCGCCCGACTCCGGGGGTGAAATCGAACGCAAGGGACCGAGTGCGAAGCAAGACGCGGCCGCCGCCGCAGCTGCAGGGGGCGTCGGAGGAGCAAGCGCTGGAGCGGTGGCCAGCCTGCTTGCCAATCGCGACCTTCGGCTCCAAAAAGGAACTACCCTCGAGGTGCGCCTCGATCGCGCGCTGCAGATTCCTTCTCACTGACAACCTCGACTTCGCGCTCGACCTGCCGCTACTTGCCGATAGAAACGCGGTTCGCCGCGTCTTCCGCGACTGTTTTCTCGTTTCCCTTTTTTCGATTGCAATTCCGGAAGCTGGTCGCGTTCTAACACCAGAGGCGTATAACGGAAGCTTTAGATTCGGTTTCCGCAGCCAGCTTCCGAGATGCAACTTTCAAGATGCAGGAGAGATCCGATGAAAACTACTTTTGTCACCTTTTGCGCCGTTCTGGTTCTGAGTGCTCTTTCGATCGCACAGAGTTCCACGCTCAACCCTTTGCCCAATACCGTTTTCGTTGGCGCCGATGGCAAATTTGAAACCGCGCCGGACACCGCGCTCATCCAGTTCAACATCGCGGCCCAAGCCGACAACGCCAAAGACGCCTACGACCAGGCCGCCAAACAGGCTGAGGCCACGCGCCAGGTTCTGCGCGCGAACGGCATCGATCTGAAGTCTGCGGAAGTCGGCTTCTTCTCGGTGAATCCCCAGTACGACTGGAAAAACCCGAAGCACAGAGTCATCGGCTACCAGGTCACGACCAGCGTCAGTTTGAAGCTCAAGGATTTTTCCAAGATCGGCCCCGTTACCCAGCAACTTGCCGACGCCAGCGTCGGCGGTGAAAGCCAGTCTTTATCTCTCAGCTACACGCTGGACTCGATCGACGAGGCCAAGAGCAAAGCCGTCGCCGACGCCTACCGGCGCGCTCACGCTTCCGCGCAGACCCTCGCCGACGCCAGCGGACGCGCACTCGGCGAACTCTCCTATGCTACCGTCGATACCTTCGAGAACATTCGCCTGGTCGCGCCCATGCCGCGACGCGGCATGACCATGGCGATGGCTAAAGAAGGCCCCACCCCGACCGAGGAGTTTTCGCCCCAGAATGTGAAGGTCACCGCCCATGTGAACGCTATGTTTGTATTGAAATAGCGGATCGGGCGCGGACACTAGTCGTTGCGGACCCTAGTCGTTGCGGACAATGACCTCGCGTCTTGCGGAAACCCGGCTCGCATCCACCGTCACTTCCCGCTGGATCTCCATTTCGATCGACGCCCCCGGCTCCAGCCTCACGTCCGCACCCCGGGAGAGCATTCCGACCGCCAGCCCTGCGGCTCCGCCAACTCCCGCTCCAATTCCGGCTCCTTTCCCTCCGCCGGTTACAGCACCGATCACTGCTCCCGTGGTTGCCCCGCCCGCAGCTTCCTTGGCCTTTTTCCCGGCGTCGCTATCCTGGCGAATCGTCCCTTCCGAATCTTTCATCGACGTCTTCTCCGCCCCGGGCGTATTTTCGACCGAACCGCCCAGCATCACGGTATAGCCGTTGGGATAAATCATCGAGGTGAAGTGGATCAGCACTTCGGCGCGCCCCTTCACGTGACCGCCGCGCTGGACGCGCTCGATCTTTCCCTGGATGTAGGTCCCGGCCGGAATCACGACCCGGTCATTGACCACATACGGAAAGGCAGTCTCCGCGTACACCGGGTCCCCGTCTTTAGCGGTCTTCGTCGAGATTGCCTGCTTCAGCGATAGTGGAATCGTCGTTCCCGCCGGAATGGTCAGCATAGGCTTCTGAGACTCCACCGCGGGCGCAGCCGGATTTGGGGGCGGCGATGTCTGTGCCGACGCGATCCCTATCCCTGCCAGCAGCAAAACCCCAATAGAAGCAGCACGAATCCTCATCGAACACCTACCTGTTCAGGATAATTTCGAGACACGCTTGCAAACTCAGATGCGCCCACCGGAGTGCCGGTTAGCTGCATGGCTAATCGGCGCACCACGAGTCATTGTAGCTGAGGAATCCGGGCACCAACCGTGAGCTGCGAGGATCGCTAACGAAGCGGCAAATGGCATGTTGCACGTGCGCTGAAAGTTATGCTCCCGCTACTTGTACAACAAATACTTTTCCCGTAGCCGCACAAATCCCTCCAGCCGCTCCTGCCAGTCCTCGGCAATCCGCCTCGGATCCTCTCCCGCCTCGATCGCCTCGAACACCGCCTGATTCACGAGCAGATCCGCCATGCGCTCCAGCTTGAAGTCGTTCGGATACAGCTTATGCAGCGCCGAGGCCAGCTCAATCCCCAATTCCGGCGAGTCCAGCGTATTCCGATCCAGAACAATCAGGTTCACACCTTCGCATCGTTCCCCCGCAAAGTTACTCGATGACGGAGTAAAGACAAGCGGCACGAACCGCACACTCTGAATACCGCGGGCGTTCAAGTATGCGGCTAATTCCCTGCTCTTGATCCAGGGTGCGCCCAGGATTTCGAACGGAGTATCCGTGCCTCGCCCCACCGAGACATTCGTCCCTTCAATCAGCGCCACACCGGGATAAAGCTCCGCTTCGGTCAAATTCCGTAAATTGGGCGAAGGATTCACCCACGCGAGGCCAGTCGAATCGAACCAGTCCCCCGGCTGCCAACCTTGGATCGCAACCACCTCGAGCCGCGCCCCAGTGTGCCGCTCGGCATTAAACATTTTCCCGAGCTCACCCAAAGTCATCCCGTGGCGCACGGACTCGGGAAAGTAGTTCGTAAAACTTTCCCGCCCGTCTTTGGAATAGGGATTGGAACTGGAATCGGAATCCGAAACCGGCCCCTGCACAAACGACCCCGTAATCGGATTCGGCCGATCCAGAATAACTACCTCAATTCCCGCCTTCGCGGCCGCTTCCAGAAAATATCCCATCGTAGTTTCGTAGGTGTAAAAGCGCGCGCCCGCATCCGCCAGATCGATCACCACCGCATCCAAACGCTTCAGCACATCTATCGCGGGACGCCGCGCCGCATCGCTCGCCCCGTACACGCTATACACCGCAACTCCGGTCGCCGCATCCTTCGCATTCTTGATGTCCGTCGTATCCAGCGTCCCCGTCACCCCATGTTCCGGACTGAAAATCACTTCCAGCGAAATCCCCGGCACGTTCGCCAGCACGTCAATCGTCCGGCGCCCTTCCGAGTCCACGCCGGTCTGATTCGTCAGCAGTCCAATGCTTCGCGGAGCCCCGCCCCTGGCCGGATGCAGCGCCGCGAACTTCGTCTCCTCGAGCACGTCAATTCCCGTCTTCACGGTTCCATTCCGCACCGCCAGTTTGCGCGCCGCGCTCTGCATTTCGTTGTAGCCGGTGATGGTTGCCACACGCATCTTCTCGGCTTCGGAGGGATCGAGCGCCAGCGCCGCCGCCACCGCCGTCGCAACCTTCGTCCGTAACGCGACTGCGCTTCCCTTCTCTTTCGGCGGCACCACATTCATGTGCACGGCATTGGTCAGCAGCAGGATGTAAGTCTTCGTCGCCGGATCAATCCACAGCGAAGTCCCCGTGAATCCCGTGTGCCCGTAACCGCCTACCGGCAACAGTTCTCCCCGATTAGTGGAGAAAGGAGAATCGATGTCCCAACCAAATCCCTGCACTGCCGTGCCATTTACTGGCTGCTGTGGCGCAGTCATCTTCGCGATCGTCGCCGTAGTCAGCACGCCTCGCCCGCCATCCAGCAAAGCTTGCGCAAAAAGCGCCAGATCGTCCGCGGTGGAAAACACGCCCGCATGTCCCGCCACGCCGCCCATCCGGCGAGCCGTAGGATCATGCACCACTCCGCGCAGCAGGTGATGGTTCTCATCGTCTTCGGTGGGCGCAACGCGTGTTAAAGCACCCGGCTCCCACGAATGCGGAGGAACGAAACGCGTCTCCTTCATGCCGAGCGGCGCAAAAATATGTTTCGCCGCATACTCATCGAGAGGCTCGCCCGAAAGCCGCTGCACCAGCGCTCCCAACACCACGAAGTTGATATCGCTATAAACAAACGCCGCGCCCGGAGGCCGCTCCGGAGGCGCCTCAAACGCCATCCGATACGCCGTCTCCTTCCCTTCCCACTTCTTCGCCAAATCCAGGTCCGGAGCGAGCCCCGAGTAGTGCACCAGCAACTGCCGGATCGTAATATCCTGCTTGCCGTTTTGCCCAAACTCGGGAAGATACTTCGCGACCGGATCGCTCATGCGAAACTTTCCCTGCTCCCACAGCTGCATGATCGCCGTCGCGGTTACGACAACCTTGGTCAGCGACGCGCAATCAAACACCGTATCGAGCGTCATCGCCTCCCGCCGAGGTTCAAGCGCGCGGCTGCCATAAGCCTTGCGATACACCACACGTCCGTCGTGCCCGACGATGAGGACGGCACCGGGGATCTGCCGTTGGGCGATGGCGTCGTTGATGATGGGATCGAGAACGGCGAGGCGGGAATCAAGCGAAGTCTGGGAGAATGCGGCGGCGGAAAACAGGAGAGCGGACAGGAGAGCGGAGAACAGCAGATTTTTCGGCGAGTGTTTCACGTCTGTTGTGACTCTACATGACCCCGGAGACGCGGCTCAAGGCTGAACGGTACCAACGATGCTCTCAAGGTAACTCCCCGATTGCCTCTGCTCGCCGCCTTTGCTATAACCCCATCAGTTCACAAAATGCCCTTGAACGTGACGCTACCCGATCGAGAATCCGGCTTTTCCTTCCTGCTGCGCAATTTCTCCGCGCAGGATAACCAGTTTCCGAGCGCTTTCAGCATCATGGAAAAGGCCATCGCCGACCACGCCTTCCCCGCCTGCTCGCTCGCGGTCACCTTCCGCGGAGAACTCGTGGCCCACAAGGCCCTCGGACGCTTCACATACGATCCGGCGTCGCCCGAAGTCAAAACCGCAAACCTCTTCGATCTCGCTTCGCTCACGAAAGTCGTCGCCACGACCGCCATGGCCATGATTCTCTACGAGCGCGGCCTGCTTGATCTTGAAGCCCCGGTCACGGCAATTGTTCCCGAATTCGCTAATCATGACGGCCGCCGCCGCGAAGTCACGCTGCGCATGCTGCTCGCACACAGCTCCGGCCTGCCTGCCTACGAAAAACTTTTTCTTCGCGCGAAGACTCGTGAAGACCTTCTGCAAGCTGCCTTCACCACCCCGCTGGTCGCCGCTCCCGGTGCGCGCGCTGAATACAGCGACATCGGCTTCATCATTCTCGGCGTCGTCCTCGAACGCCTCGCCGACGAATCCCTCGACGCGTTCTGCCAGCGCGAAATCTTCGGTCCGCTCGGCATGACGCACACGACATTCAATCCTGCGCGCGCCTTGAAGGACTCGATCCCGCCAACCGCCGACGATCGCACCTTCCGCCGCCGCATCATTCAAGGCGAGGTGCAGGACGAGAACGCGAGCGTCCTCGGCGGCATTGCCCCACACGCCGGTCTGTTCTCCACCGCCGAAGATCTGGCCCTCTTCGCCCACGCCCTGCTCAACGCCGGATACCCCATCCTCCGCCCCGCAACCGTCGAACTCTTTTCGCGCCGGGAATCCGCGCCCGAAGGCACTTCCCGAGCGCTCGGCTGGGACACGCCCTCCGCGCCTTCGCAATCCGGAAAATACTTTTCGCCCCGTTCCTTCGGACATCTTGGTTACACCGGTACATCCCTGTGGATCGACGCGGAGCGCGAACTTTCGATAATTTTGCTCACCAATCGCACCTGGCCCGACTGTCAGAACGAGGCCATCAAACAGGTACGCCCGGCATTTTGCGACGCGGTGATTGAAGCCTTGGGAGCCTGTGGTGAAACTCCAACCGCCGCCCCCAGCGCCTGAAGGCGCATTTGTAGCGCGGCTTACGGCACGCCTGAAGGCGTGCCCTGATACGAAACGCACTGACCAGGGACTGTTGGGGATGCAAACTTGGAAGGAAAGACGTTGACGCGCAAAGCAAAGACGGCGGAACTCCGCGGCCTCGGGACCGAGAAAACAAACTTCGCCTCCGCCGATCTCGACCGTAAATCGGCGCTCGAAATCGCCCGCATCATCAACCGTGAAGATGCCAAGGTGGCTCGTGCCGTGCAGGGGGCCCTGCGGCAAATCGCGCAAGCGATCGATCTGATCGCCGCGGCGCTCTCCCAACGCGGGCGCCTCATCTACGTTGGCACCGGCACCAGCGGACGTATCGCCGCCCTCGACGCCGTGGAATGCCCGCCCACCTTTGACGCCAACCCGCGCATGGTGCAATTCATCATCGCCGGCGGCTCAAAAGCGCTGGGCGCAGCCGTAGAAGCCGACGAAGACTCGCGCGCGCGAGGCCGCAAAGCCATCGCGAATAAGATGCCCACGAGCAAGGATGTCATCGTCGGCATCGCTGCCAGCGGGCGCACTCCCTTCACTATCGCCGCCATTGAATATGCGCGCGCGCACGGCGCGAAAACCGTTGCCGTCGTCTGCAACCCGAAATCTCCGCTCGGCAAAGCTGCGCACGTGGCCATCGTCGCGGACGTCGGCGCGGAAGTTGTCGCTGGCTCCACGCGCATGAAAGCCGGCACCGCGCAGAAGATGATCTTGAATATGCTTTCAACCGGAGCCATGACCCGTCTTGGCTACGTCTACGGCAACCTGATGGTCAATGTCCATCCGAAGAATGAGAAGTTAGTCGAACGCGGAGTGGGCATCCTGGAAAAAGCCGCCGGACTCGACCCCCGAGCCGCGCGCAAACTCCTCGCCGCCGCAGGAGGTCGCGTCCCCGTGGCCTTGGTGATGGCCAAGGCTGGGGTCAGGCGGGCTCAGGCTGCCGCTGCCCTGAAGAAATCCGCCGGCCGAGTCCGCCAAGCCATTGCGGCCGCGAAGCCCAGGTAGGAGGCGGATGCTCTCTTCGCGTGGGTTCTGCTGGCCTGGATTCTCTTCGCCTGGATTCGCGGGAGTTACAAACGGAACTCCTGCTGGCAGTTCCACGTCCCACGCCCGCGCATTCCCCGCTAGAATATTCACAGCATCCCGCTGCCTGTGCTCCATCGCGGGGTATCTCAGGAAATCATCACGACATGGATAAGCTCGTAATCCGCGGCGGCAACCCGCTACTCGGCACGGTGCGAATCAGTGGCGCGAAGAACGCCGCGCTCCCTTGCATGGCGGCAGCTTTGCTCACCGACGAACCGGTGATTCTCGAAAACATCCCGCAGGTGCGCGACATCGAGACCACGCGCAAGCTGCTCGCGGCCATGGGCGCCGAAGTCGAACTCGGCTACGGACGCGCCCATCACCGCACCACGATTTGCGCGCGCACGCTCGCCGCTCCTGAAGCGTCTTATGAGCTGGTCAAGACCATGCGGGCCTCCACGCTCGTCCTGGGGCCGCTCGTTGCCCGCTGTGGCCGCGCCCACGTCTCGCTGCCCGGCGGATGCGCCATTGGTGCCCGCCCCATCGATCTGCATATCAAAGGTCTGGAGCGGCTCGGCGCGAAGATCACGCAGGAGCACGGCTACGTCGAGGCCGTCGTTGATCCGCTAAAAGGCGACCGCCTCCGTGGCGCTGAAATTGTTTTCGACAAAATTACCGTCACCGGCACCGAGGACGTGCTTATGGCCGCCACGCTTGCCGATGGCGAGACCGTCATGCAGAACTGCGCCCGTGAACCGGAAGTCGCGGACCTGGCCGCGCTGCTCAACGCCATGGGCGCCAAGATCCAAGGCGCGGGCACGTCGACGATCCGTGTAACGGGAGTCGCCAAGCTTCACGGCGCCAGGCACCGCATCATCCCCGACCGCATCGAAGCCGGAACCTTCATCATCGCCGGCGCCCTCACGGGCGGGGACCTCAACGTCGCCGCATGCGATCCCACGCACCTCACCGCCATTCTGCAGAAGCTGGCGGAAACCGGCGTGAAAACTGCGGTGAAAGCCGACTCCGTCCGCGTCATGGGCGATCAGCCGCACCAAGCCGCCGATATGAACACTGAGGAATATCCCGGCTTCCCCACCGACATGCAGGCGCAATACATGGCGCTCACCACGCAGGCCGCAGGCACGTCGATCATCACGGAAAATATTTTCGAGAACCGCTTCATGCACGCGCAGGAACTGCTCCGCATGGGCGCCAACATCAAGATCGAAGGCCGCCGAGCCATCGTCCGCGGCGGAACTCCACTCAGCGCCGCCGCCGTCCTCGCTTCGGACCTGCGCGCCTCGGCCTCGCTCGTGCTCGCCGCCCTGGTTGCGGATGGTGAGACCATCATCGACCGCGTCTATCACCTGGACCGCGGCTACGAGAACATCGAGGAAAAGCTGAAAGCCGTGGGCGCCGAAATCCGCCGCGTAGGCAACATCTTCCCGAAACGAGCCGCTGCCCCCGCCCAATCCTGACGGGTAACGGAAACCAGCCGCCGCAAGCCAGGCTCCAGATGCCCTTGTGTCTCGTCCATGGATAGCGTCCAGAGTCGATTGCTCCGCTCCACATCAGCCCATACTGACCTTCCGTTTCACCCCCGGCGCATGTTACCCAGGTTACCTACGTGTGCCACTTATTACCGCATTTCGCCCTCCTGTTTATGCGACGATCATCCCATGGGGTCTGTCACAGGCGCCAAGCCGGCTAAGGTGCTGTCCCCGGTCTTGTGCGTTGATCTCGACGGCACTTTGATCAGGGGGAACGTCCTTTGGGAGTGCGTCCTCTTACTCCTCAAGACCCGCCCTATCACCCTGCTGCTGCTCCCCTTCTGGTTGCTTTCGGGACGAGCCTTTCTCAAACGCAAGCTTGCCGCGCGAATCCACCTCAACCCCGCTTGTCTTCCCTATCGGCAGGGAGTTCTTGATCTTCTCCAGCAGGAAAAAGCCAACGGTCGCCGCATCGCGCTCGTAACCGCGGCCGACCGCGAACTTGCCGACGCGATTTCCAGTTATCTCGGTTTCTTCGACGAAGTACATGCCAGCAACGGACGACTGAATCTCAAGGGAGCGAACAAAGCTGCAGTTCTAGCCGAGCGCTTCGCCCAGACCGGCTTCGAATATGTGGGCGACGCTGCCGCCGATGTAGAAGTTTGGCGTAACGCTCGCGCCGCATACGTGGTGGGCACCGAAGCCCGCGCCCAGCAAGCTGCAGCCGTCACCACGCTCAAAGGCACGATTCTCGAACCGCGGGCATCGTTCCGCACGACGTTCCGCACATGGATCAACGCCCTCCGCGGCCATCACTGGGCGAAAAATCTTCTGCTCTTCCTGCCCCTTGCGCTGTCGCACAACCTCGCGGTCGAGCCCATTGTCCGCACTTTCGCTGGCTTCGCAATCTTCGGCTTTTGCGCCTCCGGACTCTATATTCTCAACGACCTCCTCGATCTCCATTCCGATCGCGAACATCCATGGAAAAAAGAGCGCCCATTCGCCGCCGGCGCAATCTCAATTCCTGAGGGTTTGCTCGCGTCGCTTATCTTGCTCTCGTCGGCGCTCGGCCTGGGATTCCTCCTCGAGGTGCAATTCGGCCTGGCCCTGCTCGGATATGCCGCGCTTACCATGTTGTATTCGCTCTATCTCAAGAAGATTGCTCTGCTTGACGTCTTCATTCTTTCGAGTTTCTACAGCTTCCGCATCCTCGCCGGAGCTCTGATTTCCGCCACACCACTTTCGCAGTGGTTCCTGGCGTTCTCGATGTTTTTCTTTCTTAGCCTCGCGATGGCGAAACGTTACTCTGAGTTACTTCACGCCAGCGACTTAGTTAAGGCGGGTAACTCCGGACGCGGCTATCATACCGGCGACCGCGAATTGCTGCTTTCGCTCGGCGTCGGCAGCAGTTTTTCCGCGGTCGTCATTTTCAGCCTCTATGTTCACAGTCAGGACGTGCGTTTGCTCTACTCCTCGCCGGAGTTTCTCTTTCTGCTTTCCCCCATCGTTCTTTATTGGCTCAGCCGAACCTGGCTGTTGGCGCATCGCGGAGAATTAAAGGAAGATCCGGTCACGCTTGCCATCCGGGACCCCGTCAGCTACGGGGTGGCCGCAGCCTCGGCGGCCGTGATCGCTGCGAGCATGATGCACGTGCACTGGTAAGGTAACAGCCAAAGGTCTAATTGGTTTTTCGAAGTTAGTCGACTTGCTTTCGGTACACTAAGTATGTCAGGTCAATCGGCCGCAACCTTACGCAAGCAACCCGCAACCTCGCCGTCCGTCAAGCGAGTTCTCTCGTGGGGCCGTTACCCGAAAACCGCGCACCATCATGTTCACAAGCCGGCGTGGAACGACCAAGTGCCGGAAATTCTCAGAGCGGCGGCGCCCGGCTCGCTGCTGCCCTATGGCCTCGGCCGCAGCTACGGCGACTCTTGTCTCAACGCCGGACGAGAACTGATTGACTGTCGCCGACTCAACCGCATTCTTGGTTTCGACGAATCCAACGGCACGGTCCGCTGCGAGGGCGGAGTCAGCCTCTCCGACATCATCGACGTGTTCCTCCCTAATGGATGGTTCCTTCCCGTCACGCCCGGCACTCGCTTTGTCACCGTCGGCGGAGCTATTGCCAACGACGTCCACGGCAAGAATCATCACTGCGCGGGAACCTTCGGCGCTCACGTCCGCCAAATCGGACTGCATCGCTCGAACGACGGGCTGGTCATCTGCAATTGTGGAGAAAATCCCGACATGCTGCACGCCACCATCGGCGGTCTCGGTCTGACCGGCATGATCGCCTGGGCGGATATTCAACTCAAACGGGTGGCTGGTCCGTGGATCGACGCCGAACTCGTCCCCTTCCACTCTCTCAACTCATTTCTCGACCTGAGCCGCGAAAGCAACGACCGCTTCGAATACACCGTAGCCTGGCTCGACTGCTTCGCCGGGAAAAATCCTCGAGGCATTTTCTTTCGCGGAAACCATGCAGCCGATCATGGTAAGGAATTCCATCCCAAGCGCGGCCCCAAACTGCCCTTCGCACTACCGGCCTGGTTGCTCAACCGTTATTCTGTAAAGGCCTTCAACACCGCCTACTACAGGATTCACGCGGCCAAGAAGGGTACAGCCGTCGTACCTTACGATTCGTTCTTCTATCCCCTCGATTCCATTCAGCAATGGAACCTGCTTTATGGCAGACAGGGTTTTTTGCAATATCAGTGCGTAATCCCGGAAACAAATCTCGAAGCTTTCGAGGAGTTACTCGATCGCATCGCCCGCTCCGGCATGGGCTCATTCTTAGGTGTGCTGAAGCAATTCGGCTCTGCACCGCCGGCTGGCATGCTCTCATTCCCGCGGCCCGGGCTTACCATCGCGCTCGACTTCGCCATGCGCGGGGAGCGCACTTTGAAACTCATGCAGTCGCTCGATGAAATCGTCCAGCAAAGTGGCGGAGCGCTCTATCCCGCCAAAGACGCCCGCATGAGCCCCGCTCTGTTTGAAGCCTCGTTCCCGCACTGGCGCGGCTTTGTTCCCTACATCGACCCGAAGATGTCATCCTCATTCTGGCGACGTGTGACGGGGGCACAAGAACAATGACAGTCACCCCGCACCCCACAACTTGGCGTCCCGCGGCCACGCCCGCAGTTTCCATGAAGAAGATCATCATCCTTGGCGCCACTTCCGGCATGGCGCTGGAAGTCCAGCGCCAGTTGGCTCACCAGGGTCGCGAGTTACTTCTCGTAGCTCGCTCACCCCAGCGCCTTGCCGAGCTCCAGACCGACTTAGCGGTTCGTGGCGCACAGCAGGTCTTGACTTACTCTGCTGACTTAGCATCCATTCAACAGCACACCGCCATCTTCGAATTTGCCCGTCACAACTTTCCCGACTTTGACACCGTGCTCCTCGCTTACGGCTCGATGCACGACCAGAAGGAATCTGAGGGATCGGTCGACGTTCTGCTGGAAGAATTGCGAGTCAACTTTGTCAGCGCCGCCGCGATCCTAACCTTGTTTGCCGCCGATTTGGAACGCCGGCGCACCGGATGCCTGGCCGCCATCACCTCCGTCGCCGGAGATCGCGGGCGCCGCTCCAATTTCGTCTACGGTTCGGCCAAAGGCGCTCTTTCCCTGTTCCTCCAGGGACTCCGCAGCCGTCTTCATCCCGCGGGCGTCCGTGTCATCACCATCAAGCCCGGACCGGTGCAGACTCCTATGACCGATCACCTGCGCAACTCCGAACGCTTTGCCGATCCGGAGCAGGTTGCCCACGACATCGTGGGCGCGCTCGACCGCCGCTCGCCCGACGTCCTTTACACTCCAAAAGTCTGGCGCTACATCATGACTGCTGTGCAACAGATCCCGGAAACCATCTTCAAACGGTTATCGTTCTGACAATTGAAATAGAAAGGGCCGCATCGCTGCGGCCCACTCTCACGATTATCAGTAACTCATGACCGCCCGAAGACTTTCCCAGCGCTGAAGCGCTCCACCCCATCACGCCAAAACCGGGCGTGCTGGGGACCCCGGCGCTGGGCTAAGTTAGTTCGCCCTCCGGGGCTGGAGTTGCAATCCTACCTTCTTCCGCGTCCGCCCCCACCGCCGGAGTGGCCACCACCGTGACCTCCCTGACCGCCTCCTGGACCGCGTCCGCGACCGCGCCGCCGGCGATTGCGATCGCCCCCGCCGCCGCTGGGACGTCCGTCTCGCGCGCCCTCCGGACGCGCGGCGCTCGCGTCTACCGACGCAACCACTCCATCCACACGGTTGAAGTTCGGCTCGTCATCCGCGTCGAACTCGGCACCGCCTTCGATCACCGCCGTGGGCGCGCTCTGCGGCATTAAAGGCGCCGCGTCCGCTACCTCGGCCGTTTCTGGAAGAGTTGGAGCCACTCCGCCCGGCGACATCTTGGCGCGCTGCTCTTTCAGGATCGCCTTCCGCGACAGCTTGATCCGGTTGCCTTCGACGGCCAGAACCTTCACCAGCACCTGGTCGCCTTCTTTCAGTTCATCGCGAACATCCTTGATTCTGTGTTCGGCGACTTCGCTGATGTGCAGCAGGCCGTCCAAGCCCGGCAGAATCTCGACGAACGCGCCGAAATCCGCCAACCGGCTGACCCTTCCGAGATATGTCTTCCCGACCTCGGCCGAAGCCGTCAGGTCGCGAATGATCTGCAAAGCCTTGTTCGCCGAAACTTCATCGTTCGACGCCACGTTGACCTTGCCGGAATCTTCCACGTCGATCTTCACGCCCGTCTGCTCGATGATGCTGCGAATCATTTTGCCACCGGGCCCAATCACGTCGCGAATCTTGTCCACCGGAATCTGCAGGGTGTAGATACGAGGCGCGTACGCCGAGACCTTCACGCGCGGCTCGGCCAGGACCTCGTCCATCTTTCCGAGGATGAACAATCGCCCACGTTGCGCCTGGGCCAGCGCCTCGCGCATGATCTGCGAAGTGATGCCGGCAACCTTGATATCCATCTGCAGGGCAGTGATGCCGTCTTTGGTTCCGGCAACTTTGAAATCCATGTCGCCGTAATGATCTTCCGCGCCCGCAATGTCGGTCAGGATGGCGTAGTGCTCGCCTTCCTTCACCAATCCCATCGCCACCCCGGCCACCGGGGCCTTCAAGGGCACGCCCGCGTCCATCAGCGAAAGCGAGGCGCCGCAAATCGTGGCCATTGACGACGATCCGTTCGACTCCAGAATGTCGGAGACGACGCGCATGGCGTAAGGCCAGTTATCTTCGGTCGGAAGCACGGCCGTAATGGCGCGCTCGGCGAGCGCTCCGTGGCCGATCTCGCGGCGTCCGGCGCCACGCATGAAGCCGACTTCTCCCACGGAGAACGGGGGAAAGTTGTAGTGCAGCATGAAGCGCTTCTTGGCTTCGCCTTCAAAGCCCTCGAGACGCTGCATGTCGTCGCTGGTGCCAAGCGTGGTGGTAACCAACGCCTGGGTTTCACCGCGGGTGAAGACTGCGCTGCCGTGCGCGCGCGGCAGAACGCCGGCTTCGACCCAGATCTCGCGGATCTGGTCGAAGGCGCGCCCGTCGGGACGGTGTTTATGATCGATCACCTGGTTGCGGAAAATGCGCTCACGCAGTACCTCGTAGTACTTCTTGAGCTTCGCCTGGCCTGCTTCGTCGTCTTCGGGCAGGGCGGCCAGCAGTTCCTTCTCCAGCGTGCGAACCAATTCGTGGCTTTCGGATTTCGGATGTTTCTCGGTATCAAGAGCGTCAGACAATCGCTTGCCGATCTTCGCTTCGAGGCTTTTGAAGTAAGCTTCGTCGAATTCAGGCGGCGCCACCTGGCGCTTGGGCTTGCCGACCTTGCTGCGCAACTCGTTGATGGCGGCACAGATCTTCTTGATTTCGACGTGCGCGAATTCGATCGCGTCCACCACTGTCTCTTCCTTTACTTCTTTCGCGCCGGACTCGATCATGACAATCGCATCGGCGGTGCCTACGACCATGATGTTGAGCAGGCCGTCACGCATTTCGGTGTAGGTGGGATTGGCGATGAAGCGGCCTTCGACCAGGCCGACACGCACGGCGCCGAGCGGGCCTAGAAACGGAATATCGGAGAGGGTCAGGGCGGCCGAAGCGGCGTTGATGCCGCAGACATCGGGATCGTTTTCCGTGTCGGCGGACAGGACAAGGGCGATGACCTGGGTCTCGCACTTGAAGCCTTCGGCGAACATGGGACGGACCGGCCGGTCAATCTGGCGGCAGGTGAGAACCTCGCGGTCGCTCATGCGCCCTTCGCGCTTGATAAAGCCGCCGGGGATGCGTCCGCCGGCATAGGTGTACTCGCGGTAGTCGACGGTGAGCGGAAAGAAGTCGATGCCCTCGCGGGGTTCGGGATTGGAGGTGGCGGTGGCGAGGACAACATTTTCGCCGAAGCGCACGACGGCGGCGCCGTGGGCCTGCTTGGCAAGTTTCCCAGTTTCAATGGAGAGTTGTTTTCCGCCTGCGATTTCGACGGAAACTTTTGTGGATTCAGGCTTCATAGATCATCCTTTGTATGGGCAGAAGGGCATGCGCGCGGGTTACGGAGTTCGCGTGGACAGGCCAAGGCCGCGGTTGGGAACGCACTTTGCTAAGGCTCTCGTGATCTGGAAACCCAGGTCTGGAACCGGCCCCACACGGAGCCGGTCGCGCTGTTACTTGCGGATGCCGAGCTTGGAAATAACGGTTTTGTACCGTTCCGAGTCGTACTTCTTCAGGTAGTCGAGCAAACCACGACGCCTGCTCACCATCATGAGAAGTCCGCGGCGCGAGCCGTGGTCTTTCTGGTGCGTTTTGAAGTGTTCCGTCAACTGACCAATGCGCTCGCTCAACAGCGCGATTTGAACTTCGGGACTGCCGGTATCGGTCGCGTGCGTGCGATAGGCGTCAACGACGGATTGCTTTTGCTCTCTGGCTAACACTAACCTGTTGCACTCCTGTCTCTTCTCGTTTTCGTAACGATTTCGAGAATAACA
>Ga0224558_1001517_pt1 | contig 24032 bp, 26 predicted proteins | sample 714S32024metaG_FD_180682 | JGI IMG/M metagenome (GOLD analysis project Ga0224558, IMG submission 180682) | Peat soil microbial communities from Stordalen Mire, Sweden - 717 S3 20-24 | ecosystem: Environmental > Terrestrial > Soil > Wetlands > Peat | place: Sweden: Norrbotten County, Stordalen...
TTATGGACATTGGAAGATTGGGAATTTGAGCTTGTTTCGGGTTTCGAGGTTCGGATTTCGGATTTCCGCGCCCCGGAAGGCTTCAGTTCTCAGACACGCTCCTGCGGCGGTCGGCGCAGCGACCACAGCGCGGCGGGGGCGAGCGGTGCTATGCGGCAGGGGCGCGGACGCGGGCGCGGGCCACTTCTGGCACATCCGTCCAGCCGTCGATGTGCTGGCAGGTGCGAACCCAGACTGCCGTGCCGGCCTTCGGCACGCCATGCCGGGCAACGTAAAGCTCAGTGATGTCGCTCCAACCGTCGGTTGGGGGTGGCAGCAGCCCCAAGCAGGGGTAGTGCTGTACGCAGCGGACGGCAGTCCGTACCGGGGCGGGGCCTTGCACCAGCGTGTACTGGGCCGGCGGGCTTGGGACGCGGAGCTTGAGCGTGATCTTGCCACCGGTGTTGGTAATGACCAACTCGCCCACGGGGTTGGGATTGAAGACCGGCTTGGCGGGCGGGAGGTCGAACTGGGGCAGGTCGAGATCGGCGCGCCGGGTGTTCAAGCTCACGAAGAAATTGTAGCCGCTGCGGCGCACCGGGGTGCCCGTTTCGGATACGAAGTCATTGTTGGCTGCGGCGATGCGCCACGCAGCGCGCTGTTCCGGGGTCAGAGTGCGCCAGCGACCGGACACAGCGCGAACGTTGTGGCGATGGCCCTGTTGCTCGGGGGTGCGAGGATTGCGCGGGCGGACGTACTGGCGCGCGATCTTGCCGTATCGGGTGTTGAGATAGACGACGGAGCCTTTCCGGCCCGACTTTGGAATGGAGCTGATCTTCATGTTGTTTCAGTCAGGCACTCCCGCACCACCGAGGACTTCGTCGTGCGCCGCGCCCGGCTCTCCCTCTCTAGCCGGGCCAGCAGGTTCTCGGGCAGTTTGAGCGAAATCGTCGTCATGACCGTAGGGTAATACGCCGCTCCCTGCTGCGCAATACCGGCTTCAATTCCCGGTCCCGATTTCAGCTTTTCAGCTTTCAGGATTTGAGCATTTTCTTATGCGGTGAACTACCCACGACGCGCACAGCTCCAGTTCCAGCCTCCGGTTTTCCGCATGGCGAGGTGATAGACGGCAAGCATGGTGTGGGTTTTGCCGCCGCCGAATGCCGTCTGGAGCTGGATGACAGGGTCTCCGCCCTGGCTGTTGAGGCGCCGGGCGACCGATGTGAGGAGCAGGCGCATGCCCTCGGTGATGAACGTGCGCTCGAAGAATGCCGGCGCGTCCTGATATTCCCGCGTGGCCTTGCCGGTGTGAACCGCCGTGATGTCGGCGGCGAACTCGGACTGTTGGAACGTGCCTTCGAGCACGTCGGGGTGCGGGACGGCGATTTCTCTCCAAGGTTTGAGGCTCATAAAAGGGGAATGTTTTTAACCACGAATGGACACGGATGGACACGGATGGGGGAGCAGGAGTGCCATGAGGTTTGAATTGTGAGTGCCATGAATGATCAGGTTACGGTCCAAGGGACTCCTGCCAGCGGGGTGTTGGCAATGTTCAGGACAAGTGGATTGGAGTCAATGGGGCGCACAAGTATTCGGAGTTGCTGTAGAACGCTGGCGGCAAATCCGGTGGGGAAAAGCGTCGTGTGCGGACCTGTGTGCGGCTCCAAGTGCAGCACCACACGCTGGGCGGAAGAGGCAAGTGCCTGCATGGCAAGGTGCTTTTCAGCCGGGACAGTGGCATGGTGCTGAGCATCTGCCAACCCTGCCAGGGTGTCGACGGCTTTGTCGGCAACGAATCGCGCCAAGCCGCCGATATTTGAGGGTTTGGGAGGCATGGTGATCACGCGGAAGTCCTTGCCTTCGATCAACCATGCACTGCTCCGCGGCGGAGTGCCGTCCACCGCCACCGCGTCCATTGCCTTTCGACCGCCCGGAGCAGCGTTCCAGACGGCTGTGTAATGCTGCCATTGGTCGTATTTGCTGGCAGCCACAGCGGCGCTAAAGTTAAACAACAGAGTGTCGATCTGGAGGTGTGGCATGGTGGGTTTACTCCTGAGCCGGGGTGGTTTGGGGCGCCATCGGCACGCCTATTTCCGTGTCAACGTAGCGCTCCGATTGCTGTAAATCCTCGTCGAGGGCGGTGATTTGCCCTACGTCGTCCATGGTCTTGCCTTGCTGGACGGATACTGCACCGTCGGCAACGATGTGAAGGCCAAAACAACGGGTGTCGAGCTTTTTGAACTCTCGCCTCTCTAGGATGTGCAGTTCGCGCAGGAGGAACAGGCTATGTGTGGCTATGAAAACCTGAATACCGCTTTGCGCGATTTGCAGAATTGTCTTGGCGACTGTCTTAACAACTTTCGGATTCAGATTCGCCTCGGGTTCGTCCCAGAAGAGATAGCCTTTGTCGAGGAGGGAACCGGTCGCGATGAGGCGGGCCACGGTGGCGAGCTTGCGCAGACCTTCAGCTACGAGGTGCATCTCCATGCTTCCAGACTTCAGGTTGAGATAAAACCGGCCGCCTTTGGTCAGTTCCACAGTGCCGCCCATCGCTTCCTCGATGGGAACCAGAAGTTGCTTAATGTTCCTTTCTCGAGGCCCTCTCGCTAAAAGTTTACCCAACAGAATACACGTGTCGCGCCATGTCTCTTCAAACTCGGTATGACTCGTTTCATAGAGCGAGACAAAACCTGGGTAGATTGTTAGCAACTCGCGGGTGGGGAGAAAGACAGGAAGCTTGTCAGCCCATTCGCCAGGGCTCTTCGTAATTTTTACGTTGGAAGTGGACACGGTCGAAAACTGCAGGGAGAGGTCGAGCTTCTTATTCTCAAAAACGTAAGCAAGTTTGCAGGTGTTATGACCTCCGCCAAGGCGTCGCCTCGCGAGGCGACCAATACCATCGGGGCGAAACACATTGCGCAATTTGTCGGCTACGGCCGTCTCCATGAATGCCTTAGTTGGCAAATCTGTTGGTGTAGTTGCGGCGCGTTGCGCGCTTGCTGCTATCGCAGCGTAGGCCGCCTTCAGAAGATGCGACTTGCCAGAGGCATTCTCCCCAATGATGACGTTTAGGTTTTTACCAAAAGTAAGGTCGGCCTTAGGAAAAACGGTGAGATTCTCGATGTGGAGTGATTTTAGCATTGTGGTCCTTTATCTTTCAAAGCCGGGCAAGTCTCGCGCGGCGGGTTGGGGAGCGGTGGCGGCGGCGGATTCAATGCCGGTCCAGCTTGTTATGAGTTCGTTGTAGGCGCGGGCGTCCTCGGCCTGGCCGAGACGCTCGCAAAGAGTGTAGAGGCGATAGGCAAGCTGGCGCGCTGCCTCAGCCTTGCCGCCGAGGGCGGCAAGCAGAGCGCCGGAGGCAGAATCGCCGCCCTGCCGGAGGGCGCGGATGAGCTGGTGCAGGGCTTCCCAGATGGGGGTGCGCGTGTCTGTGCGCGGATCCCAATCGGCGGGATACTCGGACCACTTGAGAAGGCGCACCTTGCCGCTGCCGCTTTGCAGCACTCCAGCTTCCTTCATCGCGTCCACGCTGGTGGATTTGGAGCGGGCCAGCACGTCGGCTTCGCCAAAGATGCTTTCCGTCCAGCCGTGTTGCTCGAACCAGTGCAGGCAGAACTGGGTGTCGGCGTCGAAGTCGTCTTCGGCGAGGAAGCGATTAATGAGTTGGAGGGCGGTGCGGACGCTCATGGGCGAACCATCCGCTTCAAGAACGGCGGCATATTTGGAAAACACGGCCATGCCTGGGCCAATGATGGCTTGGGATAAATCTACCGGGGCGACGGGTGACCGCTCATCTCCTGAACCTTTGGTCATTTCGTCGAGTGCCTCGGGCAAAACAATATTTAACTCTCGGATGAGTTCGCGCGGGTAGATGGAACCACCCAGCGCCTCGAACCCCTTCATGAAAAAGGAGCGAACGAAGTAAGGCTGAAGGCGGCGGGCCTCGGCCTTGTCCATTTCCTCCTTCACGGCAAAGAGCCGTTCGGGGCCAAGGGTTTCCTGGGCGAGGGCGTTACGGTCAAGCAGGGCGAGCAGGTTCTGGCGGTCGAAATTGTTGTCTATTCGTGTCCGTAGCCGGGCGCGGACCTCCGGTTGGTCACCGTAGCGGATGGCCTCAATCAGGAGTTCCTTGAGGCTCCTACCCTCGAACACTTCGCCAAGGATGTCGAACACACGGCCTTTGAGAGCCTCGCTCTCGACGCGAATTTTCTCAAGGAGGCGGAAATAGACGTCGCCTTCGCGGGTCTCCTTGGCGACAAGATTCCAGAGATGGCAGACCTCCTGTTGGCCGATGCGGTGGATGCGCCCGAAGCGTTGCTCCAGGCGGTTGGGATTCCACGGCAGGTCGTAGTTGACCATGAGGTTGGCGCACTGGAGATTGACGCCTTCACCGGCGGCATCGGTGGCGACAAGCACGCGGATTTCCGGGTCGGAGCGGAAGAGGGCCTGGGCCTTGTGGCGGTCGTCGCGATGGGTGCCGCCGTGGATGATAACGATGGCATCGTGGCTGCCGAGGACTCCGGCGATTTTTTCGTGGAGGTAATTGAGGGTGTCGCGGTGCTCGCTGAAGATGATGATTTTGCGCAGACGGCCCCCGGCGTCGAGCATGTGCGGGTCGCGCTGGAGGATGCGTGAGAGTTCGTCCCATTTGCGGTCCTGACCCGAGGCGACGACCGCACGAGCCTGGCTCTCAAGGCCAATCAGAATATCAATCTCGTCCTCCAGCTCGGCGATGGTCTTGGCCGCGGTGGCCTGGTCCACGAGGGATTCTTCCAATTGCTCCTGCTCTTCGGCGTTCAGGTCGTCGTCGTCCTCGGGCACGGCTGGGAGTTGCGGGCTGGGGGAAGCACCCTCACCGGGAAAACCAGAGGGCGGAGGCGGCGGGGCCAGGGTCTCGGCGAGAATCTGGGCGCCGCGATTCCCGATCTGCTCTTCCCGGAGCCGGCGCTGGAGGCGCTCCCGGCGGCGTTTGAGTGACTGGAAAATGGCCTCCGGGCTGGAGGCGAGGCGGCGCTGGAGGGACGTAAGCGCGAAGCCGACAGAACCCTTGCGCGCGCCTTCGAGGTGGTCGGCCTTGCCCATTTCGGTCTTCACGTATTGCGTGACCGCTTCGTATAGGGCGGCTTCGATATCGGAGAGCTTGTAATTGACGGTGTAGGCGCGGCGTTCGGGGAAGAGAGGGGTGCCGTCGAATTTCACAAGTTCCTCCTTGACCATGCGCCGCATGAGGTCGGTGGTGTCCACCTTATGAACGCCGTCGCGGAATTTGCCGTAGAAGCGGTCGGAGTCGAGGAGCGACAGGAACAACTGGAAGTCCTCTTCCTTGCCGTTGTGGGGCGTGGCCGTCATCAGAAGCAAGTGGCGGGTGCGGGCGCCGAGTTTTTCCGCCAGCTTGAAGCGGCCGGTCTTCTCCAGCTTGCTGCCGAAGAAATGCGCGGCGAGTTTGTGGGCCTCGTCGAACACGACGAGATCCCAGCCGGCGGCGCAAAGCTTTTCCTGAAGCTCCTCGTTGCGCGACATCTGGTCGAGCCGGACGATGAGATGATCGAGGTCTTCGAAGGGGTTGCCGCTGGGCGTAACGGACTCCAACTCGCGGGAGAAGACGCGGAAGTCCAGGCCGAATTTCTCGAACATTTCATCGCGCCACTGTTCGACCAGGCTGCCGGGGGCGACAATGACGATGCGGCGGGCGTCGGCGCGCATGATGAGTTCGCGGATGTAGAGGCCCGCCATGATGGTCTTGCCCGCGCCGGGGTCGTCCGCGAGGACGAACCGCAGCGGCTGGCGGGGCAGCATGGATTCGTAAACGGCGGTGATCTGGTGCGGGAGTGCCTCCACGTTGGAGGTGTGAACGGCCATCATGGGGTCGAACAGAAAAGCGAGGTCAATGCGCTTGGCTTCGACGGTGAGTTTGAAGGCTTCGCCATCGCCCTCGAACGACCAGGGGCGTTCGGTGGTGGCAATGGAGAGGCCCGTCTCGTCCACTCGGTTTAGGAGGCGGTCCTTGAGCGCGCCGTCGGGCGTTTTGTAGATAACCTGCACCGTGCCCTCGGCGATAGGCACAACGGCAACCACGCTGCCAATGACGGCAGGCTCAAGTCCGGTGAGCGGGAGGCCGGGTTTAATGTCATCGAGACGGATCATTTGGGTTCTTGGTCCGGCGCGATGGTACTCCGGGGCGGGGCGGGTTCAATGGAAAAGTGGGGGCCTGGGGAAATGCAGAGTGCGGAATGCGGAGCGCGGAGCTGTGGGGGAGCAAGCGAGAGGGGCCGCTGCGCTGGTGCCGGGCTGACGGTTCACTGAACCGTGAGGATGTACTCGGCGAAGGTGTGGTATGGCGCCGGTCGGGGGATGCGGAAGCCCCGGTCACAGAGCTGGCGGACGGCTCAGGGGTTTCGCAGTCCTGAGGAGGAGGGCGTGAACCGGATGGGCGCCCTGCGCAGTGAGCGTGTGGAGCATAATTGAGACGTCGCCCACGGCGGCGGCAGCCTTGGGCTGGCACCATTGGTTGGGGCCAAACTTCGAGGCTGCCGCCGCTTTTTGTCTGAGGGAGACAACGCGCCAGGCGGAGCGGGTGCCGTGCCCGCGTGCGTGCGGTTGCGGGCATCGGGTGGTGCCAGTGAGGAATGGCCGGGCGCCAATAGGCGATAGCCAAGGCAAAGGGAGGTTCATTGGGGCGTGCGACTGCGAGGAGCCGGATTGCGAGGATCTCCAGCTCGGCCCTGCGGACCTGGTGGTGTGGGAGGTGGATTTGGCCAAGCTGGGGCGGGCGGTGGTGAAGGCCTTGGAGATGAATGGACGCGATGCTCCAGTCGGGGTGCCGGGGGTACGGCAAATTGGAGCATTCGGGCCGGCCGGTATGCCGGTGGTGCTGGTGGTACACCCTGGGGCAGGTGGGTTGGTGGGTGTGGCGGCGCACCTGGTGGCACGGCTCAAGGGGCGGTTCGTGTTGCTGGCGCCGACGGGCCGGTTGCTGGATGCAGAATGTCAGGGACTGCTGGCCAGCGTCGGAGCCAGGTTCTTCGATCTAGAATCGCAACTGGACTTGATGCCCAGCGGCAGGCTGGCGGCACGGAAGAAGGCGGCGCAGTTGTTTGCGCCGTTACTGCCGGAGGAGAGCCAGGAGATTAGTGATGACGAGCTGAGGAAGATTTACGGCCTTGTTTTGCTTACTGCGAAGGACCAGAAGGGGTCGCGAGAAGGGCCGATCAAGGATGTGTTCGACTTGTACTGTCTGAAAGCACTCTCCCCGGAAGAAGTTGCCGTGAAGCTCGGCTGCTCGAAGACTACGGTCATGAACCGGCTGGCGAACTTGAAGAAGCTCGCCGGGGTGCCGGCAAAGGACCTGCGGGCTTACAAGCCGTCCTTCGAGCAAATTGAAAAGGAGCTGACGGACCCGAGGGCGCGCCGACTGCGGCGGAAGGACGCCGCCTACGGTGATGATCCGCCTGATGCGGATGAGTAGAGACAGCCAATTCTGACCGGTCGCTGACCGGGTCAAAAGCTGCGTAAGCGCCTCATTCTGAGGCGCTTTTTTATTTCTCCAGTCCCCACGAGTTGACTGCTGCGCCTTAGCAGGGGCCCATCGCATGAAGCGGTGGCCCACCAGAGCTATGAAATATGAAGACGAATGTGCCAATCCAGAAGCAACGGATCAAAACCGAAACCCAGCCCCCTGACATCCAGCGGCGGATCAACGCCGGTTGGCTCAGGCTCTGGAAAACCGTCTATCCCACCACACCACCCCCCACAGAAGTGCGAATTCCAAGCTCCGAAGCCCAACCTCCGGCAGATCAGCTTTCTGCCGCCGCCCGGCGTGATTTGGGGTCAGGTGACACCACCAGTGACCGCAATGACACGTTTTGTGGACCTATACAGGGTGAAATGAAAGCAAAGTCTGAAGTCCCGAAGCCCAAGCTGCGGGGCCCGGAGTCCAAACTTAGTACTTCCTTCACAATTTGTGCTTCACACCCAAGGGGTGAGAAATGAAAGCGAGCATACGGTTTGCGCCAAAGGGGCTCTCGGAGAGGCTTGCCTCACCAACTGAGGCCGCGGCCTCACTTGGTGAGGCCCTATACGAGGTGAAGGCAGGTGCCTTCGGGCTGGGGCATGGGGCCGCCAACCAAACACAGAAACGACAAAGAGCGAATGAGAGAATCCCTCCTATGCAAGCTGGTGCTGGTCCTTTCCCGGGCAACGCCCGAGAAATTGGCCGCCGTGTATCAGTTTGCCACGGGGGAGCCGTTGGAAAGTGCGGAGACTGAACTGGGAAAAGGAGACTACGAGACCACGGACCACGGACCACTGACTACTGACTACAAGACCACGGACCACGGACCACAGGACCACGGAACGAAGAGGGGAATCGCTGAAGCGCTGACACGCTGGGACGCTGAAAGTAAGTTGCGTTATGTGTTCCGGTGGACGGGCCGGCACTGGGAGGTCATTTTCGCCGGCGGCAGGGCGTTTCGCCTGCGGAATACTTTGGGGGCGCGGTATCTCGATTACTTTCTGCACAATCCAAACGAGCCAATCCACTCGTTTGATCTGGAGGTCCAGGTCCAGCCGGAGAAGGGGGAGGCGCGGGTCAGAGATACATTGCAGCCGAAGAGCGACGCGCAAGCTCTGCGCGAGTATCGGCAGGAGCTGCGCCGGCTGCAGATGGAAACGGCGCAGCGGGCTGGGGAGCCGGACAAGGTTGCCGGCCTGGAGGCCGAGATGGAGGCGCTGAAGTCAGCGCTCAAGGGCGCCGGCGCGGCCGATACGGGCGAGCGGGCGTTCGACAACGTGCGCAAGGCGCTGCGCGTCGTCCAGGAGCAACTGAGGAACGGAGGCCCGGAGGAGCAGGCGTTTGCGGAACATCTACGAACCCACCTGAGCATTGGGTTTGAGTGCCTTTACACCCAACCGCAGGGGCGAATATGGGGTTAAACACGGATTGCACGAATATTCACGGAGTTCTGGGCTCGATCCGTGGGAATCCGTGAAATCAGAGTCTCTACCGGAAGGCAGGGCTTCCGGAAACCGGAAGCTTTTTCTTCCGGCCATAAAGGTGAAGTGGAGTTGATTCACTTGCGGCGCGCGCAATTTGGCCGGCGTTACCGGCCCCGCGCGCCGTTTCAAGAACACACACACATAACAAAGAAAGCTACTAACGTATGAAGATACAAGACATCCCACAGGTCGGTAAACTCGGCCTGACAGTGACGTGGCATGGCCGTAATGGCCAGGTCCGTCGCATACTCGCAATCCCCAAGAACCCGCGAACGGACCGGCAACTCGAGGTCCGCGACCTGCTGCAGCAGCAGGCGCGGCGATTCGACGCGCTGACCGACGTCCAGCAGAACGCCTGGAACGTGGCGGCAACAGGCTTCCACTCCACCCCCAGCCTGGGCCAGAGCGGGCCGCTGACGGGTCTGCAACTGTTCGTCCGGGTGAACTGCAAGCTTGGCCTCCTGGGCCAGGACGCGGTGGACGTGCCGCCGGTGGCACCGCAGTTCCCGGCGCTGGCGCCCCAGGGCCTGGTCATCACCAATACCACTGGGGTGGTGGCGGTGAAGTTGACCTGCCCCACCAACCCCGGTGAGAACACGGTGCTGCGAGCCAGCCCGCCGCAAAACTCGGCGGTTCGGGCCTTCCGGAACTTCCGGATCATCGGCACCTGCCCGGTGCCGACCGCCGGTTCGGCGGACATCACGTCACTGTACGTGGCGGAATTCGGGGCCGTGCCGGTCGGCAAGCGCCTCTTCGTTCAAGCCAGCACGATGGTGGACGGGTTCGAGAGCCTGCCGCGCCAGTTCCAGGCCCGAGTGCCGGCTGCCTGAGCGCGGACTGCGAGACCACGGACCACAGGACTACGGACTACTGACCACTGACTACGGGATGGATGAAAGGGGAAGTTCAGAGCCTAAAGTCTAAGGTCTGGAGTCTTAAGTCTAAATTGGGGCCCTCTCCCTCTTCGCGGGGGGAGAGGGAACTGGCGGGGGGGCTCGTGGGCAAGCGTGAAGCGTGAGACGTGAAACGGATACTCGGCCCACCTCAATGCGACCCCACCTAAAGCCACTCCAAAGCTCACCCAAAGCCATAATGAATGGGCCGGAGACGGAGGCGCGGACTATGGAGTATTTAGCTACGCAGCGACTGCACTATCCTCCGCCAGATGCGCCCGGTTGGTTTTCAGGTAAGCTTCCATGGTGTCGATCCTGCTCATTTGGGTCCTTCGCATTTGGCGCAGATCCCTTAGCATCTTGTAATGGACCAACATTTTTCCAAGTTCTACGATCTTAATGTGGCCCTTGGCCGTGCTCCAGAGCTGCCCCTTGGCCAAGGCAGGCAGGGATTTCTTCCCATTTGTTTTCATAATCAATTCTGTGCGGTGTTGAATGTTCGATCCCTGCTGACGGCCGCTGTCCCGCTTCCGTTGCGACTAAGCCGGGGCGCGGGCATTGGCGGAAACTTCCGTGGCGCTGCGCCCGACGCTCTCGGCGAGGCGGCAAGCTCCATTCACGGAACGCTTGCTGCCTTCACGGTGATTGTCAGCCGGTCTGCAATTCACTGCGAACGCGACAACGGGGAAGAACTGGATGCCGAGCTGCTTTTTGGACGGCGCGCGGGCTAACGTGGATCCAGGTTTCTGGGAATGATCGGCTTTGCTTTGTTGCGTAACCATAGTTGTGCCGTACCCCTTAGCCAAGGTTGTACCAACGCTCCCTGATCCGGACAAATGCGCAAGACCAGTTAAACGGAGGCATGGCCACAAACGGCGCAACTGCCTTGCCCGCAATGATATCGAGGGATATTTCGCTTAAGCCAAGGTTAGGAGGTGCGGACCGGGCGCAAGATCTCCATACGCGGTCCGGGCTCCATTGAGTGTGCAAAATGCACTGTTATACTGTTGCTCTTGATGCAATTTGCATGGTTCCTGGGGTGCTCACCCGTGCGCTGAATCCGACCAAAAGGACCCTAACAAGTTCTTTAACAGGGCGTTACATAAACCGACGCGGCGTTGGCCCTCGTCTAGCTAAAAGGTGGCCATGACAACAAAAACCAATGGCAAGAAGAAGGTGCTCACGTTCGGTGACTTCATTGCGGCCGCTTATGGCGCCTGTGGCACGCGCGGGGCGAAAGGACTTGTTCGACTGGCAATCAACGAACACTTGGTTATGTTTCGAGGACGACAGCGCTTTGTGATCTCGGAGGATTAGCATGAAGCAGTTGCAATATGGTCAGCACGGCATCGGGCCAGGGCAATCGCTGGAAACTTCGGCATTTCCATCGCCAGCGGAAATCTCCGAGCCGCCCAAGACGGTTCTGGTCGTGGATGACGAACCGATGGTGCGCGAGTTAGAGACACAAGTTCTGCGCGTGCAGGGTTACAAAGTGCTCGCCGCCGAGTGCGCTGCCGAGGCTTTGCGGCTGGCGGGCGAGACCGCCACGATTCATCTTTTAATCACTGATCTCATGATGCCTGAGATTGATGGTTTTGAGCTGACCCGCCGATTCCGCACGTTGCACCCAAAGACCCCCGTTCTGGTGGTTTCAGGCTCATTGCCGTTGTTGCACGCCGAGAATGAGCCGCACATGGACGGCTGCGCGTTCCTGACCAAGCCATTCCAGTTCAGTGAACTGATCCACAAGGTGCGCGTGCTGCTGGACGCCGCCGCTCCTCTGCCGATACGAAAACCTTGGTGTTGCGATTGACTTAGAGAATGATGCCTATACATCGTGCGTTTTGCATGGTATGTTAATGCCTCCTTCACTGGCCGGACGCATGTGCGCTCGACTCGACACGAGGAAGCGCATGATTTATCGATTTCGACACGGGGTTATCGGGCCGCTAGTCTTTATCTGGCTGACCGCCACGATAGTTAGCGTGGTGATGGGGACGGTGGCTTGGAGCCGCTTTTCTCGCAGTATCGACGCGTCGGCCGATGCCGAGCAGCTTCGCGAGTCAATATATCAACTCTTCTCGGGGGTGCAGGACGCCGAAGCCAGCGAGCGAAGTTACCTGCTGACGGGTAGCGCGGCTTACCGTGAGGCCTTCAATAACGCGGACCGCACACTTCCGGAGAAATTCGAGCGGCTCGCTTGGTCTGCCCGGCTCGACCCGGTGGGGCAAACGGACTTAGGCGAGTTGCGTCGTTTGGTGGACCTCGAACTGGCGGAACTGCGCCAGGCCATTGCGTTGCGCGCCGATAAAGGTCCCGCAGGACCGGAGGTGGTCGCCAGCCCGGAGCAAACCAGGACGACGATGGACCGCATCCGTGAGATCATCAAACGGCGGCACGACAACCGGCTGGATCTTCTGTCCGCCACCGGTGAGACCACGCGCCGCGAAATGAAGTTGGTCCACCTGATGACCTGGATGGCCGGGTTGCTCGGGGTTGGGTCGGGGGTGTTCGCGTTCTATTTTTACCGGATCGATTACTACCAGGAGCGAGGGCGGCGGGAATTGCTAGAAGAGAAATTGCACGCCGAACAATCGGTGCGGGAGAAGAGCGCCTTCCTCGCCAATATGAGTCATGAGATTCGCAGCCCCATGAACGCGATTCTCGGTTTCAGCGAGCTGCTGGAGCCGGACGGGCTGACGCCGAAGCAAGCGCAGTATGTGCGGGCCATTCGCGACAGCGGCGCGGCCTTGCTGCACCTGATCAACGACATTCTCGACCTGTCCAAGCTCGAAGCCGGGAAGCTGGAATTGCATCCCGACCCGACGGATATGCGGGATTCGTGCGGGTTCCTCCGCACCGTTTTCGGGCAGCAGGCGGTATTGAAATCGCTCCAGCTTCAGTTCGATCTCTCACCCAACCTGCCCCGTGCATTGCTGCTGGATCGCCTGCGGTTGCGCCAGGTGCTGGTGAACTTGCTCAGCAATGCCATTAAGTTCACTGAGCAGGGTTGCGTTAAGACGCGCGTCTCCTGGGAGAGCCAGGCAGACGACCGCAGCGGGACGCTGCTGATCGACGTCGAGGACACCGGCATCGGAATCCCGGCGGATAAACTGGAGGAGGTCTTCCAGCCATTCGTTCAGGCGGACTCCCCCGGCAAAGCGGAGAGGGAAGGGACCGGCATTGGCCTGACCATCGTTAAGCGCCTCACCGAGTTGATGGGCGGCAGCCTCGCCGTGGACAGCGAAGTTGGCCGGGGCACGGTCTTCCACTTGCGTTTTCCAAATGTCCCCGTCTCGGGCCGGTTGCCGGTGGGAGATCACGCCGAGCCGGGCGGAGCGGTGGACTTCAATGACTTCGCGCCGGCCACGCTGCTGGTGGTGGATGACAACTCGACCAATCGGGCCTACATGACTGGCATATTCGAGAAGACCCATCACCACGTCCTGCTTGCCAACAACGGTCAGGAAGCGTTGGCGTGTCTGGGGAAAGCAAGACCCGATGTGGTATTGCTCGATATTCGAATGCCGGTGATGGACGGGCGGACAACCCTGGCGGAAATCCGCAAGCAAGCGAGTCTGATGTCGCTGCCGGTCATCGCGGTCACTGCTTCGAGTAAGGCCGGCGAAGAGATGGAGTTGCAGAGGCAGTTCAGCGGCTATATTCGCAAGCCCTTCTCGCGGCAAACGCTCTTTGTGGCGCTGGCTCAGTTTCTCCAAAGGGAGTCGCCCGGGAATGGACTGGAAGGTCAGAATCTCGGGGAAACCCTCAAGAGTATTCCCGTCCCGTCGGCTGACCAGGCCGCTCAGTGGCAGGAACTCGCTCTCGAACTGCGGCGCCGGGAGGCAACCGAATGGCCGACTTTGCGTGACAGCCTGGCGGTCAATGAGACGCGGGCCTTTGCTCACAACCTTTTCACCCTCGGCCAGGCGGCCCATTGCGCTCCGCTGACGACTTATGCCGCCTCCCTCACGACGTTTGCCGACGCCTACGCCATCGGCCAGATGGAACATCATCTCACCGCCTTCCCCAAACTGGTTGAGTCCATCGAAACCGCTTTGGCCCAGGCCCAACTGCAACCGGTATGAGAGGAGGCCGCCTGCTCGTAGCACAGGTTTCCAAATGAAAGCTCCTATCACAAAAACGAACACGGGCTGCCTGCTCGTCGTAGATGACCAGGAGTCCAACATCCAGGTCGTCGGCGCTGCCCTGGGCAAACTCGGTTTCGAGATTTTGCCCGCGACTGGTGGGCTCCAGGTCTTCCAACGGCTGGCGGTTCGCCGACCCGATCTCATCCTGCTCGACCTGCTCATGCCAGAGATGGACGGATTCGAGGTTTGCCGGCGAATCCGAGAGAATGCCAATTGGGCTGAGATCCCCATTATCTTCCTTTCTTCTGCCGACGACAAGAGCCTGATCGTTCGCGCGCTGGAAAGCGGCGGCGTGGACTACATCACCAAGCCCTTCAACCACGCCGAATTGGTGACGCGCGTCCGCACCCACTTGGCACTCAAACGCGCCTGCGATGAGTTGAAGCAACTCGCCGAGGACCGGGATGAATTGCTCGGCATCCTCACCCACGACCTCAAGAACCATTTGGGCGGCATGGACATGAGCGCCCAATTGCTCCGTGACCGTACCGAGGCGCTGGCGGACCCGAAGCTGCGGCTGATGGCCGAGAACATTTCGCATTCAAGTAGCCAGATGCTCGCCTTCGTCATGGAGTTTTTGGCCAATGCTTCGGCCGACCACGCCCTGAGCATCAAGACCGAACCGGTCAACCTGTCGGACGCGGCATCTCGCGCGGTCCAACAACATCAGGAGGCGGCTAAGCGCAAGCAACTCGTCTTTAAGGTCGTTCTCCCCCCCAGTAACGGCATGCTCGTGCAGGCCGATGGCGCCGCCCTCAACCAAGTGCTGGATAATCTCCTGTCCAACGCCATCAAGTTCTCTCCGCCCGGCAAGCAAATTCGCGTCGCGGTGTGCTCGTCGGGTAATGGGTACGTCGAATGCCGGGTTCAGGATGAAGGGCCCGGGTTCAAAGAGACCGACAAGACGCGGATGTTCCGCCGCTATGCACGCCTTTCCGCGCGGCCCACGGGAGGCGAGCCTTCCACCGGCCTGGGCCTGAGCATCGTCAAAAAGCTCGTCCTGGCCATGCATGGTGAATTGGCTTTCGAAAGTACGCTGGGCAACGGCGCCACCTTCACCTTCCGCCTGCCACGCGCTGCCCCCCAACACTGACTGCTAGATGAAAAAGACTATTCTGAAAAAGACCATTCCCAAACCCACCTCTCTAGCGGCTCAGTTGCCCAAGTGCCCCACGGGCATCCAGGGCCTCGACGAAATTACCGGCGGCGGGTTGCCGCGCGGGCGGCCCACGCTGGTCTGCGGCGGCGCGGGCTGCGGCAAGACGCTGCTGGCCGCGGAATTCCTCGTGCGCGGCGCGGCGCTGTTCGGCGAGCCGGGTGTGTTCATGGCCTTCGAGGAGACGGAAGCGGAATTGAAGGCCAACGTCGCGTCACTCGGATTTGATCTGGCGGGCCTGGTCCGGCGCAAGAAGATTGCGATCGACTATGTCCACATCGAGCGCAGTGAAGTCGAGGAGAGCGGCGCGTATGATCTGGAAGGGTTGTTCGTCCGCCTCAATTACGCGATTGATTCCATCGGCGCCAAGCGCGTGGTGCTGGACACGCTGGAAGTGCTGTTCGCTACCCTGCCCAACGAGGCCATCCTGCGCTCCGAGTTGCGCCGGCTCTTCCGCTGGCTCAAGGACAAAGGCGTGACGGCCGTCATCACGGCCGAGCGCGGGCGCGAACAACTGACGCGTCACGGGCTGGAGGAATACGTGTCCGACTGCGTCATCGTGCTCGACCATCGGGTCTTTGATCAGATTGCCACGCGGAATCTGCGCGTGATGAAATATCGCGGCGCAGTGCACGGCACCAACGAATTTCCCTTTCTCATCGGCGACGAGGGCATCAGCGTGCTGCCCATCACTTCGCTGGGGCTGAATCACAAGGTGTCGAGCGAGCGGATCGCCACCGGCATCCCGCGGCTCGACGCGATGCTGGGCGGACGGGGTTTTTTTCGCGGCAGCAGCATTCTGCTCACGGGCACGCCCGGCACCGGCAAGACCATCATCTCCTCCAACTTTGCCCAAGCCGCCTGCCGGCGTGGGGAGCGCGTGCTCTTCTTCTCGTTCGAGGAATCGCCCAACCAAATCATCCGCAACATGCATTCCATCGGGTTGCGCCTCGAGCCGTTGGTCAAGCGCGGCTTGCTGCGGTTTCACTCGGCACGGCCCTCGCTCTACGGCTTGGAAATGCACCTGGCCACGATGTTCAAGGAGATCGTCACGTTTCAGCCCCACGTCGTCATCATGGACCCCATTACCAGCCTGATGGACGCAGGCACCGCCTCCGAAGGCAAGGGGATGGTGACGCGGCTGATTGACTATTTGAAGGCCGGACAAGTCACTTCGCTCTTTACCAGTCTGACGCAGGGCGGCCAGTTGCAACAAACTGAATCCGCCATGTCCTCGCTCATGGACGCCTGGCTGTCGTTGCAAGACTTTGAAGGCAACGGCGAACGCAATCGCGTGCTCTACGTGCTCAAAGCGCGCGGCATGGCGCACTCGAACCAAATCCGCGAGTTCCTGATTTCGGATCATGGCGTTGACCTCGTGGATGCCTACATCGGTGCCAGCGGCGTGCTGACCGGCTCCGCCCGAGCGGCGCAAGGGGCCCTCGAAAAAGCCGCCGTGCTGGCCAGCCAGCAGGAAGCCGCCCAGCTCAAGCGCGAAGTGGAGCGCAAACGCGCGGCGCTCGAACGGCAAATCGGCGGGCTGCGCTCCGATTACGAAACCGAAGCCGTGGAACTGCGGCGCATTGCCGAACAGGTCGGCACGCGAACTTTCGTGCTGGGCACCGAGCGGGCAGAATCAGGCCGCTTGCGCCAGGCGGATATCAAGGTCAAGGCGACGGCCATCACGCAGGTCAGACCCAGACCGGGGAGGAGAATTTGATGATGACCAAAACGGTGAGACGACGTGCCTCCGACTGCCATCGCCGGCCCGTCAAACTCTGGCAACTGCGCCTTTACGTATCCGACCATACGCCCAAATCGGTGGAGGCGTTATCGAACCTAAAGAAGATTTGCGAAAGCCAACTCAAAGACCGCTACCACATCACGGTGATTGATTTGTTGAAGCAGCCCCAACTGGCCAAAGGCCATCAGATCCTGGCCCTTCCCACGGTGGTGCGCAAGTTGCCGAAGCCCGTGCGAACGATCATTGGCAACCTTTCCGATACCGATCGCGTGCTCGTCGGCTTGGATTTGCGCCCGGCCGATTAACCGAAACGAACGCCCGTGAAAACAAACAAAACCAGCCGCCCGTCCTCCGTAGCAGCACTGCGGAGGGTGGACGCGACGCCGGCCCTTGAGAAGTCCCCGGCCACCCGGCTCACGGGCAAATTCGTCTTGCGGTTGTTCGTGGCGGGGGCCACGGCCCGATCATGCCAAGCCGTCCGGCGCGTCCGTGAACTGTGCGAAACGGAACTGAGAGGCAACTGCGAACTGGAAGTGATTGACATCTATCAGCAGCCCGGGCTGGCGCGCGAGAACCAGATCGTTGCGACCCCGACGCTCATCATTGCATTCCCGCCGCCGTTGCGGCGGTTCATCGGCAACCTGACAAATATCACCGGCCTGTTCGTCGAGTTGGACTTGAGCCCAAAAGGTAAAATCACGCTTTGAAAACCACTCTTCACCAGGGCTCCTCCCGACCCGCGCCGCCCGGCGAACTCGCCGGACTCCGCGCCCGCCTGGCCGACGCCGAGGAAACGCTCCGCGCCATCCGCAGCGGAGAAGTGGATTCGGTGATGGTCGCGGGCAAAGAAGGCTCACAAGTGTTCACGCTGGACGGCGCTGAGCACGCCTACCGCGTGCTCATCGAATCCATGAACGAAGGGGCGCTGACGCTGACGGCGGACGGGATAATCCTGTATGCCAACCAGTGTTTCGCCCGGATGGTCAAACGCCCGCTGGAGCAGGTGTTGGGTTCCTCCTTCCACCACTTGCTCTCCGCCGCGGACCAGACAACGCTCCGACCGCTCCTGAACAGGGCCGGCCCATCCGGCCCTAAAATCCAAGTGCTGCTAAGTGCTGGCGATGGTTCGCAACTGCCGGCGCAAATATCGAGTTGTACGCTGGCACAGAATGGCGCCGAAAGCGCAAGCTTCGGCATCGTGGTGACCGACATGACGGAGGCCCGGCACAACGAGGAAATGCTGCGGGCGTTGACGCACCGCGTGGTGCAAGCGCAGGAAACCGAGCGCGGTCGCGTGGCCAATGAATTGCGCGTCAACATTACCCAGCTTCTCTACGTCATCCTCGGCCGCTGCCAGGCGCTGGCGGGAAAACTTCCGGCCGGCGACCATTCGGCGTGTGGCGACACGACGAAAATCAACGAGATGGTCAACCGAACTGCCGACGAGGTGGAGCGCATCTGGCGAAGTCTGTGGTCCCATGAACTGGACAAACTGGGTCTGGTCCCCGCGCTGGAGATGGCCAATGCGGAGTTTGTGAAACGCACGGGCGTGGCGCTCCAGATGGACTGCTCGGCGTTGGACGAACGTCTGCCCGCCGAAGCCGAGCTGGTTCTCTACCGCATCCTCCAGAAAGCCTTGAATAATGTGGAGCGGCACGCGCGCGCCCGCCACGTCACGGTGCATCTGACGAAGCCGAACGGCTTCATTCAGTTGACGATCAAGGACGACGGGATCGGCTTCGATCCGGATCACCCGGCCAAAGGAAAAGAAAGGGAAAGCCTTGGGCTGCTCCGGATGCGTGAGCGAGCTACCTCCGTGGGCGGCACTCTGAGTGTCAAATCCACTCCGCGCGCGGGCACGGAAATCGAAGTGCGCATTCCCCTGCCGCCAGGGCCCCCCAACTGATTTAACTGCTGAAGAGGATATATGGACTTTTTAATCATTGACGACGACAAGACGTTCCGGGACGCGACCTGCTTGCTCATCGACAGCGAGGGCCATTACGCGCAAGGCGTCTGCTCGGGAGAGCTGGGCATGACGGAGTTAAAGGAAGGGAAATACGATTCGGTTCTTCTGGATCTGAATCTTGGACCGGAAAAGGGCCTCGACATTCTTGAGCAGATCAGAAAGTTCCAGCCCAACCTGCCGGTGGTGATATTCACCGCGCAGGGCAGTGTGAAGAACGCGGTCGAGGCCATGCGGCGCGGGGCGGTGGATTTTCTGGAAAAGCCGTTCACCCGCGAACAGTTCCATCTGGTGCTCGCCCGCGTGCAGCGCTTCCACGAACTCAACCAGAACATCGAGCGGTTGGAACGGGAGGTTAAGGACAGCAACGCTCAGAGTCCGGAGATTCTCCTAGATTCAAGCGCACCACTCATGAAAGAGGTGATGGACACCCTGCTGCGAGCGGCGAAAACACCGGCCTCGATTCTGCTCCTGGGCGAAAGCGGCACCGGCAAGAGCGTGGTGGCTCGCGCCATTCACCAGCAGAGCCATTTGGCTGATAGACCTTTTATCACTGTGAGCTGTCCGAGTCTGTCCAAGGAACTGCTGGAAAGCGACCTGTTCGGCCACGTCAAAGGCGCTTTCACCGGCGCCCTGCGCGACCATTGGGGCAAAGTCAAAGTCGCCGCGGGCGGGACCCTGTTCCTCGACGAGATCGGCGACCTGCCGATGGAAATCCAGCCCAAGTTGCTGCGACTGCTTCAGGAACGTGAATACGAGCGGGTGGGCGAGAATGTCACTCGTCAGGCCGAAGTGCGCGTCATCGCCGCTAGCAGCCGCGACCTTAAGACGCGCGTCGCCGATGGGACCTTTCGCGAAGACCTGTATTTTCGGCTCAACGTCATCACGGCCGAAATGCCTCCGCTGCGGCAGCGTCAGGGCGACGTCATTCGCTTTGCCGAGCATTACTTCAAGCATTTTGCCTCTCTCTGTGGGCGCCGACTCGATGCGATCTCCGGTGCCGCCTCGGCCGCTATTCAAGCCTACCCGTGGCCGGGCAACCTCCGGGAACTGCGCAACGCCATCGAACGCGCTGTCATCATGGCCAAAGGAAACAAGATTAGCCTGGAAGACCTCCCTGCGGAATTGCGCGGCCAGGCAATTGCCGAAGCCAAGGGCAACGGCGCTCCGTTGGAAGTCGGTTCCTTGGTCTCCATGGAGAAATTGGAAGAAGCGCATCTTCGCAAAGTTCTGGCACGAACCTCCAACCTGGCCGAAGCGGCCGAGGTCCTAGGCATTGATCAAGCCACGCTCTACCGGAAACGCAAAAAGATTGGATTGGAATAATGGCTTTGCCGGCATCTGCGAGGTGAATAGGCTGGAAACTTGGCAGATATGAGCAAGGCAGAGCGCATATTCCAGTTGGCGCAGGAGGGTGCCGACGCCTATCGCATGTTCAAGGCGAGGCGTGCCGGAGCGGGCACTTCGTACGTCAATGAAGTCACCAATCATTTGAAGTTTCTGGTGGCTCAGGAATTTGGGACAAGGGCGGTCAACCAATTCCTGAGCAAGGAATCTCGTCAATCAGTGGATTTTTGGTTGGAGGACGAGCAGACCATCATTGAGATGGAGTTCGATATCTTGAGTTCACCGCCTGTGCTGGAAAAGGAGGTTTTCAAGGCGTTGCTGGCCAAAGATGGCGGAAACGACGTGCGGCATCTCATTCTGATCGGCGATCCCGGTTCAGCGCTGCTAGCTCAAGCTCCCACACCGGCGTCGATCATAAATTGGGTGGAGCGACGACATCAACTTCGAGTGCAGATTTGGGAATTGAAAGACGAGAACGAACTCTGATCCCCCACTGACGGGGCCAATGCTTTGTTCGCATCCGGGTAATAGCCTAAAGCTATGGGCGCAGGTGGGGCCAGATCTGTGATTTGAGCCGCGCCGGCTCAGTGGGCGTGCGCGGCGAGGCCTTTGACGATCTCAATGTATTGTTGCACGGCTCGTGAATCGTTATTCCGGTTCCAGGCAATGCAATAGTCACTCTTGAGCGGGGGGGCCAGAGGCCGGAAGGCCACTCCGGGGTGGGAGAGTTTTTTGATGTGCTCGCGCGCCAATGTGACGCCCAAGCCTTCGGCGACGAAGGTCATCAGGGCGGGCTCCAACTCGGCATCCTGCAAAACCCGCGGGGTGAAGCCCGCCTGCTGGCAGGTTCCGTTGAGCCAGTCGCGAAAGCCCGGATGCGTCTTCTCGGACATGCCCACAAAGAACATCGTTTCCAGCTCGCGGAGTTTGACCTGGCGCTTGCTGACCAGCGGGTGCTTTGCCGGCAGGACGACGACGGTTCTGTGCCGGGCGATGCTTTCCCATTGCAGGCCAGTGACGGTTGCCGGAGGATGCAGCCCGACAAACCCCAAATCAATCTTCCGCGTCTCTAATGCGCGAAACTGTTCCGCCGGCGTCATGTCGAAGAGATTGAGCGCAATGTGGGGGAAGGTTTGGCGGAAGGCCGCGAGCGTTTCGGGAAGCAGCTCGAAATCAAAATTGGACAGATACGCGATATTCAACTGGCCCGATTCGCCCCGGCTGAGACGCTGCACCGCGAGGACACTTTCCGTCGAGAGGGCCAGAATGCGGCGGGCGTCAACCAGGAAAGAGCGCCCTTCCTCGGTCAAGGCCACCTGGCTTTTGGAACGGTTGAGGAGGCGCACGCCGATCTCCTCCTCCAAATTATGGATTTGGCGGGTGAGCGAGGGCTGGGCTAAATGCAGTCTTGCGGCGGCCTTGGTGAAATTCAGGTTCTCAGCCACCGCCACAAAATACCGCAGGTGACGCAGTTCCATAATCTGAGCGGCAGTTTAGCAGGTTCATGCGCGTTAGCAACCGGTCAATAGCCGCTCGAAAACCCGAGAAATGCTCTCAACACGAGCAAACGGAGGAAACGGAAAGAGGGCTCTCCCTTCCCTCAGTTGGCTCCTGTTCAAACCCAGCCCATAGTCTAAAGGTATCGCCGGGGCACTTTCTAAGTATTGGCGCGGGCGCGGCGACAGGGCGATGCTGGGGGCGTGATGAAACCATTTAGTCAGAAGGCATCAGTCCTTTGGCTGGGGACTCGTCAGCGTGGCAAAGGCGCTATCAGCACACCGAGTGCTGTGCTAAAGAAAGTGCCTTACGCTTCCGGCAGCGATATTAGGGGGCGGGGCACGAGTCCGCCTGAGTTGATTGCGGCCGCTCACGCCGGCAGTTTCTCGATGACGCTGGCGAATGAACTGGACGAGGCCGGCTATCGCCCGCGTCAGATTGATACCACGGCGACGGTCACGATGGAAGACATCGCCACCGGATGGACCATGACGCAGATCCATCTGGATGTGATTGCCACAGTGCCAAAGGTGGCGCAGTGCGACTTTGTTGACGCAGCGCTACGGGCCAAGGCAAATTGTCCCATCTCGCGCTCGCTGAACGCGAATATTTCAATGCGCGCCAAATTGAGCGAACGCGATGCGGCCGGACCTGGCATCCTTCGAAAGATCCGATCAAGGCGAAACGGCGCCAAGAATTAGGCGCGGTTTGCTCGGGGGAGGCTATTCCCTCCAATAGATTTAACAAAAAACATATGAACGCCACTCTTGTCAAACAAGCCCTGGAGAAAGTCCTAAACCCCAACGTCCTCGTCAACCTGGTTTCACGACGCGTCCGCCAGTTGAATTCTGGCGGAGGACGCGCCAGCCGGCCGCTCATCGCCGACGCGGCCAATCTCGGCGCGGCGGACATTGCCTTGACTGAAATCATCGAGGGAAAAATGGGCTGGGAAATGCCCGAACTCATCCCAGTCACTCGTCCGACGGGAAAGGGCCGCAAGCGGCCTCAGAATTGGGCAAAGCATCAAGCAGCGGCATGAGGCGGCAGGGCTTGCCGCATCCAACAGAATCTGCCGTTCAGCCATTGAGAGATCATGACTCGTGACCCCGTGGACAGACGCAAGAGAAACATCGTGTTCGCTGTGCTTGCGGTCGGCATCGTTATGAGCGCCGTCGTCGCGGTTGTACTGGTTTACATGGGACAGATGCACCCTCACTTCTAATTGCATTGTAGCCGCGGTGACCAGCCTGGTTGTGAACAGCGGAGACCTGGCCTATCACACTCATGAAATCATCAACGCCACTGCGGAGTCATTCATGAGGCGCCAGAGCCTCCAGCGGCAGGCACCGTGAATGGCGTCGCCGCGGGCAACCACGCCCGAAATTGCCTATGGCAGAATCATCTCACACCGGCAACGTGGCTTCGTGGTCTCGTCGCCAGAAAGGAGCAGTGACCCCGCCGGGGCCTATTTCTTCTTGCCGGCCACTTGCTTTGCGGCGATGGCCTGTTGCTTCTTTTGCAGGGTACCCGTGGCTTTGGTCTGCTTCTGCGATGCCTGCTTGCCAATTGATTTTGGAGACTTGTCGCCCATATCATTCGTCTTTTTTCTAACGGTGTCTATTGGTTTACTCACCTGCGGCCTAACCGGTTGCTCCGAAGGCAACCTAACCATGCCTCATTATGCGAGGCTCTGCAAATCCGCGTGGGACCTTGGCCCCACGCCTGACTTGAGAGTGTGCGCTTAGTAGCGGCGGCTGAACTCACGCCGGCCGCCGGAGCTGTGTCCGCCAGAGCGGCCTTCTTCCCGCGGCTTGGCTTCGTTCACTGTCAGGGCGCGCCCGCACAGGTCCTTGCCGTTGAGCGCGTCAATGGCCTTCTGGGCCTCTTCGGGCGATGACATGGTGATGAAACCGAACCCACGCGGACGGCCGGTGGCGCGGTCCATCATCATGTTGGCCTCGACGACCGTGCCGTGCGCCGCGAAGGCGTCCTGCAGGTCGTTTTCGGTAGTGTTGAAGGAGAGGTTTCCCACGAATAATTTTGCGTTCATAATGATGTTTCTACGTCCTTAGTTCTATCCTGCTCTCTCCAAACAGTTCCCGACCTTCGGGTTTCAAATCATCACTGAACGAGGTTCACCTGAGGATTTACCATGTGCTGGAAGCGACAAGCTATCTATCAGACGCCCCTATAATGCACCAGCACCGCCGATTTGCAAGCGGTATCTGTGGAATTCTTCTCGAATGCAAACAGGAGCGAGCGACCAGCACCGCTTGGCAAACCCGATCATCTGCCATGCCCTATA
>Ga0224558_1001518_pt1 | contig 24023 bp, 18 predicted proteins | sample 714S32024metaG_FD_180682 | JGI IMG/M metagenome (GOLD analysis project Ga0224558, IMG submission 180682) | Peat soil microbial communities from Stordalen Mire, Sweden - 717 S3 20-24 | ecosystem: Environmental > Terrestrial > Soil > Wetlands > Peat | place: Sweden: Norrbotten County, Stordalen...
GCCGTCGACGGTCAGGGTGAAGGACTGGGTGGCATTCGGGCTCACCCCGTTGGAGGCGGTGATGGTGACGCTGAAGGTGCCCTCGGCGGTCGGCGTGCCGGCCAGGGTGGCCGTACCGTTGCCGTTGTCGATGAAGGTGACTCCGGTCGGAAGAGCGCCGGTCTCCGACAGTGCGGCGGTAGGCAGTCCCGTCGAGGTCACGGTGAAGGTGCCGGCCGAGCCCTCGGTGAAGGTGGTGCTGGAGCCCGAGGTGATGGTCGGGGCCGCATGGACCGTCAATGTGAAGACCTGGGTCGCGGGGCTGCCGATCCCGTTGCTGGCCGTGATGGTCACCGGGTAGACGCCGTTGGTGCCTACCGCCGGGGTGCCGGCCAGGGTGGCGGTGCCGTCACCGTTGTCGACGAAGGTCACGCCGGTCGGGAGGGCACCGGACTCCGCCAGGCCCGCGGTGGGCTTGCCGGTCGACGTCACGGTGAAGGTGCCGGCCGAGCCCTCGGTGAAGGTGGTGCTGCTGGCCGAGGTGATCGCCGGAGCCGCATCGACGGTGAGCGTGAAGGTCTGGGTGGCCGGGCTGCCGATCCCGTTACTGGCCGTGATGGTGAACGGGTAGTTACCACTCGTGGCCGGCGTGCCCGACAGGGTGGCCGTGCCGTTCCCGTTGTCCACCAGGGTCACCCCACCGGGCAGTGAGCCCGACTTGGAGATGGCCGGCGTCGGGCTGCCCGTCGTCGTCACGGTGAAGCTCCCGGGGGTTCCCGTGGTGAACGTGACGTTGTTGGCCGAGGTGATGGCGGGTGCGATCCCCAGGGTGACCGGGTTGTTCGACGCGCTCGCCGCCGGGCCGGTGCCCACACTGGTGATGGCCGCCACCGTGACGTTGTACGACGCCCCGTTGGTCAGGCCGGTGAGGGTCTCGGTGGTGGCCGTGGAGTTGAAGGTCTGGCTGACCGGCGTGCCGCTCGGCGTCGGGGTGGCGGTGACCTTGTACCCGGTGATCGAGGCGGTGCCGGAGTCGGCCGGTGCCGTCCAGCTGGCGGTGACCTGGGCGTTCCCCGGACTGGCCGTGACACCGGTCGGGGCGCCGGGCAGTGCCGTCCAGGTGAGGGCGATGCTGCCGGGGCAGCCGGCGTACCCGCCGTTGACACCACTCGACGAACTGTCGTTGCTGCCACCGGTCCCGGTCGTGGCTCCTGTGGTGCCTTGGGTCTGCTGCTTCCCGCACGCGGTGGTCGTGCCGCTTCCGGCGCTGAAGGCCGGGTTCGAGCCGTTGGAGAAGCTGGTCAGCTGGGAGGTCGAGACCCAGGTGGAGCCGGCCCCGCCGCCTCCACTGCCGAGCTCCGGCGTGATCAGACAGTAGTTGCCGGCTCCGCCGCCGCCGCCGGTGTAACCGCCGCCGCCGCCGCCGCCGCCGCTGTCCTCGCTACCGCTTCCGTTGGTGCCCCCGACTCCGCCCGGGCCGGCGCCGACACCGGCGACCGGATTCGATCCGCCTGTGCCTGCAGGACCCGTTCCTCCGCTGAGCTTCGCTCCCCCGGCACCGGCCGTGCTGTTGGCGGAACCGCCGCCGCCGGTCGTGGCCGTGGTCGAGGAGGTCCCGCTCGGGGCCCCCACGCCGCCACCGCCACCGCCACCGCCGGCTTGCTTGTCACCGTCGGAACCGCCGCCGCCGCCTCCGAAGCCCTGGCCATTGGCCGAACCACCCGGGGCGGCCGAGTTGGCCTCTGATGAGGACGTCGCCCCAGTGGTGGCGCCGGCGTTCCCGACGCCTCCGCTCCCACCGTCTCCGTCGCAACCGGCACCGCCGCCGCCTCCGCCACCGCCGGAGAGGGCCAACAGGGTGGCACAGGGCGAGCCCGCACTGCCGTAGACGCAGACGGATGTCGCGCCGCCTCCGCCGCCGCCGCCCGAGGACTCACCCTCGGTGGAGGAGTACATGCCGCCGTTTGCGCCGGTGGCGTAGCCCGTGCCTCCGGTTCCCCCAGTGCCTGAGCTACCACTCTGGTGTGCCCCGCCACCACCACCGCCACAACCGATGTAGGTGGCGATGCTCTGGCCGGCTGCCGCAGTGAATGTGCCGACCACCTTGGCACCGGCTCCCCCGACTGCCGTGTTGGCTGTATTACCGAGGGCGTACGGATTGCCACCCCCACCACCACCGCCGCCGCCGTAGATGGTGACGCTGGCGTTGCCGCCGCCGGTCTGGGACGAGAGCGTCGTGTAGTACCAGTTGCCGCAGGTCAGCGACGACACGGCCGATCCACCGGTGGTGTACCACTGGGGCGTCGGCGAGAACGCTGCCGCCGGTGTGGCCACGGCGACCGTGAGGACGCCCCCGAGCAGCACTGCCGCCACTGCCGCCTTGGTGAACGTCGTGGCCTTGCTCGCCACGTTCCGCATACCGTTCATCGAACCATCCTCCTGGATCGTTGCAACTGAGAACTGCTTGTGTGCCGCTTCGACCGGTCGAGCGGCCATGGGATTCTGTTGTCTGGTGACCGCTAGGGGGCGATCGTGAAGGCGAAGGACCCGGTGACCGTCTGATGGGGCTTCGGCAGGGTGGCGTCGGTGACCTGCACGCCGACCGTGTAGGTGCCGGCCACCATCTTGGAAGCGTTGGCCGGGCCCGTCAGGAGGCCGGACTTGGAAAGCTTGAAGCCCTTCGGCAGCCTCCCGTGTGCCTTCCAGACGAACGGGGTGACGCCCCCGGTGGCGGTCAGCTGCAGGCTGTAGGGGGTGCCGACGGTGGCGTTGGGCAACGACACCGTGGTGATGTGGAGTCCGCTCACCGTGAGGGTGAAGATCTGGGTGGCGTTCGGGCTGACGCCGTTCGATGCGGTCAACACCACCGGGTAGGTCCCGCTCTGGGTCGGGGTGCCGGACAGCACGCCGCCGGAGAAGGTCACCCCGTGGGGGAGGTTTCCCCACTCGGTGGTCGTCGGAGCCGGGTACCCGGTGGCCGTGACGGTGAAGGTGCCGGGACTGCCCTCGACGAAGGTGGTGTTGTTGGCCGAGGTGATCGCCGGGACCGAGTCGACGGTCAGGGTGAACGACTGAACGCCCGGGCTGCCCACCCCGTTGGTGGCGGTGAAGGTGAGCGGGTAGGAGCCGGTCGTGCCCGCCGCCGGGGTGCCCGAGAGCACGCCACTGGAGAAGGTGACCCCGGTCGGCAGTGCGCCCGACTCGGCGACGGTCGGGGCCGGGGTGCCGGTGGCCGTCACCGTGAAGCTCCCCGCCCTCCCGACAGTGAGCGACGCGGCGTCGGCCGAGGTGATGGCCGGGGCCTCGTCGACGGTCAGGCTGAAGGACTGGGACGCCGGGCTGCCGACCCCGTTGGAGGCGGTGAGCGTCACGGTGTAGACCCCACCCGTCCCCGTGGCCGGGGTCCCGGCCAGTGTGCCGGTCCCGTCACCATTGTCGGTGAAGGTCACGCCGGAAGGCAGCGCGCCGGACTCGGCCAGGGCGGCGGTCGGATTTCCGGTCGAGGTCACCGTGAAGGTCCCCGCCGAACCCGCAGTGAAGGTGGTATGGCCGGCCGAGTTGATCGACGGAGCCTGCGGTGCCGGGCTCACCGTGAGGGTGAACGCCTGAGTCGCCGGGCTGCCCACACCGTTGGTGGCGGTGATGGTGATCGGGTAGGAGCCGGCGGTGCCCGCTGCCGGGGTGCCGGAGAGCACGCCACCCGAGAAGGTCACTCCGCTCGGCAGTGCTCCCGACTCGGTGACGGTCGGGGCCGGGTTGCCGGTCGAGGCCACGGTGAAGCTGCCGGGCACCGTCGCCGTGAAGGCAGCGTGGTCGGCCGAGGTGATGGCGGGGGCCGAGTCGACGGTCAGGGCGAAGGACTGGGCGGCCGGGCTGCCCACCCCGTTGGTGGCGGTGATGGTCAGCGGGTAGGAGCCGGCGGTGCCTGCGGATGGGCTGCCGGCCAGGGTGGCGGTGCCGTTGCCGTTGTCGGTGAAGGTCACGCCGGTCGGCAGGGCCCCGGACTCGGTCAGTCCGGCGGTCGGGCTGCCGGTCGAGGTCACGGTGAAGGTGCCCGCCGAACCCTCGGCAAAGGTCGCGCCGGTGGCCGAGGTGATCGCCGCCGGGGCGTTGACGGTCAGGGTGAAGGATTGGGTGGCCGGGCTGCCCACCCCGTTGGTGGCGGTGATGGTCAGCGGGTAGGAGCCGGCGGTGCCTGCGGACGGGCTGCCGGCCAGGGTGGCGGTGCCGTTGCCGTTGTCGGTGAAGGTCACCCCGCTCGGCAGGGCGCCGGTCTCCGACAGTGCGGCGGTCGGGTAGCCGGTCGAGGTCACGGTGAAGGTGCCGGAACTGCCGGTGGTGAACGTCGCGCTGGAGCCCGAGGTGATGGCGGCTGCGGCGTCGACGGTCAGGGTGAAGGACTGGGTGGCCGGGCCGCCCACCCCGTTGGTGGCGGTGATGGTCAGCGGGTAGGAGCCGGCGGTGCCTGCGGCCGGGGTTCCGGTCAGGGTGGCGGTGCCGTCCCCGTTGTCCACGAAGCTGACACCGGTCGGCAGGGTTCCCGACTCAGACAGCGTGGCTGTCGGATTGCCGGTCGAGGTCACGGTGAAGGTGCCGGCGCTGCCCTCGGTGAACGTCGCGCTGGAGCCCGAGGTGATGGCGGCTGCGGCGTCGACGGTCAGGGTGAAGGACTGGGTCGCCGGGCTGCCCACGCCGTTGTCGGCGGTGATGGTCAGCGGATAGGAGCCGGCGGTGCCCGCAGCCGGGGTTCCGGCCAGGGTGGCGGTGCTGTCCCCGTTGTCCACGAAGCTGACTCCGGTCGGCAGGGCGCCCGACTCGGACAGCGTGGCGGTCGGATTGCCGGTCGAGGTCACCGCGAAGGTGCCAGCGCTGCCCTCGGTGAAGGTGGTGCTGCCGCCCGAGGTGATGGACGGGGCCAGCGGTGCCGAGCTCACCGTCAGGGTGTAGGGCTGGGTCGCCGGGCTGCCCACCCCGTTGGTGGCGGTGATGGTCAGCGGGTACGAGCCGGCCGTGCCGGTCGCCGGTCGGCCGCTCAGGCCGGCGGTGCCGTTCCCGTTGTCGACGAAGCTGACCCCGGTCGGAAGGGCGCCCGACTCGGTGAGGGCGGCGGTCGGGTACCCGGTGGAGGTCACCGTGAAGGTCCCGGCGCTGCCCTCGGTGAACGTCGTGCTGTCGGCCGAGGTGATGGAGGCTGCGGCGTCGACCGTCAGGGTGAAGGACTGGGTCGCCGGGCTGGCCACCCCGTTGGTGGCGGTGATGGTGATCGGGAAGGAGCCGGTCGTCGAGGTGGCGCCGGCCAGGGTGGCGGTGCCGTCCCCGTTGTCCACGAAGCTGACCCCGGACGGCAGGGCGCCGGACTCGGTGAGTGAGGGCGTCGGGTAGCCGGTGGAGGTGACCGTCAGGCTCCCGGCGCTCCCGGAGGTGAAGGTCGCACTGTCGGTCGAGGTGACCGCCGCCGAGGCGGTGACGGTCAGGGTGAAGGTCTGGGTCGCCGGGCTGCCCACCCCGTTGGTGGCGGTGAGGGTGATCGGGAACGAGCCGGTCGTCGAGGTGGCGCCGGCCAGCGTGGCGGTCCCGTCCCCGTTGTCCACGAAGCTGACCCCGGACGGCAGGGAGCCGGTCTCGGTGAGGGACGGTGTCGGGCTCCCCGTCGAGGTGACCGTGAAGGATCCGGAGGATCCGGAGGTGAAGGACGTGCTGGCGGACGAGGTGATCGCCGCCGTTGCGGTGACGGTGAGGGTGAAGGACTGGGTGGCCGGGCTGCCCACCCCGTTGGCGGCGGTGATGGTCACCGGATAGGAGCCGGCCGTGCCGGTCGCCGGGGTGCCGGCCAGGGTGGCGGTGCCGTTCCCGTTGTCCACGAAGCTAACCCCGGTGGGCAGGGAGCCGGACTCGGACAGGGAGGACGTCGGATAGCCGGTCGAGGTGGCGGTGAAGGTGCCGGCGCTCCCCTGGGTGAAGGACGTGCTGGCGGCCGAGGTGATCGCCGCCGGGGCGTCGACGGTCAGGGTGAAGGACTGGGTGGCCGGGCTGCCCACCCCGTTGGTGGCGGTGATGGTGATCGGGAACGAGCCGGTCGTCGAGGTGGTGCCGGCCAGGGTGGCGGTGCCGTCCCCGTTGTCCACGAAGCTCACGCCGGACGGCAGGGCGCCGGACTCGGTGAGGGCCGGGTTCGGGCTCCCCGTGGTGGTGACCGTGAAGGATCCGGAGGATCCGGACGTGAATGCGGCGCTGTTGGACGAGGAGATGGTGGGGGCCGTGCCCACCACCAGGGTGCTGACCGATTCGGCCGTCCCCAGGCTGGTGCCGCGAGCGGTCTGGTACGAGTCGTTCGGTCCGTTGCCGGGAAGCGACGTCGTGTTCGACTCGTCGATGTAGACGTTGTAGGTGCCCGGAGCCAGGCCGGACGGCACCTGGAAGGATCCCGTCGGCTGCCCGGGCGTCAACGTGCAGGGGTTGGGGCCGACCGTGGCGCTCTCGGCGCCGGTGCACGCGTAGCTGTTGCCACCGATGGCGACCGTCGAGCCCACGACGGGCACCGCGGTGGCCCGGCTCGTGCCGATGTAGACGCTCGGCGCCGACACCTGGTAGAAGCTGCCCGCCTGGGAATCGCCGTACGGACCGACGTTGGGCGCCCCGTCCGAGCTACCCCACCAGTTCGTCCCACCGGTGACCGAGACGGTGCCACCGGCCACGGCGGCCGACGTCGACAGGGTGGCCGTCGACTGCTGGGGCACAGGCTGGCCGGTGTAGAAGAGGTCGTCGGTGCTGTAGTTGACCGATCCGTTCTCGTCGTTGCCGGACGAGGCGGTGATGCTGCACGAGACGTAGCCCGCGTCGACATCGGCCTGGGACGGGGGGCAGTTGGCGTTGGTCGCGTCGGTGTTGCCGCCGGCCTGGTTGCTCCCGAGCGAGCCATAGGTGCAGGTGCCGCCGTTGACCCACGGTGACGGCGTGGTCAGCGAGGTGCCCGAGCCGAAGTTCGTGTAGCTGTAGGAACTGAGGATGTTGACGGCTCCGTAGCACCCTCCCGAACCCAGGAACAGGTTGGAGGAGGGGAGGTCGCCCTGCGTGGCCGACGGGTTGGAGTCCGTGGGCGACGGCAGCGGGTTGGCGGTGTTGATGGTCCAGGCGTCGCCCAGGCCTCCGGACGCCGAGACCATGACGTCGCTGCAGGTCGGATAGTTGGAGGTCGATCCGAGGGACTCACCGTTGGTGATCGGGGCACCGAACGAGGACTGTGAGCCAGACGTGTACAGGTCGGTGTTGCTGTCGAACTTGCTCGTCGTGCCCTTGCTCGACGTCCACGTGCACGCCCCGTAGGAGCCGATGGGGATGCTGTCGGTAGCACTTCCGGCGCTGTTGGTCGCCACCGGCTTCAGTGCTGGTGGCGTGCCCGAGCTCACCGGGGCGTTGGTGTCGGTTCCGCAGACCTGGGCCGTCCCGGCGGCCAGGTTGACGCTCTTGATCGAGTAGCCGGTGAAGCCCGACGGCGTGGCACCGACGGTGATGCTGGTCAGCGGCAGCGTGGTGCCGCTGGCAACGGCCACGTCGTCGCAGAACGGGACGTTCTGGATGGCGGCGAAGTATTGGCCGGACACCCAGGTCGGCGCGGTGGCCGCGAACGCTGGCGTGGCACCCAGCTCCATGGCACCGGCGAAGAGGCCCACGAGCAGCAGCAGTCCTAGTCCGAGTCGGGTGATCCGTTTCGCACCGCCCGCAGCGCGTCGAGGCTCGTCCTGTCCCCCTTCACCCCGTCGCAGGCCAGACGTGGACGTCCCCAGCAAAGCCATGTTTCCCCCATCCCGATACAGCTCCAGTGCTGCAGCAGCTCGACAAGTTCCCGCCATCTGGTCGAACAAGATCGAGGATGGACTCTACGGGCTGACAGTGGCACCTTAATGAATCATCGGACCGTTGCCAACCTAAAATTTGACTAGATCCAAGCGTTTGTTCGGGAGCTCCGGCCGCTCCGACATTTCGTCGCGAGACCCCGTTACTCTACGCGTTTCTGCGGGTGGTGGACCCTTCCTCCACTGTGGGATCACGACTGACGAGGCGACATTCGCCGAGGGCGATGACGCCGATTCGATAGGCCGAGTCCACCGCACCGCGCTGCAGGTGGGTCTATGTTCCAGGGAGCGCCGTACGGCACGGATACCTGCAGGCGGCCGCTTCGACGACCCAGGGGAGCGAGCATGGAAGCACGACGAGTGGTGACCGGGCACGACGACGAAGGTAAGGCCGTGTTCGTCAGCGACGAGCCGGTGCCACCGGTGACGCTCACCCTCCTGCCCGGGAACGAATTCCACCGGCTGTGGGGGGCCGACTCGACCGTCACCTTCCCCGACGACGGATCGAGACCCGATGCGGAGCGCTACTTCCCGCCGGTCGGGGGGTTCCGATTCGGGATCTTCACCATTCCCCCGGATGGGGGCGCAGGAGTGTCGAGCGGTGCCGACGTCGACCTCGACCTCGGGGCCGCCCTGGCCGAGTTCGACCAACGGCTGCCGGGGATGGCCGAGTACCTCGAGGTGGACAACCCGGGGATGCACACGACCGCCACGGTCGACTACGGGATCGTCCTCTCCGGTCAGGCCGTCCTCTCGCTTGACGACGGGGCGGAGGTCACCCTCGGACCCGGGGACACCTACATCCAGAACGGGACGCGTCACCGCTGGTCGAACACCGGTGACGTTCCCGCGGTCATCGCCATCACCCTGATCGGCGCCCATCACCGGAACGTCGACTGAGGGCGGAGCACAGGGCAGAGGGACTCCGGAGCTTTCGGTCAGCGCTCCGACCCAGGTCGGCTGGCCGAACGTAGCCGTGACCTCCGGCTCGAGGGGTAGCTCATCCTCGGCGCCGCGGACCGGCCTGCAGGCGAGGGTCTGGTGGCCGGCATCGGGCTGTGACCGGTCCACGTGAGCGATGATCCCGCCATCGTCGACGGCGTGCTCCGGCTCTGGATCGCCCCGGCCGTAGGGCAGAAGCACGGCCGCCAGATGGCCTTCCGCCTGCTGGAGCGGCAGCCCCGGGGTCGGTCGCCGGTTCAGAGGCGGCCCGGGGACCCCGTCACTGCGCGCGCAGCCGGCCGATGCTGCGACCGCCTTCGTCGATCGCAGCGATGGCCCCCGCAGCCGGCCATATGCTCCATCGATGGGACTCCACCATCCGGAGCCGTTCGCCCCTCGATGGCGCGCTCGATGGATCTGGCACGAGCGGCCGCGGATCGGCGCCGAGAGCGCGACCCGCCCCGTCCTGATCGAGCCGACGGACACGGTGAGCCTCCTGCGCCGCCCGGTCGAGCTGGCGTCCGTCCCTCAACGTGTCCCGTGCCGGATCTGGGTGGACGGTCGCTACGTCCTCCGAGTCAACGGTGTCGAGGTCGCCCGCGGGCCCGTCCGCTCGGACCCTCGACGGTCGCACTACGACGTGGTGGATCTGGCTCCGGCCCTGCGAACGGGCGCCAACGTCATTGCCGTGACCGCACGTCACTTCGGGCGCGCCACATCGTGGTGGGTGCCGGTACCCCCGACCTACTCCCTGGGTGCGGGGTCGGTCGTGCTCGAGGCGCTCATCGGCGACGAATGGTTGATCAGTGACGCATCGTGGGCCGGGTGCGCCGGTGGGGCCTGGTCGCCGGTCCACGTGCCCGGTGACGTCGCCAGGCTGCCGCTCGAGTCCTTCGACGCCCGGGCCCACCCCCGCGGCTGGGACCTCCCGGGCTTCGACGACAGTGACTGGGCGCCGGCCTTCGAGATCACCCCGGTCCACACCGGTGCTGACGGGAGTCCCCACCCGCCGAGTGAGCCGTTCGGTGCCCTTCGGCCACCCGTGCGGACCGGGTTCCCCACGGGGCGGACCCACCGGGCGATCCTGGCCTCCGCCGCCAGGCTCCCCGGGGCGGCCCTGGAGGAGGACCCTGTCCTCCAGGTGGTCGCTGACGAGCGGCACGCCGGGCCCGACGGGTCGCGAGGGGACGTGGTCGTGGCCTCGTTCGACCTGGGGTACATCGCCGCCGGCACGCTCGAGCTGGTGGTCCGCGGCGCTGGACCCGGCACGGTGGTCGACGTCGTCGCTGCCGAGCACCTCGACGCCGACGGGACGTTGGCCACGTTGGGGCAGCACGCCGGGATCCGCTACGTATGCGAGGGCGCCGAGGAGGAGCGGTTCGAGTCGCTCGACCTCATCGGCGCCCGACACCTACACGCTTCGGTGTGGGCCACGGGCCGCACCGACCCGGCCATCGAGCTCGCCGTGCACGACCGGCATCGACCGCGACCTGAGGGTATGGGGTTCTCCTGCTCGGACCCGGTCCTCGAGCGCATCTACGAGGTGGGCCTGCGCACCGTCGACCTGTGCGCGCTCGACGCCTATGTGGACTGTCCGACGCGTGAGCAGCGGGCCTGGACGGGCGACTCGGTCGTCCACCAGATGGTCGATCTCGTCGCCAACCCCGACTGGTCGATGGCCCGGTGGCACCCACAGCTCGCGGCGGCACCACGTGGCGACGGGATGCTGGCCATGGCACCGGCGTCGGACTTCGCCTTCGACGACCGGACAATCCTTCCGGACTGGTCACTGCACTGGGTCCGGTCGGTGCACAATCTCTTCCGGTACACCGGCGACCGGGATCTCGTCGAGGGCCTCCTGCCCGTCGTGGAACGCACCCTCCGGTGGTTCGAGACGTTCCTGGGCGATGACGGGCTGCTGGAGGACGTGACCGGCTGGGTGCTCCTCGACTGGGCCAGCGTCTACGCCTCGGGCCGGTCGTCCGCGCTCAACGCGCTGTGGGCCCGGGCCCTGGAGGACCTGGCCGACATGGCGTCGTGGTTGGGCAATGCCGGTACCGCCCGGTGGGCCGGCACCCGCCGCGAGGACGTCCGGGCCGGCTTCGACCTGTTCTGGGACGAGCGGCGAGGGGTCTACATCGACCACGTCGTCGACGGCGTCGCCCGGCGTCCCGCCGCCCAGCACGGTGGTGCGGCTGCGCTGGCGGCAGGCCTGGTGCCCGTCGAGCGCGTGGAACGGGTCGTCGCCGGTCTCACCGACCGGTCCCGCCTGGTCCGGCACTCCTGGGTGATGGACACGGTCGTCGTCGGGGGTGGGGCGACGGGCTTCATCCACCTGGTCACCGGCTATCCGGAACCGACCTGGGACGTCGAGCACCAGATGGTCGAAGCCGAGCCCTTCTTCAGGTACGTGCTCCACGACGGCCTCGCCCGCTGCGGCCACGCCGACCGGGTGGCCGACCTGTGCCGGGACTGGACGGTGTTCCTCGACGCCGGGGAGACGACCTGGCCGGAGTGCTGGGTCGGCGGCACCCGGTGCCACGGGTGGTCGTCGACACCCACCCGCGACCTCATCGTGCACACGCTCGGCATCACCCCTGCCGATCCCGGGTTCGCCTCCGTTCGTGTCGAACCGGCACTGGGCGACCTCGACTGGGCCCGGGCGACCGTGCCGAGCCCCCACGGACCGATCACCGTGGAGGCCCGTGCGGACGGGACCATCGAGGTCGACAGCCCCGTCCCGGTGGCACCCGGGCGGTAGGCGCAACTCAACCGGGCAGGGGACACCGCCGGAGTCCGGCACCGCCGGAGACCGGCACCATCAGCGCCCTGGGAACCGCCGTCGCTCAGCAGCCGGTCGTGTTGTCCAAGGAGGTGGCGGCCAACTCGACGCCCTCGGCGCCGGCACCGGAGGCCTGCTGAACGACGAGTGGCACCCCGGGCTGGCCGTCCTCGAACGACCTCGAGATCTGCGGTGGCCGCAACTCCGGGACGGAGACCTTCGGGACGTCGAACCCGTCGCTGAACTCCTCGAGGCTGCGACGCGCCGGTTCCGGCAGGACGGCAGTGAGGACGAAGCCGAGGACGGCGGCGACGCCGGCAATGGTCAGCATGCCGCGGAGGCCGTAGTGCTTCTGGATCTGTGGGACGAGGAAGACGCCCACGAATGCACCCAGCTTGCCCACGCCGGCGGCGACGCCGGTGGTGCGCATGCTGACCGGGAAGACCTCCGACGGCAGGACGAAGGTCGTGAGATTGGGGCCGAACTCCACGAAGAAGTAGCTGAGCCCGAAGATGGCCAGGAACGGTACGACCATGGTGGTCAGGTGCTCGAACGCGGCGAGCACCAGGAACGCCGCCGCCATTACCGCGAACCCGATGAATTGGAGACGGCGATACCCGATGCGGTCCATGGTGAACACCGCCACGACATAGCCGGGGACGGCGAAGACCAGGAGCATCCCGAGGGTCCACAGGAGCTTCGTCTCCAGGGACGCCGTCGAGTCGACCTCCTTCAGGATCGCCGGCAGCGAGAGGGTGTTCCCATAGTAGGCGTAGTCGAAGAGGAACCACGACCCGGCCGTGCCGAGCAACAGGGTGACCATCCGACGGTTCCTCAGGAACTGCCCGACCCGTAACCGTTGGGTGGCCTGGACCGAGGTGGAGGGCGTGACCACCACGCCGTCCGAGTACGCGGCGATGTCCTCCCGGGCCTGGTCGGCGTCCCCCATGACCTGGGATTTGAACCGGGGCGATTCGGGCATCTTCGACCGCAGGTAGATCACACCGGCGGCGGGCACCGCCCCGAGGCCGAGCATGAGCCGCCAGGTCAGGTCGTGGCTCATGCCCGAGGAGAGCAGTCCAGGCCGACCAGTGGGCCGACGATGAGACCGAGCGCCTGCATGGAGAACACCATGCCCACCAGGCGGCCCCGGTCCTGGCGATTCGAGTACTCGCTCATCAGGACGGCCGAGACCGGGTAGTCGCCACCGATGCCGAGACCGAGGACGAACCGGGCAACGACCAACCAGACGAATCCCGGAGCGAAGGCCGAGGCCAGGGCTCCGACGATCATGATGCCGGCCACGATGGTGTAGACCCGCTTGCGCCCGAGGACGTCAGCGATCCTCCCGAAGATGATCGCTCCGAAGAACGCCCCGAGGATGGCCGAGCCGGTGACCCAACTGGTCTCCAACGTGCTCAGGTGCCACTGGGTGGCGACGATCGCCGCCACCGTGCTGATGACGAACAGGTCGTAGGCATCGGTGAAGAACCCGACCCCGGACACGAGGACGGTGTGCCTGTGGTACTTGCTTCTCGGCGCCTCGTCGAGCAGGTCGCTGACGGTGGGAGGCCCCGAGGGGAGCGCGCCGTCACTGGTCGTGCTCCGACTCACGATCGCTTGCGTCCTTTCTCCGTTCCCACGACACGAACGAAGTTCACTCTGCCGGTTGAAGGTGGACGCCAGGGATCCCCAAAGTGAACGGGAGGTGAACGAACACCGAAACTAAGGTGTCCTAGGTGACATCCCCGTGTCGAAGGTAATCTGACCGGGTCATGGATCACACCGGAGCCGGCGTCCTCGCCATCGAGCACAAGGTGATCCAGCTCTTCGCACTGGTCTCGGAGGCGCTCGCCCGGGCCACCCATGCCCTTCTCGGAGGGGAGGCCCTGCTCGGTCAGGAAGTCATCGACGGGGACCAGGACGTGGATGACCTGACCGCCGAGGTGGAGTTGCTCATCTGGGACGAGCTGCAGGGACGGCCGGTCATGGGTGACGAGCTCCGCTACCTCGTGGCGCTGCTCCTGATCATCCCCGAGCTGGAGCGCAGCGCCGACCTGGCCGAGCACATCGCGCAGCGGGCGGTGGACCACCTGGGCACCGAGATGAGCGCCCGCAGCCGGGGCATCGTGCAGTTGATGACCGAGGTGGCCAACGAGATGTGGCAACAGGCCGCGGACGCCTTCGCCGAGCGCTCGCGGGTGGGCGGACGACTGGCGACGGCCGACGAGGAGATGGACATCCTCCACGAGAGCCTCACCCGGGAGGTAGCGGCCGACGAGATGCCGGTTGCGATCGCCGCCCAGGTGACACTCCTGGCCCGGTTCTACGAGCGGCTGGGCGACCACGCGGTCAATCTGGCTCGTCGGGTCGAGCTGCTGACGGACACCCGGCAGTAGGAGCACCGTTCCACCGGGGACGGGTGGGCATGGGGCAATGTGCGAGTCGAGTGGGTCGGACGTGCCCGGCGTGCCGGAGTTCGAGCGCGTGGCGACAGAGGTACGCATCCGGCAGGTGACCGCCCACTCCGACGCCTTCGTGATCGCGTCAGTGGACGCCAAGGCCGACGACGAGCACGATCCCGAGGGCTCGACCATCGCCTTCGAGCGAGCGCAGGTCGGGGCGCTGCTGGTCGGGGCGCGGTCCGCACTGGATGAGGTGGAGCAGGCGGTAGTCAGGCACGCCCCTGACAGATACGGAATCGGCGGTGGGTGCGGTATGGCGATCGACCCGGAGCGCCTGGAGGCTCGGTCGGTTGCGCGAACCTGCGTCCGTTCCGCGGGATCATCCGTCGGCCGCCACCGACCGGGACGGTCTGCCCGGCGTCGGAGCGGGGCTGTCAGGGTGTCGTGGTCGACGGCGAAGAGGTCGGGACCACGGTGATGTTCAGGGGGAACTCTCCGGACTTGAGGCCGGCCGTGGACGAGGTCGAGGTACCGGCCTCGACCTTGATGTTCCACCGCGCGCCCTTGGCGTCGAACGTGTACGCCGTGATCGTGACCGTCGTCGACGGCGCGTCGCTCTGCCGGCCGCTGGATCCCACGTCCGGGGCTGATCCCGTCTGGACGTCGGAGACGCCATACCCTGCCGCCGCCAGTTCGTCGTGATACGCCATGGTGCCCGACGAGATGGTTCCCGTGACGGCGAAGGCCACGTCCCATCGGCCATCCGTCCCACCCCCGGCCAGGACGCGGGAGCTCGCCGGCTGGGGCACGTCGGTGGGGAAGCCTGCCGGCAGCGCTCCGGACGCACCCGAGAAGCTGTGGCCCAGGATGTTGCCGCTGACCCCGTGCTTGCTGATGTGGAGACTGCACCCCGACAGGACCACGCCTGCGGCGACGAGGGTCGCCGTCCAGTGCCGAATCCGGCGGCGAGGGCCTGTGCCGGCTGGTCGCAGAGTCGGCGCTGCCGGCGCGTCGACGTCCCTGCCCGTCCCGACGTCCTGTCGCATGCCCCTCCTCGACCTGTCCGGCCCGTCCGGCCCGTGCTCGCTGACGCCGTGTGGTGGTTCCAGCCCGGGCCCCTTGTCGTGCGTACCTGGAGTATCGGCACCGTGCTCCCCCAGCTGAAACGGCCCGGAACGGGCCGGGGCACCAGAGCCCCGGAGCCGCCGCGGCCGTCCCTCCCGAACCGACCGGTCGCCTATCCGGTGGTGCGGGCGCCGAAGATCCCCGGCGCGGTCACTGCGTCTGCGAGCCGGCGAAGGGCAGGCCTCACCAGGTGACGATCGCCACATCTGCTCGTCGTCGGTCTCCACCGTGGGCCACTCCTTCAGTGGGCGACCCTTCCCGGCGTCGAACGGCGTGTCGGTGTCGTCGGCCAGCTGTTCGGCGACCTGGTCTCTCGGTAGTTTCACCACCCGGTGATCTCGGGTGAGCATGGCGAAGATCGAGCCTTCGATCTGCAGGGCCGAGGAGTCGCCCCCCGTGCCCGGTTCACCGGGCAACCCGACATCCGGCCCGCCGACGAACAGGTCTGCGAGGTCGGAGAAGCGCTCCTCGGGACCCACTGCACGTCATTCCAGCCAGTCGCCACCATCGACGCAATCCCCCTCTAGCGTGGGCCCATGGTGGAGACCTCGATCGGATCGGTGGCCGCCGGGGCGGGCATCGCCGCCCTGTTCGTCGTGTACTTCGTCGGGATCGCCGGCTCGCTGGTGATGATGGTGGTGGCACTGGTGGACATCGTGCGGCGGCCGGAATGGCAGTGGAAGCTCGCCGGACAGGAGAAGGTGCTCTGGCTGCTGTTGGTGATCCTGGTCAACCTGTTCGCCGTGCCCTCGCTCGTCTACTGGTTCAGGATCCGGAGGAAGCTGATCGTCGTGGAGCAGGCGGCGGCCGCCGGGCAGCTCGGTCCGGGGCACATGACCCTCTCGGGTTGGGAGCCCGGGCCTCCCCCGTCCCCGTACCCGTGGTCGGCCCCGGCCGGCTGGCATCCGGACCCGACCGGTCAGCACCAGCTCCGCTGGTGGGACGGCGGCCGGTGGACCGAGCACACGTGGAGCGCCCCGGCGGCGACGCCGCAGTAGCGGAGGTCCGGCCTGGGTCCGCAGGTCGCTCCGACGTCCAGGCGAGCTACTTCCTCGGTCGGGGATCACGGCTCCGAGGCGTGCTCGACGCGGCGGGAGACGGGGTCGAACGCGTAGTAGAGCGCCAGGGCGCCATGGAACACCAGACAGAGGTACGGACTGATGAGGGCCACGCCGATGGACACCGCATAGGCAGCAGTGCCCGCGGTGAACAGATACGTGGACCCCCGGCGCCGGGATTCCGGGAATTCCGCCCGAGGATGCGGCGCCCGACCGCCGCGTACAGCCACATCGCCCCCCACATGCATGCATTGACCGCCATGGCGATGGTGAGGACGAGCAGCGTGATGGCGATGGCGAACACGCCGTCGCTGGATGTCTCGACCCGCGCCATGCTCATGCGATTGCTGCACCGGGACCGAGGCGGAGGGGGTCGGTGCCCGTCCGCAGGCCGTCCATCCGGCGTGTCTGGCACCGCCTGCCGGTCGTGCACCGCCTCTCCCGCCGGCGTCGGGCGCCGCGGTTCCCACCCGACCTAGCATGACCGGTGCGGAGCGGAGCGTGCCGCCTTCGACCGGGAGAGTGCGTGTCCACCAGATCGACGTCACACCCTGACCGAGCAGGTCCATCCCCCCTCGACGAGCTGGTGAGCGTGGTCGTCCCGACCTACCGGGGCGGCCCCCATCTGCGGGAGGCGGTGTCCTCGGTGCTCAACCAGACCGTCCGCGAGGTGGAGGTCGTGGTCGTCTCCGACGGCTGTCCGGACGACCTCTCCGACCTCGAGGCGATGGACCCGCGGGTCCGGGTGATCCGCCAGGAGAATGCAGGAGTTTCGGTGGCCCGGAACGTGGGAATGGCCCACAGCCGGGGCGGGTACCTGGCCTTCCTCGACGAGGACGACCGGGCCCATCCGGCACGGATCGGACTCCAGCTCGACGCGATCCGATCCACAGCGGGGGCCGGTATCTGCCACGGCCGGTTCCAGGTCATCGACGCCGACGGCACCGTGCAGTCCGCTCCCCAGGGCGCCGACGTCCAGTACGGCGACATGCTGGCCCTCTCCTTCCCGCTGATGTCGACGCTGATGGTCCGTCGTTCGACCGCCGAGGAGTCCGGCGGTTTCGACCCGACCCTGGCGACGGGAGAGGACGTCGACTTCGTGCTCCGATCGGCCATGCGCACCAGAGCCGCCTTCGTCCACGAGGTGGTCACCGACTACCGGCGTCACGGGGCCAATACCCTGACGGGGCCGTTGGACATCTACCCCGTCATCGAGAAGCACCGTCGCTGGGCGTTGGCCGCCGGCCGCGCCGACCTGGTCGCCGCGGCCGACCTCGGACTGCGTCGCAACCGCCGCAACGCCTCGCGCGCCGCCTTCGACGAGAGCCGGGCGGCGAGACGGCGGGGCGACCTCGTCGGGACGGCCCGATCGATGGCGGTCAGCCTGGTGCGCGATCCGGCGTACGTTCCGGCGATCGCCTGGAGCCGCATCACCGGTCGACCCGAGGCATCGCCCGAGGGGTCCCTGCCGGAGTAGCGCGCCCGCCCGAAGCCGGCGGGGACCCCCAGCCGGTAGGGTCCTGGAACGTGGATGCTCGAGCGCAGGTCGGCGAGGCACGGGCCCTCGGCGAGTCGGTCACCTCCGAGGGAGTCGAGCGTCTGCGGCTGCAGATGCAGGCCCAGGTCCGACGGTCGATCGGGATCACCGAGCAGGCTGCTCCGGCCTGTGACGACCCGGCGGAGGCGTTCTTCGAGCCCGGTTCCGTCACCCGGCAGGTCCACGGCGACCTTCCGTCCATGCTGATCGGGGGCCTCGCCGCCCTTCTGTTCCAGATGCTCCACCCGCTGGCCATGGCCGGGGTGTCCGAGCACTCGAACTACCGCGAGGATCCCCTCGGCCGGCTCGAGCGGACCGCGGCGTTCCTCGGGGCGACCACGTTCGGGTCCCGGCAGGACGCCGAGGTGGCGTTCGCCACGGTCCGACGGATCCACGACGTGGTCGAGGGCACCGCGCCCGACGGCCGGCCGTACTCGGCCGGCGACCCGACCCTCCTCGCCTGGGTCCACGCCGTCGAGGTCCGCAGCTTCCTCAGCGCCTCACTCATCTACGGACCCCGGGTGCTCACCACCGACGAGCAGGATCGATACCTGGACGAGATGGCGCGGGTGGCCCATGCCCTGGGCGCGACCGGGGTCCCCCGCACCGTGGCCGAACTCGACGCCTACTTCCTACGGGTGCGCCCCGAGCTGCGCCTCACCCGCGAGGCCCGGACAGCCAGGAACTTCGTGCTGCGGGGCGTAGGCCGCTGGCCTCACGAGATCACCACCTACAGCGTCCTCGTCGCCGCGGCCCAGGGGTCTCTCCCCCCGTGGGCACGACGCCAGCTGCGTCTCCCCTCGGTTGCCGCCGGCGACCGGTGGGCGGTCCGCCCGACCGCACGGGCCCTGAGCACGGCACTGCGCTGGGTGGCAGCCCCCCCGTCCCGGGACCGCACTCCTTCGGTAGCGGTAGGGTTCGAGAGGTGACCGGGACGGACGACTCGATGGACCTCGAGTTGGCCGCCGCGTCCCTGCGGGCCGACGGCTCCGACGTGCGCATCTTGGTGAAGGTCCTGGTCGACCAGCTGGCCGATGCCCTCGGGCCTCGGCTCGAGGTGAAGCGGGCCGGGGGCCTCCTGCGAAGGAGTGAGGAGGTCCGCTCCCTGCGCATCTCCCTGGGCGAAGACCAATTCGACGCCCAGCTGGACGGCGACACGTTGCAGTGCACCATCGGCCATTCGTCGGGGGGCATCCGCATCCGCAGCGAGAAGGTGGGCGTGGACGACTGGTTGGCCCGCCTGCTCACCGTTCTGAAGGACGAGGCCTCCCGGAACCAGTCGGTACGCCGGGCCCTAGAATCCATCGTCATCGGAGGCACCCATGAGTGACACACCGGCGGACCTGCCCGAGGGCGCCAGCCGCCGGCTCGAGGAATTGGAGCAGGGCCTCTTCACCTCGGACCTGTCGGTCAACGAGTTCCTGCTCATCAAGGAGGTGGGCTTCCACCCCCTCGGGTTCGTGATGGGCTCGTCGATCTACCACACCGGGATCCAGACCCGTCGCTGGAGTCAGAGCCAGGAGCTCACCAAGCTGACCGGGGCGATGTACGAGGCCCGGGAGCTGGCCATGACCCGCATGGAGGAGGAGGCGTCCGAGCTCGGCGCCGACGGGGTGGTCGGGGTCCGGCTGGACGTGAACTACTACGAATGGGGCAAGGACGCCGCCGAATTCATCGCCGTCGGAACGGCGGTCAAGGCGGAGAACGGGGTGTCCCATCGGAACAAGCTGGGCAAGCCGTTCACCTCCGACCTCTCGGGCCAGGACTTCTGGACACTGATGCAGACCGGCTACCTTCCCCTCGGCCTGGTGATGGGCACGTGCGTCTACCACATCGCCCATCGGGGCCTCGGCCAGACGCTCGGCTCGGCCGGGCAGAACGTGGAGCTGCCCAACTTCACCCAGGCCCTCTACGAGGCCCGGGAGCTGGCCATGACCCGCATGCAGGACGAGTCGAACCGGCTGGGGGCGTCGGGCATCGTCGGTGTGCGCCTCGAGGAGAAGTCCCACCAGTGGGGCAGCCACACCATCGAGTTCCTGTCCCTCGGGACCGCGGTGGTCAGGACCTCGGACCAGGTCACACTGCCCACGCCGACCACCATCATCTCGCTCGACAACTGATGGTCGGGACCCCGGTCGATCTCCCCGAGGCCGCCGGGCGACGCTTCACCGACGGGGCGTTCACCTCGGCGCTCACCGTTCCTGACTTCGCCGCCTGCCTCCAGATGGGACTGGAGCCGGTCGGTTTCGTGCAGGGTTTCTGTGTGATGCAGTGGGGCTGGCAGGGCTTCGCGGGCCCGTCCACGGCCGGGATGGGTGGGATGGGGTACCGCTCGGGGCCCGGCGATGCCGGTCAGGGGTACTCGGAGAGCTGGCAGTGCCCCCACGGATTCGTGTCCATGGAGCACCGCTCCTGGGGGCAGAACTTCGAGCAGGCGTGGGTCGAGCAGGCGTGGGCCACCGGGTTCACTGCAGCCTACGGGCGCTTGATCGAAGAGGCCACCGCCCTCGGAGCCCATGGCGTCATCGGCCTGGTCGACACCTCGGGCCCCCTCGGCGACCTCGGCGTGGTCGAGTTCCGGGTCCAGGGCACTGCAGTGAGGGTGCTGGACGGTCCGGCTCCACACGAGGGCCGGCCCTGGAGCACCTATCTCGCCGGGCAGCGGCTGGCCAAGCTCATCGAGGCCGGGTACGCACCCGTGTCGATCGCCGCAGCCGCGGCCTCCGTGCGGGTCTGGGCCTCCTGTGTCACCGGCTACCTGACCGAGGGCACCGCGACCGCCTTCGCCTACCAGCAGGTCGGGGCCGAGATCGAGCAGACCGCCAAGGCCCACATGGCCGTGCGTCGCATCGCGCGCGAGCGGGTGCGAGCCCAGCTGGGTGGGGACTCCCTGCACGGCGCGTCGATGACCACCTCGGAGCGGGAGCTCGGGGAGGGGGACGCCGAACTCCTGTGCGTCCTCCGGGGCAACCGGGTCCGGCGGTTCAAGGCCTTCGACCCCATGCCCGCACCCCGACCCACGGTGCGACTGCTGTGACCGATCCCCCGCCGTCGGCTGGCGACGGTACCGGAGTGCCGGTGGCCCCCGAGGTGGACATCAGACGGGAGATGCTGAACGCCGCCCGAGCGCTCGGCCAGGCGCCGTCGACGGCCACGGCCCGGATGACCTCCGACCTCTCGATCGACGAGGAGTTCGCCCTGCACTCCATCGGGTGGGAGCCGGTCGAGCTGGTGTGCGGGGTGTCGCTCCACTCGGTGCCCGTGGGTGTGTGGAACTGGGGCCAGGGTGAGATCACCCCGGCCTCCGCCGCCTACGAGAGGTCCTTCGCGGTGGCCACCGACCGGATCCACCACGAGTGTGCAGGAGCCGGCGGACACGGCGTAGTGGGCGTGCACGTCGAGTGGGCCGTCCGCCGACATCACATCGACGTGATCCTGGTCGGCACGGCGGTGCGACCGCTCGGGGCCGGCCGGGTGCCGCCCGGATCGGTCTTCGTCTCCGACCTGTCCGGTCGGGACTTCACGCTCCTCCATGCGGCAGGATGGGCCCCGCTCGGCCTGGCCACCGGGGCCAGCTTCGTCTACGCGCCGCGGCGGTCGATGGGCGCGGCCATGCAGCAGAAGTCCCAGAACGTCGAGCTGACCAACTTCACCGAGGCGATGTACGCCGCCCGGGAGGCGGCCATGGAGCGGATGCAGCGGTCAGCCCTGGGCATGGGCGGGACCGGGGTCGTGGAGGTCAAGGTCACCGAGGGCCCGATGGAGTTCGCACACCACGCGGTGGGCTTCGGCGCCTACGGCACGGTGGTCCGCCTGGTGGCCGACACCCACCGACGGCTGGCTCCCCTGATGGTCCTCCCGCTCGACGACCCGGTCCGGTCCTTCGACGCCGCTTCCCTCCGGGGGAAGTGACCGACGGGCCACGGTGCTCGCACCACCCGGCCCGTCGGCGTGGGATCCGGCGCCGCCATCACCCCCGGGTCGGGACGGGTGGCGACGAGGAGCGCCGGCGCCGTCGCCAGACCAGCCATCCGGTCCCCCCGACGATTGCCAGGCCGCCCACCACGATCCCGGCGAGCACACTGCCCGACGGCCCCCCATCGCCGTCCACCGGGGCCGGGGGCCGGTGGCCCCCGGCCCCGGTGGTCTCGGTGGTCGGTGAGCCCGGCGCGGGCGCACGGAAGGCGACCACCCGGTCGGACGAGGGGGCCACCAGCAGGCCACCGCCCGCGCTCGGCGTCGGAAAGTGGTTGGCCGGCGCCCCGATCGACGCCTGCTGGCGCACCACGCCGGTGACCGGGTCGAGACCGGAGAGGGTGCCGTCCTGGCCGATCGTCCAGATCAGCCCGGCAGCCACGATCGGCGGGCCGCCGCCGACCCTCGAGCTCCAGAGCAACCGGACGCCCGGCGGGGATGCAGTGGACCGGACCGCCACCGTGCCGCTCTGGCACGGCAGGTAGACCGTGGTCCCCACGACGGCGGCGCCGCCCTCGACGTCCTGGCTGCACACCGAGGCCAACTCGGCCAGCTGTCCTCCAATGCCCCCGAGACGGGCCCCGTCGAGCAGGAAGGCGATGCGGGACTTGCCGGCGATCATGACCCGGTCGCCGGGCAGCAAGGCCGGTGCCATGGAGAAGTCGCGGTCCGCCAGGTTGTCGGACGCCCAGGTGGTCGGGGCGAAGAACTGGAGCAGCTGGAGCGCCGGGGAGAGCTCGAGCACGGAGTCGCTGTGGTCGTAGGGGTGGCCCGGAGACGTGACCGACCCGTTGCCGGCGCTGACCCAGATGTCTCCCTCGGCGTCCACGGTCGGCGCGGCCCCACCCATCCAGATGGCGCCCTGGGACTCGCCGGGCCCGCTGTCGACGGCGAAGTCACGCGGGGCGCCACCGTCCTCGCCGACGGCCACCACCCACCCCCGGTAGGTGGAGCAGTCGCCGTCGTTGCCACCGAAGCCGAAGACCACCTGGCCGTCGGAGAGGTTCAGCCCGGTCCGCTGGAGGATGGCGGCAGGGTCGGCGCCGGATGGGTCGACGTCGGTGGTGGACTCGACCCGGCCCGAGGCGGCGTCCAGTCCGACGAGCCGGTGCGAGGGTCGACCGGCGACCAGCGCGTCGTCCACCACGAACAGCTCTCCGCGTGCCGGGTCGAGGACCGGCGTCCCTGTCACCCCTACCGTGGGGGAGATGTCCCCGCAGGGAAGAGACGAGGCCGGCACCGGCGTGGCGAGGTGGGTCGCCCAGGTCACTGCGCCCGTCGTCGCCGACAGCGCCACCACGGTGTCGTCTTCCGTGGCCACGTACACCCTGCCTCCGGCAATCAGCGGCTCGCCGTAGAGCTGCCCGTCGAGGGCCGGTGAGGTCCACGACCGTCTCGAGGTGTCCACGGAGCCGGCCGCCGCCGCCGTCCCGCTTCCGGCAGGGTCGTGGTGGTACACGGTCCATGCGCTGGCCGGCACGCTCGGAGTCTGCGCGCCGGCCACCCCGGGACACCCGGCGAGGCCCAGCACTACGGTGAGTGCGCCTGCGGCGAAGGGACGGCGCCGCGGCCGCCGCACCCGGTTGGGACGGCCGGGTCCTCTCCTCACCACTCCGAGGCTACCGAAAGGCCGCCTATGCCACCGCCGGGCCCTGACGGCGCACGCTCTCCACGGTCTCCATCGCCGTCCGCAGCTCGCCCAGCCAGTCGTCGGTGTTGGCGGCCACCAGCTTCACGCACCACGCCAGCGCGTCGGACCGGCTTCGGGCGACGCCACTGTCCACCAGGGTGTCGAGGACCCGGCGCTCAGGCTGACGGAGCCGGGTCATCACCGGCACCGACAGATTGGTGAACACCGCGGCGGTGTCCCCCGCCTCGGCGCCCCAGGCGACGCTGCGCCCGAAGAGGTGCTCGGCCTCCCGGGCGATGGCCATCCGCTCCTGACGGGTTTCCTCCCGGAACCGCGTGATCCTTCCGGATTCGGCTGCCGACCGTGACACCGAGTCCTCGCCCTCGGGCAGATCGCCCACCGCCAACCGCCCGACCACCAGGATCTCGTCCCGGTCCACGGTGACCGTGGGCGCTGCCCCGAACCACGCCTCCGGCAACCGTCCGACCAACCAGCCGTCCAGCCCGTCGACCGGCGGGCGCTCCTCGGTGACCGACCCTCCCGTTCGTGCAGGACGGCCCGGGCCACGCCGGCCGCCACTCGTAGCTGACTCCCTCATCGCCCACTCCTCGGTGCCGGTGTTCAGGATGATTACAACATTACGTTACCACGAGCATTACATCACGATGACGCGTCCGGTGGTTCGTCCGCCGCCGCGGCCGGATGCTCACCTCGAGAGGGCCGAGACAACAACCGCC
>Ga0224558_1001519_pt1 | contig 24014 bp, 22 predicted proteins | sample 714S32024metaG_FD_180682 | JGI IMG/M metagenome (GOLD analysis project Ga0224558, IMG submission 180682) | Peat soil microbial communities from Stordalen Mire, Sweden - 717 S3 20-24 | ecosystem: Environmental > Terrestrial > Soil > Wetlands > Peat | place: Sweden: Norrbotten County, Stordalen...
ACGCGATGGAGGGAGGCCGCGCGGTCGCCGAGCTCATGTACGCGGACTTCATCGGCCGCGCGGGGGACGAGATATTCAACCAGCTGTCGAAGTGGCAGGCGATGTCGGCCGGGGTCCTCCAGATGCCCGTCGTGCTTCGCATCTCGGTTGGTGACAAGTACGGGGCGCAGCACTCACAGGACTGGACGGCGCTGCTGCATCACATACCGGGGCTGAAGGTCGTGTACCCGGTCACGCCGTACGACGCCAAGGGGATGATGAACTCAGCGCTCGTCGGCACCGATCCGGTCGTCTTCCTCGAGAGCCAGAAGCTGTACGACGTGGGCGAGCAGTTCGAACCCGGAGGGGTCCCCGAGGGCTACTACGAAATCGAGCTGAGCGAGCCCTCGGTGAAGCGTCCCGGCAGCGAGCTCACGATCGTGACGCTCGGGCCGGCGCTGTACACCGCCATCAAGGCGGCGGACCAGCTCTCGGCGGGCTTCGGCGTGTCGGCGGAGGTGATCGACCTGCGCTCTGCCGTCCCGATCGACTATGAGCCGCTGGTGGAGTCCGTGCGCAAGACCGCCAAGGTGGTGCTCGTCTCCGAGGAGGTCGAGCGCGGGAGCGTCATGCAGACAGTCGCCGCCAACCTCACGCAGCTGTGTTTCGACGACCTCGACGCGTCGCCGGTCATAGTCGGGGCCCGGAACTGGATCACGCCCGCGGCCGAGCTGGACTCGATGTTCTTTCCTCAGCCGTCCTGGGTGCTCGACGCCATCCATGAACACGTGCTGCCGTTGCCCGGCTACCAGCCGGTCACCAACCGCACCAAGGGCGAGCTGATGAGGCGCGCCCGCCTGGGGATCTAGCGATACGCAAGACTGGGCCTCTGAGGGCAGGCCCACCGTCGGCAGATTCTCGGGTCAGACCCACAGCCCAGGCAGAGCCGAGGCTGTCAGCCACGCCTGATCGAGACTCTCAGAAGTGTGCGTTGCCGTCCCGCTTCGCGAACCTCAGGCTCAGGCGTTGCTGGCGAACTCCTCGACCATCCGGTAGGCCTCGTCGTCGTGGAACTGCACCGGTGGCGACTTCATGAAGTAGGCCGACGGGCCGATCAGGGGGCCGCCGAGGCCCCGGTCAAGGCCGATCCTCGCGCATCGCAGAGCGTCGATGATGACGCCGGCCGAGTTCGGCGAGTCGTGGACCTCGAGCTTGACCTCCAAGTTGAGCGGAGCGTCACCGAAGTTGCGGCCCTCCATGCGGATGTAGGCCCATTTGCGGTCCTCGAGCCAGGGCACGTGGTCCGAGGGCCCGATGTGCACGTTGTCCGGCTCGATCGCGCGGTCTATCTGGCTGGTGACGGCGCGGGTCTTCGAGATCTTCTTCGACACGAGCCGCTCACGCTCCAACATGTTCATGAAGTCCATGTTGCCGGCCACGTTCAGCTGGTAGGTGCGATCGAGAATCATGCCCCGGTCCTCGAACAAGCGGGTAAGGACCCGGTGGACGATCGTGGAGCCGACCTGGCTCTTGATGTCGTCACCGATGATCGGGATGCCAGCGGCGGTGAAACGGTCCGCCCACTCGGGATCGCTCGCGATGAAGACGGGGATGGCGTTGACGAACGCGACACCGGCCTCGAGGGCGGCGGTGGCGTAGTGCTTTTGCGCCTCTTCGGACCCCACCGGCAGGTAGGCGACGAGTACCTCGGCTCCGCTCTTGCGCAACACCTCAGCGACATCGACGGGCTGCGCGGGCGACTCCTCGACGACCTTGCGGTAGTACAGGCCGAGACCGTCGAATGTCGGCCCGCGCTCGACTGTGACACCTAGCGCAGGGATATCGGCGAACCGAAGCGTGCAGTTGTTGGAGGCGAAGACTGCCTTCGACAGGTCAAGGCCCACCTTTGCCGCGTCCACGTCGAAGGCGGCCACGAACTCGGTGTCACCGACGTGATAGCCACCCAGCGAGACGTGCATGAGACCCGGCACGTGGTCGCCCGGATCGGCGTCGCGGTAGTACTCGATCCCTTGGACAAGGGAGCTGGCGCAGTTGCCGACTCCCGCGATGGCGACCTTGATATTGCGGGCCTTGCGATTCATGAGCTGCTCCTTTCAGGGACTGCCTTCTTGAACGCCGGACGCGCGTGCGCGACCGATGCGTCAAAGACCGCAGACGGGTTTTCGACGGCTTGGGTTGGTTCCGGCGCCGGGGTGGGCGCCGATGAGGAGATCTGTGCTGCCTGTTCGCTGGCGATGAGACGGTCGATCCAGCTCAGATCGTGTTCGGTCGCTTCCTTGTCGTGGTCGACGAGGGAGCGCTGGTAGCGGTCGAGCGGCCGCCAGGGCGACTCAACTGCCCGGCGTGAGCCTTCCCGGGTGGCCAGTAGTTGGGCACGCCGGCGCTGCAGGAGCAAGAGCCGGTTCTCGGGGCTCAAGTAGCCCGCGAAGGCCCAGCGCATCGCGAAGCCCCGCCCACCTTCAGACTTCGGCTCCTCGCTCTCGAGCAGGTGGTGGAACAGCTCGTCACCGCGAGCGGTGATCTCGTACACACGCCGGCCCCGGGTGCCTCCTCCCGACCGGGGCACAGCCGCGCGCCGAGAAGCGAGACGCGCCCTGAACGCGGCCCTCTCGCCTGCGATGGAGCCGGCGGAGGCGAACGCGGTTGCGGGCGGAGCAGCCGAAGAGCGGTGCTCGGAGGGGACTTCATGGACCGCACCTGCAGCTTCGAGGCGTGCCAGGGCCGGGTAGAGCGAACCGAAGGAAAGGCTCGAGAGGAGGCCGAAATCCTCGCGCATCCTCTTGCGCAGGTCGTAGCCGTGCATCGGGTGCTCCTTCAACAGCCCCAGGATCGCCAGTTCGAGCACGAGCGCGAACATATCACGTCGACATATCTAAGCGATATGTCGAGACACCCTCGGAGTTGGTTGTGGCCAGCAGTGACCCAGCCGCTACGCTCCGCGGGCGTGGGTGATGCCATGGGCTCCGGCACACCGGGCATGCTGCCGCCGGCGGCCTGGTATCGGGACCCATGGGGAGTGGCGCCGCTGCGCTGGTGGGACGGGCGGAATTGGACCTCGTTCACTTCTTTCGGCCCGTGGACGCGCGGCTGGCGCCCCGGTGACCCCGGCCTTGGAGGTCGATGGTCGGGCGGTCCGGAGATGCCCAAGTGGGACGGCAGCAGCGCGTGGAGGTCGGATGCGGACGTGCCGGTTGCCCGGCCTGCAATTCCGCTCGAGCTGTCGAAGCGCCGCCGGCTCACGGCCGAGACAGTCATCGTGCTGGCGATCTTCCCGTTGCCCTATGTGGTCAACGCGCTTGCGGTGCTCATCCAGGCCGCTGTACACGAGGGCACTCCTGGCCGGTTCCCCCTTCCCATCGCTTCCCATCTCGGCTATTCGTTCCTGCTCGACCTCCTGCTGGTCCTCGAACCCTTGGCCGCCGCCGCGCTCGTCGTCTACTTGCTGCGGATTTCCGGGGAAGGAGGAACCGGTGCGATCGGCCTCGACCGGTCGGATCCCAGGCAGGACCTTGCGCTGCTTCTTCCGGTGTTCGTGCTCTGCTTCCTGGTCCCCCAGCTCGGTGTGTCCTATCTGCTGCAGGCGGGCCACGTCAGGGCCATCGTCCCAGCCAGCCAGAGCCTGCCGGGGTACTTTTCGTTCGTCGCGATCGCGACCGCGGTCGCAGCCGGGGTGGTGGAGGAGATCGTGGTCCTCGGCTTCCTCGTCCGGCGCCTCGAGCAGCGCGGCCTGCGTCCTGCGGCCGTTCTCGTCATCGCGGCGCTCGTCCGGATCTCCTACCACTTGTACTACGGCTGGGGAGTACTTCCCATACTCGCCTGGGCTTTGGCAAGCGTGCTCGTCTACCGGCGCTACCGACGACTAGGGCCGTTCATCGCCGTGCACGCGTTCTGGGACACCGCCCTGATCCTCTGGCCCTTCTTCGGCGCAACGCCATTGGTCATCGAGGTCGTGGTGCTCACCCCCTCGTCGTTCGCGTTCTGGCTGATGTGGCGTAACCGCCTGGCCCGTCTCCCCGATGCCGGACGGTCAGGCCCGGGGTGGCGGGCAGGGTAGCCTGGCCGGGATGTCGAGCGTCCGGAGTGGTTCGCAGTCGAGCTGGGGAGTCGGAGGGCTCCCGCGTCCCGGCCGCATCGAGTACCGACTGATGCGTGAGTCGACAGTGAAGGAGTTCCGGCGAGGTCGCCTCGGCCGGACAGATGTGTGCGACGCCCAGCCCGAGCTGCTCCGGGTCGCGAAGAACCTGGGGCGCGAGACCGAGACCGAGTGCCCCATCTGCGAACACGAGCAGCTTGTGCACGTCACGTTCGCGTTCGGGCCCGGCCTTCCTCCGGGCGGGCTGCCGTTGGCCAGTCTCCGCGAGCTCGGGCGCAAGGCGGGCGGGGGAAGTGCCGACGTAGCTTGCTATGTGGTCGAAGTCTGCACCGGATGTGCCTGGAACCATCTCTTGAGCGTTTTCGCCCCAGGAGCCAACGACCGCTGATTGACCGCCGGCAGCCCACGTGCGCCGGACGGGAGGAGGTCCGAGAATGAAAGAACAAGTGACGGTGCCCGGCATACGCGCTCGCAAGCGCAGCCGAGGGGCAGAACCCATCGTCATGATCACCGCCTACGACGCGCCCTTTGCCCGCGTCGTGGACCAAGCCGATGTCGACATCATCCTCGTCGGGGACAGCCTCGCCGAGGTGGTCCTCGGCTGGGAGGACACTCTCCACGTGGGGATCGCGGACCTCGCCTATCACGTCGGAGCCGTGGCGCGCTCGAGACCGCAAGCGCTGCTCGTAGGTGACATGCCTTGGCTCACCTACCACCTCGAGGCGAGCGACACGGTCCGCAACGCGGCGATCCTCGTGCAGGCCGGCGCCCACGCGGTGAAGCTCGAGGGCGGGCGTCGCCGGGTCCCCGCGGTGCGGGCGATCACGGACGCCGAGATACCCGTGATGGGCCACCTCGGGCTCACCCCTCAGTCGGTTCATGCCATGGGGGGCTACAAGGTTCAAGGGCGCGAGGCAATTGCAGCCGGTGAGCTTCGGCAAGACGCCGAGGCTCTGGCCGCGGCAGGGTGTTTCGCCATCGTGCTCGAGGGCGTGCCCGACGCCCTGGCCGAGCGCATCACCGCAGAGGTCGACATCCCGACGATCGGCATCGGGGCAGGGCCGGGCTGCGACGGGCAGGTCATCGTCCTGCACGACCTGCTCGGACTGGCAGGGACCAAGGTTCCCAAGTTCGTTCGCCGGTACGCAGAGCTGGGCAGCGCCGCCACCGAGGCAGTGAGGGACTGGGCTTGCGACGTCCGGGAGGGACGGTATCCGTCCGAGGCCGAGTCCTACCGTGCGTCGGCGGAGCTACGCGAGGCGCTCGGTCTGTCGTCTTGAAGAGAGCCGACCCGGCTTTGTGTCACACCCGCCTGTGATGCTCTGATCGTGGATGACCACCTGCGCCAGGTGCGGCCGGGCTCGGCTACGATGATGACGTTCCCTATACCCCTGCCCCGTCAGAACCGGGGCCCCGAGCGCCCAGCGCGCCGGGTCCGGAGGAGGTGAGGCCGCCGTGCGGCCCTACGAAGTCATGGTCATTTTCGATGTCGGCCTAGAGGACGGCGACGTCAACGCCAGTCTTGATCGCATCACGTCGCTGGTGCGCGACCGCGGGGGCAACCCCGGTCGCGCCGAGCGTTGGGGCCGCCGGACGTTCGCGTACGAGCTCAAGCACCGCAGCGAGGGTTACTACGTCCTTATCGAGTTCACGGCCGATCCAACCCTTGTGGCTGAGCTCGACCGAATGCTGACTCTTGATGACATCGTGCTTCGCCACAAGGTGCTCCGGCAACCGGATAGGCAGAGTGGGCGCGCCCTTCGAGCTGAAGCGAAGCGGCGGGACACCGCCATTCGCAAGGCTGCCCGGGCCAAAGCGGCGAGCTGAGCGAACTGGAGCGAATGAAATGTCGAATGGGAACTCCGTCACGCTGGTGGGCAACGTCACCCGTGACCCTGAGCTGCGATTCACCCCGAACGGCCAAGCCACAGCGAGCTTCGGCCTGGCGGTCAACCGCCGCTGGCAGAATCGCCAGACGCAAGAGTGGGAGGAAGCGACCTCCTTCTTCGACGTTGTGTGCTGGCGCGAGATGGCGGAGAACGTGAGCGAGACCCTGACTCGCGGAGCACGGGTGATCGTCACCGGACGGCTAGAGCAGCGCAGCTGGGAGACGGCCGAAGGTGACAAGCGGTCGAAGATCGAGGTCGTGGCCGACGAGCTTGGTCCGAGCCTGCGTTGGGCGACTGCGCAAGTGGTCAAGAACGAGAGGCGTGGACCTTCCGACAGTGGTCCTGGTAGCGGGGGCGGTCGGGGCACTACCACCCGTCCGGCCAGCCAACCCGCTGCTCAAGCCGCGGGCGAGGCGTTCGCGGCCTACGACGAGGAGCCCTTTTAGATGGCGCGGAACAATGATCGAGACCGTGGTACCCGCCGCGTTCCGAAGGAGACCGGTCGGCGTACGAAGAAGAAGATCTGCATCTTCTGCAAGGAGCACGCCACTTGGGTCGACTACAAGGACGTGAACCTGCTGCGCAAGTTCATGTCCGATCGGGGCAAGATCCGTGCCCGGCGGGTGTCGGGCAACTGTGCCCAGCACCAGCGCGAGGTCGCCCTGGCGATCAAGACCGCTCGGGAGCTGGCGCTACTTCCGTTCACCCAGCGGACGACAAGCGAGCGGCCCGGCGGACGTGGCGCGGGCCGCGGTGCCCCGGCCGGTCGTGGCGCGTCGCGCGCCGAATCTGCGGACGAACCGGACCTGGAGGTGCTCACCGACACCGTGCTCGAAGACGATCTCGAGGACTCGGAGCTTGAGCCACTGGTGCTGGCCGCCATCGAGGACGAGGCGGGTGACCAATGAAGGTCGTGCTGCGTACCGACGTACCGGGAGTCGGAAAGCGCGGAGACATCACCGACGTCTCTGACGGCTTCGCGAGGAACTACCTGGTACCACAAGGCCGCGCGATCGTCGCCAGCGCGGGGATCGAAGACCAGGCTGCTGCGATGCGTCGTTCACGCGACTTGAAAGACGCGCGCAACCGGGAAGGCGCCGAGGCGATCGCCCGCAAGCTCGTCCCGATCGTGTTTCGTATCGAGGCACGATCCGGCAGCGAAGGCAGGTTGTTCGGTTCCGTCACCGCCTCTGACATCGTCGAGGCGGTGAGCCGTCAGTCGGGGGTCGAGCTCGACCGGCGCCGGCTCGTCATTGACGAGGCCATCAAGACCCTCGGCTCCCACGAGGTGGGAGTGCGCCTGCATGCGGAGGTCGAGTTCCGTCTGACCTTGGAGGTCGCGAGCTCGAGCTGACCGTGGCTCCGCCCCGATGGCGGTGACACAACCGGATGTCAGGATGTGCCCGTGGTTGTGCACCGGGCCCATCTCTTCCGCCATGACCTGTTTGTCGTTGCCCGCACCCTCGCCCACGAGGGTGCGGGGACACTTGTCCACGTTCCGTGCACAGGATCTTCCAGGAATTCGGCGGGTAATCCACAAGATCCGGCCCTAGCGCCCCCCAGGCCCGAGCGTTCATCCTTAACGTGATGACTGTTCTGCAGCCCCTCCCCGACATGTCGCGGCGCCGACGCGGCTCGGGCCCGTCGGCGACGGTGGTGACTGCGGGCGGCTCGCGGGTGCCACCGCACAACTTTGATGCTGAGGAATCCGTGCTCGGGGCCATGCTGCTTTCGCGCGATGCGATCGCGGTCGTGGTCGAACAGGTCAGCACCGAAGACTTCTACAAGCCGTCGCACGCGCACATCTATGAGGCCATCACTTCGCTGTACGCGAGGGGTGAGCCTGCAGACTATGTGACGGTCCCCGAGGAGCTGCGCCGAGTCGGCGTGCTTGACGCATCTGGTGGAGCAGCGGCGCTCATCGCGTTGCAGGCCAATACACCGGCGATCTCGAGTGCGAGCCGGTACGCGCGCATAGTCCAAGAGCATGCCCTGCTTCGCCGTCTTATCGGGGTCGCGCACGAGATCGCCGAGATCGGTTACGAGGTTCCAACTGACATAGCTGGAGCGCTCGACCAGGCCGAGGCGCTCGTGTTCGACGTCGCTCAGCGCCGCACCTCGGACACGGTGCGCTCACTGAAGGACCTTCTGACCGAGAGCCTTGAACGACTCGACCACCTCTACGACAGGGGCGAGACGATCACGGGTGTGCCCACCGGCTACGGCGAGCTCGACTACCTTCTCTCGGGCCTGCAGCCGTCCAACCTGATCGTCGTCGGTGCTCGCCCGTCGATGGGAAAGACGGCCTTCGCGCTCGGGTTGGCGGCGCATGCAGCTTCGAACCACGGCGTGCCCGTGCTGTTCTTCTCGCTCGAGATGAGCCACTTGGAGATCGCTCAGCGCGTGTTGGCGGCAGAGGCGCGCCTCGATGTCACAAAGCTTCGTAACGGCCGGCTGCTAGACAGCGACTGGCCGCGCATCTCGAGTGCGATCGGCCGCATAGACACCGCACCTCTGTTCATCGACGACAACCCGAACGTCACCATCATGGATATCCGGGCCAAAGCACGTCGGATGCGATCGTCGGACGGCATCGGCCTCGTCGTCATCGACTACCTCCAGCTCATGACGGGCCGGACGTCAGCCGAGAACCGCCAGGTCGAGATCTCCGAGATTTCCCGCGGGCTCAAGATTCTTGCGCGCGAACTGCAATTGCCCGTCGTCGCGCTCAGCCAGTTGTCCCGAGGTCTCGAAGCACGAGCGGACAAGCGGCCGATGCTCGCGGACCTTCGAGAGAGCGGCGCCATCGAGCAGGACGCCGACGTCGTGATGTTCATCTACCGCGACGAGGTCTACAACCCGGACTCGGCTGACCGCGGGACCGCCGAGGTGCTTGTCGCCAAGCACCGGAACGGCCCGACGGGATCCGCGCACTTGGCCTTCATCGCGAACTACGCAAAGTTCGGCGACTTGGCCAGGGTTTGAGGGAGCTCCGCCCGCCCACCGGCCCAACCGGGCGAATCAAGTCTTGACCTAAGAGGCTGTAACCTCCATTGCCGTGCCTGACGTACCCTTCGACGGCGAGCAGCCCGATCCTGACCCGCACTTGTCCTGGGGAGAGCTCTCCGGCCCCATTGCCCACGAGCCCGTTGGTCAGGGCTCACCCAGCCCCGGCGGCGGCGCTGCCGGGGCTGGAGCTGCCGGCAAGGGGACAGCCCACGGGCGGGCGCCGGCAGCTCGCGGGCGCGGTCACCGCTCCCGCCCGTCCAAGCACAGGCGGTGGACCAGGCGCGCCGTGATCGCCGCCGGAGTGGTCGTACTGCTCATCGTCGCCCTCGGGCTCGGCGGCTTCTTCTATCTCGACTACCAGTTCCACCAGATCAAGAAGGTGGACGTACCCAATCTCCAGAAGATCTCCAAGCCCGGGTCGCCCTTCACGGTCCTGGTGACCGGTTCGGACTCACGCGCCTTTGTCAACAACGCCAGCCAGTGCAAGTCCTTCGGGTGCGGGTCAGACACGGGAGGCCAGCGCAGCGATGTCATCATCCTTGTCCGTGTCGTGCCGGCCGACCACCAGATCGAGATGTTGTCGATACCCCGCGACACCTGGGTCACGATTCCCGGCGACGTTCAGTACATATCCGGTCAGAACCGGATCAACGCCGCCTTCAACGACGGGCCGTCGCTCTTGGTGCAGACGATCGCGCAGGACTTCCACATCCCGGTCAACTATTTCGTCGAGGTGAACTTCCCCGGGTTGCAGAACATGGTGAATGCGATCGGCGGCATCCACCTGTACTTCAAGGATCCGGTGAGGGACCGGGAGAACGGCCAGAACATGACCGGCTTGCGCATCCTCACAAACGGTTGTCAGGTCGTCAACGGCACCCAGGCTCTCGCGCTGGTGCGCAGCCGGAACCTCCAGTACGAAGTCAAGGGAGTCTGGTACAACGACTACGGCAGCGACTTCACCAGGATCCGTAACCAGCAGGCATTCTTCCGGGCGGTGATCCACCAGTTGAATGCCGAGATCACCAACCCCATCGCGTTGGCCGGCTTCATCAGCGCAACGGCTCACAACCTGACGATCGACCAGACCATGACGGAAGGCACGATGTTGAACCTGGCGAGGGAGTTCCACAACTTCCCGCCCGGGTCGCTCAAGGCCGTGACTCTTCCAACCGTCGGTCCTTACGTCACCTCCGGGGGGGCCGAGGTGCTGCTGCCGGCCGCTGCCGCTGACGATGTGGTGATCAACAACTTCCTCGCGTTCGGCACAGCGAAGGCGTCCCCGGCGAGCACGAGCACCGCAACCACGGCGAGCGTGAGCTCGACGGCGAGCCCTGCGAGCGTCGTTTGGACGGCGACCCTGGCGAGCGTGACTTCGACGACGACCCCGGCGAGCGGCACTTCGACGACGATCACGACACCCAACCAGACAACTGTCACGACCGTCGCGCCGACTCCGGCGGGCGAGACGCCGATCTACAACAACACGTCCGCGTCCTACGACCCCACGCCTTGTTGAGGCCCGGCTGAGTTGAGGCGGTGAGTGCCGGCCGGCTTATCGTGACAGGCTCGCCGGCGAGTGTGGTCAGCCCCGTTCAGCGGCTGGGCGCATCGTGCAAGTCGAGAACCTCGCGCAGAGGCCAACAGAACTCCTCGGGAGCAAGGCCAGCCTCGCCGTTCTCCCGGCGCCATGAGTCGTATTCGAGCGCCCAGGTCAGGTGCCAGTCGGCCTGAAGCTTCGTCAGCTCACCGATCTCGTACTTGGCGATCTCCGGATACTGCCAAGCGATCGTCCGAGCGAGCGAGAGGGTCGCATCGGCGTCGCTCCCCGCGTCATGCGGACTGCCAAGCACGACGTGGTAGATCTCGCAGAGAGCGTCCAACCGGCGCTTGCCGGAGCGGAAACCGTCGACCTTGCGGTCGATGACGAGGGGATCGACCAGTGCTCGCCATTCAATCGGCTCCAGGCCGAAGCTCCGGAACAGCATCGCAGCGATCGTGACGTCGAAGCTCGCGTTCATGGCCACCACCGGCACGTGCTCGGCTTGGGCCTTCCTGAGCGCAGCGTGCACGATCGCCGTGGCCTCCCCGAGCGGGCAACCCTCGCGCCGCGCCTTGTGTGTCGAGATCCCATGGATGGCCTCCGCTCCCGGAGGGACCTCACATCCCGGATCGACGATGAACACGTTGCGGTAGCCAGTTCCGTAAGGCTCCCAACGGATCAGGGCCACCTGGACCGGTAGGTCCGAGCGCGGATTGACACCGGTCGTCTCCAGATCGAACCCGAGCAACGGACCTTCGTTCCAGGTCATGTTGCGGAGCGTACGCGGGGGTTGTGTCGCTCCAGGTGTGATCGGTCGTTGAAACCACGCAGCAGCCAGCGCGGGCCGGCCACCACAATGCTCGAGATGGCGCCGTTGTCAGAGCCGTTGAAGGCGAACGGCCGGGAGCCGGTCGCGATCGCGAGGACGGCCCCGATCGTGCCGCCGTGGGCAAAGCACACGACGCGCTCGCCTGCGTGGCGTTCTGCGATACGCCCGATCGCCGGACCGACGCGCGCTGCGATGGCCGCATTGGACTCGGCGCCGGGGATCACATCCCAGCGCTCCTCCTCGACCATCCGCAGGGCGAGAGGGTCGCCTTCGGCGACGCGCTGGCGGTAGATGCCCCCGTCCCACTCGCCGAGACGAACCTCCGCCAGGGCCGGCTCGACTTCGGGCACGAGCCCGAGCCGCGCCGCGAGTGGAGCCGCGGTCTCGGCAGTCCGGCGCAGGCTTGTGACATAGATGGCGTCGACGCGAGTGGCAGCCAGGCGGTCGGCGATGAGCGCGGCCTGCTCCCGGCCCAGCTGCGACAACTGCGGATCGCCCCTGCCGTCCACAAGCGGGAATGGCCGATCGGGATCGGCGGCCTGCGACTCGCCGTGACGTACCAGCAGCAACTCGGTTGCCCCGGCCGGCGACTCAAAGCGGATCTGCCCGTAGCGCCTCGCTGCCGGGCTCACGTCCCTTCCCGTTTCGCTAGACAGGTCCTGCCCGCGGGCCATGGTGCCAAGCCTACGAGCAACGTCCTCGCGCGCAAAAGCCAGTGTCGCTGCCGCTTGTCGGCGTCGCGAACGACATCAGAAGGAGCTTCGGCGAGCTTGGCCGAGCTCCGTCTCGATGTTCACTTGGCGGGCCGTGCAGCTCGCGCGCAATACTGTCCGGAAGCCAACCCGGGGTCGGGCCGACAAAATCGGGAGACTTCCGTGCGCTACGAGAGAAGAACCTGGAAAATGGAGTCGCTCGCCACGGGGATGGTTCTCGTGAGCGCGCTTGCGACGCCGTTCGGTGTCAGCTCGCTCCGCGTCTCAAGTGGCGTGCACTCGGCCCGGGCAGTTGTCGACGCCGTCGATCTCGTTGTGCGCTCCCCGGCTCTTCCGGCTGCGGTCTTCGTTGCTTCGAAGCCCGGCGATGTCCTGCAAGGAGCCGCCGCGGTGACCCAGGCGCCCTACCGGGGATTCACGATCTATGCGTACCCGTTCGGCTCGGCCGCTCCGGCACCGGCTACCGGGATCGTCGAACCTCAGCATCTGGGCGCGTACCGCGCAATGGGCTCGGGGCAATTGATCCGGTCCGTGCGGCCTCCGGCGTTGATCTTCGGCCATCGCGTCGAAGGTTCGGCTCGGGTCACCGAGGTCGCGATCGGCCGACGCCGCCAGCCGACCGAGGTCGTGTCGTGGCTGACCAACGCAGGCAGCCGGCTTTGGGTCATCCAGGCGGCGGAGCCGCTTCCGTCCAGTCGCATTGCCGAGGTCGCGTTCGCGGCCGGAACGTCGGTCGTGGCAGGCGATGTCTCGACGCCGACCACCGTGCCGAGCAGCGACTTGATCAGGCCAGGACCGGCTTCCCCTTTGGCCCAGCACGTGATCGAGGTCTCGGCCGGCACGGCTGATCCGCCGCCGGTTCGGTTCCCGTCTTGGTGGAGTGGCAACTGCGATGCCGACAACAGTCCCGGGTCGTTTCCTCTCTCGAGCTGGGATGGGCTCACAGCATGCGGGCCAGGTGCGAACCGTGGCGGCTGGGACAGGACGGTCGCGTTCTTCCCACATGCGTGGGGGGAGTACGAGTGGGAGTGCGTGGAACTGTCGATGCGATGGCTGTACCTCGAGTATGGAGTGCGGCCTTATCCGGCCGATGGCTCGCAGGTCGTTGCCGACTACTCACGTGCGGATGGCGGCGATCTGGAGAAACTTGCAAACGACGGCTCGAGCGTGCCGATACCGGGTGACGTCCTCAGCATGGAACCGACCTGGGAAGAGGGTCACACCGCGGTCGTCACAGCCACGAACGTCACCAACGGCGACGGCACGATCGGCATCCTCGAGCAGAACATGGACGGCGGCGACGGCACCAACACGCTCGGCGTCATCGACGACGTTGTCCAGCCGGACTACGGCATGCCGGTAACCGGGTGGCTTCAAGCACCGGCCTCCACCGTTTCCGGCTACCCCGGCGTACCTGCCGCCGATCTTGTCGACGACGGCGGTTTCAACCACCACGACGGCCGTGGTTGGCAGACTAGCCACTCACGGCTCAGGATCGAGCCCGCCGGCAAGCTCCTCACCGGGCCGTACGAGGGCAACGCCGTCCTTGTCACCAGCACTTCAGCCCTCGGTGGGGGCATCTACCAGGACATCTCGTTCCCCGTCAAAGAAGGTGAGAGCTTCTGTGCCGACGCCGAGGTGGTCACCTCGGGCGCTCACTCAGGGGCGCGGGGGGCGATGACACTGAGGCTGCTGGGCGAGGCCGGGGGCCAGGAGTCCTCGGTGGCCTTTGGGCCGCTCCCGGGCAAGAACCGGTGGACCGATGTCTCGACCTGCGTGACGGCGTCCCGACCGCACTCTGAGGTCCGGATCCAGTTCTCCGACGCCCCGAGGACCCCGACGCTCGGCATCGACGCCGTCGACGTTCACCAGTCGCTGGTCGACAACGGCGGTTTCGACCAGCGCGGTGGTGGCTGGCGAACGGCAGGCCATTCGCAGCTCGGGATCGACCTGGCCGGCAGGCTCGTCACCAGGCCGTACGAGGGCAAGGGTTTCGGGTTCACCAGCAATTCAGCCCTCGGTGGGGGCATCTACCAGGACATCTCCCTTCCGACCAGCGCTGGCGACAGCCTGTGTGCCGACGCCGAAGTCGTCACTGCGGCTGGGTACCCCGGGGCACGAGGTCATATGACCCTTCGGCTGCTCGGCGAGTCTGCAGATGGGTCCTCGTCGGTGAGCTTCGGGCCGCTCCCGGACGCGAACCAGTGGACCCATGTCTCGACCTGCGTGACAGCGACCGGGCCGCATTCGGAGATCAGGATCCAGTTCTACGACGTCCCGAAGATGCCGCGGCTCGGTATCGACGCCGTCGACGTCCACCAGTCCTTCGTGGACAACGGCGGTTTCAACCGCCACGTCGCCAAGGGCTGGCGGGCAACGGACCACACGCTCTTCGGGATCGAGGTGGCCGACAAGCTGGTCACCAGCCCCCACGAGGGCGACGGTTTCGGGGTCGTCAGCACCTCGGCCGTCGGTGGGGGCATCTACCAGGACATGTCCCTTCCGACGAGCGCCGGTGAGAGCTTCTGCGTCGATGCCGAGGTCGTCACGGCGGCCACTCGCCCCGGAGCACGGGGTCAAATGACCATCTGGCTGTACGGCGAGACCCCGAGCCAGTCGTCATCGGTGAGCTTCGGACCGCTCCCGGCCAGGAACCAATGGACCCATGTCTCGACCTGCGTGACAGCGAGCCGACCTCACTCGGACATCCGGGTCCAGTTCTACGACGCCCCGAAGACGCCACGGCTCGGCGTCGACGCCGTCGAGGTGCGGTAGAAAATCTGCAGCTCGGCCGACACTTCAGCTGCGCCCGCATTGTGGTCCCTGTCCGAAGGCGGTTCTCCGGACCTATTCGGCCTCGGCCCAGGCGGGCTCGTAGGGGTCCACGCCCTCGAGGCCACGCTCCAGACGCATCGTCGCTCCGGTCTCGGCCCTGGTGAGAGCGGCCGAACGGTCCCAGCGTGCCTCGATATGGCCGAAACGCCAAATTGCGAGGGCGATCGCCCAGGTGACCGCGAACATCCCCACGATGATGAACCCGGCCCGATTGATGTTGAAGCCGGCCATCGTGTCCCAGAACGCGCCGTGCAGGTTGAACTCGGTCGAGAGGAGCCCGACGAGCTCGATCGTCCCGATGACAAACGCGACGGCGACCGAGAGCCCCGTGATGATGATGTTGTAGTACACCTTTCGGATTGGCCTCGAGAACGCCCACCCGTAGGCGAAGTTCATGAAGCAGCCGTCCAGGGTGTCGAACAGGCACATCCCTGCGGCAAACAGCACGGGCAGCGACAGGATCGCATAGAAGGGCAGCCCGCTCGCGACCGCTGTTCCCGACAGCACGAGCAGTGCCACCTCGGTCGCCGTGTCGAACCCGAGCCCGAACAGGACGCCGACCGGGTACATCTTCCACGGCGTGTCGATCTTGCGGGCGAAGCCCCCGAGCAGGCGGTTCATGAGGCCACGCTTGTTCAGCTGCTCATCCAGCTCGTCGTTGTCGAAGCTGCCCCTGCGCAGATCGCGGAAGACACGCAGGATCGAGACGAGGATGACGATGTTGAGCCCGGCGATGAGATAGAGGAAGAAACCCGACACAGACGTCCCGACGACGCTGGTCCACTGGTGAAGACCGGACGAGCCGGACTTGACCTGGTTGTCGAGGTCACGGATGCCGAAGTTGAGCAGCACGGCCAGGAGGAACACGATCGTCGAGTGTCCGAGTGAGAAGAAGAACCCGACGCTGAGCGGGCGCTTCCCGTCAGCCATGAGCTTGCGGGTGGTGTTGTCGATCGCCGAGATGTGGTCCGCGTCGAACGCGTGGCGCATCCCGAGCGTGTAGGCGAGCACACCGGTCCCGAGCCCGAAGACGTCCGTCTTGCTCAGGTGGTAGTGGTGACCGGTGGCAGCGGTCAACATGACCCACCCGAGCACGTTGAGGCCGACCACGACGCCTGCCATCGCGCCGACCTTGCCCCATTCTCTCGGGGTCAGTGCGTCTTGGATCGTTCTCAGGCGTCCGGCGGGTCTGCCGCCGACCGTGGTTGCCATGCGCCCCTCCTCGCCAAGGCTCTCGAAAGCTGTCGATCGACCTCGGCGTTGAGTTTTGCCTATTTGCGAGCTGAACGCAACAGCGACCTGGACTGAAACGGGACTCACCTGCATTAGGGCTCGTGAACTCTCTATGCTGGCGGGATGTCGATCGCTCGGGCAACGGCCGAAGCCGATCCCGTCGAGCTGGTACTGGCCGAGCTTCGTCGTCGCGGGGGTCGTGTCACCACGACGCGTCGGCTCGTTCTCCGGGCCCTGTTCGAGCGTTCAGGCCATTGCACGGCACCTGAACTTGCCGAGGAGGTCGGCCAACAGGTCCGCTCTCAGGGGCTCGATGTCCACATGTCGACGATCTACCGGTTTCTCGATGAGCTCGAGGAGCTGGGCGTCGTCAGTCATTCTCACTTGGGGCATGGCAGGGCGGTCTACGACTTGTCGCCCGTTGCCCACTCCCACCTGGTCTGCGAGATGTGCGGAGCTGTGACCGAGTCACCGGACGAGCTGTTTGCCTCATTCGCCAGTTCAGTGAAGGCTCGTTACGGGTTCTCCATCGATCCCCATCATTTCGCCATGGCCGGACGCTGCAGGAACTGCGCGGGCTGACGCTCCGATCGGGGCGGAGAGGGGAGCCTCCCGCTCCCAGCCGGTCAGTTCAGGACATGACCGGAATCCGGTAGCTGGTCCAGTGGATCACTTGGCGAGGGGACCGGCAGCTCGCTCGCTCCCGAGTACTCCGGCACAGTTCTGTGGTACTCACCGTCGAACAACGGTGAGGTGATCAGAAAGTCCGCAGTTGCACGGTTGCACGCGACCGGAATGTTCCAGACCACCGCTATGCGCAGGAGCGCCTTCACATCGGGGTCATGAGGTTGTGGTTCCAGTGGATCCCAGAAGAAGAAGAGCATGTCGATGTTGCCCTCGGTGATCTTCGCCCCGAGCTGAAGGTCCCCGCCCAGCGGACCGCTGTGCATGCGGTCCACCGGAGTCTCCAATTCCGCTTCGAGCACCTCTCCGGTGCTGCTGGTGGCGAGGAGCTTGTGATGCGAGAGCGTGTTCCTGTTGGCGCGCGCCCATTCGACGAGGTCCGACTTCTTGTTGTCGTGGGCCACGAGCGCGATCCGCATGGGAGCTGCCGAACACGGTCGAGATCGTCTTTCTGGATGGACGCTAACGGAGGGTTCGGTCACATGACCGTTCTAACAAGTGGGGATCGGACCGCCACTCGGGATCCTGTTCTGGGCGATTAACTCCGCGTGAACTCGGCGTGAGACGCCAGGACCACGGAGGTCTCACGTCTCGGTCGCGGCCGGCGCCCGGATGCCGTCACAGACGATTCCCACCATGCGGCGACAAGCGTCGTCGTCCAGGCCGGCCTGCGCAGCCGCCTGACAGGTCCCCATGACCAGGCCGATGAGCTCGTCGACCGACGTGTCGTGCCGGGCGGCGCCCGCGACCTGGGCCCTTGTGAGAAGCAGCCCGATGCGCGCCTTCATTTCTTCGAGCTTCTCGGCGCAGCGTGCCTTGAAGTCGATTCCGGCCTCACCCATGGCGTCCAACAGGTCGTGCTTGGCCGAGGCCTCGCTGGCGAAGTGCTGCAGGTACGAGAACAGCGCCGTTCCGGGGGACGCCGCAGACGTTGCAGCCTGGGCGAGCGCGAGCAAGTCCTCCAGACGTGTCACGACGATGGCCTCGAAGAGGTCTTCCTTGGTAGGGAAGTGTCGATAGACGGTCCCCACGCCCACCCCCGCCTGTTCGGCCACCTTGTCGATCGGCGCGGACACGCCCTCGGCGGAGAAGACCGCCTCGGCTGCTTCGAGGATACGCTGGCGGTTCCTCACAGCGTCCGAGCGCATCGATCGAGTCTCTGCGGGCTCTATCGTCACCCTCCCGGCCTCAAGGCCCTGTTGACAAACGGAACGCACGTTCCGTATAGTTGAGATGAAACGGAGCCATCACTCCGAATATATCGGAGCGAGGCCGGCCTGAGCCACCGGAAGAGGGGGATCCCGATGAGCAACGACCCGACCGCAGTCGACGCCGTACCTGGCACCAGCGTACCGAGCCTCGAACCCGATCCGAGACGGTGGTGGTCCTTGGCCGTGATCGCTGTGGCCCAGCTGATGATCGTGCTCGACGCGTCCGTCGTGATCGTCGCCCTGCCCTCGGCCCAGCGAGCCCTGAACATCTCGACCGCCGACCGCCAGTGGGTGCTGAGCGCTTACACGCTCGCTTTCGGCAGCCTCTTGCTTCTCGGTGGGCGGATCGCCGATTACCTCGGTCGCCGACGCATGTTCATCGTCGGTCTCATCGGGTTCGGTGCAGCCTCCGCCCTGGGCGGGCTGGCCCAGGACGCGGCCATGCTCTTCGGCGCCAGGGCCCTGCAGGGTGCCTTCGCCGCGATCATGGCACCTGCTTCGTTGTCGCTGCTCACGACGACATTCACCGGAGTCCAGGAGCGGGCCCGCGCCTTTGGCATCTACGGCGCCATCGCGGGCGGCGGTGCGGCCATGGGCCTTGTCCTGGGTGGAACCTTGACCCAGTGGGCATCGTGGCGTTGGACCTTGCTCATCAACGCGCCAATTGCCATTGCGGCCGCGGTCGGCGCCACGCGCTTCATCAAAGAGAGCCGGGTGCACGTGCGTGCCGGCTACGACATCCCTGGAGCTGTGACGGTGACGGGCGGGTTCTTCCTGCTCGTCTACGGCTTCACCATGGCCGGCACCGACGGATGGGGGGCGCCTCTCACCCTCGGGCTGTTGGCGGGGGCCGCCGCCGCCCTCTGCGCCTTCGTCGTCATCGAGCTGCGCTCGACGCAGCCGCTGCTGCCAATGCGTGTCGTCCTCGATCGCAACCGGGGCGGGTCGTACCTGGCCTCCCTGCTGGTGGGCAGTGCGCTGTTGGGTACCTTCCTGTTCCTCACCTACTTCCTCCAGGAGACCCTGGGGTACTCGGTTCTCAAGACGGGGTTTGCCTTCCTTCCCTTCTCCGGGGGGATCATCATCGGTGCGAGCCTGGCCACCCGTCTGCTGCCCCGCATCGGCCCGCGGGCTTTGATGGTGATCGGGCTGGTCCTGGCAGCCGGCGGGTTGATGTGGTTCACCGGCCTGAGCGTGGACAGCACATACCTGGCCCATGTCCTGCCGCCCCAGATGCTGGTCAGCCTGGGTATGGGGATGACCTTCGTCCCGATGTCCTCCACGGCTTTGGTGGGGGTCGACTCCGCCGACGCCGGAGTGGCCAGTGCCCTGGTCAACACGACCCAGCAGGTCGGGGGCTCGCTCGGCACCGCGCTCTTGAACACGGTGGCCGCCGCCGCGGCGGCTAGCTATCTGACTGCTAACGCCCACGCCGGCAGGGCAGTCCAGATCGCTGCGGTCCACGGGTACACGACGGCCTTCACCGTGAGCGCGGCCCTGCTCGCAGCGGCCGCTCTGGCGGCCGGTGTGCTGATCCGTGCCTCCCGCCACCACGTACAGCGCGAGGTGGTGGTTGGCGACCGGCCGGTGTCAGGGTCCGAGCTGATCGCAGTGGCAGAGTCCGTCGTCTCCACCTGATCCGCGCGCCCCTGGGCGATGGTGCAAAAGCGGGCACAGGCATCCGCGGCTGGTTTCTGCAGCGATGTTGCGGTCGTCCCACTCGAGCTGGTTGACGAGCGGGTACTTGCAGACCCAGATTTATTTCGTATAGTAAAGGAATGCCGCGGAGACGGGGTACACCCGAGTTGATGCGGGGGCTGAATCGCAGCATCGTCATCAGTGCAATCCGCGAGCACGGGACGCTCTCGCGCGCCGACCTGGCCCGGTTCACCTCGATCAGCCCGGCTTCTGTGTCGGCGATCGTCTCAGATCTCATCGAGGACGGACTGGTCCGCGAAGAAGGCACGACGTCCTCGGAGCTCGGTCGGCCCGGGCGTTTGGTGCGATTCGCCGACGACGTTCTGTTTCTCGGCTGTGATCTCGCCTCGGCGGAAGGCTTCCGAGTCGGTCTGATGCGCCTCTCCGGTGAGCTGGTCGAGTCCCGGGTGCTCGCGGTTCCCGCCGGAGCCCCGAGTACCGACCGCGTCGCCCGGCTTCTCACCGACTACGTCATCGAGGCGACTTCACGTGCCGTGCCGGTCCGCGTAGTCGGGGCCGGGGTTGGCGTGCCGGGCGTCGTCAACCCGACAACGGGGCACGTGCAGATTGCTCCGCTTTTCGGATGGGAAGACACCGAGTTCGGTGAGCTGCTCAACGACCACTTGAGCATCCCGGTCTTCGTCGACAACGACGTCACGTTCGCCCTCGCCGCCGAGGTCGATCGTGGCGCCGCAACCAAGGCCCGCGATGCCATCCTCATGACTTTCGCCGAGGGTGTCGGCGGAGCAGTGCTCCTGGGCGGGAGGATCTATCGCGGGCGTGGAGCGGCGGGCGAAGTGGGTTACATGGTGACCGACGCCTCCGGAGCAGTGGGCGCATATCACGGTATAGGCGCACTCGAAGGCAAGCTCTTCGAGTTGGTAGCCGAGGATGCCCGTCGTGACGGGATTGATGCGGCACTCTGCGAGGAGCAGACGGCTCGGCTGATACACCAGCTCGAGCGTTCGCGCGGCGCCTTCAGACTCTCCGACGACATCTCGGACCAGCTCGTGCGAACGATCGCCGCCGCCCTTGCCTCTTCGATCGCGCTCCTCGACCCCGAGGTCGTGCTTCTCTCCGGTTGGATCGAGCTCGGGGGTCAAGAGATGCTCGATCGAGTCGTCGGACAAGTGCGTCGCCTGGTGCCGAGCATGCCGGAGATGCAGTTCTCGTCTCTGGGCGACGATCGTGTGGTGATCGGAGCAGCACTCGCCGCCTGCAGGGGAATGCTCGCCGATGTCCAGGTTGTGGAAGCGGCGACCTAGTCCGCGGCGAGGAACCTCGCCAAGGTTCGTGGAGGAACTGACCGCATCGTGCGTTGTTCGGCTGGGTGAGATAAGAACTTCCTGATGGCAGTGGTCGTGGTACTTGACATCGGCGGGAGCGGGGTTCGCGCTGCGCGCGTTCGGGACGGCGAGATCGTGCGTCGAGAGCGACTCGGACTGATCCCCGGGACCGTGCCGTCCCAAGCAGCGGAGACTCTCCGGGCCGCTCTTGGCTCGCTCGAGCCGTCTCCCACTGATGGCGCACTCGGCGTCGCTTTTCCAGGTTTCCTCGACGACGCAGGCCGTGTTCTACCAGGTATCTACCTCCCGGGCTTCGTGGGAATGGACTTTGTCGACGTGTTGGGACCGTTGATGACGGGGCGTCCGATCGCCGTCGTGCCTGACGTGGCTGCCGCTTCCTTGGCAGAAGCCGCCGCTACAGGTTCCGCGGGTCGGCTCCTGTGCGTTTGTCTCGGGACAGGCGCGAACGCTGCCCTGGTGGCCGACGGCGTCGTAGTCGACCTGGCGGCAGGGTGCCTGGGAGATGCCGGCCATGTCGTGGTCGACCCTGACGGTCCTAAGTGCACTTGCGGTGGACGAGGATGTCTCGAGGCGATGTGCTCGGGTCGGGCGCTGGCCCGTGACGGCACCCCGCTCGGCCTCATCGACGCGAACGCTGTTTGCGAAGCGGCACGAGCGATGGACCCGAGGGCCGCCGAGTTGGTCAACCGTGCCGGCCGGGCATTGGGACGCGCCCTTGCGTCATGGGCGGCCATGACCTTTCCCGACCTGGTCGTCGTGACCGGTGGTCTGTCACTTGCCGGCGAGCTGCTGCTCACGGCGGCACGTAGCGAGATGCGGCGCGTGGGACCGCCAGGAATCGTTGCCGGGCTGGATGTTCAGATCGGACGTTGCGGGGCGGATGCCGCATTGCTCGGCGCAGCGATCGAGGCCCAGCGGGTCCAAGAAACCAATTCAGCGGCAGGAGAGGAGGCAGTCGCTTGACAACTATCGATGTCACAGGCACGGCGCTGTGGCAGGAGCTGTGCGAAACGCCTGAGACGGTGGCAGCGAGCCTTGACGCCGCCACCGGTCATGCCGAGCTAGCCGACCTGCTCGCCTCGCACCGGCCGGGCCGCATCGTCGCCACCGGCAACGGCGCCTCCTTCTACGTCGCCACCGCCTTGTGGCTGGCGTCACTGTCGGCACAACTGCTCGCTCCTGTGGTAGCCATCCCCGCCGGGCTGCTCGCCACGGATACCTTCACCCTGCGCCCTGACGACCTGATTCTCGCGTTCTCCGCTTCCGGGGAGCTTCGTGACCTCGTCGAGCTCGCGAGCGGTCCACAGCGCGGTGGCGCATTCGGTCTGGTGACTTCGACTGCTTCGTCGACGCTGGCGGCCGAGGCCGATGCCGTCGCTCTCGTGGAGGTACGCAACCAGCGGGCCGTCACCCACACACAGGCCTACCTTGGTGCCGCGGCGGTAGCGCTGGACGTGCTCGGTCATGCGTCGGGTCACTCGTCGCTCCGGGCCGCTGCAGCCACGATGTCCACGGCTTTGAGCCACCAGCTCGCCGGTGCGCTCCAATGGGCGGACGAGGTTGGGGAAGGTATGTTCACCCCCCGCGCAGCAGTCGTCTTCGGCACAGGTCATGGCCTCGTCGCCGCGTCGGAGGCCGCTCTACTGCTGAAGGAGGTGGCAGGCGTGCCGGCCGAGGGAATGGAGACCCGCGAGGGAGCCACCTCCGGCATGTACGCACTCGGACGCGATCAACTCGTCCTGGCCCTGCCCGTCGGCTCCGATCCGATCGCCGAAGAGGCGGTTGAGATCTGCTCCGGGGCAGGAGCGACCGTCGTCAAGGCACCATGGCCCGACGGAGTGGACGAGAGGTGTGCGATGGCCGCTCACTTTGCTCATCCCCTTGCCCTCGCAATCCGGCTGGCCCTGGCACAGGGCCGCGATCCTGACAGCCCGGATTGGTACGCAACTTACAAATCGACCGCCCGCATAGCTGACGAGAAAGTTCAATAACCGCCCCTGACCGGGCCTTGAAGATAAGGAGCAGTCGGATGACCGAACGCGAATTCGAACTGAGCAGGAGGGATCTGCTTCGCTACGCCGCACAAGGCGCGGCCTTCCTCGGCGCGGGGGGCCTGGTGGCCACGGGCAGCCGGAGGACCACGAGATCAAGTGCCGCGGCCGCGATGTCGCCGCGCATCAAGCGTGGCGGGACGCTACAAGCCGGCTTGAGCGGCGGCAGTAGCTCAGACACGCTCGACCCGCAGAACTGGGTGAACCTCGTCGATGGCGCCCGGGTGTACTCCCTGTTCAACCCCTTGGTGGACTTCGACCTCGGTGCCCACCCCGTGCTGAGCCTGGCCGACGAGCTCGAGGCGAGCAGAGATGCCATGAAGTGGACGATCCGGGTGAAGCCGGACGTCGAGTTCCACAACGGCAAGACGCTCAGCGCCGATGACGTGCTGTTCAGCTTCCAACGGATCGTGAACCCCAAGAGCCCGGCGCTCGGTGCGATATCGCTGAAGGCCCTCGACATCGCCCACGCGAAGAAGCTCGACAAGTACACAATCCAGATCCCATGCTTCACGCCGTTCTCGCCGCTGGCCGACATCCTCGCCTCGTACGACTTCTTCGTCGTGCCGGTGGGCTTCGACTTGAAGAAGCCGATCGGCACCGGGCCCTTCAAGTACGAGTCGTTCACCGCCGGCCAGCAGAGCACCTTCGTGAAGAACGAGAACTACTGGGAGAGCGGCCTGCCCTACATCGACAAGCTCGTGATCAGCGACTTCCCCGATGAGGTCAGCCAGGTGAACGGCCTGAACGGCGGCACGCTCGACGTCATCGACCTGCTTTCCGCGGACTCGATCGCCCCGGTCCGCTCGGGCGGCAACAACGTGATCATCACCAAGGGCGGCGGCTACACGCCCTTCACGATGCGTGTCGACCAGCCGCCGTTCGACGACGTTCGCGTCCGCCAGGCCTTCCGCCTGAT
>Ga0224558_1001520_pt1 | contig 23990 bp, 18 predicted proteins | sample 714S32024metaG_FD_180682 | JGI IMG/M metagenome (GOLD analysis project Ga0224558, IMG submission 180682) | Peat soil microbial communities from Stordalen Mire, Sweden - 717 S3 20-24 | ecosystem: Environmental > Terrestrial > Soil > Wetlands > Peat | place: Sweden: Norrbotten County, Stordalen...
AAGTCGTGACACGCCGGCGCCCAACGGAGGAGGAATTGAAAGCCATGTTGTTCGGTTGGCGGGTGGTTAAACACGTCAAGTCCAACGCCATCGTGTATGCCGCCGCGGACCGGACGCTCGGAATTGGCGCAGGCCAAATGAGCCGGGTGGACGCGAGTCGAATTGCCGTTTGGAAGGCGGGCGAGGCAGGACTTTCGCTCAAGGGTAGTGTGGTTTGCAGCGACGCGTTCTTTCCGTTTCCAGACGGTTTAATCGCGGCTGCGGAAGCGGGCGCGACGGCAGCGATTCAGCCTGGCGGTTCAGTCCGTGATGCCGAGGTGATCGCGGCTGCGGACGAGCGCAACATGGCCATGGCGTTTGCGGGCGCAAGACACTTCCGGCATTAGCCCGCTCGATGCGCCCTCAGCGGAGAATCCAGTAGATGAGCCCAACCTGGCCGAGGGAAATGGCGGCGATGCCAGCCCAAGTCAGCCCCTCACGCAGGCGCAGCCCCGCCTGGCGGGTTTCACTCAGCCAGAATTGCATTCTTAGGGAGCCAATCTCAATAGCGTCGCCGTTGCGCAACACGGCCTGGCGCACGGGTTGGCCGTTAACGGAAGCCAGCGCATTTTGCTGGACGCTGAGGACAATCCCCTCGGCTGGATCGAAGTCTAATTGCAGGTGCTGATCCCAAACGCCGACCTCCTCCAACTGCAAGTCCGTGGCGCCAGACCGCCCGATGCGTACAGGAAAACGGCGGGCCACCCAAGTCGTGCCCGCCCTTTTCCCGGACAGAACCTTAAGCTGGACCATTACCAGATCTTGCGCGGGACGTGGATCTTATCGCCTGGATAGATTTCCAGGTCGAGGCTGGGATTATCCAGCGCTTTGACACAATTAACGGTTTGAGTGCGGCCATCTACACGAGCCAATCTCACCTTTTTCTTGTTGGCAAAGTCGGTGAAACCGCCCACCGAGGCAATAGCCTTCAAAACCGTAATCCTGCTGTTGTATACCTGCCGGTTCGGTGCCTTCACCTCGCCATCAACGTAATACCAGCGAGTGCTGACGTCTGGCGTCACCGTAACCGTCAGTTGCTTGAAGTAGTCCGGCACATAAAACAGACGGATTTCCTTCTCCAACTCGCCGCGGGTCTTACCGTCGGCTTTGAAGACCTGGTTCAAAGCCAGGGTAATGGTTCCGTCTTCTTTGATTTTCTCTTGAAACGCCGGAATCGGATTCGGCGTATCGATGAAGGAGACGGTCAATGAATCGCCGATGCGGAGGACTTCAGGTTCAAGCGCGCTACTGTTGGTCACAGCCGCGCCCGCGGAAGTGGTGGCACCGCCCCCAGGAGGCTCTGCGAGTTGCGGTCCGTGTGGCTGAGACCGGCAGCCCGCCAGGCAGAGGACTCCGAAGACCAGCCCGCAAACCGCGGCCCAACGTCCCAAACCTTTACCAACGTTCTTGATGCTCATCTAAAACGAATCCCTATTAATACTTCTGCTTGATGTCCAGTTTGGCCTGCTCTCCGGATGCGGGCTTCTTCTTCGCGGCTGATTCCGAATCTTCGCTGCGGTAGTAGTAATCATGGTAATACCCGCTGTAGTAGTAATAGCTCTCGTCCTGAGACATATTGATGTTGTTCAAGACGATGCCCACCAGATTACCGCCGACCTTTTCGACCAACTGCTTGGCTCGGATGTTCATCGGCTGTGGATAGCGCCGGTACTGGATGACTTGCAGGGTCATATCCACTTCGCTGGCGAGGATCGACGCGTCGCTCACGCCCATGATCGGCGGTGAATCGAAGAACACAAAATCGTAGCGCTGCTTCAACTCCCCAATCAGATCCCTCATTTGCGCGGAGCTGAGAATGCCCAAAGAACTGCTCGGCAGTTTGCCGCTCGGCAGGAAATCCAGCGTTGGCAGCTTGCTGGTTTGGATGACCTCCTCCAGCGAGTTCTGCTTCAGCAAGTAATTGGTGAGCCCGAGGTTATTGGTCACATGCATCATCTTGTGCAATGTCGGCCGCCGAAGATCGGAGTCCACAATCAGGGTGCGCTGCCCGCCCTGGGCGAAGACAGTCGCGAGGTTGAAGACCGTGGTGGATTTGCCTTCACCGGCGCCCGCGCTGACGACGGCAATCGTGTTGAGCTTGTCGTCCTTGCGTGAGAACAAGAGATTCGTCCGCAACACGCGGTATGCCTCCGCGTGCGGACTTTCGGCGCCCTCCTCCACGAGTAAACCGACATTTTGCGGAATGACGCCCAGCACCGGACACTGGAGCGAGCGCTCCACGTCGTCAATCGTCTTCACGCTCGTATCGAGATACTCGATGAAGAAGGCCAAGCCGACGCCCACCACCAGGCCGATAATGATACCCAGCGCGATATTGAGCGGTTTGTTGGGCCGCACCGGGCGCATGCCGGGCACCGCCCTGTCCACGATTTCCACCATTGTGGTCTTGGGCAGGGCCAAATCAATGTTTTCGCCGGCGATCTTATAGTCGAGTATCTGGCGAAACCGTTGGCTTTCATCCAGCGCGCGCTTGGCCTCGAAGTAGGGGCGAGTTTCGTTGGCTCTCACAACGTCGTTGGTCGTCGCCAGTGCGACTTCGTTCTCCAAATTGACGAGACTATTGCTTAACGAGAGCACCCGGGCGTCTAGCCCGAGTATAATGCCGTCAACCCGGCTCCTGATCTTGTTATGGAGGTCCTCCGAAAGGGCCTTGCCTTTAATGACATCTGTACTCTTTGGTCCATAGTCCTTTTCCAGTACGACCAGCCGCTGTTCGGCAAGGGTCAGTTGGTCCAGCAAAGAGCTGAGTTGGGGGTCTGGGGCTGCACTTGGAATGGCTTGAGCGAGGCCTTCCGGCCCGAGTTCCTTCCCCAGGCTCTTGAGGCGGTCCAACAGGGTCGACTGGCGGACATACTCCGCTTTGCTCTCAATGCGCAGGCTTTCGAGCCTGCGCAACGTATCGGCCGTCATCAGGGGCGACGGACCCTCCCCGCTGGCCATCGCGTCGGAGATATTCAGTTCGACACGTAGTTTATCCACGAGCTGCTGAGCTTGCGCGACCTTATTTGACTGCACATTAAAACGCTGCTCCAGCGCGCGGATCCCGCCCGTGCCCAATCGCATGCGTTCCTCTAGCCGGTGCGCCCGGTACGCTTCGGCGACAGCATTGGCGATTATGGCCGCCTCTTCGGGTTTGTCCATGTACACCCTAATTTCAATCAAGCTGGTGTTGCGGACGGGGCTGAGCTCTATTGTCCTTGAGCTCTTCAGCAACGCGATCGTGTCCGTAGTCTTAAGCGGTATCCCGTTGTTATACTTCTTACCCCATTCTATGTTCAGATTGAGATTCGTTACCACCGCGCCCAGAATGACTTCGGACCGAATCAGCTCGAACTCCGTCTGGATGAAGTATGGATCGTATCCTAGCATGTTTCCGCGCTCGGACATCACGCCGTTGATGTCAGATTGGTCACGCTCGATCTTGATGCGGGCGCTGCTGGAGAACGACTCCGGCAAAATGAAGGTCACCAGTGTCGCCGTGATCACCACGAGCAGAAATACCGCCAGAATGATGGTCTTCCGAATGCGAATGATGCGCCAATAATCCAGGAAGTGCAGTCTCGTCTCCGGAGGCGGTGTTACTTTCAGGGGATCCATAGCTCAAAAAAAACGGGGGCTAGTCATGACAGCCCAGCCCCCGGTCACTAAATAAAGGTTAAACTAATAGCTGCCGGTGATTCCGATGTAAACCCGGTTTCGGTCATAGCTGCCCTGCACCTGGGAATTCAGGTTGTCGTAATTATACCCGACTTCCGCAGAGAAGTTGGGGGTGAACTTGTAGGTCAAATTCAGGCCGACGAGGAAAAAGTTGGCATCCTGACCATTATCCAACCCGCCGTAGTAGGTGGTGTTCTGATACTGGGCCTGCAGGCTGCCATAGAGCTTGGGCATAATACGATGAACGACCGAAGCGAATATGGTGCCAGACTGGGCACTGAGGTTAATCTGACCATTCGAATTGGGGGCGGGTGCCACGGAACTCGGGCTATAATCATAACTGCCGCCGACCACCAAGTAGCTTTCGGGCAAATAAGTGTACTTGAGGCTGGCCATCGCATAAGGGCTGGCCTCGTTCTGATTGGCCGGATTGTTGTAGAAATCTGTATAACGACCGCCTGCCCGAATCGAACCCGTCAAGTCGGGCTGGAAGTTGTGGTCGACTCCGATATACCCATAATAAGAGCGGGCATCTCGGGTATCGCTCATCACAGGCTGGCCGCTGTCATAGGTCCCAATCTGCTGACCGGCAGTAAAATCCGTTTGCCTGAATTGGAAGCCGACGATCCCAATCGTCTGCGGCTCAAGTTGGTAGCGGCCGTCGAGGTGGACCACGTTGTCCAACATATTCAAAAGGCCCGCGTTGCTGGGTTGGTACGTTGTAGTATCGAAAGGTTCATCAGCTGAATAAGAGGTCCACGTATTGGCATAGCCGAGGTCCAGCGTGAAGTCCGGCGTCATCTGGGCCGAAAAATCAATCGTGCCGTAGTTACGGGAATTGTTGCCGGAATAGCGCTGGAACGTGGTGAAAGTATTCCCCGCCCGCAGAAAATCAGGTTCCTGGCCAATCACGTACGAATCCCTCAGGCTGAGATTGTACCGCTCATTGAAAGCGTGGGTGAGGCCAGCATGGATGTCTTGGGTATTATCGTCGTTGCCGCTGCTGCCGATAAGCCTGTTCTGGTAGTACTTGTATGAATAAATGTAGCCGAAACTGAGGGTGGTTTGCTCCATCAGGAAATTGAACTCCAAGTCGGGACTGACCTCGACACCATAGCTGGCTCGCTTGTAGCCGGTGGGCATAGGCTGATCGCTCGGGTACGTATTGATATTATCATCATAGAACCCGCGAAGCGTGGCAGAAAGGGTCCAGGGTTTACCGGATTCGCTTGTTAAACCAGGAAGCAATTCCGCTTGAAGACCAGCAGCGCCGACGGCAACCAAACTGACGGAGGCAACGATTTTTTTCATAAATAATGTTTAGCTTATCTTTAAACCCACAGATGAACAATGCCAACACCAAAAACCTGCACCTATTTACCGAAAAACTCCGAACCGTGTCAAATAAATCTTGCACTTTTTTTCCACCGGTAGAAACGCCCAACTTCTACCCCATTCTGCACGCTTCCCGCCCCGCCGAAGCTCCTGCCTGCAGCCAAGCCAGATCGGCAATTAATTAGGCTACCATCCATCCGTACGGCGCAGCAAAGCGCTCAAAACCATTCTATCAGCCGACCTCTCCACACGAAAAGGCTGCAAAATTTGACACGCTACATACAATTCCGTTCAAATCTTGTTCCATCGCAGATCTCTTTAGGGTCAAGGTGCTGGGATCGTCAGGGCCTGACCGACTTGCAAATGCCGCTCGTCCAGCCTGGGATTAGCCGCCTTTAGCGCCTCCATTTTCACGCCGTACTTCCGAGCAATCACAATGGGTGTTTCCCCTGCTTTGACGAGGTGTGTCCGCACGCCTGCGGCCGGCGGGACCGACGCGCGCCCAGGGTTCGCCGGATTTGACGGTGAGGTGGCGGCAACCATTGACTGGCCGGAAACAGTGGGCGGAGCCGGGCGCGACAACAGCGACCCCGCGCCGGTTTGATTCGTCACGGCTTGCAACCGGGCGACTTCGGCCCGCAATCCCTCAACTTGGTCATGGAGGCCCTTGTTCTCCACCAGAAGCTTTTCCAATTCGCGTTGTAGGCTCGCCGTCACCGGCCCCAGAGAGACGGTCTGGGCCAATTGCTGTTTACAGGCGAGGATGTGGGTCTTTACCAATTCGTCCTTGCCCGAGTTCGGCGACAGCTTGAGAAAGCGCTCGTAGTGATAAATCGCAGCGGCGGGATTGGGGTCCTTTTGATCGTAAAGCCAGCCCAATTCGAGGTGGGCGGCAGCCGATCTCGGGTTTACCTCGACCGCCTTTTCGAAGGACTCAATGGCGCCATTGAAGTCCCTCGTATTGACGCGGCTCTTGCCCGCCAGAAAATATGGCTCCTTCTCGTCGTCTCTCGGGGCGGAAGGCAGGCAACTGCTCAGCACGAGGCTGGCAAGCAGCAACGATGCCACCCGATAAAGTCCCGCTGAAAACGTCATGGCCCGAGACTAAACGAACTCTTGGCAGCACGCAATCACACGAATGGATTTAAGTTCGTGTTGGCGGCCTCATGCCGCGGCAAGCATAAAGGGCTGACGGCGAGGTAAATCCAGCCTGCCACCAGATGCGCGGCTCCCGCCACGGCCAGCCGCACAAGATCCAACGCTCCCCAGCCGTACATGAAGATGGCGGCGCACATCAGGAACGCCCCCGGCATTAGCGCCGCCCCTGCCAGGCGCCAGCTTCCGCCCAAACTGCAGTCCCGATTCGCGAAGAAGCCGATTAGCCACACCGGCAGACAATAGACCGTTGCCAAACACGCCCAGCTCACGACCAGCCCCCCCACGACCAGCCCTGCCACTATGGCCAGAATCGGCGGCGCCCATGCGCCCCACCACGGCCCCAGCTCGGTTTGATTGAAGGCCACCGCCCGGCTCCGCGGATAAGCGACCTGGACGTACCCGAGCAGCGAATAGACCTTGAAATCCTCTCGCCCAAATTCCACCTGCACCTGCGCCGGTGAGCGTGCCGTGCCGGTGTGATCCAAATCAACGACTAGCGCCAGGAATCGTCCCTCTGCCAAACGCACAGGCGAAGGACCTGCCCAGTCCAGCCTGCCGGAACGAATCTCCCCGTTCGGCGGCAGTTGGCGGATCGCCTCGCCAATCGTGGGAAACCACGCCTTTTGCACGAACCAGATCACCGTGCCCGCCGCTACTAGCGCAACAATGAATTGCACCAGCAGCAATCTCCCGAACGTCGCCGACGCAAACGCTGCTACCCCTCGCATCGTCAGCGGCTGCCACGCGAACTGCGCTTTGTTGTCCGATGCATTCATCCGAGTCGCCCCGCGGCGACCACCATCTTCGCTCCGGCCTTCCCGGATACGATTCACGCCGGGGGCGCTTGCGGTGCGGGCGGCGGTGGCGGAGCCGGCTGCTGATTAGGCTGCGGCGCCAGGATCACCGGGACCGGATACCGGAGTTTCATCACGTCGTCCACCAACACCTCGACGTAGTAAGTGCCCGCGGTCTTGAACTCCACCTGGGCAAACAAAGTCACGTTGGTGGCGTGCAGCGCGGCGTCCTTCAAAAGGAATTTCACCTCCCCTTTGCGCAGCAGGGTGGTCTGGTCGGGTCCGATAAATCGCGAGGTCTCAACGAACTGCCCCACCCCGGCCGTCCAGCGATTAAACAAGCTCAGCTTGAACGCCACCACCGGCAATTGCGGTACCCGAATAACGTTAATCACCCCCACCAGGAAGAAATTCCCATTGGCTTCCTGGCGGACCTCCTCACATAGCAGCGAGGACTGCAAATCAGGTAGAATTCGGGTCGCGTTCATAAAGTGTTTGTCCTGAGGAGTTGCATCGCGATTGGATCTCAGCGCGCAGCCCCCTCCGCCGCGCGCACAGTGTTTTGCATCAGCAGGGCAATCGTCATCGGCCCCACCCCGCCGGGATTGGGTGTGATCTTCCCGGCGATCGGTTGCACGCCCGCGAAATCCACGTCCCCCACTAGCCGCGAGCCGCCTTCGGCCGCCGGATCACTCACCCGGTTCACCCCGACATCCACCACCACGGCGCCAGGCTTAACCATATCTGCCTTCACAAACTCCGCCACTCCCATCGCCGCGATCAGGATGTCGGCACGCCGGCAATGCGCCCGGATATCCCGGGTCGCGGAATGGCAAATCGTCACGGTGGCATTGGCGTGTTTCTCCTTCTGGCAGAGCATCGCAGCCATTGGTTTGCCCACGATGTTGCCGCGCCCCAGCACCACTACTTCCGCGCCGCTGATCTTGACTTCCGAGCGCACCAGCAGCTCGCGAATTCCCGCCGGCGTGCATGGCAGGAAACCCGTCGGATCGCCCAGCATCAGTTTGCCCACGTTGACCGGATGAAACCCATCCACGTCTTTCTCCGGTCGCACGGTGATGTACACCACCGCCGACCGGATTTGAGGGGGCAACGGGGCTTGGACCAGAATCCCATGCAAACGCGGATCGGCGTTAAGCCATCCCAGCAGCCCCAGCAGCTCTGCCTCGCTCGTCTCTTCGGGCAGTACGTGCGTCTCGGAAAGAATGCCCAGCTCGGCGCAGGTCTTTTCTTTTCGTCCGACATAGACCTTCGACGCCGGGTCTTCGCCCACGCGCACGAAGGCCAGCCCCGGCCGGACGCCGACCGCTTCCAGAGCCGCGATGCGTTGAACCAGTTCGCCTTGCAGTTGCCGGGCGATCGTCCGCCCGTCTATAAGGTTCGCTGGCGACATTACTCCACTACCTGTATCTTCTGGATCGTCAGCACCGGCGTGTTCCCCCAGCGCTCGTCCAGGCCCTCTTCGCCCGTCACGATAATCCGCAGACCCTTGTAGCGCCGCAAATCCAGCTCCCGCGAAGTCGTGTAAAGATAATCAATATCCCTGCCGTTCTCAGGGCTGATGAGTACAAACTTCGACGGCGCCTGGATGCTGGTCATCCCGCGCACGATGCCCTCGCGCTGCACAATCCTCGGCGGCAGTGGTTCCTCTACTTCAGGCTCGGGCGGTGTCGCCGCCATCGCGTTGGTCACTGCCGGTGTCTCCGTCGGAGCCGGTATCTCGGTCGGCGGCGGCACCGCTGGAGCCTCGGTCGGCGGCGGCACTGCTGGCGCTTCGGTCGGAGGTGGTGCCACCGGCGGGGTCGCGGCCACGGTGGCTGGCGTCGGGGCCGGTTCGGTCGGCGTCGTCGTCGTCGTCGGCGGCACGGCTGGGGCTTCGGTCGGCATCGGAGCCACGGGCGGGATTGCGGCCACGGTGGCCGGCGCTTCCTGGCTCAGATACTGCGCCGCCATGAACCCGTAGGCGTTGGCTGGCGGTTCGATTTCCGTCCAGTCACCTTTAGTGGTAACCGGCTTCAACGCATCGCCGGCGTGCAAGAGGCCAATTACACTGTAGTTCTCACCCGGGCCGCTGCGCACATTCAGTTTCTTCGGCTTGACAGTCTGGTTGCTGCCGTCAATGAACGCGGTGTTGACCCACACATGCGCGTTGGTCGGCAGTAATATCTTCGCCCACGCCGACGGCTCCTCCGGTCCGGAATTATTCCGCACAATCTCCTCGATGACGGTCACCGACTGGCCTTTCGTCACCCGCGTCACGACCTCGCTCTTGAGCCTGGCCTGGCCGCGCACGTTAACATTGCTGGCGACGACCGTTGCCGGGCCTGGCACCAGCGGCACCGTCTTCAGCACCGGCGCGGGTGCCTTCTTCTTGGCGACGGCTTTCTTCTTCCCGGCCTTCTTCTTGCCCGCCTTGGCGACGGGCGCGTTGGTCTTCACGGTCGTCGGCGCAAGCGTTGCCGCCGGTGCAGCCGCGGGAGTCTCGATCGGCGCAGACGGGGTCGGATTAGTCGCTTGTTGCGCCAACAAGCTTGTCGAAAGCATCGCCCCTAAAATTAACCAGCAGTTCTTTTTCATAACTCAGCACATTAGAGATTTAATCTCCGGTTCTGTCAATGTCCGCCATTTGCCCACAGGCAGCTCGCCCAGCTTGATCTTCCCGATCTGGACCCGCTGCAAGCGCTTTACCGTCAGGCGCTGCGACTCGAATAACCGCCGCACTTCCCGGTATTTTCCCTGCGCTAATTCTAATTCCACTACACTCTGCTTCTGGCTGGCCGAGACCAGCCGCGCCTTTTCCGCCTTCAATTGCTCCCCCTGGTACCACACGCCCTGCGTAAACTGGCCCAACATTTCCGCCGCCACGCGGCCTTCGACCGTAGCGACATACTTCTTTCGCACCCCGTAGCGCGGATGCATCAGGTGCAAGCTGAACTCACCGTCGTTCGTCAGGAAGATCAGTCCCTCGCTGTGGTAGTCCAGCCGCCCGACCGAGTGCAGATGGCCCCACTCCTTGGGCAGCAGCCCGTAAATCGTCGGCCGCTCGAACTCGTCCTGGCGCGAACAAACCAGGCCGGGCGGCTTATTCACCGCCACGTAAAGCTTGCGCTTGGCCCGAACGGGCTTGCCGTCCACCGCCACTTTGTCGTGGACGGGATCAATCCGCGTACCCAGTTCCGCCACCGCCTGGCCGTTGACCGCCACTCGACCCGCCAGAATGATCTGCTCGCCGGCGCGCCGCGAGGCTACACCCGCATCCGCCAGAAACTTTTGCAGACGAACCATCTCAGTTCAGGATGCGGAGTGCCGAGTGCGGAATCGGAAACCCGTGGGAACGGCCGGAAAGCCGCCGTGCGGCTTGAGTCATTCCGCACTCCGCATTCCGCATTTGCCTAGACGTCTTTCTTCGTTTTGCGCAGACCGGTGATGCGGTCGCCCTCTTTCCACTGGCCGCGCCGCTTGAGCACTTCCACTCGCTCATAACGCTTGAGCACATTTCGCTTGCCGCCCAACGTGGCCGCCGCGCGCAGACTCCGATGCTGTGACATAAATCAAATTCCTGTTCCAGTTCGCTAACGTTTACTCCGCCCCGGTTGGAAGCGGACGCTGTTTGTAGCACGCCCCCGCCCGGTTGCCAATGGTTTATTTCCGGGGATTCCGCAGGAACGGTGCGTGCATCGCCTGCTCTTCGCCTCCGGATCAATGGCCAGTTGTCGCGCTTTCCGCGTGCATTCCGCCGGCTTTAAGGTGGCTTTAAGGTGGCTTGAGGGTCGCATGAGGGTCGCATGAGGATGGCTTTGGGGTCGCATTGAGGTGGCTTTAAGGTGGCCTTAGGGTGCCTATCCCTTGGCTATCAATACGCTTTGGGGTGGCTCTGATGTGGCTTTGCATGGCTGACCGCGGCTTGGTAAAGAACCTGCGGTCGAGCCATACTTTCTCGCTATTACGGCAATAGATACAAAGTATTGGTGCCGTTCAGTAGAAAACGTGAGCATGGATTTGTTCTGAAGTGCCGAGCGCAAATATGAAACTGAACCCAAGCTCCACCACGGCCGCCCACAACGGCTTCACCTTCGACTAGATTCAAGCACGATGGGCGACCGCGAAAAAGAAACAGCGTTTCTGGGACAGGTCCTTTCCTACGACGACACCACCGAGGGGCAGAGACTTAAGGCGAGGATCACTCTGGCTCAACAAGAGGAACGCTGCGTGCGCCAGGCGTTGCGCCTGCCGGTCCTGTTGCTCCTGCTGGCCGCGGTCGGCTTAGGCTATTGGGAGGCTTTCGTGGAAGGCGGCTCTTCGAACATAACCTGGCCCGCCAGGCAGTCCATAGCTAATGGCTTTTGCGGGGCGGGCTTGGGCTCGCTGGCTTCCCTGCTGGCCCTTTTAGGTCTTGGCGCCGTCTATCGCAAGCGGACGGTCGAACGGCAAGAGGAATGCCGTCGGTTCGCCGCCAAGCTCTTGCACGCTCGTCTGGGTAACCCGACGGCCCCGCCCCTGTCTGGTGTCGTTAAAGGCCAGCAGATTTCTTAGAGGAGTCCACGCGGAGACGCGGGGGAAGTTCGAGGTGCGCGGGTGGGCCGGCACATTCTCCCAAATTCGCTGCAAAGGAAGCTTGCCTAAATCAACAGAGTCGTTATGAGGAGAGCTGGCTGAGTTGGGGATGCCTGATTAATGAGTCGAACGTGTTCCGTTCGGGCAGCATCGGATTTGCCAAAACTGAGCGAGACAGGAAGACCAGGCGGTGGGGAATCAACGACAGGTATGAAAAACTGCACAAAGCTTGGGACCTCAATTTTCCTTACCCTGAGCCTGGCTTTTGGTTTGGCGTCGGCATCAGCAATAAACGCCCCTGCCGCTGAGCCCTGGAGTGCGATCATCTCCCCGGACAATTCGGTCCAGTTCAGTTTCGTCAAGGACACCACGCCGGTCTTTCAACTCGGCTTGGGCGGGTGGGGACCGAATTGGGCGTGGGTCGGTGTCGGCGCCACGGAGAAGGCCACAGGCGACAAGCTGATCACGACGGTGCCGTTCGTGGTGAACAAGGCCAGCGGCGAAGTCATCGATATCAAGTTCCAGGCCTGGAAAAGCGCGCCGCGCCAGGTCTCGTTCCGTTACGACTTGAGCGCGGCCAAAGACGTGCCGGTCACGATGGTCATCGCCAGTCTCGGCGTGGAAAAGGCTTTCGCCAAAGTCAAGCTCGCGCTTTCGCACGCCGACGGCACGGAAGCCACACTAAACCTGCCTTTTCCTCGCGGTGGGCAACCCACCAGTGCCAGAGCGGTCCTGAGTATTGAAAACATCGGCAACATCGGAATCACGCTCGATCCGCCCTGTCCCATTTCCTTCGAGGGCGATATGCGCATCGTGCTGGTGGCGGACATCTTCAGGCAAGGTGAGCGCAGCACCACGATCACTCTGACGTTACCGGACGAAACCGCGTTCCTCGCGAAGCAAACGGACCTCGATCGGCTCACCCGGACGCTGGCTGGGCAGGACTGGTTCCCGTTTACGCCGGCGGACGAGGTCAATCCCAGCGTCATCAGCATGAGTGACTGGCTCGACCAACCCGCCGGCAAACACGGTGGTGTGCGGATAATCGGGGACCATTTCGAGTTCGCCGACCATACGCCAGTGAAGTTCTGGGGCGTGAACCTGTCCTACGGCGGCGGCTGTGCGCCGGAAAAGAAAGACGCTGAGTTTACGGCCGCGCGCTACGCCAAGTACGGCATCAACGGCGTGCGCCTCCACAAGTTCAGCTATCCAAAGAACCAGATGGGCATCGGCGACCCGAACGACGCCACCCTTATGGACCCTGACGGCCTCGACCGGCTCGATTACTTCGCTGCCCAACTAAAGACCAACGGCGTCTATTTCGGCTGGTCGCACACGTTCAAGTTCCAGGTCAGCCCCGGCAACCGCAATCGCCTCGTCGCCTACGACGAAATCGCCCAGCACCTCAAAGGCGACACCTACGCCTTCATCAACTTCGCCGAGGACGTGCAGGACCTGATGATCGAGATGGTCGTTAACTTGCTCAAGCACCGGAACCCTTACACCGGCCTGGCCTATGCCGCCGAGCCCGCCCTGTCGTTCATCGAGCTCCAAAACGAAGACGACATCTTCTTCTGGACCTCCGAGCAAGCCTTCAACGCCTGCCCAACGTATCGCAAACTCTTCATCCAGCGGTTCAGCGACTGGCTTAGGGCGAAGTATGACACCGACGAGAAACTCAAGCAGGCGTGGGGCGGCGCGCTCAAGGCCGACGAATCCCTGGCGGCCCGCAACATCCTGCCGCAAACTAATCCGTGGTCCTTCACCGACGGCTACCTGCCCAACCAAAAGGACGGCCCGCGCCAGCGCCTGCTCGACAACGCCGCGTTTCTGCACGACGTGCAAAACAAGTTCTACTCCCGGTTCGTGAAAGCGATCCGCGACGCCGGTTACCGCGGTCCGTTGTGCGGCTCGCCCTGGCAGGCGCCACCAATGCTGCCCCACTACTACAACCTCCGCTCCGATTATCTGGTTGGGTATATAGACCGCCACAATTACTTCGGCGAGGGCCTCTTCGACTCACTGCTCGCCCAGCCGGGCAGCGGCTACTTCTCCTCCGGCCTGCAACAGGTTGTAGATCGCCCATTTGGCTTGAGCGAATGGATCACCGTCTATCCCTCCCTTTACAGCGCCGACGGCCCGGCGCTCATCGCTGCCTACGGCCTCGGCTTGCAGGGCTGGGACAGCTCCTATGAGTTTCAGTCTCAATCGGCTCACCGGCTGTTCAGCGACCGGGCTGGCTGGCTGCCGTGGGGCGTTTGGGAAGCCGATGTCCCGACGCAACTCGGTCAGTTCCCCGCCTTGGCCAGGATGATCTATCGCGGCGATGTGAAAGAAGCTCCGGTCATCTCGACCCGCCGCGTCAGCCGGGACGCCCTCGCGGCCGGCACGTTCAATTTCACCGACAAAGTCCTCCAGCAAGGCGACATCAAATCCTTCGGCGGCAGCGTCCCGCCCGAGGCCCTCGCCGTCGGGCGAGTCGTCGTCGAGTTCAACGACAAAGAGCAGCCGTCCACCTTCCCCGACCTCGCGCCGTACCGGTCCCGCACCGCCCTCACCAGCGTCACCAAACAGCTCGTCTGGGACACCACCGGCCAGGGCTTTTTCACCGTGGACACCCCCGGCACCAAAGCCGTCGTTGGCTTCGCCGGTGGCCAGACCGTGAAGCTCGGCAACGTCACCATCACCGTTGCCAGCCCCTACGCCTCGATCTTCCTGACCGCGCTCGCCCGGGCCGAGACGTTGGCCACGGCGAAGAGCGCCCTGCTCACCGCCGTCGCCCGCAACTGCAATACCGGCTTCAAGTACTTTGCAGTGGATTCCAAGGTCCTCGACAACGGCAAATCACCCATCCTCCTGGAGCCGGTCCGTGCCACCATCACTATCTCCGGCCGGGAGGTCGCCGCGGTGAACATCCTCGACCACAGCGGCTGCCGCACCGACAAGACTGTCCTCGTGAAAAGCGGTCAGTTCACTATCAACGGCGCACAAGACAAGGCGCTGTATTACGAAATCCTCCTCCAGTAGCCCTTGAGAGGGCGTGCACCTGTGCCATTTGCCATTTGCCATATTCGGTTGCGGCTTCGCCGCGCTGTGTTAACTCCGGCTTTCAGGCTGAATGCCGAACGAAGCGGGGGCTTGCATCGGCCCCGCCAGCGCCCGCTCGCGTTCCACGAGCGTCGGGTGCGAGTAATAGAAGCCGCTATAGAGCGGGTGCGGTGTAAGGTTGCTCAGGTTCTTCTCATTCAGCTTGCGAAGGGCGCCGATCAAGGAGCGCGGCTCGTTCATGACCTCGGCGGCGAAGGCATCGGCCTCGTATTCGTAGCGCCGCGACCACCAGTGCGCCACCGGCGAGAACCAGAACGTGATCACCCCCGACACGAGCCCGAACAGCAGGAGCGCCGGCACAATGTTGCCCGGCGCAAAGCCGAAGCTCCGATAGAACCAGTCCTGCTGTGCGAGCAGCGCTATGAGCCAGAACCCGGCGAGCGAACCCAGGGCCGAGGCGGCCAGGGTTTTGGGGATGTGCTTCTTCTTGAAGTGCCCGATTTCATGCGCCAGCACGGCCTCCAGCTCCAACTCAGCCAGTTGCTGGATCAGCGTGTCGAACAGCACGACCTTCCGGAAGCCACCAAACCCGGTGAAGAAAGCATTCGAGTGCCGGGAGCGCTTGCTGCCGTCCATCACCTGGATGCTGCGGGCGCGGAAGCGCGTCCGCTCGGCCAGCTTCAACAGGCGCTCGCGCAAGGCGCCTTCGGGCAGCGGTGTGAACTTGTTGAAGAGCGGCAGGATAAGGACCGGCGCCAGCACCAGCATCAGCAATTGAAATCCGAGCAGCGCACCCCAGGCCCACAACCACCACCACGACCCCATCCACTCGACCAGCTTCAACACCAGCACCAGCAGCGGGTAGCCCAGTGCGACCCCCAACAGCAGCCCCTTTAGCCGGTCCATCCACCAGAGCTTCAACGTGGTCGTGTTGAAGCCGAAACGTTCCTCCAATCGGAACTGGTGATACCACTCCAGCGGCAGGCCCGGCAACGAGAGCATGATACCGGTCATAAAGAGGAAGGCGGCCATGGCCCACGCCGAACTGCCCAGCGCTTGCGTGCAGGTCTCAAACCCCCACGGCAGCAGGCCGCTGAACAGCGCAGCCAGCAGCACCGCAGAATCCCAGGTCGCCTCAATTTGATCCAGACGGCCCTTTGCCAACGTGTACTTGACGGACCTCGCGTAGCTCACCTCGTCCACGACTCCTTTGAATGCTTCCGGCACCGCGCCCGCATGGGCCAGCAAGTGGCGCCGGTTCAATTCCTGCAGCCACAGTTGGGCCGCCCATCGGGCCACGATCAACAGCAACACGATTTCAACAACAAGACTGGCAGAACTCATCTAACGAGATTAGCCGCGCACGACCTCCGGCAAAAAGGAATTTCCGCTAGTTGACGGCCGCCCTTCTGTGGAACCTCGCATAGTGCACACCAAATAAGTGGACGGGATCTGCCTAACCCTCTTTGTTTCCCTTGCGGCTTTGCTTCTTTGCGTCTTTGCGTTAACCTCGGTTTTGGGATTGAGTCACGCCCCTTCGGTGACTAGCTTGGCGGCCATGAACGTTTTCGTCACCGGCGGTGCAGGGTATATCGGGTCGGTTTGCGCCGAGGCTTTGCTCGATGCCGGGCATCAAGTGACCGTGTATGACAACCTCACCGAAGGCCACCGTTCCGCCGTGGACGCGCGGGCGAAGTTTGTCCTCGGCCGGCCGGAGGAGCACAACAACATCCTCCGCGCCGTCCAGGAGGCGAAGCCCGAAGCCATCATGCACTTCGCCGCCAACGCGCTGGTCGGGGAATCCATGACGAACCCGGGGAAGTACTTCCACAACAACGTCGCCAATGGCCTCAAGCTGCTCGATTCGGCGGTCGAATGCGGCGTGAAGAAATTCGTGTTCAGCTCGACCTGTGCAACCTACGGCCCGCCCGACCGCATACCGATGACGGAGGATTTGCCACAGCGCCCTATCAACCCCTATGGCGAGTCAAAGCTGATGTTCGAGAAGATGCTCCAGTGGTATCAACAGATTCATGGCCTGGAGTTCATTGCCTTCCGTTACTTCAATGCTGCCGGGGCGAGCGAGCGGTTCGGCGAGCATCATCGCATCGAGTCGCACCTCATCCCAAACGTGCTGCAAGTGGCGCTGGGCCGGAAGCCGCATTGCGAAATTTACGGCACTGACTATCCCACCCCCGACGGCACATGCGTCCGCGATTACATCCACATCCTCGACCTGGCCCAGGCGCACATCCTCGGCCTGGCGCCGGGCCGGCAGGGCTTCTACAACCTGGGCAACGGCGACGGCTATTCCGTACGCGAAGTGGTTCGGATGTGCGAGAAAGTGACAGGCAAGGCCATTCCGGCCCTCGAGAAGCCGCGCCGCCCCGGCGATCCGCCCCGGCTGGTGGCCTCAGCCGAAAAGGCAATAAGCGAACTGGGTTGGAAGCCGAAGTACCCCAGGCTCGAAGACATCGTCGCCACCGCTTGGGCCTGGCACAAGGGCCATCCCGACGGCTATCCGGATTGACCGCCGCCCCAGCAGGACAGCCGCCCACCGCATCCAGCCCGCTTCGGCTTCCAGGAAGGCATTGCAGGGGCTCTTCCGCAGTGTAATGCCTCAGCGATGGCGGGAGGAGGTAGGGCGGGCAGTCCTCTGCACGCCGCGGCACGCCCATAATCCCGGCCCGGCGCGCAGAGGACTGCCCGCCCTACCCGCCATGACTGATGCCTTACCCGCAGTGCGGGTTTTGCTTCGCCCCGTCGGTGCGCATGTGATAGCGTATATCCAAGGCTTCACAACATAGCCGGAACGAACAGGACGCATGATAAGTATTCTGCTGGCGGACGACGATCCACTCGTACTGCGAATTTACCAGGGAAAGCTCAGCAAGCTGGGAGCTCGCGTCGAGACCGCCGTGGATGGTCTTGCTGCGATTCAGGCCCTCCGCGCCCGCAAACCGGACGTCCTTGTGCTCGACCTGATGATGCCCAAGCTCAGCGGTGCGGACGTGCTGAAGTTCATTCGCTCGGAAACGTCGCTGAAAGACCTTCCGGTGATCGTGTTGTCCAACTACTACATGAGCGATTTGGCCCACGTGGCAGTCGCGCTCGGCGTACAGAAGGCGCTGCTCAAAACCCACTGCTCGCCGTCCGTGCTGTTCGGTATTATCAATGACATTCTCGCAGGCAAATCCAACAGCGAGCACGAGTCGGATTTGCTCGCGGTGCCACGCCAAAACGCGGCGACCCGGCAAATGCCCATGCAGCCCCGGCTCGCAGGCAGCAAAGCCCCCGCGCCACCGCTTGGCGAACCGGAGACTGCCGCCCACGAGTATCAAGCCGAAGCCCGCAGCATTTTCCTCCGGAATGCGCCCGCGACCTGTGCGGCCATGCGCAGCCTTTGCAAGGACTTCGAGACGGCACCGAGCTCGGCTGAGAAGGACCAGCGCCTGCGGGATTTCTATCGCAAGATCCACTTCATAACGGCCACTGCCGCTCTGGCGGAATGCCACCGCCTGGCGGAGATGGCCAGCGCGTTCGAGGCGCTGCTGTTCGAACTGATCGGCAAACCGGCTGCCATCAGCCCTTCGGTGTTGCGGACCATCGCGTCCACAGTTGAGTTCCTGGCCCTGCTCTACGATCGCGCTCGCGAGGGGGATGTCGGCGCGCCGCTCTCCGCGCAGGCCTTGGTCGTGGATGGGGACCGGCTGAACAGCCGCCTGCTGGCGGCGGCGTTGCAGGGCGCCCATTTCCAGGTCCGCACCACCGATGACCCGTTGGTGGGGCTGCAATGGCTAAAGGAACGCCGATTTGACCTGGTGCTGCTCGACCTCGAAATGCCCGAGATGGACGGCTTCGATCTGTGCCGGAGGCTGCGCCTATTGCCCGGCTACCAGAAAACCCCAGTGATTCACGTCACCAGCCGCAGCGATCTTGAAAGCGGCATCCAGAGCGTGCTGGACGGCGGTAACGAGCTGATCGTCAAGCCGGTCTTCCCGCTCGAACTGGCCGTCAAAGCAGTGGCCCTGCTTTTGCGAAGCCAAACGAAGGGTGGTCTGTCCTGAGATATGCCCTGACACAACCACGGCGACAGCCTGCGACGGAGTCAGCCGACGATTAAGATACTGCTTCAACTCCAGCATCTTTCATCCGCATCACGTTTCACGTTTCACGTTTCACGCATCACGCATCACGCTGAACTTCCCGTACCTCAGTGCCAGCGTCGGCAACACGAGCAGGTTCAGGGCGGTCGAAGTGACCAGCCCGCCGAGAATCACAATGGCCATCGGGCCTTCGATTTCGCGCCCGGCTTCACCCGTGCCAAGCGCAAGCGGCAACAACGCCAGCGAGGTGACGGTCGCCGTCATCAGGATCGGCATGAGCCGCTCGGAGGCGCCGCGGATGGCCGCTTCAGGTCCCCAACTCATGCCTTCTTCAGTCACCAGATGCTCGAAGTGCGAAATCATCATGATGGAGTTGCGCATGGTAATGCCGAAGAGCGTGACGAACCCAACGAGCGACCCGATGCTTAGCGAGCTGGCGCCCGGCTCAATCACACTGGTCAGCCAGACCGCCAGGACGCCGCCGACGAGCGCGAAGGGAACGTTGGCCAGCAACAGCAGCATGTTTCGCCAGTTATGGAACACCACAGCCAGCAGCAGCAGGATGCCGACGACGGCGATCGCGGAGTGGAGCAACAGCTCGCGCTGCGCTCGTTCCTTCGCCTGGGTTGCCCCGCTGAAGACCGCGTAAGTGCTGCCGAAGTTGACCTTGGCGGCAACCTGCTTCTTGGCCTCCGCAACGAACGACGTCACGTCCATTCCGCTCACCGTGCAAGTCACCGTCTGGCGGCGGCGGGCGCCTTCGTGCATGATTGAGAATCTCCCGCTCGTGGGATAAATGTCGGCCAGTTGGCTCAGCGGCATGACGGCCCCTTGGGCGCTGCGCAGGAGGAGCGACCCGATCGCCTCGGGGTCCTGCCGGTTGGTCTCGTTCAGGATCACGGCCACATCGGCGACCTGGTTGCCACGATGCGTCTGCGCCACCACTGTGCCCTGGTATGAAGTCTGAATCGCCTCTAGCACTTCCACCGGCCGGAAACCGAATTGAGTGAGCCGGTCCGGCCGCAGACGCACTGCCATGCGCGGAGCGCCGGGAGGCGACTTTACATTTGCATTGGCATTCGTGGACACGGCCTTCAGGACGTTGGCTACTTCCTGCGCTTTGGCATCGAGGGCGTCGAGGTCGTCACCGAAGATGTTTACCACCACAGGCGCCGTTTCGCCCGTGAGCGTCTCACCGATGCGGTCACCGAGGAAGGTGAGCACTTCAAACTGGATGCCCGGGATCTTTTTCAGCACGTCATTAAGCTCCTCCTCGACCTTCTCCTCGTCTTTGCCCGCAATGGGTTTGAGCTCGACATGGAACTCGCTCCGGTGTGGCCCCCACGGGTCTTCGCCGAGCTCCGCGCGCCCCACCTGCTGTTCGACCGTGGCAACGTGACCGTTCTGGAGCAAGTCCCGCGAGATTTGGGTTCCGACTCGCAACATCTCCAGCATGGACGTGCCCGGCGGAGTGCTCACCTGGAGCACGAAATGGCCTTCGCGGAATTTCGGCAGCAATTCGCCGCCGAAGAACGGCAGCCGTGTGACCGCACCGACACAAACGATCGCCACCACGCCGATGATCAACCGCGGCCAGCGGGCGATGAACCCCAGACCGTGGCGGTAGCCGGTCTTCAACCAGCGCTGGAGCCGCGGTTCCGTCGGCTGGCTTACACCTTTGCCGAAGAACAAAAACGCCAGCGCCGGCGTGAGCGTCAGCGCCGTCAGCAGCGACGCCAGGATGGCGAGGATGTAGCTCAAAGCCAGCGGGGCAAAGAAACTGCCTTGCAGCCCGGTCAGGGTGAGCACCGGCAGGAAAATCAGGATCACGATGAACGTGGCATAGACGATCGCGCGCCGCACTTCGAGAGATGCCCTGAGCACCACATCGAAAACGGGGCGCGGTTGCGCGAGTGTCTTGTTTTCGCGGAGCCGGCGGAAGATGTTCTCTACGTCAATGATGGAATCATCAACCACGGACCCCAGCGCAATCGCCAGCCCGCCGAGCGTGATGGTGTTGATGGTGATGCCGCACTTCTCAAGGACCATGACGGCCGTAAGTAGCGACATGGGAATGGCCACCAGCGAAATGCAGGCCGTACGAACACTGCCCAGCAAGAGAAATAACACCACGGCCACCAGAATGCCGCCGAGGGCCAGCGAGTGCTTCATGTTCCGGAGCGCCGCTTCGATGAACGTCGCCGGCCGGTGCATGCGGGGATAAACCGTGATGCCCTGCTTCTCGAAAACCGGTTTCATCTCCTCCAGCGCGGCTTCCAGCCACTTGGTCACCTCCATCGTGTTCGCGCCGTATTGGCTGGACATGGTCATCAGCACACCCCACCGGCCCATGATGACGGTGTCGCCGAATTTCGGCTCCCCGCCTTCCACCACGCGCGCCACGTCCTTAAGCCGGACGCTCAGCCCGTTAGTGTGGGCGACGACCACCTCGCCCAGAATCTCCGGTGTCAGCGCCTGGCCTTCGGTCTGCAAGGTGATGCGCTGGTTGCGGTTCTCAATGAAACCCGCGCCCATCACCCCTGTTGAAACGCGCGCCGCCGCCAGCACGTCCGAGAGCGCCAGGTCGTAGGCCAGCAAGCGGTCCGGCAGCACCTGGATCTGCAGTTGCCGCACTTCGCCGCCAAAGGTGCTGCATTTGGCCACACCCGAGACGGACAGCAGGCGCGGCTTGAGCGTCCAATCCGCAAAGGTGCGCAGTTCCATCGGCGTCATTCGGTCCGAGACAAGGCCGATCTTGAGCAGGTCCATGGTGGACGAGGTAAGAGGGCTCATCCGTGGGGTCTTGACGCTGCTCGGCAATTCGCCGGCGATCTCCGCCAGTTGCTCCCCAAGCATCTGGCGGGCCCGGAACACGTCGGTCCCTTCCTTGAAGACCACCGTGATGATGGACAGGCCCCCGATGGACTCGGAGCGAAGCGACTCCATGTCGCCGAGGCCGTTGACCATCGTTTCGATGGGCAGAGTGACGAGTAATTCAACTTGCTCCGGCGCCAGGCCGGGGCACTCAGTCTGGATCGCCACCTGCGGCTGGACGAAATTGGGGAACACATCCAGCTTGGCGTGACTCGCGACGTAAAGCCCGTAACCGAGCAGGACGCACGCCAGCACGACTACCACGCCGCGATACTTGAGGGAGAAATGGACGAGCGCCTGGAGCATTTAAGGGAGGGTTTCCTTGGCGACTTCGGTTGAGTCCTGCTGCCAAACCCCAAGGCCGAAATCCGAAGCCCGAATGAGATCCGAATTCCGAAACCCGAAACCCGCCGCCCCCTCGTGGCCATGCACGGAGAATGCCCCAGCACGCCGCAACCTGACAAACCCCGCTCCGCATATCGAGGCACTCCCACCAAGCCGGCGCGCGGACATTCCTGTCCGCAGCAACGTCCGATGAGAAATATGGCTTACGAACTGACCGGTGCGTGTTGCCTTGCGCAGCTTGCTGCGGACAGGAATGTCCGCGCGTCGGTGTTGGCGCCAAAAAATGCCCGTGCCCGCTCCAGAAAATGACGAGGCCCTGACCCAGCCAGCGACCATTTCGGACTTCGGCCTTCGGGCTTCTTTCGGATTTCGGCCTTCGGGTTTCGGATTTCCGCTCACAGCGGTCATTCCCCCCCTCCCGCACCTTTAAGTTCAATGGAAAGCAACTGCTGCGCCCCGGTCACGACCACATACTGCCCCGCAGACAAACCTCTGGTCACGAACCATCCGGCCTCGGCAGGACGATCCAGCGCGACCTCGACGCGCGTAAAGGCGTCGCCGGCGGAGTTCAGGACATAAACCCAGCCGGCCCCTTCCGTACGAACCACTGCCTCACGCGGGATTATAATGCCGGCCAGCGGCTCTCCGGGGGTTCTGATATAGCCGACCACAGACTCCCCTGAGGTTAGCCGCGGTGAATTCGGTTTGAGCAGGAAGATGAAGCCCCGGCCCTGCGTCTGCGGATCCACGCTAGCCGCCGGCTCCAGATACTCCGCTTCAGCGGACTGGCCGGACAACGTCGCAATGCGCGCACCAATGGGCGGCGCTGTCATCGTCTCGCCGACCGGCAGGTCAATGCGCACGAGGGCGGCCTCCAGGGAGGTGAGCGACTCGGCAAACGCCGGGAGGTCCTTCTGGTCCGCCACCGCCTTGCCCCACGACAGAGTCAAACGTTCACTGGCCGATCGCACCGTCAATTGGTCGCGCAAGGTGGCGGCGGCGGCCGTTTGCAGCGCGCGCGTCGAGGCATTGCCCTGGCCCTCCAAGGTCTTGAGCCGGGCGAGTTCACTGCTGGAAGCGCTGTAGGCAGCGTGGGCCGACGCCAGTTCGGTGACCAGCGCCGCCAGCGGCGCGGGGTCCAGCATCCGTCCGTAGCCCTTTTGCTCCGGACTCATCTGGAAGGGCGCAAGACTTTTCACCAGGATGCCGAGGTCCCCCTGGGTTTCATCGCTCATGGCGATGACGGCATTGCCATTTGTATCGCGAGAGACCGTAGGCGCGGCTGCTTCCTCGTCCGCTGGTGCCGCAGCGGTCGGAGTCTCGGCGGCGGGCGGCGGCACCGCTCCGTGTTTCTTCATCCAGAGGACGCCGCCGGCAAACCCGGCGGCGACGAAAATGACCAATACAATTACTCGTTTCACGGTTTCTCCTGCTTAGCTTGCGCTGCCCGCCCCTGCTCCAGATCGGGCCAGGTTGGCAGTGGGAGCTGCACGGCGTCCTCCAGCGCGCCGAGAGCCTGTTGCAGTTTGGTTTGGCCGTCTTCCAGAGCCAGTTCGCTGGTAGCCACCTCAAGCTGGGCCGTTAGCAAATCCAGGCGGTCGGCGGCGCCGGCCTTAACTTGTTGCTCCACGGACTCCTGCTGTTTCCGCTGCGTCGCCAGCAGCGCCTCAGTGCCTTCCCGACTTTTCTCGGCCGCCCGGTACACCGCCACCGCGCGGTCAATCTCGGCAATCACATGGGCCTGCAAGGCTTCGAAACTGGCCGTCGCGTGCTTCCGCCGCGCTTCCGCTTGGGCGATGGGACCCTCGTTGCGGTTCAGCAACGGCAGCTCGACGCCAAATCCCAGGAAACCCCACTTCTGCAATCCCTGGTCATACTCGTAGCCGGTGTTCAGATGGATGTCGGGATACTGCTTGGCGATTTCAATCTGCAAGGCCGACTGGCTGGCGGCGTAATCAGCGAGCGCGGCCAGCACGTCGGGTCGGCGCTGCAAGGCCTGGCGCCGCACTTCGCTCGATGTCAGGCGGTCCAAGTCCGA
>Ga0224558_1001521_pt1 | contig 23968 bp, 26 predicted proteins | sample 714S32024metaG_FD_180682 | JGI IMG/M metagenome (GOLD analysis project Ga0224558, IMG submission 180682) | Peat soil microbial communities from Stordalen Mire, Sweden - 717 S3 20-24 | ecosystem: Environmental > Terrestrial > Soil > Wetlands > Peat | place: Sweden: Norrbotten County, Stordalen...
GGGAAGCTCTTCTACAAGCATTGCCCCGAGCTTCATGGGGCGGACTCTGACTGGCTGTTTTTACAATTCGGTAATCGGTCGCGGAAGCACCTTTCAAAACGCAATTCTCGGACGGACTCCTAGAGGGAATACTGCTTGGTATCGCATGTTCACGACCGAGGGAGTTTAATCAATCGCCTGTCAGTCCAAAGGATCTGTTGGGAAAGGTAAAGCAATTTCAGGATTGGACTTTGAGTGATTTCATTAACGTCGCGCGTGATTTGAACTTGGTCGGGGAGGACGTAAAGAAATTCAGCCATGCCTTACGAGACTTCAGAAACTATATACATCCGTATCAGCAAATGTCGTCGAACTTTAATCCTGACGAGCACACGGCGAAGATCTGCTGGCAGGTTTTGCAAGCCGCTATCTCGCAATTATCGAAATAGGCTACGCGAGAGGCCCTTATCCCGAGGTTCATGATCCGCCAGGGAGTTAGGAGGCTTTCCGGGGCGAACTCCCTGACACGATGTCGGCAGAACTGGCAGGGTAGGGGTCCTTCGACTCCGCAAGAGCTTCACTTCGTGAAGCTCTTGCTCCGCTCAGGATGACAGGGTTGGGAAGATTCGGATATGCGGCGGGCGGCGAGACAGGTCGGGATTCACCTATTGCCGGTCACGTCCCTTGCGCACAATGGCAACAAGATCCGCAGTGGACACCCCTAGCTTGACACCCTTCACATCCAGCGGCGATGCCTGAGAATGCGTTTGAATGAGCAGGCGTAGGGCGGCTTCGACTACCGCTTTCTTCGTGGTTAGGCCGCTGAGGCGCTTCGCTTAGCGCATCAGGGCGTCGTCGATATCGATGGTCGTCCGCATGGGCTTTTGGGCCGAAACGAGTCTCTTTCCCTCACATCGGCGATGATACGGCAATCCGTGAATTGTCGTTCCGATTCGAGACAAGGGATGAGGATTCTGCGGCGAACAGCAGGTCCTTCGCTTCGCTCAGGATGACAATTCTTCTTGGGATGATGGCAGTTATTCTTGGGATGACAAAACTTGGAGTGGCCGGGATGGCCTCACTTGCGATTGATGATTCGCGTCCCCGCGAACTACCATATCCCCATGCCAGTTGATATCGAAGCTCCCTCATCTTCTTACACCCGCATTCGCGCGCCGCGCGGCACTACGCTTTCCTGTAAAGGTTGGCAGCAGGAGGCGGCTATGCGGATGCTTATGAACAATCTTGACGAGGAGGTTGCCGAGCGGCCTCAGGATCTGGTTGTTTATGGCGGCACGGGCAAGGCGGCTCGCAATTGGGATTGCTATCACGCTATCGTCCAGTCGCTGAAGAATCTTGAGAACGACGAGACGCTGTTGGTGCAGTCGGGCAAGCCGGTGGGCGTGTTCAAAACTCACGAGTACGCGCCGCGCGTGCTGATCGCAAACTCGAATCTGGTCGGGCATTTTTCCAACTGGGAGAAGTTCAACGAACTGGAGCGCGCTGGGCTGATGATGTATGGGCAGATGACGGCGGGGTCGTGGATTTACATCGGCTCGCAGGGGATCGTGCAGGGGACTTACGAAACATTCAACGCGGCGGGCGACAAACATTTTGGCACTCCTCTGAGCGGAAACGATTTGGGCGGGAAGCTGATCGTCTCCGGCGGCATGGGCGGCATGGGTGGAGCGCAGCCGCTGGCGGCGACCATGACGGGCGCGGCTTTTCTTGGGATCGACGTCGATCCCGAGCGCATCAAAAAGCGGCTCAAGACCGGCTACTGCGATTTTCTTGTTACAACGCTGGACGAGGCGCTGCGCATTCTTAAGAATGCCATCCGCAAAAAAGAAAACGTTTCAGTCGGACTAGTGGGCAATTGCGCGGACATTATTCCGGAACTCGCCGAACGCGGCGTGGTGCCGGACATTCTCACAGATCAGACTTCGGCGCACGATCCGCTGAACGGATACGTGCCGAACGGCATGACGTTCGAAGCGGCGCTGGAACTGCGCAAACGCGACCCGCAGACTTATCAGGAGCGCTCGCTCGACGCCATGGCTAAGCATGTTGAGGGCATGCTGCGTCTACAGAAAATGGGCTCGGTCACTTTCGACTACGGTAACAACATTCGTACGTTCGCATTTCAGCGCGGCGTTAAGAATGCTTATGACTTTCCAGGATTCGTTCCGGCGTATATTCGTCCGCTGTTTTGCGAAGGGCGCGGACCGTTCCGGTGGGCAGCGCTTTCGGGTGAAGCTTCGGACATCTCTATCACCGACGATCTTGTGCTTGAACTTTTTCCTGAGAATCGCAGCCTGCGCCGCTGGATTGAACTGGCCCGCAAGCGCATCAAGTTTCAAGGACTGCCGGCTCGCATCTGCTGGCTGGGATACGGCGAGCGCGCGCGGTTCGGGTTGGCGATTAACGACCTTGTGAAAAAAGGGACGATCAAAGCTCCCATCGTGATTGGGCGCGATCACCTGGATTGCGGGTCGGTGGCTTCTCCATTTCGCGAAACCGAGAGCATGAAAGATGGCTCGGACGCGGTGGCCGACTGGCCGCTGCTGAATGCGCTGGTGAATACCGCGGCGGGAGCGTCGTGGGTTTCGATCCACAACGGCGGCGGCGTGGGCATCGGCTACTCGCTGCATGCCGGGCAAGTCACGGTCGCCGACGGCACCGACATGATGGCCAAGCGCATCGAGCGCGTGCTGACGACCGATCCGGGCATGGGCGTGATCCGGCACGTGGATGCGGGCTATGACGAGGCTAAGGAGTTTGCGGCAAAGACGGGCGTGAGGGTGCCGATGGGGAAATAGCCGTCAGCGATCAGCCATCAGCCGTCAGGGGACTACAAATTCCTCTCCTTCGTCTTCGCTCATGGTCGGGATGACAATCCTGCTATGGTATTAGCGTGAAACCGAAGCCGCTGCTGCTTCTCAACATCGGCCAACTCCTCACGCTGCGTTCGGCGGCAGACGGCCCGCGACGCCGCGCTTCGCTTTCCGAACTCGGAATCATTCAAGACGCTGCCGTGCTCTGCCTCGGCGGGAAGATCGTCTCGGTGGGCACTACGAAAGACGCTCTTCGCGATCCGTGGCTCAAGAAGAATCGCACGAAGGTCATCGAGATCGAGTGTCGCGGGCGCGTGGTCGTGCCCGGCTTCGTCGATTCCCATACTCATCCGGTATTCACGCATCCGCGGCTGGTGGATTTTGAGCAGCGGATTTCCGGCGCGAACTACGAAGAGATTGCCGAGGCAGGCGGAGGGATTCGCTCCAGCATCGACGGCGTGCGGAAGGCGAGCAAAACCGCGCTGACGCAGAAGGTTTCCGAGGTACTGGTGGATTTGGCGCGTCACGGAACCACGACCGTCGAGGCCAAGTCCGGCTACGGCCTGAACCTCGAATCGGAACTGAAGTCGCTCGAAGCCATCCGCGCGGCGGCACGCGAGTGGCCGGGGACGGTGGTTCCTACTTTTCTCGGCGCGCACGTGGTCCCGCCGGAATATCGCGGACGTTCCCAGGAATATGTCGACCTGGTCTGCAACGAAATGATGCCGGCAGTCGCGAAGCGCAAACTCGCCCAGTTCGTGGACGTCTTTTGCGATCGCGGAGCCTTCAGCGCCGGAGAAAGCGCGCGGGTTTTCACGGCTGCGGAAGAACACGGTCTCGCCGGCCGCGCACACATGGGGCAGCTCAGCGAAACGCGGCTCGGGCCGCTGCTTCGCTATCGGCCCGCGTCTCTCGATCACATGGACCACGTGAATGCCGCCGACCTGCCCGTCCTCGCCCAGACGGACACGGTCGCAACTTTTGTCCCGGGGGCAAATTACTTTCTCGGTCTAACGGAATATCCGAACGCGCGGCGGTTCATTGAATCCGGCGTGGCGGTGGCGCTGGCCACGGACTACAATCCAGGCTCTTCGCCAACGCTCAGCATGCCGATGGCGATGTCGCTGGCCTGCACGCATATGAAGATGTCGCCGGCGGAGGCGATCGCGGCGGCGACCATCAACGGAGCCTGGGCGCTGCGCTTAGCCGGCCGCAAAGGCAGCGTGGAAGCGGGTAAAGACGCCGACCTGGCCGTGTTTAACGTGAGTGACTATCGCGAGATCCCATACTGGTTTGGCGCAAATCGCTGCGCGCTAACGATTGTGAATGGCGTGCCGAGCGGCCATATCTCCTAATGCAAGAGAGCGTGAGCAACAAGATGCGCTACAAAATTGTCGGCAACGATTTTGAGCGAACGGCACGAGGTTGTTATAATGCGAGAGTTCCGCACGGTCCCAGCGCATCGGCTGTTTTGCTTCGCGGCATCCCGCCCAGTGAGAGCGCCCAGTGCACGGCCAAATTGGCCGCGAGTAGATGTGCGGAAAGGAAGTGGCCAGGTAGCTCAGGTGGTAGAGCGCAGCCCTGAAAAGGCTGGCGTCGGCGGTTCAACTCCGTCCCTGGCCACCACATTTCAAAGCAGTTAGATCGAATCAGCAAAATCGCTTCAGTCCGCACTCAGTCCGTTCTCAGCGGGCTTACTGCCAAGAATGGCTTGCAGAACTTCCCCTTGGGCCGTCATCCGATCCGCGCTAACGCTGTGTGCATAGAGCTGCAGCGTCGTCTTCACGTCCGAATGCCGCAAGAGCGCCTGCACCGTCTTTGGATCGGTCTTCGAGCGAACCAGAAACGATGCCAGCGAATGCCGGAGATTATGGAAACCGAACCGGCATGGGTCGTCTGCGGCGATCACTCCAGCTTTCACCGCTGCTGGCCGGAGATAGTCTTCCACCAGCATGTTTGCCGCCCGTGGCTTTCTACCGTCTAGTCTGAGGCTGGGGAATACCCAGTCTTCAGGTTGTGGGTAGGGCGTGCGGATTTGCCACGCCCGCATGAATTCTGCCAGCAGAAGATGCATCGGAACCGGAGCTTGTGACGCCTTGCTCTTAGGTTGTCCGACCTTTCCCCAAGTCCAGGTACGCCGCACATGGATGAGCGATCCGTCGAAGTTCACATCCAGCCATTGCAAGCCCAAGCACTCGGAGATGCGTAGGCCCGTACTGGCAGCGAGCAGCGTCAGGGTTCTTTCCGGTTCCGGCAGATCAACCAAAACTGCGAAGGCCTGCTCCGGACTCAGAATCACCGCTTCGTAGTTGCTGATGGTCTTGCAGCGGACAAAGCGCAGCGGGTTGCACTCTTCCCGTCGCGGAATGAGTCCGTAGCGCTGTCCGTGCTTGTACACGAGCGACATGACCCTTCTCATCTTGTCGAGGGTCGGGTTCTCTAGCTCGTGGTCCTCCTTCATTGCAGAGAGCCACTCTTCCACTTCGAGCGGCTGAATGCTGAGTGCGAAATGCTTGCCCCACCTTGGCAGCAGACGATTTCGTAACACCCGTTTGTATCCTGCAATGGTTGTGTGGGCTTTCGGATCAACAATCGCACTCCGCCGCTCGCCTAGCTCGTGCTCCTGATAGTGCTGCGCTAGGTCTGCAAACGTCACGCGCTTCCGAAAGTCCGGTTTATTGATATGGATCTGCTGTCGTTCCACTTCCGCCCAGGCCGAAGCTTTGGTCGGGAAGTCGTGAACCGTTCCAACGGAAATCTTTTGTTCGACTCGTTTGCCGTCGGATTCCCGAGTTGTGCGGAAAAACAGCATCCAAGTTTCACCGTCTTTGCGTCGTTCTTTTTTTAACCAACCACGTTGATGTCTCTGTGCCATTTCAGATTTCTCCTCAAGGCACGTGAGACTGCCGCTTGCATTGTACCCTGCCTGCGAGCAGAGACCAGCAAGTTCTGAAAGACGGAATCGCCACAGGTGACGAGGGCCACTGCCAAGTGGATAACCGGGAAGAACGCCACGCCGTGCTAACTCAAGGATGCGACGCGGACTCACCTGTAGAAACTCAGCCGCCGCGTCAGCGTCAGCAAGCGGCTCCATTTCCCCGCCGACCGTGAATTGATAGCTGCTCTGATGGGAAGACAGGTTAGAAGTGGGAGGGTGGGATTGGGAAGACATGTTAACTCCGGCGGGACGAAGGCTGTGACATTTCGATTTTCTTCTTTCGCTTCCATAGTGGCGTTGTGGACCGGAACTGCGAAGGTTCAGTCAAGGGCGACCGGAGGGAGCCGCGCAAGCGGGCCTGCCCCTTGACGGGTTCTTCGCAGTTCCGGTTGCATTCATGTGGAAGCGAAAGAAGACGTTGGATGCGTGGGATGTTGTTCGTGTGCGTCATTGCGCCGCCTCATCCTTCGATGGGGGCTTACTTTGAATCTTGCGGCTAGGGTGAGTTGTAGTGGTACTCGGCGCTGCTGCCTCTGGCTTCGACGGAACCACGACCGTGTTGGAAGTTGGTTCCGGTGCTGTTGAATTGATCCAGCGGTAGTATAGGGTTCCCAGCGCAAATCCCACGGCCAGAGCCATACTGCACAGAACGAGGACCGACCACTTGTATTCGCGGAGGAAAGTGTGTGTTAGATCGTGTGCGGCTCGCTTCGCGGTGGCCGTGGCATACTCGATGCTTCCGCGAATTTCATCGAGCGCCCTGCGGGCATCGCTGGCAGCGCCTCGATAGGAGTCAGTCAGTTGCCTGGACGAGAGGTCAAACTCTCCCGCGACTTGCTTCGTTTGTTTCGAGATGACGGCTAGGGCTTGCGCTGTTTCAGGAATGCCACTTGCCACAAACTGTTGGCGCAGACTCTCGCTGAGTTTCGCGGCAATAACTCCGGGACTGATGCCCTCGGAGATTTCTGCTGGCAATTGCGCTAGCCGTTCTTCGAGTCGCCGATGCAAAGCGACTGCATCTTGTCGGGCGGACTGAATAGCCTTGATGCTGTGGTCTAAGATCGTGGCAAGCTTTTCCCGTTCAGTGGCAATCTGTGCGGGAGTTTGCCGCGTCACCAATGCCAGAAAGCCCATAGCGCGGGCAATCCGTAGCATCTCGTCATCGGCGGGCAAGCGGCGCAAGTGCGCCATGTCACGATACCAAAGCGGACGCTGTTCGGCGGGCAGCAGTTCGGCGATGTCGTCTATGAAATCGGACTCAGCAGATTGTTCTTCTACGAGTTTGGGCTGGGGGTTCACGGCAAGAGCAACCCCTTGGCTTTAGCAATTTCCTCAAAGAGCCGCCGCCGATAGCTCTGAGCGCGGATGACCAGTGAGGCTTTCTGCAGCTCCGGGACTTTAAGCCGGCGTTCGACGATCTGGCCAAGTGTGACGCCGTGTTGTCGGGCGGGGTTTTCGAGTTCCGGCAGACGAAACTCCATCGTGAGGACAACTGGCTGGAAGACTGTGCGAAATTGCTTAGCTTGATCGCTGTCCCGCCAGTAGGAGAAATCTGCTTGATGTGTCATGGCATTCTCAACCACGACGTAGTTCACTCTGTCTTGCAGACGGGCCGCCCAGCTCAGAATACTTTCCACGCTCGCCGGATCGGGAGTGACGATGCCGATGGCGGTGAACGCCACACCGGTAGCTGCCACATCCTCAAACATGCTGTCGAACCACTCGTGAGTCACTTGCCCGGAACTCGCGCCCATATCCGCAAGGATGATGGGAGCGCCCTCTGCCAAGTGGTCAACGAAAGCGTCAAGACCGGCAGCGGTGTGAATGTTCACCTTGGTCACCCTGCCGTCGAAGTAGTGCTTCAAGCTTCCGCGCGATTTGTTTTCGGTGTCCAGGTCGAGAAGCGTTACCGGAATCTCGTGGCTCTGGAACCATTCGGCGAGGGCAAGCATAAAGCTGGTTTTGCCGACTCCTCCTTTTCCTCCCATGGTGAGAATCACGCGCTTGGACGGGGCGGTGGACGAGACGACAGAAGGTGAATCGGAATTTTTCCGTTGGGCTGTTGTAGCGGTGTTGGAGTCGTACATATATGGCTACTCCTTCGTTCTTTGATTACGATGAAGCCGCAACGGTTCGTCTGGGTTGTATTCAAATAAAAGTTTTTTCGCCCGCGTTTTCAGCGGTCGGTCTTTCAATTCCTTAATCGTCTTTGCAATGCCTTCCAGTTCCTTCTGAGGCTTTCTGGTGCTCTCCTGAGCCTCAGTGTTCCTATACGTACCTGTAAGTGCTCTTCTGTTCTTCTTAGTCTCTATTGTCCCGGACGGCGAAACAGACCGCTTCGCTTTTGATCTGGAACGTGCGAGTACGAAGTCATTCACCGTGCTCGTGCCTACCTTGAGGCCACAAGCTTTCTTGAGTACCTGCGTAATTTCTCGATAGGTGTGACCTCGCTTTCGCATCTGAGTGATTAGCTCGCTGTACGGTTCCAAACGCGAGCGTGGTTCTTTCGTAGGCAGGCTGTTGAGTATGGCGTCAAATTTGGCGTCCACAATTTCCTCCGAGAGCGTCAGGCGAGATGGACTCCGGCGAAAGGCCGTTACTGATAACAGACGCCAAACGGAGGTCAGAGGATGGCCGGACAAGCGCCGGACGGATGCCGGAAGTACACCGGATGAGGCCGGACATACACCGGACGAGATTCAGGTCGCGCACGCGACGTCGGACCTAACGCGGAGCGTTAGGGATGGTGTCTTCTTGCAAATGAGACGTTAAAGGTCTTCAAACATGCTCACCATTCGCGCCATGTCCAACGGAGCAGGCTACTCCGCACGCCATCTGCAGCACAGCGACTACTACGCCGAAGGGGAGCGTGTAACGGGTCAATGGCAAGGCCGGGGAGCGGAGATGCTCGGCCTGGCAGGGGAAGTTCAGTCGGAACAATTCGAGGCGCTGCGCCAGGGCGTCGATCCGCAGAGTGGTGAATTCCTCCGACAACGCCACAGCGCCGACCGCGCAGCCGCTGATGGCAGCACCCAAAGCCGAGGTCGAAATCTGTACGACTTCACTATCTCGGCTCCCAAGTCGGTTTCAATCATGGCGCAACCGGGTGGGGACGCACGACTTGTGGAAGCTCACAAGAAGGCCGTTGGAGAAACGCTGACAGAATTGGAGCATCGCGCAGCAAGCCGCGTCCGAAGGGACCAGGCGAATGATAACCGCACCACGGGTAATCTTGTATTGGCTGTCTACCATCACGACACGAGCCGCGAACTTGATCCCCAGCTTCACACCCACGCGGTTGCCGCTAATCTGACCTACGACGGCGCTGAGGGCCGCTGGAAGGCACTGCAAGCCTCCGATATCTACGAGCAGCGGGCGTACCTGACTGAAGTCTACCGGAACGCGCTTTCCCGCGAAGTGCAGTCTCTGGGCTATGAGATCGAGGACCGGCGCAACTCCAAGGGCAAGAATCTGGGTTTTGAGATCAAGGGTGTCTCCGATGAATTGCTCGAAAAATACAGTCAGCGTAGCGAGCAGCGCGACCGGGCCATTGCCGAGTTTGTCGAAAGTAAGGGTCGCCAGCCCAGCGACAACGAAATCGCCGTGCTCGTTCGTGAGTCGCGGGCCGATAAGCTGGTTGAGATTTCAACTGCCGAAGTACATTCGCGGCAAACGGCTCGATTGACCCCAGAGGAGAGCCTAACCCTTGGGCAAATCCGCGAAACAGTCCTGGAGAGATCCCAAACGCGGCGAGTAGAACCAGAGAGTGCAGCTCCTTCCCTCGACTACGCAAAACAACACGTCTTTGAGCGCGTCTCTGTGGCGCTCGATCATGAACTGTTGACTGAAGCACTCCGTCATGGCCGGGGCCGGATCGACTTGGCGGACCTGAAAGGTGAGTTTTCACTGGAAGAAAGCAACGGCAGAATCCTCCAGGCTGGGAAGGAAGTCGCCACACGCGAGAGTCTTGACCGTGAGCGCGACATGATCGAGCGGATCAATCGTGGAATCGGGCAGTTTGAGCGGCTAGGAGGGCAGCATGAATTCGCTGCTTCCGCCTTCCTCCGTCCCGAGCAGAAAGAGGCAATCGAATTTGTTCTCAATTCCCGTGATCTGGCCGTGAACATTCGCGGGGCAGCAGGTACCGGGAAAACCACCACGCTGCAAGAGCTGCAACGCGGCCTCGAAGAAAGCGGTCGCGAGGTTTTGGCGGTGGCTCCCACGATGAGCGCGGTTGAAGAACTACAGAAAGTCGGCTTCTCGGATGCCATCACGGTGGAACGGTTGTTACGGGGCCAGAGTGCTCAAACAGATTTGTTCGGGAAAGCGCTGATCGTGGATGAAGCGGGGATGGTTTCCGGCCGTCAAATGTCCGAACTACTAGAGCTGGCCGATCAGCAATCAATGCGAATCATTTTCAGCGGTGACAGTAAGCAGATTCGAAGTGTCGAGGCCAGCGACGCTCTTCGTGTGCTGGAAAGAGAATCTCAGTTGAGGAGCGTTTCGCTTAGCGAAGTGCAGCGGCAAACTACCCAAGGGTATCGCGAGGCGATTCAGGAATTGCGCCGTGATCCTGAGCGCGGCTTCGAGAAGCTGGAACAAATTGGTGCTGTGCGTGAGGTTCCCTGGCCCGAGCGTGCGCAGGAGGTTCAACGAGCCTACTCAGAAGCTCAAAGTCAAGTCAATGCGAAGGGGGAACCACGCAGTGTGCTGGTTGTCGCAACCACACACGAAGAGATTGGCCATATCACCGATGCTATCCGAGTTGAGCGCACGCGCACGGGAGAGCTGGGACAGAGTGCGCACCAGCAGCACCACGTACCACTGAACTGGACCAGTGCGGAGAAAAGTGACGTGCGGAACTATGCTGAAGGCCAAGTGCTGGAATTTAATCGGGCTGTCAAGGGCGTTGTTAGGCACGAATCGTTGGAAGTTATTGGAGTGGAAAATGGCAAGGTCGTTGCCCGCAACGCACGCGGCGAAGAACGCGAGTTCACGGCAAAGCAGGCGAAATGCTTTGATGTCTATGAGCGCCGCCCCATCGAAATTGCTCCGAAGGACAAGTTACTGCTGACAGCAAATCGGCGGGAGCCAGGTTTTCGTGCTACCAATGGCGAGCTGGTCACGGTTTCCCGTATTGATGAGCAGGGCCGCATTCATCTGCAGGATGGTCGCGCTCTGCCGGAGAACTACAAGCAATTCACACACGGATACGCTGTCACTGCTCATCGTAGTCAGGGGAAATCTGTCGATGCCGTTGTGATCTCCGCTGATGGGATGCGGAAAGAGCTGTTCTATGTGGCTGCTTCGCGGGGCCGGGACAGTATCGCGGTTGTGACCAGCGATAGAGACCTGCTGCGGGAGTCGGTAGCACGCTCAGACGCACGCCAATCCGCTTCCGAGTTGTCGCGCAAAGCGCAAGAGCCTTCCTTGGAAAGGTTGAAACCGTCTTTACGCGAGCGTGAACGCCGAGAACAGCCGATTGCCCGCGAGCAGGCGTGCGATAACGTACTCGAAGGAAAGGCGGAAATTAGAAAAGCTCCCACTCCCGAAACAGTGCAGACGATCGACCGAGAGAACCCGACTCGCGAGCAGAAGCAGGAGCACATCATCGAACCGGGTCACTACTTGGGCATCAGCAGGTAAAGCCAGGCAGCTTGTTTGAAGAAGGGGTAGCCATCCATGTAACCATTCGGATTATCGGACATAGGGTTGTTCAATACTGCCGAACAACCCACAATGGAGAGTGGAAATAGGCTACACTGCTCGGCGTGCGATTTCTCTTTGGGTTCATGCTGCTCACGGGTATCGCGGCTTCGCAAGACATGACGGGTCGCGACTACTTCAATGAATTAAAAGCAGCGAACGCTTTCAATCATTTCAGCGATGAGTACGTGTGTTTTGCCGACGACAAGGGACCGGGTTTTGCAACGATGGCTAAGGGAGCCGACATGGTTGCCGACGGTATGAAAGTCCCGGCTGGAACCGAGAAGGAGCGGAAGACGTTTCTAAAGAGCATCTTCGTGAGGACGTATTACAAAGGTGTCGCCAATGGGGATTTAGGTATCTTCGAGCCTACCGGGACCGAAGGAACGGCTTACAGCCTAGAAGCCAATAAGCCGATGCACCTGAGGATGGTCTACAACGTTAACTGGACAACCGGGCGTTACCGACTCCAAGTCTATGCGCTGGATCATAGCTCAACAGTTCCAGCGGGGGAAACCGCTGGAAAGTGTGAACTCATACACGACAAACCCTAGCTCGGGGGAAGACTGGTAATCAGTATTCTGACGGAAGCAGAACGGTCGTGGATTCGCGGTTTGCTTCTGTGATGATCCAAATTCGCGTCTTCCCATCACTGAGCGTGTATGCCGACAGGATGCGAAACCCGGCTGGTGCGATAGATTTCGGCGGGTTGCTACGTGACGTTGGTGCTTTCTACAGTCTTGGTCTGGGCCGCATCTTCAAAGATTTGCATGATCTCAGGCATTCTGTGCTTTGCGCTCCCGTAGAAAAGGCATTTCCTTGCTGAAACGCAGTTTTGGTCTCGAAAGTAGTCCCACATGTGGCGACCCATCATCACTCTGAACAACACTCCAAAGGTGAGAAATCTAAAATTGAGGCAATCCGCTTCGACATGCAGTGAAGGCGTCGTCCATACTTTGCGCGATTCCTCATCGCTGGTCACGATTACGATCACGGAAGCGTCAGGTGGCATTGGAGCCTTACCCATGAGGTACAGCCGCATGGGTTCTAAGAAGCTGCCCAGTTCTGTGCGAGGTCGTACAGTCCCGTCAAACATTACCCAATCGTGAACGGACCCACGCCATACCATGCTGATCGCGAAGTAGGCGAACTTGTCCATGTCCACACCAAGATCCGAGCCAGAGTATCGTGACAGCGTTGGATCATAATCGCGTGGCAGAGCCACCTTCAACATCTCACTGAGGGGAAACCGCTTGCCCTTCGGATTTATCCAACGCAACACTTCGGACTCGCCGTTCTGATCGAAGCGTTGTTCGCAATCAAAACAGAGAAGTGGGTTCTTGATTTGATTTTCATTCTGTAGCAGCCCGGTGCTGATTCGGGTCGCGTATTGGAGCTTCCTTCGTTTCGGATAGAGCGCCGCAGGCATGTAGTGGCTCTTGTGGAGCGGCTTCTCCTTCACGTCAAGGCAAAGTGGACATATCCCTTCTGGCATTCCCGCAACCTCAATATCTTATTCTCCCACTGAACCGCAGCGGCTTACAAGAAAAGGAAAAAGGCCACCAGTTGGGGACGACTGGTGGCCCAATGGCGCTGAAGTCAGTTTGCTCACTTCTCGGCTGCTGCGCTCTTCGCCTTCTTCTCTTCGCGCAGTCAAGTTCTGAGACGTGAAGCTACGAGGATGCCCGTTAATTCGTAGAAAGTAGCGACTCTCACATCCGCGGTCATAATGGGCCGAGGGTGGTTTTTTCTGCCAAGAAAAAGGAGAGAGTCGCTATGAAAAGACGATACCAGATCGACCAGCAACGAGCGGTGCAACAGTTCCGCCAGTTGGCCCGCGAAGAGAACCCCAACATTCAAATGATCTTTCCCATGGCCGAGGTCGTGGGACTTCTACAAGAAGGAGTCGGCCACCTGCTGCGCGAGGCCGGTCTTTCCCTGATGAACCTGGTGATGGAGGAAGAAGTACGGCACCTGGCGGGCGAGCGTCACCAGCAGCATCCCGCGCGGCGCGCTCACCGCTGGGGAAAAGAGGAGGGCTACTGCGTGGTGGACGGGCAGAAGGTGCCGATCCAGAGAACGCGTCTGCGCACCCAGGAGAATCGCGAGCAACGGCTGGGCAGTTACGAACTGTTTCAGCGCAGTGGGCCGCTGGAGCAGGGGGTATGGGACAAGATGATGCGTGGGTTGTCGACGCGCAACTATGGAGCGGTGGTGAAAGATTTTCACGAAGCCTACGGGGTGGAAAAGTCGGCGGTAAGCGACAACTTCATCGCGGCCAGCCGAGAGAAGCTACTGGAGTTGATGGAGCGTCCGCTGGGCGAGTTACGGTTATGTGCGGTGCTGATCGACGGCACGCCGTTTCGCGACCGGCAGATGATCGTGGCCCTGGGCATCGATAGCGACGGGCGCAAAACCGTATTGGGATTGCGCGAAGGAGCAAGCGAAAACGCCACGGTCGTAAGTGAGTTACTCAGCGATTTGGCCGCGCGCGGGCTGGACTTCGGCGTGCCGCGTCTGTACGTGCTCGACGGCGGCAAGGCGTTGGCGGCGGCGGTGCGCCGTCTGGCCGGCGAGGCGGCTTTGATCCAACGTTGTCAGGTGCACAAGCGGCGCAACGTGGTGGACCACCTGCCCGAAGAACATAAGTCGGCGGTCAAGAAGAAACTGCAGAACGCCTACGCCATGACCGAATATGCCGACGCCAAGCGTGCGCTGGAACGGCTGCATCGCGAACTGATGGAGCTGAATCCAAGCGCTGCCCGCAGTCTGGAGGAAGGCATGGAAGAGACGATCACGATTCATCGTCTGCGGGTGCCGTCCCAGTTACGCCGGACCCTGGCAAGCACGAACGTGATCGAGTCGGCTTTCTCGATCGTGGAGACGGTTTGCCGCAACGTAAAACGATGGCGTGCGGGCGACCACATTGAGCGTTGGGTCGGCTCGGGCTTGCTGGTGGCCGAGCGCCAGTTCCACAAGGTGCAGGGCTATCGGGAGATTCCCGCGCTGTTGCCTGCGCTGGCCAACGCGGTTTCTAAGAAGACGGTTGTCGAGCAAGGAAAGGTTGCGTAACCTATGAGGGTCGAGAGTCGCTAACTTTCAACGGAGATCCGGGCAATCCCTGAAGCTACTGCTTTGGGTTTCTTGTCTCCGGCGTCGAAGTAATCTGTGGCATCATCAATTGGGGGGCACGCATGAGAGCTGAAGATATTGAGCAAACGCTGCTGTTTGTCGACATGCTGGGTGCCGCGGCACTAACTGAAAAGTTCCCGAGGCGGGTGGCGGATTCTGGACCTGATGAAGCCGGGTTCTACCATACTTGGACGACTGACGCCCCCAACCAGTTCAACCGCTTTACGCGGGTTCTCGATGTTGTGGTTCAAGAATGTCAGTACTATCACCCCCTGCGTGCGATGCTTTTTTCAGATTGTGCATTTCTGGAATTAGGCAATCCAGTAATGATGGCTATGATGGCTCCGAAACTAATGAGAGACTTCATTCTCAACAAAGTTCCCGTTCGCATGGGTATCGGAAAAGGAACATTCTACCCATTCAAGTTTTCGACCGACATTACGGGTTCTACAATCGTGACGCGTTCGCTCTTCATGGGCACTGCAGTTGTTCGCGCCCACAGCGCGGAGCAGTCCGGCGGCAAGGGAATGAGGATATTTGTCCACCCTTCGGCTGAGGCGGAATTTGTCTCGAAGAACGTGGCGCTTGTGAAATCGTACGAACACTCCAAGGCCGAGTTGGACTTTCTTCATGAGGCACGACCCGCCCAACAGACACCATCAGCAGAAGAAGATGACCGCAAGCTATTCGACGCTGTCATAGAAATGAAGGAGGCAGCACCCGAGGGCGTACAGAACCACTACGTTGATACCCTCGAAGCGATGAACGGTATGCGACGAAAGAACGGTAGGCCGACGATTTAGAGTTGGAAGAAAGGGGACGATGGGTAAGTTCGCAGCAGCTTTGCTGAGCATCGGGTGTCTCGTCTCATGTTCGTCCAATTCATCAAAGACCCCTGCTTCAGCGCCCCTTGCTTCGAGCGCGCAGAAGGTCTCGACTCCGACTCCAGACGCAACATTGGTTCCTCCCGAGACTGTCCGAATGGAGAAGGTGGTATTCGTTAACGGCGTGAAAAACCTGACCGTCTCGAACGCTGAGGGCCGCTATGCTCTTGCGTGCAATTCAGACCTTGATAGCTGTGTGACGCCGACTCCCGGCAAGGACTATTTGTTGTTCACAAAATCTACAAACTGGAAGTTTCCCGGAGCCACAGGGTATATCACGCTGGAGTGGATACAAAAGTGGTCGATCACTTACAACAAGGAAGAGAACATCGCGTTGCTTCCGGCTGAGGGCGACCGCAGTAACATGGGCATGTACTGGCTCGTCTCGTGGAACAAGAACAAGTGAGTCGCCCGCCGTACGCTGCCTTTCCTGACAAACTCCGCCCTGACCGTCCGGTTTGGGGGCACGCTCGTCACTCCCCGGCTGCTGCCCTCTTCGCAATAAGTGATTTCAAGAATTTGCGCGTGTCTCGCTCTATGCGGTGCCCGGCAGAATGTCGCAACGGGCGGAGCCGAGGCTTTCGGCCATCTTGTAACAGCTCAAGCAGCACATCGTGAAACTGGTACATGTCTGACACGAGCCGCCCCAGTTCCCGTATGTTCGTCTTGGCAACGATGCCCGCAATGTCCGTTCGATCCCTGTGTGCATACACTTTGTTTCTCAACTGGTTGTAGCAACTCTCATACACCTTCCGCCGCGCTTTCACGAACGACTGCCATCGCTTGAAATCCGAAACCTTTGGGACGAATACGTTCCCGCGCATGAAGTCGTCGATCCACTCGTGGGCATTTGCAGATTGCTTGCTCTTACGCTTCCTCAGAGCAGTCTTCGAGAAGATCGAGATGTTCTGTTCAGCGAGTTCGAGAAGGTGTTTGACGCTGTGGCTCCGTTGGTCTGTATCGAAAATTCGGCCCAGCGCAATTAGAGAGTTGGCCTGAATAGAGCCAACTGCCAAGGTCCAAAATCTGTCTCGGCTTAGCAGGTGATACACCTTTTCGTTCTTGCGTGCGGCGTCGTGGACAGTTAGCCAAACGTAGAAGCACTGGATCGCCACGTCCGCATCTTTGCCGAACATCTGTAGCTCGTTTTCGAATTCAGTCTCTGGATCGCTTGCAGATGGCATAGATAATCATAACTCCAGCTTTGAAATCCTCTACGCGGAGATGCTCATCGCGAAATTTGGCGGCAGGCAGATTGATGAGCACAAGATTGATGATGGGAAGGCGACCCGCGCGGGTGGAAGTGGTCGGTGGGCAGCTTGGTCGGTAAGGGTGTTGCAGGATAAACCGTTAATAGTCAGTGTGTTGCGTGGGTTCCGAGGGTAATGCGCACCTGAATCTTGGACGGCTCGATGTGGTAAACTTACGGTGTAATGTCTACTGTAGCGGCACCCAGAGCCATCACGGTTTCGGAGGGTTTCCTCCGGCGCGAAGCGGTCGAGAACGCCGTCGCCGATCTCCGTCTGGAGGGCCTCAGTCCCACTGCGGATGCGCGGCTCCTCTTCGAACGGTTTGTCCAGGGTGACCTCACCGACGAACAGTTGCTGAGTGCTATCCTCGCTCGATGAGCGATCCCTACGTCGATCCTCAATCTGGGATTCTGCGAAACAAGTTCGGTCTGACTAATCAGGAATCACTTGACCACGCAGAGGCCAACGCAGTCTCAGCACGTTCAATTCTGCTTCAGCTTAACCCGCTGAAGGGTAATTTCGATTCCGAGCATCTAAAGGCAATCCATGCTTATTTGTTTCAGGACGTCTACACCTGGGCAGGGCACTTCAGGACGATTCCACTAGCAAAGGCTGACTACGTCCAAGGCGGGAGAATCACCAAGTTCACGGCTCCAGATTTGATCGAGCCGGAGCTGAAGCACGTACTTGACGCGCTAGCCGACGAGCATTATCTCGAAAGCTTTCCGCGAAGAGAGTTTGCACGCAAGGTTGCGGCTCTCCTCTCCGAAATGAATCGTATCCATCCGTTCAGAGAGGGAAATGGCCGAGCACAGCGCCAATTTGTACGCCAACTAACTGACAGCTTGGGGTACAAACTTCATTTCGAGGTAGTCAGCAAAGAGCGTCTCATACAGGCCAGCATCCTATCGGCAAACGGGGATGTAACGATGATGGAGCGGCTACTGGACGAAATCACGGACATGGAGCGCATCCAACCGCTTGCAAAAGTGATCGCGCACTTTGAGAGAAGTCGCTTTGCCTGGAACGATATTTATCTAGCAACGACCACTCCCGGACAGAACTACGTCGGTACATTCGCCGGTAGTGACGGAGCGAACTTTTTCTTTCGCGATGATGAAAACCGAATTCTCGTAGGAAATATCAGCGACCTGAAGAGCCGCGCGGAATCGGGAGAGAAAATCGGCTTCACTGCTTCGTAAAGCAGGATGGGGCAGGCCGTGCGGGATGAACAGGGCTGCTGAGAAGCCCTTAAGCGTTCTGCGAAGACATCCTAGGACCGTTTTCCGGCGTAAGTCCCGGATGGTCGCCCGAACTGCTCTTGAATGTCTTGCACAGTTAAACAGTCTCAGGGTAGGCTGGCTAAAACCACACTGGCTATAGCCAGTCATGGCAGTCTACTACAAAGTGTTAGCCACTCTTCGGAATGAGGGCGAGCCATGAGCGAGCGAGACGGACACGGGCGACCACGGGGCACTTATGCCCTCCTTATCTTCTTCTTGATGCTTTCGTTGTTCGCGGCGTCAGCAGTCGCCGGAGAAATCAATGCTTGCAAGTACCTTGCGGTGACGGACTTCACCGATGATCCCTACGGAATCGCCCAGGAACTCAGAGAGCAGGCCAGCGCAAAAGGTTTTGCAGTTGTCACGACGATTGCTGATTTATCCCCCACCGATTTGCTAAAAACCTGTGTGATGAGTGGCAGTTGGTGGAGAACTCCAAACGGCGGACGACTCTCGATGCGGGTCGTGGATGCATCCGGTGGTGCGCTCATTGCTGAGGTTAATTCTGGGGCAGGCCGGTTCGGGGTAGGTCCCACTCGCCGAGCACTTGTCTCAAAAATCTACTCGCAACTGAAATATACAGGCTTCGACGAAGACGTTTACCGCCAGAGGATTCAGCGCGAATACCCAGCGAGACCGAAGCTTGTGATAACCGAAGAAGAGATCAAGAAACATGAAAGTCGGAATAACGTGGAAGGAATTTGGAGCGACACCCAAGATCAATATCGGTTGGGCATCGTGCCCGCTCCAGATGGAAGCGGCTCCGACTACGTTGCGGTTGTTCTCCGTTCCAATTCACCCGTTTGGCAAACCAATGAGATCAAGGCAGAAATTCGCAGCACTGCCTCGCCGGATGTCTTCACTTGCACCTACTTCATGGCCAACAAGAAGCCTGCTGGGACAACTCTGACTCTTGACCATAATGCGATCTTGCGCGGTTCGGTCGCTACGCCGAAAGGATCAATGGATCTTCTGCTTATGCGTGTGTGGCCGAAAGTCGAAGAGTCTGTTAGCACACCGTCAGCGAAGGGTGGGGCTTCTGGGACCGCATTCCTGCTAAGTCGAAGTGGCCTCGTTGCCACCAATTGGCATGTAGTTGCCGAGGGGAAGAATTTCAGCGTGGCTTTCCCTGGCTGGACCGGCACCGTCAGTGCGGAGGTCGTGATTAAGGATGTGGTGAACGATCTGGCGATTTTGCGTGTGAACGACTCAACGAAACTGGCAAGCACCTGCCCGGACCTTCCGTTTCAATTGGCATCCTCCAACAGTGTCAAACTGGGGGAGCGAGTAACCACGATTGGGTACCCCCTGACCTCGATGCTTGGGTCCAATCCGAAATTCGCCGAAGGAGTTGTATCAAGCAAGAGCGGGATCCAGGACGACCCGCGCTCGCTGCAAATCTCTGCTCAAGTGCAGCCTGGTTCAAGCGGTAGCCCTCTGTTCGACAATGACGGAAATGTGGTCGGCATTGTTGTCGCCACGCTGGATGCGGCGAAGGCATACCAGTTGACCAGTTCCATTCCTCAGAACGTAAACTATGCCATCAAAGCTGATTACCTGTTGAGTCTCGTCGCTATGCTTCCGGGCGACGCTCTCGCGTCTCGAACGACAGCTTTTTCACCCGAAAAGGCAGCCCAGTGCGTGGCGATCATCCGCGCGTGGTAGCAACTCGAAAATCTGCAATCACCCACGCGTGGAGATCAGATGCGCGGAAGCGCCACAATTTTCCGACCCGCATGGCGCGTATCTCACCTTTACGTGCGAGCCGTTGGAGTGTCTTGGGATGGATTTGCAGCAATGCCGCGGCTTCGCGCGAATTGAGGAATCTCTCGAAATGAGGGAACGGCTGGGTGACTGGCGTTGCTTCGTGCATCTCGCTCATAAAACCTCCTGCAGCGAGAGTCGAGACCGGGCTGAAATCACCGCGTCGTCTAAAGGTCGGCTGTGGCGTCCGACTTCGTTCGACAGATTTCGAGCCCATTCACTACTCGGCTGGCGTTAGTCTTCGCGTCATGGGCAGACGAGAACATTATTCGTATAGAAACCGTACAAGACGCATTTGTTGCTTTCTCTCAAAAGAATCTTTTTCTTGTCGACTTCGAAACAACTTCTCAAGAAGTGCTTAAAGTGCCTATAACGCCTAAAGCGCCTAGAAGTGCTTTTAAGACGTTTAGGGAATCCAAGGGAACGGAGCAATGGCCGTACTCAACCGCCCGCCTCTTTTAGCGAGGCGGTTCCATTGATCCGCGCGAGATTTTGCCCTCTATGTATAAAAGGAACCTGCGGAAGGAAAAATATGTCGAAAATATTTTGAACGCAGTCCGAACGGGACTGCACAGAATGGGATTGGAAGGAAGAGGTGCGATCCCTTGTTGTCCTGCGGAAGAAACTGTTTCTTTTCTTATTCAGTATCCCGATTACCTGGTCCGCAGTTCTAGTCCGCACTCAACGCGTCTTGCCGCTACTTACAAGTACTTGGCAGTCCCACGTGTCCTTGTAAGTTCTTAAAAACGCTGGTTATACACACTCTGAAAAGGCTGGCGTCGGCGGTTCAACTCCGTCCCTGGCCACCATCATTCTAAAGAACTTAGCGGTTTTGAGCCGAAATTTCCAACCCACGATCCAACCCACGATTCGGAGATTCGACCCACGATTTCTCACTGCACCCTCTCCGTGAGCAGGTGAATCCTGTCGCCCAATAGCTGCTCCAGGAACTTCCCCTGCGCCTCGCGCATCGACTCCATGTCCGACTGTGCGTAGAGCTGCATTGTCGTCCCGAAGTCCTCGTGACGTAGCATCCCCTGCACAGTCTTTGCGTCCACTTTCAGCTTCACCAGCGCCGTTGCTAGCGCGTGCCGGAAGTTGTGAAAGCCGAAACGCACCTTCTCCCCTTCCTTAATCACGCCCGCTTTCACCGCCGCCGGCCTCAGGTACTTCTGCACCATGATGGACGCCGACAGCGGCTTCTTGCCCTTGAGCCGGACGCTCGGGAACACGAAGTCGGTGTCCTTGCCGAAAGGCGTCTTGTCGCGCCATGCGAGAAGGAACCCCGCTAGGAGAGGATGCATGGGAACCGGGGCCTTCGATGCCTTCGACTTCGGCACCTTGAACCTTCCCCACACATACGCCCGCCTCACGTACATCACCAGATCCGTGAAGTCCAGATCCGTCCACATCAGGGCCAGCAACTCCGACACTCGCAGCGCTGTCGCCGCATCGCTCAAGGTGAGCGTGCGCCTCGGCTCCGGAATGTTGAGGAGAATCTCGAACGCCTGCTTCGGCGTCATGGGGACCGCCGTGTAATCGCTGGTCGTTCGCTGGCTCACCCAATTCATGGGATTGCCCTCCTGTTGCCGCGGCAGAAATTCGTGCCGCTGCCCGTGCTTGTAGACCAGGTGCATGATGCGCCGAACCTTGTCGACCGTCGGATCGGCAAACGGCTTTACCTTCTTTTGCGGATTTCCCGTCCTCAGTTCGAGAAACCACTTCTCGACCTCCGTCGACTTGACCGCCAAGGGCGCCAGGTTTCCCCAACGGGGAATGATGCGCTTGACGAGGTGTCGCTCGTAGGTTTCGATGGTTGGAAACTCCTTGGGGCGAGCCGACGTCGACTGGTCGATCTTCAGCTCGTTGTCGATGTAGTGTTGACAAAGCTGACCAAACGTCCTCGGCCTTCCCTGGAAGGGCTGTAATTGGTTGATGGTTTCGCGCAGCTTCTGACGATCGGCTTCTCGCGACGCATCGGCTTTCTTGGGACCGATGTCTTTCACAAGGCCGATGCCGACCATGTGTTCGACTCGTTTCCCATCCGCTCGCGTTGTGTAATAGCGAAGGACCCATGTCATTCCGTCTGCGCGCCTTATTTGGCGGATACTTCCTTCCTGATACCTGGGCATCAAACCCTCCTCGGTGGTTTGCATGCTCCAGGTGGCCGCTGGTCGCAGCTTAGCATGTAGGCGTGCAGCTCCGACAGCAGGAATCGCCAGTCCTTCTTCTTGGCGTGCGGATCGAGCGGATGACCAACAATGAGTCCGGCGCGGACCATCTCCAGCACGTGTCGACGAGTCGTTTGGAGATATCGGGCGGCGGTGCCAGGATCGACGAAGGACTCGATCGGCTCCGGCGACCCGGCGGGGATGGTTTGGGCAGAGATCACATCTCTATCCCGAGGATTGACGCGTGTCTCGCGGCCTGACTGCAGACGTCCGCGTGGCGTGATCGAGCTGGGCTGGGTCGACATTTTAGTCCTCTGTCGGTCTGAACACGGGGCTTCCGAACCGACCAATGCCGTTTTCGGCTGGTCGAGTCCGTGTGCAACCGACAATCTTTCCCAACCTGCTTCATTTCTGCCGCCCTGTCTAATGAATTTTGGGGAACGTGTTATTCCTTCCGCGACTTATAACTTTCCGCAACTGACAAATTTCTTCGACTTTTTCTGGCCGGAGGGATTCGTGGAGGTTTAGTTTGTTGAAATAGCGAGACTTGCGGAAACGACAACAATTCAACCTAAATGCCAAAAGGTCTTGATGCAGCAGTGGCAGCCCATCTTCTCTCGGCCTTGTTCCGCAGATTCCGATACCAGTCAGAGCATTTCAGCGAAGCGTTTAGAGGGGTTGTGGACGAGCGAAGAGCTGACGAAACTACATTGCCAATGTACTTCGTTACCAACCAGATGGAAATTTCTTCTTTCAAGATCGACTATGAGCTTGTCCGCTAAACCATAAGCACAAAACGCTATTAGTCCTTCAGGGAATAACAGACTCCCGAACTTTCATTGGACAGCTAAGTTGAGTGGGGTTAGTTTTGCGCCACACGCAGCAGATTTTAGCTGCTCCCGGAGGCGCAGATGTTATCACGTTGGTTCCAAGTTCATCTCATTCGCCCACTCCAATCCCTTCTTCGGTCGAAGTGGGCGCGTCCAATCGCCGCTGTTCTCACCCTGCTTTTGCTCATGCCTGTGGCCGCGCTGGCACAGAACTCACCGTTCGACACCGGCTTTACCGCCATCCAAAGCCTCTTCACCGGCACGATTGCGAAGGTTGCCAGTCTGGTTGCCATCGTGATCGGCGGCTACGGCTTCGCCCACGGCGAACCTGGCGCTAAGAAGGCACTCGCCGGCGTTGCCGCCGGAACGGGCATTGCCGTTCTCGCCGTCAATGTCCTGAGTTGGCTCTGGGGCGTATAGAGCCCTTCCCGGCCACCTTCCACCTTCACTCAACACGCTTTGTCAGGCGAGAGATTTATGGCAGACAAAACACAGAAGCATCGCACAAATCGAGTCTTCAAGAGCCTGCACAAGCCTCTCACCTACCTGGGCGTGGAGCGCACGCTGTTTTACTTCGTCTGCGTCGGCGCGGTGGGGGCCTTCAATCTCTTCAATTCCATCCTGGCGGGTATTGCCGTCTTCCTTGGCGGTTTCGCCTTCGGCCATTGGGTAACGAACAGCGATCCGGCGTTTCTCCGCATCCTGGCGAGGTCCGAACGCTACAAGCTGCGCTATGACGCAGCCAAACAGCTCATCCCCCGTGTGGAGGTGCTGTGATGCTGTGTGTCGATAAGGTCATCAAGCCGTGGAAAGAGAGCGCCTGTCTGAACGATCACATCAACCTCTATGGCTTCTGGAATGAGACGGCCTTCCTCACCAAGAGCGGCGATGTCGGCATGGTTTTGAGTGTTCCCGGCGCGGACTACGAAAGCCTGGACCGCGCGGAACAAGAGTATGCGGTGAAACGGTTGGAAGCCGCTCTGAAAGCCTTCGGGCCAGGCTTCCATGTCTACCAATACCTCTTCAAATCGAACCGGCCCGACATACCGTTCGCCAAGTATGACGACCCGATTGTGGAAGCGGCGATTGAGCAACGACGGAAGTTCTTTGAAGCGAAACGCGACCATCTTTATCAGGTGGAAATCTTTTACTGCATTCTGCTCGAAGGCTCGCGGTCGAAAACCGGAGTGGGCGCGG
>Ga0224558_1001522_pt1 | contig 23963 bp, 15 predicted proteins | sample 714S32024metaG_FD_180682 | JGI IMG/M metagenome (GOLD analysis project Ga0224558, IMG submission 180682) | Peat soil microbial communities from Stordalen Mire, Sweden - 717 S3 20-24 | ecosystem: Environmental > Terrestrial > Soil > Wetlands > Peat | place: Sweden: Norrbotten County, Stordalen...
TTGAGCGTTCCGAGCACTCTCAGCCAGCGCCTCTCTTCTGCTGTACGACGTGTGGATCTGATCATCCACCTTACGGTACACGAAACCGCGTCAATTGTCCAGCTTGTTTATCCGGCTACCCTTAGCGTTGTTCTTTCTCTGGTTGTTGACGAACTATCTGCAGCGCGCCTATCACGGATTGCTGATTCCGCTGATCGGTTTCTTTTTCCTGCCGCTGACTACGCTGGCCTACGCCTGGATGGTGAATACCCACCGGCCCATGGAGGGCGTCAATCTGATCATCTTGATTGTCGCCGTGATCGTCGACCTCGGTGGTTTGGGTGGAGGCGAGTACCACCGGCGCGGTCGCGACTAGACCGCTCTCGAACTCGGCAGGCCACGCCGCTCTCGGACTTGGCAGGCCACGAAAAACGATGGCCTGCCCCACGACTTACAGCGTCAGCGGAAATGCAGTACCATCTCGCTCGCGACGGGCTTATCGTGTTTGCGGGCCGGGGAAAACTGCCACTGGCGGGCGGCGTTCAACGCTGCGCCGGACAAGTCGCTGCCCTTGGTCAGCACCTGGGCGCGGGACACGTTGCCCGACTCATCGATGAACACCTTTACGTCCACCGGGCGCGCCTCGGCGCCAGCGTCCGCGGGTTTCACCGGCGCGATCTTCCGGATAGGCGACGGCGGCACAAAAGCGGCCGATTCCGCATCGCCCGTTCCCTCGATCTTGTGCAGCGCGCGCCGGAAAACCCCGGGACGTGGAGCCTCGTAGCTGACTTCGGCCTCGGGTGGCGGCGCGGCCTTCACCTGGGCGGGCAACGCCGCGGGCAGGCTCGGTTCAAGCTTATCGAAGGGAAGAGCCAGCGCCGGCGGCGGCTCGACTGCGCGGGACGGCACACGAGCGACTGGGAGGGGCGGAGGAGCAACCAGCTTCCGCAAAGGCTTCCTGGCCGCCTTCGGCTTGGGTGTCGCTATTGGATCGGGTTCCTCTGCCGGCGCCTGTGCCACGGACTCGGATTGCGGCGCCGGCGCCGGCACACTCACCGCCGCCTGGGGAACCGGTTCCGGAAGCAATGGCTCAACAGGCGCGCTGGCCTTCGCCGCGGGCGTCTCGCGCGCCGGCGGTTGATCTTCCGAAACAAAAAGACCCGCTATGAGAAACAGGACCGCGATCGCGGGTACCACCAGCCAAGGCAGCGGAGGCAGCCTGCGCCGCGTGCGCGCCTCGGGTTTCGGAACCAGTACGGGTGCGGGCCGCGGCGGCGCGGCCGCGGGCTGCCCTCCCCCGGTGATCGGGAAATCGCCGGTAGCCAGCCGCGCACACTCGAACGGAAACTGGCGGTAAGTCGACCGCCGGTTCACGTCGCCTTCCTCCCAGAAGAAGAACCCGCCCATCGCCGGACCTTCCGTCGAGGGTCTGACCAGCAGGAACACCTGCCAGGGCTCCGGAAAGTACTGGCTGAAGACCGCGAAATCGTCCCGGTCCAGATACATCCCCGGACGCGTATGGCTCCGGAAATAGCCCACCACCTGCTGCCCCGCGCGGCGTGCCAGGCGCGCACGGAGCGACCGCTGATCTTTCGGGGAGAGTGTGTAAGACGCGCCACGCAAGTGTTCGCAAGGCGCCACCTCGAAATCCTCGATCAGGATCGCTCGCCTGAAACCAGGCAGCGGCCGGCCCCACAGAATCCCGCCGATTTCATTCCCGCGCGGCCCCGTCCCCAAGCCCTGCTCTACCGCCGCGCCCAACCGCTCGACCAAATCCAAGCTCACCTGGATCATGATCGAGTCGCCGGGATCCTCCCAGACATACGAAAGCGCACTTGCCGTGCCTGCCGCTACGCTCGCTACCGCCGCCATACCACGTCGGATCAAGCACGTTTATCGCCACTGTAAATAGGCCACGCTATTCGCCCGGATGGTAGGTCCGCTCCAGGTGCGCTTTGATCTCCGCCAAGTCGAACCACGCCGGCTTGAACTGCCGATTCGCATAGAGCTTCGCCTGATCGAAGTAGTGCGGCGACTTCGGATCGGCGCTCTCCCCAAAGACCAGGATGGACTTGGCCTGCACCTTCGGGCCGAAGTCCACTACGCTCACAAACGAATGGCCGGCTACGCCGAAGCGCTCCTTCTGCCCCTTCTCCGGGCGGGCGTAGAAATTGAACACAATCCCCACCGGTCCAGGAGCGCCGGCCACAGGCAGACTCTCACGCGCATCGCTGAACGGTTCTTCGCCGCCCGATTGCGCGCGCTGTAAGCGGTTGACCTCGCCCCACGGCACCTCCCACGTCCCGAAGTCCTTCTCCAGGTCCGACACGATCCCCTCCAGCGTCCCGACGGGATCTTGCTTGGCCTTCGCGTCCCGGTCCATCTTCCAGAACCACAAGGAGAACAGCGTCATGGGCACCGAGGAGTCCCGGCTGATGTGGTCCCACGCGCGCAACTCCGCAATGGCGCGAGCCAGTTTTGTGGCGCGCGGCGCATCGGACTGCCGTAGCGCCTCCCAACGCTCCGCCAGCCGCGGAATCTCCGTCTCCGCCTCGATTACATAAGTGTCGAACGCTGCCCTCGACCAATCGTCGAAGGTAAATTTTCCCTTGTTCCAAAGGATGCGGCGGGAAATTCGCGCCCGTGCTGTGTCGCTTTCACCCACCATGTATTTCGGATACTCGGACGGATCGGGGTTTCCTTCTACCGTGGTGGCGAACGGCGTGGAGTTGCAGTTCTGAACGAAGCCGGATTTCGGATTCAGCACTTGCGGCAGTTCGTCGATGGTGTGGAAGCCATGCCACTCGGTGGCGGACGTGCTGCCATCCACCGGTTTCGACCAGTCGAAAGCCAGCGACCGGCGCGGTACGGCGCCGTTATACAGGTAGAAGATGTTACCGGCATCGTCGGCGTACATGGCGTTGAACATGGGCACGGCCAGCGGCGTCATAGCGGCGCGGAATTCGGCGAGGTTTCGGGACTTGGACATTTCGTACCATTCCGCGATCTGACCGCCTTCCTCGAAGCGCGCGAACCGCACCGCCAGCGATTTCCCATCGCGCTCGGCGACCACCGGCCCATGATGCGTCTTCATCATCTTGTAAGTGCGGGTGACGGGGCCCTGCTCCATCTTGATGGCGATGGAATCGGTCCACGCGGTGGCCTCGCGGTAGCCGCCTTCGTAGCGATAGGCCAGCCGGTCGCCGGGCTTGTCGAAAGTTTCTTGCCATACATCGAAAACGTCCGGCTTGTTTACCGTGTGGCTCCAGCCCAGGTGTTGGTTGTGGCCGATGGTCGGGAACGCCGAGCCGAAAAACGAAGCGCCCGACATATCCCAGCCCGAGTCGCTGTGCACGTGGCCCTCATACCATTGGCCGGGTCCGAAGAACGGCTGGTGCGGATTGATGAACAGCATGGCGTGGCCCGTCGCGCTCTTCGACGGCCGGATGGCCCACATGTTGGAGCCTTGCTGGTCCTCCATTTTCTTGGTGTCCTCTTTGGGGATGCCCGTCTCGCCGTAGAGAAACAGGTAGTAGAGGGCGTAGCGGTTGAACGCCAGCATGTGCCACGGCTCGAAGTGCGCGAGCAGCCGTGGATGCACCTGCGGGTGGCGTTCCAGGTAGTAGTTGATCCCCTCCGCGAAAGCGTCCAGCAGCGCGCGCACGGGCGCGGCCGCGTGCTCCTATTCGGCCTTCGCCAGACGCGGAATTTCCAGCGTGCGGATCACCAGGTCGTCGTCCAGCGTCTTGTTTCCGTAGACCTCGGAAGCTCGCCCCAGCGCGCGCAGGTAGCTGTCCTCGATCTGCCAGAAATTATCCTCCGCCTGCGCGTAGGCGTAGCCGAAGACGCAACTGGCGTCGGTCGGCCCGAAGATGTGCGGCACGCCGTAGGTGTCGCGATAGATGGTTACGGAACGGGCGATATCCGCGGAGTGGTTGACCGTGGCGGCAGGAAGCGCGCAGGCCACGGCGAGGGGTAGCAGCAAGGCAAGATGTTTCATGGTTGTTGAGTGCGGTTGCGGTTAATCAGTCTATCAAACGCAGACACCAGTGGGGCGGACGCCCTCGTCCGCGCGCGACCCCTGGTCGCGCCTGTGAGCATGAATGGTAGAATTGGGACGGCACAATCATGGTCGAGCCCGCGCCGCGAAAAGTGAAATTGGTTCGCATGGGGTCTCTGTTAGTGGCGGTCGCGCCGCCGGGAGAGAAGCCACTCACTCACGCGCAGACAGCCAAGGCAATTCGCCAGCTTCGCGCGGAGAGAATCGCCCGAAACGCGCCGCGCCGGCCGACGGAAACCGCTCCCTGACGGTCGCGGCTCGGTATTCCGCGAACGCGGTATTCCGCGAACGCCCAACAGCGCGTCTGTTATCCTAAAGGTTCCTCTTCCGCATGGCTAACATCTTTCCGTTCCAACCCTTCCGCTACACCGCCAAGGCCGGCCCCCTCCAGGACCTGGTAACCCAGCCTTACGACAAAATCTCCCCGGAGATGCGGCAGCGCTATCTGCAAGCCAGCCCCTACAACCTGGTGCGCATCATTCTCGGCGAGCGCCACGAGTCCGACTCCGGCAGCGATAACGTTTACACGCGCGCCGCGCGGCACCTCGAAGACTGGACCGCGGAGGGCATCTTGGCGCGCGATCCGGAGCCCGCCCTGTTCGCTTATTTCCAGGAGTTCACCATGCCCGATAGCGGCGAGCGCCTGGTGCGCAAGGGCTTCATCGGGTTGGGCCCGGTGGAAGAGTATTCGGCGGGCGTGGTTCACCGGCACGAGCAGACGCTTTCCGGCCCCAAGAAGGATCGCCTCGAATTGCTGCGTCACACGCACGCGCACTTCGGCCAGCTCTTCATGCTGTATCCCGACCCGGCGGGCGAGATCGACCGCCTTCTGGACGAGGCCGCGCAGGCGCAGCCGACGGGCGAAGTCGCCGACGAGGACGGCGCGCGCCATTCGTTTTGGAAGATCGCGGACGCCGGCCGCATCGCGCGCATCCGGCAACTGATGGCGGACAAGAAACTGCTCATCGCCGACGGCCACCACCGTTACGAAACCGCGCTGGCATTCCGCCATGAGAATCCCAACCTTGCCGGCGCCGACCGCGTCATGATGACCTTTGTGAACATGCATTCGCCGGGGCTGAAGATCCTGGCAACGCACCGCCTGGTCGGCGGCGTGGCGGGCTTCGATGCGGGCGAATTCATCCGGCAGGCGGCCGCGGGCTTTGAAGTGGCGCAGATCCCGGGCGTGGAAGCGCTGCAGCGCGCCTGGACGGAATCGCCCGGCCGCGCGATCATTGGCGCAGCCATGGGCAGCCGGCTGTACCTGATCGAGGCGCGCGATTCCGCCGGGCACCTGGACGTACGCGTGCTGCACGAGCGGCTACTGCGCTTGCTGGGAATCGGCGATGAGGCCGTGCGCGAGGAAAAGAACCTGCGCTACGTGCGCGGTCTGGATGCGGCGCTGGGGGCGGCCCGCAGCGGCGCGGCGCAGGTAGCGTTCCTGCTCAAGCCGGTCTCCGTGGAGGACGTGGCCCGCATCTCCTTCGCCGGCGGAGTGATGCCCCAGAAGTCCACTGACTTTTATCCGAAACTCCTGTCGGGACTGACTATCTACAAGCTGGATTAACCGCTACGAGCACCACCCTGGTTGGGCATGGCGAAGCTTCGGGAAGATCATCGGGGGAGACTGCGCGTGCGTGTGCCCGAGGGCGAAAGCCGACAGGCGGCCGTCAGGAAACCGCGACGCCCATTGCATCACGGCCGGTCACGCGGATCGCGCCATGAGCTGCGAGGGGGCGACGGCCGGGACACTGGCTTTGATTCGCCGGAGCGCTTCACGGTCGAGGACCCTTTCCCAGCAGGCCGGGCATTGGTGGAACTCGAGGTCGGGGATGGTGTAGGTCTTGCCTTGGAATTCGCCGGTCCAATTCCGGCGGACCTTCCTTATTTCATCGCTTCCGCACGTCGGACAGAATGTGATTTCTGGCATTGATGATTGGCTGTGTAACGCCACGGTCTTCCTCCACTAAACACGCGTAATCTTAACTGAACAGGCGCGGCGCAACATCGCCGGCGCTCATGTCAAAGTGCCGGCCGACCTCCGATCCCGCCAAATCCCGCGGGATCTTCATACCGCGATGACTTCATCGCGAACGAAATGCAAGCGGATGATCTTGGGCCGCGCGGGTTCGTCAAAGTGGCAGACGACTGCATCGCGCACCATCCAGTTCAATTCGTCGAGGGTGCCGGGCGGTCGTGTAAATTGCGTGGCCCAAGGCCTCCGCCGCATAGCCGCCCTCCGGCGGTTCGTTCACCAGAAAGACGATTTCGTTCATGCGAAATCCTCGAAGCGGGGCTGAAGCCCCACGCGGGCTAAAGCCCGCCCTCCAGCCTCCCTATTCCGCCAGCGAATCGTCGCCGGAATTTTCGGTTAAGCCGCCGGCATACTGAATGCGGGCCTCTTCGTCGTAACCGGGGATGGCTTCGAGCGACGGCTCCACCACCGGCTCTTCGACCACGTCTTCGCCGGCGATCTTCACGCGCCGGTAATATTCCATGCCGGTCCCCGCCGGAACCAGGCGGCCCATAATTACGTTCTCCTTCAGGCCGCGCAGGTAATCCACCTTGCCGTTGATGGCGGCTTCGGTGAGCACGCGGGTAGTCTCCTGGAAGGAGGCCGCCGAAATGAACGAATCGGTGGAGAGCGACGCCTTCGTAATGCCCAGCAGCACCGCCCGGCCCTTAGCCGGACGCCCGCCGGACTCGATCGTGAGCTGGTTGATGGCGCGGAAACGGAACTTGTCCACCACCTCTTCGGGCAGAAATTCGGTATCGCCGATATCTTCGACTTTCACCCAGCGCATCATCTGGCGGACGACCACTTCCAGGTGCTTGTCGTTGATATTGACGCCCTGCAACCGGTAGACTTCCTGAATTTCGTTGACCAGATACTTCTGCAATTCCTTCTCGCCGAGCACATCCAGAATGTCGTGCGGGTTGCGGGGGCCGTCCATGAGGGGCTCGCCGGCTTTCACCTTCTCGCCCTCCTGCACGTTGATGTGGACGCCGCGCGGCAGCGAGTATTCGCGCTGCTCGCCGGTTTCGCCCACCACGTAGATCTTGCGCTGTCCCTTGGTCACTTCGCCGTACTTCACCGCGCCGTTGATTTCGGCCATGATGGCCGTCTCGCGCGGCTTGCGGGCTTCGAACAACTCCACCACGCGCGGCAGACCGCCGGTGATGTCCTTGGTCTTGGTGGTTTCGCGCGGGATCTTGGCCAGCACGTCGCCCGCGTGGACTTCTTCGCCGTCGCGCGCCATCAGGTGAGCGTGGGTCGGCATCAGGTACTTCTTGGCTTCCGACTTGGTGCCTTGCGCGGTATCGGGCCGCACAACGACCATGGGCTGGCGCTTCTCGTCCGGAGAATCGACCACCACGAGCTGGCTCATGCCGGTGATTTCATCCAACTGTTCCTGCGTCGCTGCTGCGCCGGCGAAAAACTCAAGCTGCGGCAAGCACCGCACCTGAATAGCTCTCGCGATCTGGGTGTCCCCACCCGCCCACCTCGCCTCCGGCGAAAAGGGTTCTAATCCGCGTATGCGGCGCGAACAACCATTCGGGACCGTGCGCGTGGCAATCCCAAATCACTCCCATTCCGCAGTCAGTACTGCGCTGATGCCTGACGCAATGCGAAAACATGCTTGGGGCACTCCCTCATTCCAAACTAACTCCACCGCTTGTCACACCTATCCCTCTGCCTTTGAGGCCCAATACAGCTCCCGCTTTCCACATCTTAGTCCCATCCCAATACTGACTCCTGGTTGTCCCATTTACTACATTGCTGTAGGCGTACCCGCCCTTCCCATCCGCTACCACGTCACCCGCGACGTGTGTGCCTGATGCGAAATAGTCGAGCTTCCCTGTGCCACTTAGGACACCAATTGTCTTACCTTTGGTCGTCATCCCTAGTATGGCTCCCGCTTTCCATATTCGGAATCCATCCCAATACTCGCTTGTAGTTGTACCATTTGATCCATTGCTGTAAATGAATCCTCCTTTCCCATCTGCTGTCACGTCACCCGACACAGTCGCGCCGCATTCGGAAAACTCCACTTTCCCCGTGCCGCTCAAGACTCCTATGCCGTGGCCATTATCCGTAATCCCTATTATGGTTCCGGCTTTCCACCTACTGACTCTATCCCAATATTCGCTTGTGGTTGTTCCGCTGATTCCATTTGAGTAAGTGTATCCGCCCTTTGCATCAGCTGTAACGTCAGCCGTAACATGTGCGCCCGATCTCATGAAATCCAACCTGCCCGTACCGCTCAGGACACCTATGCGTTTGCCATTATCTGTCAGTCCTACCATGGCTCCTGGTTTCCACCACCTGAAGCCATCCGAATACTCGCTCGTAGTTGTTGCGTTTATTACGTTGCTGTAAACACGCCCGCCCCTCCCATCTGCCGTCACCACACTTGTTATATGTACTCCGCCTACGGCGTCAACTACTTCCCCCGTGCCGCCTATGACTCCAATCTTGTGACCGTTAGCCGTAGCCCCAACCGTGGCTCCCGCGTTCCACCTTACTCCTGGTTGTTCTATTGATTGGATGTCTATAACAAGATAGACATCATTGTCATTGACCGCGCCAGCTTGCCGCGTGTTGGATTGTTGCGCACAGCCAGCAGTGCTTATCAGCACAATTATGACCAGCAGAAATGGTAGTTTGTTCATGGTTGACCTCCTAGGTCGATACCGGAGATGCCGGTTCGTGAGTGCTTCCGGGATTTCCATTGCGGACCTCAAAGTGTACTTCCAAAGTTGTGCGTTCGGCTGGCGCCATGGAAAACAATTCCATTTCAAGCTCTCCAGCTAGCTCGCGGCGGCGAGTTCGGCGCCGCGCGGTCGGCGCTCCGTCGCAAGCAGGCGGGATCTGTGTCTCAGCCACCGGGAAAGCTCACCACGGGCTGGTCACGCGGTTCGCGCCATGAGCTGCGATTGCGCGAACGCCGGGACGCTGGCTTTGATTCGCCGCAATGCCTCACGGTCGAGAACCCTTTCCCAGCAGGCCGGGCATTGGTGGAATTCCAGGTCGGGGATCGTGTAGGTCCTTCCTTGGAATTCGCCGGTCCAATTCCGGCGGACCTTCCTTATCTCATCGCTTCCGCAAGTCGGACAAAAAGTGATGTCAAGCATATGTAATTGGACGCGACGCCCAGGGGCGTCGCTGCCTTTAAAAAAGTCACAGGCTAAAGCCTGTGCTGCCTATTCCGCCAGCGAATCGTCGCCGGAATTTTCGGTTAAGCCGCCGGCGTACTGAATGCGGGCCTCTTCGTCGTAACCGGGGATGGCTTCGAGCGACGGCTCCACCACCGGCTCTTCGACCACGTCTTCGCCGGCGATCTTCACGCGCCGGTAATATTCCATGCCGGTTCCCGCCGGAACCAGGCGGCCCATGATGACGTTCTCCTTCAGGCCGCGCAGGTAGTCCACCTTGCCATTGATGGCGGCTTCGGTGAGCACGCGGGTAGTCTCCTGGAAGGAGGCCGCCGAGATGAACGAATCGGTGGAAAGCGACGCCTTAGTAATGCCCAGCAGCACCGCCCGGCCCTTAGCCGGACGTCCGCCGGACTCGATGGTGAGCTGGTTGATGGCGCGGAAGCGGAACTTGTCCACCACCTCTTCGGGCAGAAATTCGGTATCGCCGATATCTTCGACCTTCACCCAGCGCATCATCTGGCGGACGACCACTTCCAGGTGCTTGTCGTTGATGTTGACGCCCTGCAACCGGTAGACTTCCTGGATCTCGTTGACCAGATACTTCTGCAATTCCTTCTCGCCGAGCACATCCAGAATGTCATGCGGGTTGCGGGGGCCGTCCATGAGGGGCTCGCCGGCTTTCACCTTCTCGCCCTCCTGCACGTTGATATGGACGCCGCGCGGCAGCGAGTATTCGCGCTGCTCGCCGGTTTCGCCCACCACGTAGATCTTGCGCTGTCCCTTGGTCACTTCGCCGTACTTCACCGCGCCGTTGATTTCGGCCATGATGGCCGTCTCGCGCGGCTTGCGGGCTTCGAACAACTCCACCACGCGCGGCAGACCGCCGGTGATGTCCTTGGTCTTGGTGGTTTCGCGCGGGATCTTGGCCAGCACGTCGCCCGCGTGGACTTCTTCGCCGTCGCGCGCCATCAGGTGCGCGTGGGTCGGCATCAGGTACTTCTTGGCTTCCGACTTGGTGCCTTGTGCGGTATCGGGCCGCACAATGACCATGGGCTGGCGCTTCTCGTCGGGAGAATCGACCACCACGAGCTGGCTCATGCCGGTGACCTCATCCAACTGCTCCTGCATGGTCATGCCTTCCAGCAGGTCTTTGAAATGCACCGTGCCGGTGACTTCGGTCAGGATGGAGAAGGTGTAGGGATCCCACTCCAGCAGGATCTGGTTGGCCTTGATGGGACCGCCGTCTTCCACCATGATCTTGGCGCCGTATACCATCTGATAGCGCTCTTTTTCGCGGCCTTTGTCGTCGACCACGGCCATGATGCCGTTGCGGTTCATGGCGATCAGCTCGCCCGACTTGCTGCGCACGGATTGCACGCCAATGTAGCGGGCGAAGCCGTCGGACTTGGCGTCCTGCGTGGATTGTTCGGAAATACGGGAGGCCGTTCCGCCGATGTGGAAGGTACGCATGGTGAGCTGCGTGCCGGGCTCGCCGATGGATTGCGCGGCGATCACGCCCACGGCTTCGCCCCGCTCCACCAGCCGTCCGGAGGCGAGGTTGCGGCCGTAGCACATCACGCAGACGCCGCGTTTGGATTCGCAAGTGAGCACCGAGCGGATCTTGACGCGCTCGATACCGGCGGCTTGAATGGCGGCGGCCAGGTCTTCGGTGATCTCCTGGTTCACGGCCACGATGACGTTGCCTTCATAGTCTTTCTGATCTTCGAGGGCCACACGGCCGACGATGCGGTCGCGCAACGGCTCGATGATTTCGCCGGATTCGATGATGGGCTCCACGTAGATGCCTTCGCTGGTGCCGCAATCCGTTTCGGCAATGATCACGTCCTGGGAAACGTCCACCAGGCGGCGGGTGAGGTAGCCGGAATCGGCCGTTTTCAGAGCGGTATCGGCCAAACCTTTGCGGGCGCCGTGCGTGGAGATGAAGTACTGCAGCACGTTGAGGCCTTCGCGGAAGTTGGCGGTGATGGGGGTTTCGATGATCTCGCCGGAGGGCTTGGCCATCAAACCGCGCATGCCGGAAAGCTGGCGGATCTGCTGTTTGGAGCCGCGCGCGCCGGAGTCGGCCATGATGTAAATCGGGTTGAGGTAACGGCCGGTGCGGTCGTCCTCTTCCATGGCGTGGAACATTTCGTCGGAAACTTTCTCGGTGACCTTCGACCAGATTTCGATGATCTTGTTGTAGCGCTCGCCGTGGGTGATGGCGCCGTCCTGATATTGGTTCTCGACGGCCACCACTTCCTTTTCAGCCTCGCGCACCAAGCCGGCCTTTTCGGAAGGCACAACCATGTCGTCGATGCCGATGGAGATACCGGCGCGGGTGGCGTAGAGGAAGCCCAGGGCTTTGACCTGGTCGAGCATCTGGACCGTGACCACCAACCCGAACTTCAGGTAGCAATACTGCACAAGCTGGGCCAATCCCTTCTTCTTCAGGAGGCCGTTGATGAAAGGCATATCCGCCGGCAGTTGATCGTTCAGGATCACGCGGCCGACGGTGGTCTCCATGTACTGCTTCACGAACTCGATGGGCTCGGTATGCAGCATGTTCTGGTTGTCGAACGCATGCACCAGATCGATCACCTTGCCGGTGTAGCGCAGCTTGATGGGGGTCAACGTTTCGACCTCGCCCATTTCGAGCGCGATCAGCACGTCTTCGACGGAGGCGAAGGTGCGGCCCTCGCCCTTGGTGCCGGGACGCGCCTTGGTCAGGTAGTAGCAGCCCAGGACCATGTCCTGGGTGGGCACGGCAATGGGTCCGCCATGCGCCGGCGAAAGGATGTTGTTGGAGGACAGCATCAGCGTGGAAGCTTCGATCTGCGCTTCCGGAGACAGCGGAATGTGGACGGCCATCTGGTCGCCGTCGAAATCCGCGTTGAAGGCGGTGCAAACCAGCGGGTGGATCTTGATGGCCTTGCCCTCCACCAGGACCGGTTCGAAGGCCTGGATACCCAGGCGGTGCAGCGTGGGAGCGCGGTTGAGCAGAATGGGGTGGTCCTTGATGACTTCTTCGAGGATGTCCCAAACCACCGGGTCCTGCTGCTCGACGAGTTCCTTGGCTTGCTTGATGGTGGTGCAATGGCCGCGCTGTTCGAGGCGGTGATAGATGAAGGGCTTGAACAGCTCGAGCGCCATCTTCTTGGGCAGGCCGCACTGGTTGAGCTTGAGCTCGGGACCCACGACGATGACGGAGCGGCCGGAATAATCCACGCGCTTGCCGAGCAGATTCTGGCGGAAGCGGCCCTGCTTGCCCTTGAGGGTATCGGAGAGCGACTTCAGCGGGCGGTTGTTGGCGCCGCGTAGCACGCGGCCACGGCGGCCGTTATCGAACAGCGCATCCACGGCTTCCTGGAGCATGCGCTTTTCGTTGCGGACGATGACGTCGGGCGCGTGCAGCTCGATCAGCTTTTTCAGGCGGTTGTTGCGGTTGATGACGCGGCGGTACAGATCGTTGAGGTCGGACGTAGCGAAGCGGCCGCCATCGAGCGGCACCAGCGGACGCAACTCCGGCGGAATGACCGGGATCACATCGAGAATCATCCACTCGGGCTTGTTGCCGGACTTGCGGAAAGACTCCACCACGCGCAGGCGCTTGGCGAATTTCAGCTTTTTCTGCTGGGACGTTTCGGTCTTCATCCTCGTGCGAATGTCTTCGCTGAGGAATTCGACGTCCACTTTCTTCAGCAGCTCTTTGATGCCCTCGGCGCCCATCATGGCGATGAACTTGCCGGCGTGCTCCTGGTCAAGCTGGCGCTTGCGCTCGTCGGTGATCACTTCGCCGCGGGTTAACTCGGGCACTTCGCCCGCATCGACGACCACGAAAGCCTCGAAATACAGCACGCGTTCCAATTCGCGCAGGGTGATATCCAGCAGGTGGCCGATGCGGCTCGGCAGGCCCTTGAAGAACCAGACATGCGAGCAGGGGCTGGCCAGTTCGATGTGGCCCAGCCGTTCGCGGCGGACGCGGGCGAGGGTCACTTCCACGCCGCACTTGTCGCAGATGACGCCGCGATGCTTCATGCGCTTGTACTTGCCGCACAAGCATTCCCAATCCTGGGTCGGCCCGAAGATGCGCGCGCAGAACAGACCGTCGCGCTCCGGCTTGAAGGTCCGGTAGTTGATGGTCTCCGGCTTGGTAACTTCCCCGTGGGACCAGCTCCGGATCTTTTCGGGAGACGCCAGACTGATCCGGATGGAATCGAAATCGGCGATCAAGTTTGCGCGATCGTAGGGTGAAGATCTCATGTAGCCTCCAAAAAAGAAGTCAGAAGACAGAAGTCAGAAGTCAGAAGACAGAAGTCAGAAGACAGAATGCCTGCCTTCCAACCCTTGCCCCCGCTTCCTGCTTCTAAACCAGCCACAACAGCCAACTGCCGGAGCCAGTGGATTCTGACTTCTGACTCCTGCTTTTCTTAGTCCGCTGCCGGCGCCATATCCAACACTTCGTGCGGCGCCTTCTTCATCAACTCCACGTCCAGGCACAACGACTGCAACTCGCGGATGAGCACGTTGAACGACTCCGGCACACCCGGTTCGATGGCGGCTTCGCCCTTGACGATAGCCTCGTAGATCTTGGCGCGGCCGTACACGTCGTCCGACTTGGCCGTAAGCAACTCTTGCAGGATGTATGCGGCGCCGTAGGCTTCGAGCGCCCATACTTCCATTTCGCCGAAGCGCTGGCCGCCGAACTGCGCCTTGCCGCCCAGCGGCTGCTGCGTGATCAGCGAGTACGGCCCAATGGAGCGCGCGTGAATCTTGTCGTCCACCAGGTGCGAAAGCTTCAGCATGTAGATGTAGCCAACCGTCACCGGCTGCTCGAAAGGCTGGCCGGTCAGGCCGTCGTAGAGCGCCGTCTTGCCATCCTTGGGCAAGTGCGCGTCGGTGAGGGCCTTCTTGATTTCGCGCTCGGTGGCGCCGTCGAATACCGGCGTGGCGTAGTGCAGGCCCAGGGCTTTGGCGGCCCAGCCGAGGTGGGTTTCCAGAATCTGGCCCACGTTCATGCGGGAAGGCACGCCCAGCGGATTCAGCACGATTTCGACCGGCGTTCCATCCGGGAGGTACGGCATGTCCTCGTCGGGAAGGATGCGCGCGATCACGCCCTTATTTCCGTGGCGGCCGGCCATTTTGTCGCCCACCGAAAGCTTGCGCTTCATGGCGATGTAGACCTTGACCAGCTTGATGACGCCGGGCGGCAATTCGTCGCCCTTGCGCAGCTTGGCGATCTTTTCGTCGGTGATCTTTTCGAGCACCGCGATCTGGCGCGAGGTCATCTCCTCGATTTCGTCGATCTGCTCGTTGACGCGCGTGTCCTTGTCCTTGAAGCGCATGCGCTTCAAGTCGCGCGATTTCATCTTCTCGATGAGATCGCGGCTCAGGTCCGTATCTTTGGCCAGCAGGCGCTTGTTGGTCTTCTCGTCGTGCAGGTCGGCCAGCAGGCGCTTGCCTTCCAGAAGGTTGCCCAGGCGCTTGGCGCGCTCGTCGGTGAGGATGCGGATTTCGTCCTGCAAGTTGCGCTGCAGGCGGGCGATTTGGGATTCCTCGATGGCCCGGGAGCGCTCATCCTTCTCCTGCCCCTTGCGCGAAAAGATCTTGCAATCCACCACCGTGCCCTCGATTCCGGGCGGGCAGTAGAGGGAAGCGTCCTTCACATCGCCGGCTTTTTCGCCGAAGATGGCGCGCAGCAGTTTCTCTTCGGGGGTGAGCTGGGTTTCTCCCTTGGGAGTCACCTTGCCCACCAGGATGTCGCCGGGCTTCACGGTTGCGCCGATGCGGATGACGCCGCTTTCATCCAGGTTGCGCAGGAAGGAATCCGCGATGTTGGGGATGTCGCGCGTGATTTCCTCCGGCCCCAGCTTGGTGTCGCGGCCCTCGATCTCGAACTCCTCAATGTGAATCGAGGTGTAGTAATCTTCCTTGACCAGCTTTTCGCTGACCAGGATGGCGTCCTCAAAGTTGCAGCCGCGCCAGGGCATGAAAGCCACCAGCACGTTGCGGCCGAGGGCCAGCTCGCCCATGTCGGTGCAGGGACCGTCGGCCAGCACCTGGCCCTTGGTGACGCGCTGCCCCATGGCCACGATGGGCTTCTGGTTGATGCAGGTGTTCTGGTTGGAGCGCTTGAACTTGGTGAGCTGATAGATGTCCGCGCCGACTTCGCGGGAGAGCTGCCCTTCATGGGCTGCGCCGCCTTCCACGCGCACGATGATGCGTTCGGAGTCCACCGAATCGACCACCCCGGCGCGCTTGCAGAGCACCACCGCGCCCGAATCGCGGGCGGTCACGCGCTCCATGCCGGTGCCCACGTAGGGGGCGTCGGCGCGCAGCAGCGGTACGGCCTGGCGCTGCATGTTGGAGCCCATCAGCGCACGGTTGGCGTCGTCGTTCTCGAGGAACGGAATCAGGCTGGCGGCCACCGAGACGAGCTGCTTGGGACTGACGTCGATGTACTCGATCTCGTCGCGGTGCTTCAGCACGAAATTGCCCGCCTGGCGTGCGTTGCAGAGATCCGCCACGATGCGGCCGTTCTCGTCGAGCTCGATGTTGGCCTGGGCGACGGTCCACTTGTCTTCCTCCCAGGCGGAGAGATATTCGCAATGCGCTTCGAACTCGGCGGGCTGTTTCTTGGCGGCCAGAGCGGCGTTGGCCTTTTCGATGTCGGCGCGGCGCACGATGTCGCCCACCTTGTACTGGGTGTCGCCGGGATTGAGAATTTTGATCTCGTCCACGACCGCGCCCTTAATGACTTTGCGGTAGGGGCTTTCGATGAAGCCGTATTCGTTGATGCAGGCAAAACAGGACAGCGAGGAGATCAGCCCGATGTTGGGACCTTCGGGCGTCTCGATGGGGCAGATGCGGCCGTAGTGGGTGGGGTGCACGTCGCGGACTTCGAAACCGGCGCGCTCGCGGGACAGACCGCCGGGACCCAGCGCGGAAAGGCGGCGCTTGTGGGTGATCTCCGAGAGCGGATTGGTCTGATCCATGAACTGCGAGAGTTGGCTGGAGCCGAAGAATTCGCGGATGGCCGCCATGACCGGCTTGGCGTTCACCAAGTCGTGCGGCATGGCCGTGGACATTTCCTGGTAGACGGACATCTTCTCTTTGATGGCGCGCTCCATGCGCACCAGTCCGATACGGAACTGGTTTTCCAGCAACTCACCCACGGCGCGCACGCGGCGGTTGCCCAGGTGATCGATATCGTCTACGGCGCCGATGCCTTTGCGGAGTTTCAACAGGTACTTGATGGTGGCGCGGAAATCTTCGGGATCGAGGGTGCGCTTGTCGAGCGGCGTAGCCTCGGCCTTGTCGTGCAGCTTGATATTGAACTTCATGCGGCCCACACGCGAGAAGTCGTACTTGCGCGGGTCGAAGAACATGCCCTGGAACAATTGCGTGGCGGTGTCCAGCGTGGGCGGATCGCCGGGGCGCAGCTTGCGGTAGATTTCGATGAGCGCTTCGTTCTGGGCCTTGACGCTGTCTTTACGCAGCGTGGCGGAGATCACCGTGCCCACTTCGTCGCGCTCGGGGAAGAAGACTTCGAATTCATCGATGCCGGCTTCCATCAACTTCGCGACGCCGGTAGTGGTCAACTCGTTGTTGGCGTCGATGAGGACTTCGCCGGTAGTCATGTCCACCACGTCGGCGGCGATGTAGGCGCCTTCCAGATCGTTGGGCGCGATCTCGGTCTGCTGAATCTTGGATGCCTGAATGTTCTTCTTCAGCGTAGAGGTGATCTTCTTGCCCTGGCCGACGATGGTTTCGCCGCCCTTGGCGACGATGGCGTGCGACAACTTCAGGTTCGTGAGCCCCTCGGTGAACTCCCCCTCTTTGTTGTAGAGGTTCCAGTAGAGCTTGTTGTCCTTGATGGAGATGCGGTCGACGGTATAGAAGGCGTGCAACACCTGCTCGTCGGACTTGAATCCCAAGGCGCGCAGAAAAACCGAGCCGTAGAATTTACGTTTGCGGTCGATACGTACATACAGCAGGTTCTTGGTGTCGTACTCGAACTCGACCCAGCTTCCGCGGTAGGGAATAATCTTGCCCAGGAAGTATCCCTGCGCCGGCACGCGTTCGAAGAACACGCCCGGGGAGCGATGCAACTGCGACACGATGACGCGCTCTGTGCCGTTGATGATGAAGGTGCCGTTGTCGGTCATCAGCGGGATTTCGCCGAAGAAGACTTCCTGCTCCTTGATGTCGCGGACGCTCTTGACGCCGGTGGTGGGATCCTTGGCGTAAACCGTGAGGCGGATGGTGACCTTCAGGGGCGCGGCGTAGGTCATGCCGCGTTCCTGGCACTCGACCATGTCGTATTTGAGTTGCAGCCCGACAGGGTCGCCGCACTTGTTGCAGAACGTAACCACGTTCTTGTTGAAGGTGCCGCAATGATGGCAAAGCACGTCGCCTGAGTGGAACGGATCGGTGCGGATGGTAGCGCCGCAGTTCCGGCAGGTGGATCGCAAATGGTGCAGGCCTTTCAGATTGCCGCACTTGCACTCCCAGTTGCCGATGGAATAATCGACGAACTCCAACTCGCTGACGCCGCGGAAATCCGAAATCGGGAATACCGAACTGAATACCGTTTGCAGGCCGGTGTCTTCCCGTTCGTTGGGAAGCAGGTCCATCTGCAAGAAGCGCTCGTACGAGTTCTTCTGCACCTCGATGAGGTTGGGAATCGGGATCGAAGTCTTGATTTTAGAAAAATCAACTCGCTCGGGGGCGGCACCGCTGTTTTGAATATCCATGTCTTCTTTAAACTCCTGAGGGCCGAACAACCTAAGCAAAAAAGGTTACGAACTGCAAAAACACCGGCCAACCCGGAGGAGCGTCGCTCCTGGGAGAGGCCACAATGTAATCGAGAAGCGGGAACCGGACGGGAGCCGGAACAGTGGTAGCTGCGAGAGCCAGGTCGAAGTCGTCAGCGAAAGTTGCTGAGAAGGGCGGGAGAGCAGGCCCTTGCGGGCACACGAATCCTGTATCGGCTCTGCGGGCGCAAAACGGCACGCAAATCCACGCGTTGCAGTTGCGAACCAACTGCAATTTAACTGCCAGGATCCAAAATTCACAGTCACCAATGGGATCAAGTCCGGTTGAAAGAAGAAGATCCCAACCGTCAATACTACCAGAGTCCCACCCCGGTCGTCAACAGCAACTCTGGAACAGGCACCAAGCCTATTAGTTCCAGCAACTTGCAGGCGTTGAGCCCGCGCTCGCTACTTCACTTCAACAGTCGCGCCAGCGTCGGTGAACTTCTTTTTAATGGTTTCAGCCTCGTCTTTGCTGACGCCTTCCTTGATCGGCTTGGGGGCTCCGTCCACCAAATCCTTGGCTTCTTTCAGGCCGAGGCTGGTGACTTCGCGCACCGCTTTGATGACGTTGATCTTGTTGGCGCCGACCACGGTGAGAACGACGGAGAATTCAGTCTTCTCCTCGGCGACGGGCGCTGCCGCTGCCGCCGCTCCGCCGCCGGCCACCATGACCGGAGCCGCCGCTGCAGCCGATACGCCCAGTTTTTCTTCCAGCAGCTTGACGAGTTGGGACGCTTCGAGCAGCGTCAAGCCTTGAATTTGATCCGCAATTGTGTTGATGTCCGCCATTTGTCCTAAGTACTCCTGTCTTTGAAAAAGCTATCAGCTATCAGCCTTCAGCTTTGAATTTGTTCTCTTTGCAACCTTGATCGATGGCCACGGCTATGTTCCTGCCGACAGCGCCCAATGCCGATACCAACCGCTGCGCCGGGGAATTGATCAGGAACAGCAACTGGGCGAAGATCGCCTCTTTCGGCGGCATGCTTGCCAGGTCGCCGATGGCCTTGACGTCGATGACCCGGCCCTCGACCATGCCTGCCTTAAAGGTGAACGCCGGATTCGTCTTGGCGTAGGCGGTTAACGCTTTCGCCAGCGCAACCGGATCGGCGGTGGTGTAGGCCAGGGACGTCATGCCGCGCAGGTTTTTCAAAATATCTTCGGCAGCGGTGCCTTCGGAGGCCTTCTCGGCGATGTTGTTCTTAATCACGCGGTACTTGCCGCCCGCGGCTCGGATGACCTTGCGCAATTCGAAATCCTGCGCGACGCGCAACTTTTCGTATCCGGTGACAAACAGGTTCCGGGACGCCTGCAGATCCTGGCGCAGGGCTTCGAGGTCCTTTATCTTATCTTCTTTCTTCTTCATTTCGACACCCGCGAGAGAACTAGACCGCCGCCTTGGCGCTGAATACCGTCACATCCAGCGATACGCCCGGCCCCATGGTCGAGCAAAGAGTAGCGCTCTTGACGTACTTGCCTTTGGCCGCGGCCGGCTTGGCTTTGACTACAGCGCTGATGAGGCTGGAAGCGTTTTCGACCAGCTTTTCCGACGTAAAGCTGATCTTGCCGACCGGTGCATGGATGATTCCGGTTTTGTCCACGCGGAACTCGACTTTGCCGGCCTTGATTTCCTTAACGGCTTTCGCCACGTCCTGGGTGACCGTGCCGGTTTTCGGATTGGGCATCAGCCCGCGCGGGCCGAGGATTTTGCCGAGTTTGCCGACCGAGCGCATCATATCGGGCGTGGCGATCACGGCGTCGAAGTCCGTCCAGCCTTCGGATTGGATCTTGTTGACCATGTTGTCGCCGCCCACGAAATCGGCGCCGGCTTCTTCGGCTTCCTTCTGCTTGTCGCCGCTGGCGATCACCAGAACCTTCTTGGACTTGCCCAAGCCGTTGGGCATGACCACCGTGCCGCGCACCATCTGGTCGGCGTGCTTGGGGTCCACACCCAGGCGCAGATGGACCTCGACGGTCTCATCGAACTTGGCGTACTTGATCTTTTGCAGCAGCGGCACGGCTTCCTCGAGCGGATAATCGCGCGCTTGGACCTGTTTGGCCGCAGCCTGATATTGTTTTCCTGGTTGATGTGCCATAACTCCTCACTGGTGCTAACGGCCCGGCCTAGAAGCGCGGACCTCCCATTGAGCGTCTTTGAGGGACATTTGAAGGTTAGCACATTCAGAAGTGAAATGTCCAACTGGGTTTTTGGGGGCTTTGGGGGAGGGGTGTGCGAGATAGAGAGGCAGGTCAAGCCCGGCGCTCCTCCCCATAGTCTCCAAAGCGGCCATTGAGATAACAGCATCGCAGCGCCTGGGTGGCATTTGCCGCGCGTACAGTCCAGAACATGCCCGACTGCTTGCAGCGGGAACCGATGACGGTCTTGCAGGCGGCTTCGATGACATCGGAGTGGCGTCCGATTGCCCGGACAGCTTGATGCCGGGCGCATTCGGACGCACCGCGGCCTGGGATGCGCGTAGCGCGAGAATCGCCCCCAGCGCGCCCCCAGAGCCATCTTGCCGAAATCTCAACGCCCCGGCTCGAACTCTGGTCTACTCATCGCAGCCTCACCGCGGAAGGGTGTAAAACTCATAGCTGATTGCGTACCCGGAAATTGATCGAGGCGGCCAGGATCGTGCATGGGGAGGCGTATCGGCGACGTGGGGCAGTGCCTCGCGCTACGGCGGCCTCTCAGGCCGCCTCTCCGGGCGCGGACCGAGGGTCCGACGTGGCGTCGGGAACTGGGGTAGCCTCGGATCATGATACCAGCGCAGCGCTTAACCGCGATTATTGAGCGCGAGGACGACGTTTTCGTGGCGTTGTGCCCGGAGGTCGACATCGCGAGCCAGGGCGCGTCCATCGAGGAGGCCCGAGCTAACCTCATCGAGGCCCTTACGCTGTTCTTCGAAACTGCCGCCCCGTCCGAAGCCGTCCGGCCCTTTCGCAACGAGCTCTTCGTTACTCAGGTCGAGGTCCCGGTTGGGTAGGCTCCGAGTTCTTTCGGGAATTGGCCATGTCAGGGGACACCATTGTCGATGAAGTCCGGCGCGCCCGCGAGAGAGAGGCCGCCAAGCACGCTTTTGACGTCAAGGCGATCCTGTCGGCCGCGAGAAAGCGCCAGCGCCGCTCGCGGCACCGGGTCGTATCCTTTGTCCGAAAAAATCAGAAGTTGAGCGCTTAAGGTGACGGTTCCGGTATCGCCGCGGCTTGGCGTGCGCGCGCCGTGGCGGCCAGATGGAGTTGACCCCGTGATATGGCTCGCGCTGAGCGCTGCGGTTCTGCGCGTTGCCGACTGTACGTCCAAGTGGACAGTATCGGAACGGCCGAGCAATTCTGGAATTTACTCTGGCTACCGGCTGAAAACGCGACTTCTGGACCGAAGGCCGGAAGCGGCCTTCCCGATGACAACCCCTTTTGAATGGTCGAGCCGAAAGCCACGCATCTGCGCCTCGCGAAAGGATTTGGAAGAGGATTTGGGACTTGCAAAATGATCCAGAGGGGGTTAGGATAGCTCAGGTCGGTAAAACAAAACTACCAAAGGATGTTCGGGACTTCTTCGTAAAACAAGGATCTCTCGGTGGTAAAATCGGGGGCAAGAGGCGAATGGGCGGACTTACGCCTGAACAGCGAAGTGCGCTTGCCGGCAAGGCTGTCGCTGCCCGCATAAAGAAAGCGGCCCGACAGCCGTCAGGCTGATACGGTTGACGACATGGAAACCCAAAAGTGGATGTCTTGGCTGAAGAATAGACACTACGACAAAGCCCCGATCAAAGAAGCAATCATCGACATTCAAATCGAGAATCCCCCGTCGCTTACCCTGGCGGACTTCGAGAACGTGGACATCTCGCCGCCTCACGGCTATGCAGAACGCCGAAGGGTGATGATGGGCCAACTCCGGGGCCAGTTAGAGGAGGGGGTGCTCACAGCGACCGCCAAACAGGACCAAATGGGTTATGCGTTCGTCGGAGGCGAGGGGAAGCATGTTGTGCAGTTTAGGATGAACGGCTTCACGTTTAGCAGGCTTGCTCCATATCAATCGTGGGAACAGCTTCGAAACGAGGCGAGGACGCTGTGGAACTCGTACCGGCAGATCGTCGGCGCCCTCCCCGTTGTCCGTGTTGGGCTTCGATATGTGAACCAGTTGGATCTTCCGATGCCGATGCGCGATCTTCGAGACTTCATCCGCCTTTACCCGGAAATTTCGTCGGACCTGGCTCAACAATTAGCAGGATTCTTTTTGCAAGTTCAGATTCCGCAAGAGGACCTAGGCACCACGGCAATCCTTAACGAGGCCATGGTTCCGCCGTCCGGCCCAAACGTCGCCTCGGTAGTACTCGATATCGACGTTTTCAGGCACGGGCTCAAACTGGAGTCGGATGACGATGTATGGAGCACGATGGAGGTGCTCCGCTTGCGAAAAAACTTGATCTTCGAAGGCTGTATCACCAATAACACCAGGGAGTTGATCAGTTAATGCCCCAAGCCCAGATTCCGCCTGAACGCGATCCGTTCCGATTTGATCGATTTAGACCGGCGATCCACCGCGTAGAGACGCCCAACTACAACCAGCGAACCGGGGAACTTCGGGATGACTTATTGCGCCGCCGGGAGCAAAGCGTATTCTTGACCATCAAATATGGGCTTATTGACGCCGAAGGGGAACTCCACCGAATTTCCAGTATGGAGCGAGACTGGGACTCGTACGGAGCAGAGCCTCCCCGCGCTAATTCAATCCGGGCATCCCGGGAGATCCTGGAGGATCTCGCCGGCGCTCTGATCCTACCGTCCACGATCGTCCCATCTGCCGAGGGCGGCGTCTCGATCTACTTCATGACCGGCAATCGGACTGCCTATGTTGAAAGTTACAATCAGGGCTCCCAGGTGCTCGTGATGTACGATCAGCAAGGCAACACGGAGGTTCTTGAGGTTGGGAGCGACATTCTTCGATCGGACATCGGCGGCAAGATCTTGGCGTACCTCGGCTGAACTATGTCTTGCTCGGGCGCACCCGGACATCCTCGGTATCGAAACGGCGAGTCTGAAGATCAGGTCTTCAGCGAAGGGGAGCTTCTGTACAGGCGCTACAAGGCGGAACACTTTCAAAACCAACAATTGCTTCCAGCGGCGTTCAAATTCCCACGCCAGTCCTTCAATCGCGAAAAATATAGCACCCCGGAGGACGTTTTACACCCAGATTGTTGCGACGGTAAGCAGCTCAGCGTTGGGTGGGGAGTTCTGGAGTGTTCATCAACCAATCTTCCGACCCCTGTTGTTGGCCAAGACGGTCAGGTGTTTCACTTCGAACCCATCCATAAGCCACAGGACTGCTGCTACGCCCACTCAGAAGTGTGGTGTAGGTCGGGTGGGAGCGGGTTTGTCGACGAGCCGAGCCGGAAGGTTAGGGAAACCTTTCGCGTAAGGCTTGCCCAAAGGATGACAGTGCGTATTCAGGCGGGCTCGTGAAACGGTATTGCTCAGTCTTTTGAGTCGGCAACCCTAATTGGGTTCCAGGGAGTTTGGGTGTCTGGCAGCAAGGGTACTCCTTAACCCATCGCCCACGTCGCCGGCCCACGTCAGCCAGCTTCTGAACCGGAGTGCTAAGCATTGGCGCGCTTCAGCAGCGCCCGCATATACGCGAACCCGTAGGCAGTCTGGGCATAGTTACCGCCCACCATCCCAGGCGAATGGTCCAATATCACGATGCCGTCGAACCTCACGTCGGCGAGCGCCTTCATGATCTTGTACATGTCGTAATAGCCGTCGTCCATGAAGGTCTCGACGAAGTGCGGCAGCGGCGCGCTCACGTTGCGGAAATGGATCTTCCAGATCTTCCCGGCGCCGAAATAGCGGATCATCGTGAGTTTTCCGCAAGCCTGCATGACTCCCGCGGGCAGTAGCTGGTAACGTCGGTCTTACACCTGGCAGGGGCAAGGAGGACCGACGATGGCCGT
>Ga0224558_1001523_pt1 | contig 23960 bp, 20 predicted proteins | sample 714S32024metaG_FD_180682 | JGI IMG/M metagenome (GOLD analysis project Ga0224558, IMG submission 180682) | Peat soil microbial communities from Stordalen Mire, Sweden - 717 S3 20-24 | ecosystem: Environmental > Terrestrial > Soil > Wetlands > Peat | place: Sweden: Norrbotten County, Stordalen...
GTCAGGATGGAGACGTCGGCAAGCTGTCCCGAGATCTTGCCCATCAGCGGCCTCTTGCCGGTGTCGCGATCGCCGCCGCAGCCGAACACTGCGATCACCCGGCCGCGGGTCAGTGCCCTGGCGGTGCGCAGCACGTTCTCCAGCCCATCCGGAGTATGGGCATAATCCACCACCACGGCGAATTCCTGGCCGCGATTGACCAACTGGAAGCGGCCCGGCACACCGCTCACGCCGGCCAGGGTTTTCTGGACCAGTTCCGGTTCCATTCCCTCGGACAAGCCCACCGAAATCGCCGCCAGGCAGTTATATACGTTGAACCGGCCAGGCAGGGAGATCCGGAAGGGAATGCTGCGCCCCTGCCAGGTCACCGTGAAATCGGCGCCGCGCTCCGAGAGGCGTACTGAGATCGCCCGCACGTCAGCCTCTGATGCGGTGCCATAAGTGACTACGCCGGCCCTGGTCGCCCTGATTAGCTCTCCTGCCGATGGGTCATCGCGGTTGATCACCGCATAGCAGGGCCTCTTCTTGCTGCGCCCTGCGCCCAGTGACTGGAAAAGCCGCATTTTCACCGCCAGGTAATCTCTCAGGTCGCGGTGAAAGTCGAGATGGTCCTGGGTCAGGTTCGTGAACACGGCCACATCGAATTCACAGGAGGCGACCCGCTGCAGATAGATGCCGTGGGAAGAGACCTCCATGGCCACCGCCCGCCTCCCCTGGTCAGCCCACTGACGCAGCATCTGCTGCAGGTCCAGGGACTCCGGCGTCGTGCGCTGGTTCCAGATGGTGCCGATCACTTCAGTGGGCTCACCCGCGGCCTGGAGAACGGCAGCGATCAGATGGGCGGTAGTGGTCTTGCCGTTGGTTCCTGTAACCCCGAACAGGCTCAGGTCGCGGCTAGGGTGCCCGTACCAATTGGCCGCCGCCGCCGCCAGCGCCAATCTGGTGTTCACAACCCGCGCCCAGGCCAGCCCATCCGGAGGCGCCTCCGGCCGGGAGATGATCAGGGCGGCGGCGCCCCTGCGGGCCGCATCGCCGATATAGGCATGACCGTCGGTCCGGTAGCCGGGAATGCAGACAAAAACGAAACCTGGCTGCACCTGCCGGGAGTCGTAATGAATTCCATTAACCGGCATGGACAGGCCTTGTGCCTCTTCGACAGTAATACCTGCAAGCAATTGCTGAAAAGAAACGGCCATCCTCTCTCTCCGCCCACCTTCGCCGCACAGGAAACTTGCTTCGCTTTGTTTGAATTCTATTATTCCCAATCAAATCAGTTACTAAATATTTTCCAACAGTGGCAGAATACGACAGATTAAGCCCGGGACTCAGGCAGTCCGGTTTTTCTATCGCGCATCCAGCATCGAACCGCGAACATCCAGAAGGGTCACGGACCGCTGGTGAGGGGCAGTGGCGCTGCAAATTTCACTGTGATCACGGCGCCTCCCTTCACCTGCGTGCCGGGCAGCGGGTCCTGCCAGACGGCGACTCCGGTGGGGAACTGCCCTCCCCCCTCGGGGACCAGGACCAGGTTCATGTCCGCCAGTGACTCCGCTGTGTCGCGCAGGCTCTTTCCTTTGAGATCGGGCACCGTCCGGTCCCCGCCAGTAATCGCCCCGGACGAATCCAGGCTAAGCAGCACCTTGCTTCCTTTTTTCAACGTTACTCCATCCACCGGCACCTGGTCAAGCACGACCGGCCCCTGCCCGCTAGTCTCCCCCACCAGTCCGGCTGCGGCCAGGGCCTTCTGGGCTTCCTGCACGGGCAGGTTGACGACTGAAGGAACCACCGTCGTGTCGTCATTCAAAGCGGCGCCGCTTGGCAGGTAGCTCACCGGGACCTGCAGGTAGCGCAGGCTGTCATTCATCACTTCTTTGAACACCGGCGCTGCCTGCTGGCTGCCGAATTGGATACCCCCCGGCGAATCGAGCAGCACCAGGCAGACGAGGCGCGAGTGGTCAACCGGCGCAAACCCCAGGAAAGAGAGTACATGCGCTGTATCCGAGTATCCGCCGCCAGGCAGCGGCTTCTGGCCGGTTCCGGTCTTCCCGCCCGCCGTATAGCCATTCAGGCGGGCGTTGGAGCCGGTTCCCTTGTCGACCACTCCCTGCAGCAGGATGCGTTCCTCCTGGGCAGTATCTGGGGAGAGCACCTGGCGGATCACCTGGGGGTCAAAACGCTTCACCACGTTGCCCTGGTTGTCGCGCAGTTCCTTGACTACGTGAGGCTGCATCAACTTGCCGCCGTTAGCGACAGCACCCATGGCCATCACCAGTTGCAAGGAGGTCACACTATTGGCCTGACCGATGGACATGGTTGCCAGGTCGACCTGGGTGGCTTCTTTCTGGTTTACGATGATCCCCTCGGCCTCGCCGGGCAGGTCGATGCCGGTCAGCGTCCCGAAACCAAAGGCATCGAGGTACTTGTAGAGCGTATCCAGGCCTTCCCTGAGCGCAATGTCGATGAAGCCGACGTTGCAGGAGTTCTGCACCACCTCCGCCAGCGTCTCGTTCCCGTGCCCTTGGGGTAGCCAGCAGTGAATCGTGCGGTCGGCAACCTGGATGAAGCCCGGGCAGTAGAAATGGTCGTTCACGCTGACCAGGTTCTCATCGAGGGCCGCACCCAGGGTGACGATCTTGAATGTGGAGCCGGGTTCGTAGCTGTTGCTGATGGCGATATTGCGGCGGTTGGCGGCAGGATAGTCCTGATAGTCGTTGGGATCGAAGTCGGGACGATTGGCCATGGCCAGGATTTCACCGGTATCGGGGTCCTCGACGATGCACGTGGCGCTGATGGGGTGGCTCTCCTGCATCACCTTGTCCAGCTCGCGCTCGGCAAAATACTGGATGTTCTCGTCTATAGTCAGCACCACGGTCTCGCCCGGTTCCGGCTGGATAAACTGGCGGGTGGACCCCGGGATCTCCCGCCCGGCGGCGTCATACTCCACCAGCAGGCGCCCGCTGATGCCCGAGAGCTCCTTGTCGTATTGGACTTCGATGCCCTCCAGGCCCTGGTTGTAATCGCCGGCGATCCCCAGGACGTGCGAGGCCAGGTTCTTTTTGGGGTAGTAGCGCTGCGGCTTGGGGATGATGCCAATCCCCGGCAGGGCCGCCTGCCGCAGGGCCTGGGATTGGGTATCGTCCAGCTTCAGTTTGATCCATACCGACTGCTGGTCCTGCGTGATCAGGCCCAGGACATCGCTCTCCTTCAAGCCTAGAATGGTTGCCAGTGTTTGAGCGATCTCCTGCTGTTTTCCCGAACGCTCGACTTCGGCAGGCACGGCATAGGCCGCGTCGGAGCTGATGCTGGTGGCCAGTTCATTGCCGTTGCGGTCAAGAATCTCTCCCCGCTGGGGATCAACTTCGATCTCGCGGATCCGGTTCTGGAGAGCCTGCTGCTGGTACCAGGTACCCTTCACCAGTTGCAGCCAGGCGAGACGGAGGCAGAATACAATAAAAAAAGCAAGAACAACGAAGAACAGGAAGGTGATCCTCTTGCGTACCTCAATATTTCCTTTATACAAGATTCAATCACCCCGCTAGCGGGGTGAAGCCCAGCACTCAACAGAACCAGCTTCACCCTTGTATGATCAGACCAGCATCCAATGGATCATGCAAGCGTCTTCTTGTGCTGGAGACTTGCGATCAACCTCATTGAGTGCTGGGCGCAGCCTCGGCCCGGCCGACAAATCTTGGGATTGCCGCCAACAGCCGCTTGCTCCACGAGTTTGCCTGTGATTTATCCTCTGTTTGCGGTTCCTGAGAAGACCCCTGCCCGGGGGAAAAGGAGGCGATCAGAAAATCATGCGGCTCCTGCATCCCCAGCTTGGTGGTAGCGATCTGCTCAACTCTTTCAGGTGTCTGAAGCTCCGCAACTTCCAACTCCATCTGATTGTTCTCGGTCTGCAGGTTGGAAACGCTCTTTTGCATATTGTCAGCCTGGTAGCCCAGGGCAATGATCCTGGTGGCCTGGAAGGTATACAGCATGACCAGCACAAAACCGGCAAGAATGATCAGGGTGAGCAGGGCGCATTTTCTTACCGCTAAGTTCGCCCCGGCAGCAGGCTTCGGCTTGACGACGGGCTTGAGGGCCGCCGCACCGCGCCGCACCGCGCCGCTCTCTATGTGAAGGCTCCTCTGTTCAGCTACTACCAAGATTATTCACCTCATTTTCCTTATATTACTGCGGAATAGCTCTGCCTTGATATCCCCCCACCTCCGCAGGTAAGGGTTCGGGGCGCCCCGGCTAACTTCTCTGCAGCTCGCAGACCGGCGCTGCGCGCCCTGGGATTCTGTTCCACCTCTGCCGCCCCCGGCCTCAGGAGCTTTTTGGTCAGGATCCGGAGTCCGGCGCCTTCCGACGGCGCCCGGCCGTTGTGCCCGCTTGCAGGCACCCACTGCCCCGGTGAGAGCGGTAGCGCCCATGTCCTGAAGGTATCTTTCACAATTCGATCCTCCAATGAATGGAAGGAGATCACTGCTATGCGTCCTCCAGGCACGAGCGCCCTAATTGCTGATGCCAATCCCTGCTCCAGGCCGGCCAGTTCGTCGTTGACAGCAATCCGCAGGGCTTGAAAAGTGCGCCTGGCAGGATGGGGGCCAGTTCTGCGGGCGGCGGCGGGTATCGCTGCCTTGATAATTTCCACCAGTTGACCGGTAGTGGTAACAGGTTGCCTTGTCCGTGCTGCCACGATAAAGGCGGCGATCCTCCTCGCCCATCTCTCTTCCCCGAAGCAGCGAATCAACCCTGCCAATTCCCTCTCGTTCAAGTTGTTGACCAGGTCTGCGGCGGTGGTTGCCGCCCCCCGATCCATGCGCATATCCAATGGTGCATCATGGTTGAAGCTGAAGCCTCGTTCGGGATCTAGCACCTGCCAGGTGGAAACACCTAGATCAAACAGGATTCCGTCCACACTCTGGATGTGGAGTTCGTTCAAAACATCGTCCAGGTACCGGTAATCGCTATTGACCAGGGTCACCTGGCCGCTGACTTCCCGCAAGTTTTCAGCCGCCCGGGCAATGGCGTCGGCGTCCCTGTCCAAACCGATCAGACGCCCGCTGCGGCCGGCCCGGTGGAGCACTTCGCGGGCGTGGCCGCCGCCCCCCAGGGTGCAGTCCAGGTAGGAGCCGCCCTCCCTGACCGCCAGCAAGTCCACGGCCTCCTCCAGCATCACCGGATGGTGTTCGAGGTCAGACACTGAAGAAATCCCCTTCCCCCAGTCTGGAGACCAGGTCGTCAAAGGACTCATCCAATGGTTTGTTGTAATTCATCCAGCGCTCCCGGTCCCAGATCTCGATCCGGGATGATACCCCAATGACCGTGACATCCCGGTTGATCCCGGCGTATTCCCTCAGGGCTGGTGGAATCAGGATCCGGCCCTGGGGGTCGAGTTCGCATTCGGCAGCCCTGGAGAAGAAAAAACGGGAAATCGCCCGGGCTTCCGTATTGGTCACCGGCAGCCTCCTGAGCTTCTGTTCGAGAGCGTCCCACACTTCAAGCGGATATACAAACAGGGAACGGTCCATACCCCTGGTGGCGATGCAGCGCTCCCCCAGTTGGGCACGGAACTTCACCGGCATGATCAGGCGTCCTTTGGTATCGAAACTGTGCTGGTGCTCTCCGATAAACATTTGCTCTCCACTCTATGGACAATTAAATACCGCTCGAGCTTACGATCCGCATGCCCCTTCCATCACTAGGCACCACTTTCCACCACTTTACACCACTTAAATTATTCTTGCTCCACCTTCTAGATCCTTTTCCCTGTAATCCCAATTTTATAGTTTAGGAGTCCTAAAAAAAATTCCACCTATTTATTGGTGGATAAGTAAATAACTCGAGGGTTAAGCCGGGTGGCTGCTTGCGGACGCGGCGCCTTTCTAATCGCTGGTCTCCAGTCTCAGGCCCGGAGCAAAGTAGAGCAGCAGCGTCAAGATGTGTACTGCAAAGCTGACAACCAGGAAATAGAGCAATGTCCAGTTGTAGAAGACCACATAGCGCATCAGCATGGCGAAAAACGCCATTACGGTGGTCGCCAGGCTGAAAGCGATCACGTAAAGCCCCTTTTCTGCACTGCCGCCAGGCAGGTGGTCCCAATAGTGCAAAAACAGAATCATTTCTGCCATGAAAGCCAGCAGCAGGAATACCGGAATTCCCAGCAGCGAGATCGTTGCGGCCGGGAATCGCCATAGTCCCAGGATCGGCACCCCGATCAGGTTGACGATCAGCGTTAATATAGTCCCGCCGAGGAAGCTCGGCAAAAGCAGATTCACCACCCGGTTCCAGGGAACTACCAGCAGCGCCACCGCCCATGCAAAGATAAATAATAGCAGCCATGCCAGATTAGCCGTAATCAAAACCGCCACCTCCTTTCTGTAAATTGATCTACCATCAATGTAAAGTATACCCATATTTTAGCTTTTTATTTCAACTATTCGCCAAATTCAGTGGGGGTGCATCTACTCCGCATTTCGTTCCTCCGCATCCTCCGCATCCTCCGCATCTGAGGCTTCGCCTCAGCCTGAAAGAATGCGGAGTACATGAGGCTTCGCCTCAGCCCGAACGGAATGCGGAGTACATGAGGCTTCGCCTTAGATGCGGAGGACCCCACTGAATCCCCGAGCGAAGCGAGTTGCTCAGAAAATCAGAAACCCCGGGCAATCCCGGGGTTCATTTACTGTGAGGCAGTATATTAATCTTCGTTTGCGCCGTCAATTTTAATGAACGGCCAGCCGGTTCAACTGGTGGATCAGGTCGTCCACGTCGATGCCGTGGGCTTCCGCCGCATCCTCGATGCTTTCGGCCCTTGCCGATGGGCAGTCTAGGCAGTCCATTCCAACGGAGAAAAATACAATCGCCGTCTGAGGACTTCTGGCAAGCACCTCTGCGATCGTCATCTCTTTGGTGATCATTTCTTTCTCCCTCCCCAAAACGAGTGCATAGTTATAAGCAACGAGTGATGAGTTTATTTTACGTCACGCATGCTTTCAAAGTCAACGGAAACCCGAAAGCACGAAAACTCAAAGGCCACCCGGCGCTCATCCCTCATTCCTGGAATAGGCTTTCCCACCCCGCGGCCAAGGAGGATGTCAGTTCATAGATGCGCACCGCTTCCTGCCCGGTCAGCGTCGCCGCTCCACAGGCAGGGGTGACCAGGGACTGGGACCGCAGCAGACGGAGATCGACATTCCTGCGCTTCAGTTCCATCCATAAGCGCCGCGCCCGCTCTTGCAGCGAGGCCAGGTTCTCTCCGGCCAGGGCCTCTCCGTTGGTGGGTATCAAGCCCCAGGCCACCACCCCCGAGCGCTCCAGGAAAGACTGGATCAGTTCGGGGAACAGGATGAAGCTGGACGCATATTGATAGGTGTCAAAGCTGATGATATCGAGATCCGACTCCAGCAGCAGTGACCAGTCCAGGTCGGCACAAGAGTGCAATCCCGCAAAAGCCCCATAGGAACGCACAACTGAGGCAAACTCGTTCAGTTCGGCGATGATCTCCGTTCTGGAGACGCTGATGCGGTCATACCTGCCGCAGCAGTCGATCACCGGATCATCCATGAAGATCATCACCGGCAGGCCGAACTTGCCCAGCGACCGGGCCTGCCAGGCGGCCTGGAGGCCGAGCTGCTTCAGCAATAGATCCCGAAGTTGCGGGTCGTAGTATGCTGGACGACCCCGGGAATCGGTGGTCTGAAAACCGATGGATAACAGTCCGGCGATCTGCCCCTTTAAAAACTGGGCCGGGCCGGGGCCCCGGGCCTCCAATTCATTGTAAAACCGGTACCAGCCTTCAGCGGCGCCTGGGGGGAAGGCCAGCCTGTCCAGTGCCCCGGCATCGCCGTCGACGGCCTGCAGGTAGATCTCGTAGAAGGCGGCCAAGCGCTCCGGCCATGCTGCCTCGTCACAGGTAAAGAAGGCGCTGTCATCATGCTCGATATGCAGCAGTTTCAGTTCCGACAACAGGTTAAGGTTCTGGTAGGTGAAATATTCCCGCCGGTTGGCCCATGGAAGCTGCGGCCAGTGAGGGATGGCAGGAAAGCACCTCCTCACCAGGGCCACCGCGGTCTCAGCGTCCAGGTACGGCAGGCTCCCTATCCCCGTCGGCAGCCCGCCGGGGCTGATAGTCTTGCTCATAGTTCGTAAACCTCTTCACCGCCGAGCACGTTGATCCCTTGCGCCCGGATCAGTCCTTCCGCCACCTTGGAATTTTCCACTCTGAACACCGCCAGGGCGTCCTGCGATAGCTTGGCGCTGAAGGCATACATGTACTCGATGTTCACACCGGCGTCCTGCATCAATTCCAGGACCCCGGCCAGGCCGCCGGGCCGATCCGGTATCTGCACCGCCAGCACCTCGGTCATGCTGACCGTGAAGCCGCCTTCCCGCAGCACCTCGAAGGCCTCATCGGGATGGTTGACGATCAGCCTCAAGATCCCAAAATCCGTGGTATCGGCGATGGAGAAAGCCCGTATGTTGATGTCGTGGCCACCGATCGTCCTGGTCACACTGGCCAGGCGACCACACTTGTTCTCCAGAAAAACCGAGATCTGCTTGATCGGCATCGCTATCCCCCTCCTGTTCACTGCCATATTCCTAAAGTGGCCATATTTCTCCTCATTATGTCATTAACATACAATCCCACTCCAAATCCCACCCGCTTCACGCATCCTATCCGCCATCAGACGTCTGGCGTCTCGCGCCTCACAGTTGACGACGGTCAATAACACGCTTGGCCTTGCCCTCGCTCCGCTCGATGGTCTTGGGCTCAACCAGCTTGACCCTGACATTGATCCCCAGCACATCCTCGATCTCCCGCCGGATCTGGTGCTCCAGGGTTTCCAACTGCCGCACCTCGTCGGAGAAGAACTGCTCGGAGACCTCTACCCTGACCTCCAACTCGTCCAACTGCTCCCGGCGATCGACGATGATCTGGTATTGTGGTTCGGTGTGGGCGATCCTGAGCAGCACCTCTTCGATCTGGGACGGAAAAACATTGACGCCCCGGATGATCAGCATGTCGTCGGTGCGCCCGACAAAGCGGGCGATCTTCCGGTGGGTGCGCCCGCAGGGGCAGAGTTCCGGAATGATGGTGGTGATATCCCTGGTGCGGTAGCGGATCACGGGCATGGCCTGCTTGGTCAGGCTGGTGACCACGAGCTCCCCGTAGCTTCCCGGCGGCAACTGCTGCCCAGTCTCCGGATCGATCACCTCGAACAGGAAGTGGTCCTCCCACACGTGCAGCCCTTGCTTCTCCGGACATTCCACCGCCACGCCGGGGCCGATGATCTCAGTAAGACCATAGACATCCAGGGCCATCAGCCCCAACCGGGCCTCGAGTTGGCTCCGCATGCTCTGCGACCAGGGCTCGGCCCCGAAGAGGCCGCCCTTAAGCTTCAGGTCGCTCTTGGAGATGCCCATCTCGGCCATGACCAGGGCCAGGTGCATGGCATAGGACGGCGTGCAGGCCAGGTGGGTGCTGCCGAAGTCTTTCATCAGCATGATCTGCCGTTTGGTGTGACCTCCCGAGGCCGGGATCACCGAGGCGCCGATCCGTTCCGCACCGCAGTGGGCGCCCAGGCCGCCGGTGAACAGCCCGTAGCCATAAGCAATATGAATGATGGAATTTTTAGTCGCCCCACAGCAGGTGAGAGAACGGGCCATCACCTCCGCCCAGACTTCCAGGTCATGACGGGTATAGCCGCCCACCACCGGCTTGCCGGTGGTGCCCGAGGAGGCGTGCACCCGTACCACCTCGCTCAGGGGCGTCGCGAACAACCCGAATGGGTAGTTGTCCCGCAGGTCGTTCTTGGTGGTGAAGGGCAGCTTTTCCAGGTCAGCGAGAGACTTGATGCCGTCAGGACCCAGCCCGCGCTCCTGCAGCGCCCGGCGATAAAAAGGAACCTCGTAGAAAACCCTGTTCACCGTTTCCCGGAGCCGTTCTTCCTGGAGGGCTTCCAGCTCAGGACGCGGCAAGTACTCATACTTCTCGTTCCAGAATAGGCTCAAGTTCAGTCGCTCTCCTTTCCGTAATCCCATCCCTCATTCACGTATTTAGAAGTAAGTAGTCAGTATTCATAATTACTTGAGATAATAAGGTTGAAGGCTGGGCGGTATGGTTGCGCAGGGCGAAGGCGATCTTGCCTGGCAGTCGGCGCCAGGCCGCCCGGCGTATGCAGGATCAGGTCGATCGACATATCATCGGGAGTGAGGCGAATTGCCCGCAGGAACTGTCCGGAGTCCTCGATATCGATGTATCTTACTCAGCACTCATTACTCATCACTCAGGTATTTTCCACATAATCCCATAATATCCAGCCAAAAAAATACCCCAAGATGCCGTGGTATATCGGTGTTTTCGAACCTTGGCCCACAAAGGCGGTACTCGCCTAGCTGTTTTTCGAGTCCCCTTGCGGGGCATACAAGCTACAGCCAGAGCCGCAGTTCCTAAGTTTTGGTGTTGGCTCAAAACTCCCGAATAATCACGCACATCGCAGGGCACTTTTGCTTTCACTATAATAGCACAATGTCCCCCGTTTTTCAAGGAACGTCGGCTCAGGGATTCGCTTCGTCCAAAATCCTGCCGGCACACAGGCCACATGCCGTCGCTTGACATGGCGCCTAACTTCTTGCCTCGGGCTTTTGCGCTATGCAAGTAATCTTCAGCTCCCGAAGCTGCTTCACCGCTACGGGAGCAGGCGCCCCGGTCATCAGGCAGGTTGAACTCTGGGTCTTGGGGAAGGCGATCACGTCCCGGATCGTCTCCCTCTGCAGCATCAGCATCATCATCCTGTCGAACCCGAAGGCAATCCCGCCGTGGGGCGGCGCCCCATAATCCAGGGCATCCAGCAGAAAGCCAAACTTGTGGGCGATCTCCTCTCGTGGCAGCCCGATGGCGGAAAGCAGCCGGTCCTGCACATCCCGGCGATGGTTTCTGATGCTGCCACCGCCAATCTCCGTGCCGTTCAACACCAGGTCATAGGCTCTGGCCCTCACCTGGTCCGGAGCCGTCTCCAGCAGGTGCAGGTCCTCCGGACGGGGCGCCGTGAAGGGATGGTGCATCGCCTCCAACCGCTTTTCCTCATCATTATACTCAAAGAGTGGAAAGTCTGTGATCCAGACAAAGTCAAACTGGCCGGGATCTGCCATATTGAACCGCTCCCCCAGCAATAGGCGCAGTTGGCCGAGAACGGAGCAAACTACGGCAGGCTTGTCGGCCACGAACAGCAGCAGGTCTCCCGGCCGTCCGTCCAGCCTGGCGGCCAGTTCTTCAAGCTCCTGGGGCTGGAACCGCTTGGCCAACGGCGAACTGATCTCCGACCCCTTTAGAACAAACCGGGCCAGGCCCTTGGCCCCCCAACCGCAAGCCATCTCATCCAGTTCCTCCAGTTCCCGGCGGGATAGCGAGCCCGCCCCCGGGACGAGGATGCCCCTGACCACGCCGCCGTTCTGCACCGGCCCGGAAAAAACCTGGCAGGAGGTGCGGCCTGCAAAATCCGTCACATCCACAATCTTCATGCCCAGGCGCAGGTCCGGCTTGTCGCACCCGTAGCCGTCCATCGCCTCCCGGTAAGTCAGGCGGGGAAACGGCCCGGGGACATCCTTGCCCAGCAGGCGGCTGAACAGGACGACCAGCATCTCTTCCATCAGCCCCATGATCTCCGGCTCACTGATAAAGGACATCTCGATGTCGAGTTGGGTGAACTCCGGCTGCCGGTCCGCCCTCAGGTCCTCGTCGCGGAAGCACCTGGCAAACTGGAAGTAGCGTTCAAAACCGGCCACCATCAGGATCTGCTTGAAAAGCTGGGGCGATTGGGGCAGGGCAAAGAAATGCCCCGGATAGATCCGGCTGGGGACCAGATAATCCCTGGCTCCTTCAGGAGTGCTGCGGGTCAGCATCGGGGTCTCAATCTCCAGAAAGCCGCGGCCGGAGAGAAACTCCCTGATAGCAAGGGCTGCCTGGTGCCGGAAGGTGAAGATCTCCCACATCTCCGGACGCCTCAGGTCCAGGTAGCGATACCGCAGACGGACTGACTCTTCCACATCCATCGCTTCCCCGGGGTGGAAGGGAGGTGTTTTGGCAGTGTTCAGAATGTCGATCTCGTTCACCAGCACCTCGATCTCCCCGGTCGGCATGTTCGGGTTGGCGGTTCCCTCAGGGCGTCGCCTGACATGGCCGTGCAGTGCCAGCACATACTCGGGGCGCACTGCCTGGCCTGACTTGAAAGCCTCCGGACGGCGGTCCGGGCTCACCACTGTCTGCACCAGTCCGCTCCGGTCACGCAGGTCCAGGAAGATCACCCCGCCGTGGTCGCGCCGCTTATGGACCCAGCCCATCAGGACAACGTCCTGTCCGATCTGTCCAGCGGTCAGGTCGCCGCACCCGTGTGTTCGCCTGGTTGCCGTGATCTCTGCCAGATCTTCACTCAAGTATTTTACCCCCCTGTTGTCTAAAAAAAGCTCCGGGCTTAGCGGCCGGATCCACTACGCTGCACACTTGCTGCACACTCGTTTAGCATCGATGATAAATCAGCAGTAATTGATCCGCAAGGGTCGTTAACTGGAATGCAGCCGGACATGCTGAAGCCACGAAAGGTTTGTGGTAAACTTCACTGAGCGCTAGCCATCAGTGAATACGCATTTACGAGTTATTACGCTAAAGTAATCCATGACATCAGCAAAGGAAACTGTGTTCTGTTCCCCGCTTTTCATATTCTTTATGGTGACGGTTCTCTCCTCTAACTCAGTACCACCAATTATGCCAACATATGGGACACCTAATCTATTTGCATATTTTAGTTTAGTGTTTATACCCTTTTCTTCCAAGTATATCTCAGTATTGATACCACTTTCTCTCAGTATTGCTGCAAGCTCGAGTGGATAGCTTAAATCATCCACAATAGGAACAATCAATAAACATGCAGGAGTTGAGTTGCCTGGCTTGATAATGCCAGCCTGTTCAAATTGATAAAATAAACGGGTTAGTCCAATGGAAATTCCGACCCCGGGCAATTTGCGGTCAGTATAATATTCTGCCAGGTTGTCATATCTGCCACCAGAACAAACACTGCCAATGCCTGGATAATCATTTAACGTGGTTTCATACACGGTACCTGTGTAATAATCCAAACCTCTAGCAATAGTAAGGTCTATTGTATAATTATTATCCGGGACTCCAAATAGTTTTATTAATTCATTTACCTCAGATATTTCTTGTAAACCCGAAGCAAATGTATTATTTTCTATATTAAGATTATTAAGTTGATTTATTATTTGTAGATTATCACCTTTAATATTTAAAAATTGAAATATTGTATTAATATGATCATTACGAAATCCTAAACATCCTAATTCATTTACTGCAGTCTCTTTTCCAAACTTATCAATTTTATCAATTATCCTCATTACTTCTGAGGCTTGTTCTCGAACATGTAAAGACTCTAATAGACCATTGATAATCTTGCGATTATTAAATTTAATTTGAAATGCATCAAATCCTAAAGACTTAAAGGTATTATAAATAATGCTGGGTATTTCAGCGTCATTTACAAGACTTAACTTACCATCCCCGATGATATCAATATCACACTGATAAAACTCGCGATAACGAGCTTTTTGGGCCCTTTCGCCCCGATAAACTTTTCCTATCTGATACCTGCGGAAAGGAAACGCTAAATTGTTATAGTTCTTGGCCACATATTTTGCCAACGGCACCGTCAAGTCAAATCTCATCGTCAAATCGGTATCTCCCTTGGTGAAACGATAGATCTGTTTGTCGGTCTCTCCGCCGGCTTTGGCAAGCAGTACTTCAGCATACTCCAAAATAGGAGTATCAAGGGGGATAAATCCAAAACGCTCATAAGATCTTCTTATTGTGTCATACATTTTATTAAACTGAATTTGTTCTTTTGGAAGCAGTTCCATAAATCCAGGTAAAGTTCTTGGCTCTACTTTATCTGTAAGATTTCTTGAAGTTCCCATCAGTATCACTCCCTTCTCTCCATGCAGCATACAGGACAAACAGGCGCTAATTAGCACCCTGCTCGCCTCGTTTGATATAGACTACAGCAAACTACCCCAGGAAGGGATTGTATTTCCGCTCGTGGCCAACCGTCGTGGCTGGGCCATGCCCCGGATAGACCAGGTAGGCGTCGTCCAGCACCAGGATCTTGTTCTTGATGGAGTCGATCAGGTCATGGTGGGAACCCCCGGGAAAATCGGTCCGTCCGATAGATTCGGCGAACAGGGTGTCACCGGTGAAGATCTCGCTCTCTCCCTGGAGGCAGATGCCACCCCGGGTATGGCCGGGCGTATGCAGCACCTTGAGCCGCACCTGCTTTCCACAGGCGACCCAGTCACCTTCATGGAGCAGCATATCCGGCTTGATTCCTTGCAGAGCAGACCCCACGTAGACAGACAGGTTCAGGTCAGGGCTGCCCAGCAGGGGGGCGTCCTCCTCGTGGATCGCCAGCCTGGCGCCGGTGTCGCGGCGGACCTCGGCGTTGGCGGTGATATGGTCGACGTGCCCGTGGGTGTTGACGATATATTTTACCTGCAACTGCTCCCTGGCAATCTCCGCCAGAATGCGCCGGCCTTCCCCGCCGGGGTCGATAACCAGGGCCTCTTTCGTCTCTTCGCACCAGACAAGATAACAGTTGGCCAACATCGAGCCAACTGCCAGGGTTCTCACGATCATCTCCACAGACCTCCAGTTCAGAATACTTTCTTGCTGTCGATCAGAATGGTGACCGGGCCGTCGTTGATGATGCCGACCGACATCATCTCCTGGAACTCCCCGGTCAGAACCTTCAAGCCGCTGACCGCCAGACGGGCGGCTACGGCCTCGTAGAGTTCTACAGCCCGCTCCGGAACAGCGGCGTCGGTGAAGCTGGGACGTCTACCCCTGCGGCAGTCGCCATAGAGGGTGAACTGGGAGACTACCAACAACTCCCCCTGCACATCCAGCACCGAGTGATTGAATTTTCCGGCGCCATCGGGGAAGATCCTCAAGCCCAGGATCTTGTCCGCCATATAGGATGCGTCAGCCTCTCCGTCCTCATCCCCAACCCCCAGGAGCACCACCAGGCCCAGGCCGATCTCCGCCACCATCCGGTCTCCGATTTTTACCCAACCCTGGCTCACTCTCTGGACAACCGCCCTCATATCAGAAGTCAGATGTCGGATGTCGGATGTCGGAATATTTTCCAGCATTTCTTATAGCATTTTTCCAGATCCTTTTCAGGCCTATTCCTGTATCTGACTTCATGCGTTACACTCCCTGTTTTCAAGTTGATGAAAGATGTCTAATTTCAGAATATTTATCTGATTTCCAACCCTGGATTCGAAAACCGGAACAGCGACTTCTGACCTCTTGCCTACGACCTCTATGGCAGAACCCGGTGCACATCCAGGACGTCGCTGATCTGCCCCACTTTCCGCATCACCGAGTACAGGTGCTCCAGGTCGCGGATCTCGATCTTCAGGTTCACCAACGCCATCCTGTTCTTCTTCGCCCTGGAATTGACGGCGTTGATCACTGTCCTGGCATCGGAGACAGTGTTCAGGATATCCATCGTCAGGCGCGGGCGGTCAAGTGCCCTGACCTCCAGTTCCACCTGATAGGTGGTCGGGTTATCCGTATCCCAGCCGACCTCGATCAGCCGCTCGGGCTCGCCCTGATAATAATGGGCGACGTTGGTGCAGTCCGGGCGGTGTACGGTAATACCCCTACCACGAGTAATATAACCGATAATCTGGTCTCCAGGCAAGGGATTACAACAATGGGCGAGGCGCACCACCAAGTTTTTCTCACCCTTGACCCTGACCCCGGCGTCAACTGCGCCCTGCTGATCCGGCAGGCGCACCAGCAGCTTGGACTCCGCTGCCGGTGCGGGCGGCTCCTTCGTGAACAGTTCATCCCGCACCTTACCGACCACCTGGCCGGCAGTCACCGCCCCATCGCCGATCCCCGCGTAGAGGTCGCTTTCAGTCTGGAAGCCCAGGCGCCGCGGCAGGAACTCCATCACTTCCGGCTTGAAAAATACCGCCGGCTCGCCGCCGGTGCGCCGGATCTCCTTTTCCAGCAGCTCCCGGCCATGCAGGATGTTCTCGTCGCGCATTTCCTTCTTGAACCACTGGCGGATGCGGTTCTTGGCCTGGGAGGTCTTGGCGATGGAAAGCCAGTCCCGGCTCGGGCCGTTGCTCTGTTTCGAGGTCAGGATGTCGACGATATCTCCGTTGACCAACTGGTAGTCCAGGGGCACGATCCTGCCGTTGACCTTGGCCCCGATGCAGTGGTGCCCGACCTCGGTGTGGATGCGATAGGCAAAATCGATCGGCCCCGATCCGGCGGGCAGCTCGATCACATCACCCTTGGGGGTGAACACGAACACCACGTCGGAAAAGAGATCGATCTTCAGCGATTCCATGAACTCCTTGGGATCCCTGGTCTCATGCTGCCACTCCAGAATCCGGCGCAGCCAGGACAGCTTCTCTTCGAACTGGGAGTTGGATGGACGCCCGCCCTCCTTGTAGCGCCAGTGGGCGGCGATACCATACTCGGCGGTGCGGTGCATCTCATTGGTGCGGATCTGCAACTCGAAGGCCTCTCCGGAAGGGCCGACCAGGGTGGTGTGCAGCGACTGGTACATGTTCTGCTTGGGCATGGCGATGTAGTCCTTGAATCGCCCCGGGATCGGTTTCCAGATGGTATGCACGATCCCCAGGGTGGCATAACAGTCCCTGACCGAATCAACGATCACCCTGACAGCGGTCAGGTCGTAGATCTCGGCCAGGTCCTTGCCCTGGCCGACCATCTTCTGATAGATGCTGTAGAAATTTTTAGGCCGCCCCGAGATGTCTGCCTTGATCCCGGCCTCATCCAGCTTTTCCCGCAGCTTGGAGATCACCAGGTTGATATAGTCCTCCCGCTCCCGGCGTTTTTTGGCGATCCGGTCCACCAGGGCGTAATACTGATCCGGCTCCAGGTAGCGGAGGGACAGGTCTTCCAATTCCCACTTGATCTTGTAGATCCCCAGCCGGTGCGCCAGAGGGGCAAAGATCTCCAGGGTTTCCTCGGCAATCTCTCGCTGTTTGGGACCCGGCTGGTAGCTCAGCGTGCGCATGTTGTGCAGCCTGTCTGCCAGCTTGATAAGGATCACCCTAACGTCCTGGCCCATGGCCAGGAACATCCGGCGCAGGTTCTCGGTCTGGTGGTCCTCCTTGGACTTATACTCGATCCGGCCCAGCTTCGTGACCCCGGAAACCAGGAAGGCCACCTCGTGCCCGAACTGGGACTCGACCTCCTCCAGGGTCACCCTGGTGTCCTCGACCACATCGTGCAACAGGCCGCCGACGATGGTGACCATGTCGAGTTCCAGTTCCGCCAGGATGCAGGCGACTTCCACCGGATGATTGATAAATTCCTCGCCGGAATTGCGGTACTGGCCGATATGGGCTCCCTGGGCGAAATAGTAGGCGCGCTCCAGCAATTTCTGGTCGTATCCTGGTGCATAGCTTTCCATCAAGTTGAACAACCGCTGGAGGCTCATCGTCATCAAACTCCTGTAAGCGATTCAACTGGGTCTTAACCGGGCGCAAGCCTGGATGCGGAGGAGCGGGTTGTCATCTGTCAAATCTGGTTATTTGTTTGGATTATCGTATGTGCTATCACAGCAACTTGTCAAGAAAAAAGAGCTTTTAGCGTTTTCGGAAACCATCCGGCCGGGCTTCGCAGCGGGCGATGCAGAGGCTGCAGTCGTCCCCCTCCCGGCAGGGCTCGACGTGGATCAGGATCCGGGCGCCTGGAAAGCGTTCGCTTACCGCCTGCTCGATCTGGTCGCAAAGTTCATGGCTCCTGGCTATGCTCTGGTCGCGCGGCGCCACCAGGTGCAGGTCGATGTGGCGCTCGGAGCCGGATTTTCTCGTCCTCAGTTCATGGAACCCGATGCACTGGGAGCAATAGCTGCGGATGATCTGCCTGATCGCCGCCTCCTCATCCAGGGGCAGTCTGACATCCACCAGAGGGGAGAAGGCCTTAACCGCCAGGTCAAGGGAGGCCTTGATAATCAACAGGGCAACCCCGATAGCCAGCAGGGGATCCAGGATGTTCCACCCGGTGAGGCGGATCAGGAGCATTCCGGCCGCCACCCCAAAGGAGGTGAACATGTCGGTCCTCAGGTGCCAGGCATCCGCCTCTACAGCGATGGAGTCCGTGGCCCTGGCAGTCTTCATCAGGCGCGCAGAAATAAACAGGTTCATCAGGCCGGACAGTCCCATCACCGCCATGCCCCAGAGCGGATTGCGGACAACGGTCCCGGTCGCCAGCCTACGCGCCGCCTCCATCACGATCCAGGCCGCAGCCAGGAGGATCAGGACCGCTTCCACCACCGCAGAGACATTTTCAATCTTGCCATGCCCGTATTCGTGCTCCTCGTCCGGCGGCTTGCCGCTTCCCTGAACGGCAAAGAAGGCCAACAGAGCCGCCAGCAGGTCGATGCCGCTGTGCGCTGCTTCGGACAGGATGCTCACCGAGCCGATGGCAATCCCCACCACCAGCTTGAGGACTACGAGCAGGGCGTTGGAGCCGACTGAAAGCCGCTCGGCCGCCACTTTTTGCGCCGTATCTGAAAGAGTGTTTCCTGGCAATCCAAGCCCCCCCAAGGGACATTTCAACCTTAATAAAGAGACTTCACCAAGTTAAGCTTGATGAAGTCCCACGACTTAAGCCGTTGACCGGTAAAGACCCGGCCTGTTCAACTGGTTCTTGGCTTCTTGTACTCCGCATTCCCTCCGCATCCAGACCTCCGGTCCTCCGCATCTAAGGCTTCGCCTTAGCCCCAAGGAATACGGAGTACATGGCCTGAAAGAATGCGGAGCTAGGCCGGGCGTTAGCCCGGATGCGGAGGTGGGAGATTGTCTTCCTCCACTGAAGCTTATGTACTCCGCATTCTTTCAGGCTGGACATAGTCCGGATGCGGAGGAGCGGGTAGCCATCTGTAAGCCCCAGGCCTGACTTTTTGAATCAATTCTAGCAGATGGCGGCCGGTCTGACAATGAAAATCATTATTAGCGGCTTGCCGTCGCTTCACCCCGCAGCCGCTTGAAGTCGAACCACAGCGGGCTGGCGTTGAAGATGGAGGAGTAACACCCGCTGATCACACCGATCAACAGCATGATCATGAAGTCCCGAATGGTAACCCCACCAAACAGGATCAGGGCCAGCAGGCAGATGAGCACGGTCATGACGGTGTTGATAGACCGGCCCAGGGTCTGCAAGATGCTGTGGTTGATCAGATCGTCCAGCGGCTCGCCCTTCTTGCGCTGTTTCACATTTTCCCGGATGCGGTCGAAGATCACGATGGTGTCGTGCACGGAATAGGCGGCGATCGTCAAGATGGCAGCCACCGAAGCGCTGTTGATCTGCAGCCAGAAGATCGACGCCAGTCCCACAGTCACCAGGATGTCGTGAAAAATGGCGATGATGGCCGCCAGGCTGAACCAGAACTCGAACCTGAAGGTGATGTAGACCAGCATCAGGGCGAAGGCGATCAGCAATGCCAGGCCGGCGTTCCTCATCTGCTCCGCGCTGATGGCAGGCCCGACCATATCATCGAGTTGCACCGGGAGCACGGCGCCAAGCTGTTGCTGCAAGGCGTTTTTCAGGTTGGTATCCTCGGTGGTGGTCAGGGCCTGGGTGCGGATCAACGCCTCGTTGCTGCCGGACATCTGGATCTCGCTATCGGCGGGCAGCTTCTGTTCGGCCAGCACCGCCAGAATCTCGGTATCGGTCACCGGGCGGCTGAACTGGACCTGCAATTGGCTGCCGCCTGTGAAGTCGATCCCGAAGTTCATGTGCCTGACACCGAGGGAGATCAGCCCGGGGACAATCACCAGCAAGGACAGGATGTACCAGTATTTTCTGAGTTGTATCAGGTTCACAGTCTCTCTCCTCTCTTCAGACCGCCGTGCCCGGCACGCGCAGCCAGGCGATGGCAGTTCTCCATTATTGTCTGTGTTATGTCTGTTGAGTGTTGGGCACCCGTCCCAGGGCTGAAGCCAGGTTCCACTTGTGCAATCCGTACCACTTCGGATTGGTCACCAGCCGCGAGCCTACTATCAGGTGCAGCACCAGGCGGGTGAAGGTGATCGCTGTGAACAGGCTAACTGCCACACCGATGATCAGGGTGACCGCAAAGCCCATGATTTCCTGGTTTAACATTTTGCTGCCGAAATATAGGAGCACGCAGGCGCCGATCAGGGTATTGACGTTGCAGTCAAGTATCGTGCGAAATGCGTGCCGGAAGCCGGCGTCAAAGGAACTGCGCAAGGTCTTGCCCGCCCGCAGTTCCTCCTTGAGCCGCTCGTAGATCAGGATATTGGCATCCACCGCCATGCCGACTGAGATGATGAAGGCGGCAATGCCCGGCAGGGTCAGAGTGACGTGGAACAATATATAGATCCCGGCCATGATCAGGGCGTAGACGATCAACGACAGGTCGGCCACGATCCCAGGAACACGGTAATAGAGCAGCATGAAGAGCAGGACCAGGCTAAGTCCGATAACGCCGGCCATCAGGCTGCGGTTTAGCTCTGCCTGGCCGAGTGTCGGCCCCCAACTCTGGTTCTGAAGCAACTGCACCTGCACCGGCAGCGCCCCGGCATTCAGCAGCACGGCGTCGTTCTGGGCGTCCTGCAGCGTCTTGTACCCGCCGCTGATCACGGCGTTGCCACTGGGGATCGCCTCCTTGACCATCGGGTTGGTGAGCAGTTGGTTGTCCAGGTAGATGCCGATCTGCTTGCCGACGTTAGCCGCCGTCGCCTGGGCAAATTTCTTAGTGCCATCGGCATTGAAGGTGAGGGCCACCTCCGGCTCGTTGGTCGACGTGTCTATCTGGGCCTTGGCCACCTGGAGGTCGGCCCCGGTCAGCACCACCGGGCCGTCGTCAGTCTTGCCGTCCGGACCCTCGGTCTTGAACTCCAGTTTTGCTATCGTGCCAAGTGTTTTCACAGCCTGGTCCGGGTCCTTAAACCCGGGCAGTTCCACCTGGATCCGGTTGCCGGCCATAAGCCGGATATCCGGTTCGGTGACACCGAGCCCGTTGACCCTCTTTTCAAAATTGTTCTTCAGGCTGTTCATGGCTTCGGCGGTGACCGGAGTGCTGGGAGTAAGCTGAGATGCCTGATATGTCAGAGACACGCCACCCTGGAGGTCGATGCCCAACTGTTTTTGTAAATCTGAGGCGATCGGCTGCGCAAAGAAGATCACCGCCAACGCAATGATCAGGACAATCACAGCCAGAATGCCCGCATCCGACCAATTGATACCCGGCCTCTTCGCCTGTGGCCTCTGTGGCGCGCCGGACCCGGCACTGCCGTTGGCGGGTGTGAACCCGGCACCGCCGCCAACTGCCCGCCCTACGTCATTTCCGCCGGACATGGCACCGGACGCTGCCCGCGCCCGGTCCACCGAACCCCGCGGCGCCTCTGGGCGCGGGCGCGGCGCCTTGCTCGATGATTGCTGGTTGGCAGCGCCGGCTGCAGTTGTCTCCTGCTGCGGAGTGACTGGCGTCACCTGTTTCTGCTGCTGCCTGTTGGTGCTTCTGCGATGTTTTTTGCCTGCCAAGCTTGCTCCCTCCTCGAAATTTAGATCAGTTTGCTGCCGTTAATCTGGAGGCCGAAGCGGCAGCCTAAAAAATCGGCTGAACGCCTGCATAAAAGCATCCGGGTCAAAAATATTTCGAAGTAGTCCATCACTGGGCTGATACTCTGGTCGATCTCCAGTTCCAGGATGATCGTCCGCTCATCTTCCGACACTCTCAAAAAAGAGCGCTCCACAGCATAATTGACCCGGTCGTGAATGTCGAAGTTGGCGATATCGGTGTTGCGCACCCGGCTCCGGTGCACGTCGGACTTATCCGCCAGGATGAGAGCGGAGGCAACGCCGTTGACCGGAGACCCGGTCTCCTCGTCATGATTCCCGATGGCGGACACTACCGTGACGATCTCTTCGGGGGGCATTCCCAGGCGCTCCAGGATATAATAGGCCAGCACAGCCCCCGACAAGTTATGGCCATCTCTGTTCACCACATTGCCAATATCGTGCATATAGCCGGCGATGGCGGCGAGTTCCGCCTCACGCCTGGTGAAGCCCAGCCTCTTGGCCACGTTCTGGGCGATGTTGGACACCAGGTTGATATGGCGGTATCCATGCTCTGTGTACCCCATCGCTCCCAGGTTGCTGTTTCCGGCGCGGATCATGGTGTCTGTCAGGATGTCCCTCTTAACTTCTTCCAGAGTAACCGCTGCGGCTCCCACTGCGCTGCGCCTCGCCTGCCCCTCGCAGATCTCCTAATTACCGTATACGATTGCGCCGTGTCATTTAAACCGCCCTGCGCCACGCCTGACCCACCTTCGGTGGGCGTCCACGCATCTGGCATCCGTCGCCGCACCTGTCCGTATCCATTAAAAACACCCTTAACGGGTGCGGCCCTTCTCCAGATTATTCCACGTGGCAGGTTTTGGTAATATGACCTTTGTAGATAAAGCCTTTGACGATAAAACATGTTCTTATTCGCTTTCGACCAAGAAGAATCCTTTTCAACAAATTTTATTTTTTTGTAATGGGAACAGCCGCCACTTGCGCAACAGTTTCTGTTTTGTCTCTAAATGTTGAATCGTGCTCAGCCCCAGGCTCAGCTTGATTGCCTCATCGATCCGCCCCAACTCTCTATCGTTCGGCCGCCCCATAAAATTATCCTTCCGGAAATAAGATTTATCAACGGTCATTATCTGGGAAAGCAGTGCTACATGATCCGCCGTGAGGCCATTGCTGCCCACTGACGTCAGCAATACTCCCAGCAGCAAGTTCTTCAGCCGGAGGTTGGGCAGCAGTGGGACCACGATGATCGACCCGCAGAACCGGTTCCCGATGTCGTTCTGGATCACCAGGACGGGATGTTTTTTCCCCTCCGGCCCCCCGAATTGCAGCAGGTAGATGTCCCCGCGCTCAATCAGAAAGCTCGCTCTGGCAGAGTTCACCGCCAACGGTCTCCACCTCTTTTATACTCATAATGAACAGCCTCGCTTCTTCAGCCATCCAGGAGGCATCGTCTCCGGACGTCAGGCCGGAGATCCTCAGGTAATCGCCGCGCAGCCGTTGGTACAAAAGAAACTGCCGCAGGCACAGCCTCCAGGGCTCCCACCAGCTTTTCCAACGCCAGGCGCCAACCACGTCTATGCGTCCTCCCAACCATCACATTGCCATATATTGGGCCATTCAAACGAAACAAGTTTCTTATCTCCGCATTCTTTCAGTCCTGGCGTTAGCCCGGATGCGGAGGAGAAAGACATTGAACTCTGTCGAAGTTGGAACTGCTACCATTTTTGTAAGGGATATCTAGCAAAGTTATTAGACACAGCCGGGGTTGTTCCTGCCGCGCCAATTGTCGAATCTACAGTTCTTTTGTTAAAGTAAACCGTGCCTTGAACTTCTCGTGCCGAATTTCGAAAGAATCTTCCAAAATAGCCTGCCGGATCTCCTTCATCAGGGTCAGGGTAAAGTGGAGGTTGTGGATGGTGAGCAGACGGTGCCCCAGGATCTCCCCGGCTTTGAAAAGGTGGCGCAGGTAGGCCCGGGTGAAGTTGGCGCAGGTATAGCAACTGCATCCCGGCTCGATGGGTGAGAAATCGAAGGCATACTCGGCATTGCGGAGCACCACCTTGCCTTCGGCGGTGAGGGCGGTGCCATTGCGGGCGACCCTGGTGGGCAGCACGCAATCGAACATGTCGATGCCGCGGCGCACACCCTCCCAGAGGCAGTCGGCGCTTCCGACTCCCATCAGGTAGCGGGGCTTGTGCTCCGGCAGCAGCGGCGTTGTGCTGTCCAGGATCTCGTACATCAGCGGCTTGGGCTCACCGACGCTCAAGCCGCCGATGGCGTAACCCTCAAAATTCATCGACGTCAGGAG
>Ga0224558_1001528_pt1 | contig 23939 bp, 14 predicted proteins | sample 714S32024metaG_FD_180682 | JGI IMG/M metagenome (GOLD analysis project Ga0224558, IMG submission 180682) | Peat soil microbial communities from Stordalen Mire, Sweden - 717 S3 20-24 | ecosystem: Environmental > Terrestrial > Soil > Wetlands > Peat | place: Sweden: Norrbotten County, Stordalen...
TTGTCGTTACAGTGCTAATCTTCTTCATTGCCGGTCTCCTTTATCTCCTTGCGCTTCGAGCGCGTCGATAACTTGGGAGCTTATCGCATCCCGCCGGAGACCGGCATTCTCATCCCATCTGGTTTCGCCAGTTACACACCGCCAGGGCTACAATCAACACAAGGTGCTGGCTATGCAAAATGCGCGCCTTCTTTCGATCGCCGCCACCCCGGTGGGCTGCCGTGCTTTGCACGGCTTGGATGGGCGAGACGCCCGTCCCTCCACAAGACACACAAACTCATGACCTATGACATCGCAGTGATTGGCGGGGGGATTGTTGGACTTTCGTTTGCCATGCAGGCGAGCGAGCGGTTTCCGCGGTTGCGCCTGGTGGTTCTGGAGAAAGAAGCGGGAGTAGCTCGGCACCAGACGGGACACAATAGCGGGGTCATCCACAGCGGAGTTTATTACAAGGCGGGATCGCTGAAGGCGCGACTGTGTGTAGCGGGGGCGCGGGAGATGGTGGAGTTCTGCTTGCGGCATGGGATTCCGTATGAGGTGTGCGGAAAATTGATTGTGGCAACTAACCCGGAGGAGATAGCGCGGCTGGATGTGTTACTTGCGCAGGGCGTGGCGAACGGGTTGGAGGGTTTGCGGCTGCTGGAGCGCGCCGCGATGCTCGATATCGAAACGCATGTAGGGGGAGTTCGAGCGCTGCTGGTGCCATCGACCGGGATCACGGATTATGTGGCAGTGACGGCGAAGTATGCGGAGATCGCGACGGGGCGCGGGGCGGAAGTTAAAACGAGCGCTGGAGTTGTGGGATTCGATATTTCGGAAAACGGAGTGGTGGTACGAACGCGGGCGGGGGAATTTTCGGCGCGGTATGTGGTGAATTGCGCCGGGCTGTATAGCGATCGGTTGGCGCGCATGGCAGGGGACGATCCGGGGATGATTGTGGTTCCGTTTCGCGGGGAGTATTACGACTTGGCCGGGGCGCGGCAGGAGTTGGTGCGGGGCCTGATTTATCCGGTGCCGGATCCGCGGTATCCGTTTCTGGGAGTGCACTTCACGCGACGGATTCAGGGGAATGTGGATGCGGGGCCGAATGCGGTGCTGGCGTTCCAGCGCGAGGGATATCGGTGGCGGGATTTCGATTTGGGCGAGACGATGGAAGTTTTCATGGATGCGGGATTTCGGGCGATGGCGCGGCAGCACTGGAGAAATGGGCTGGCGGAGTTTCGGCGGTCGCTGCGGAAGCGGGAGTTTGTGCGGTCCTGCCAGCGACTGGTGCCGGAGGTGCGGATGGAAGATATGACGCCGGGTGGGTCGGGAGTGCGGGCGCAGGCGGTGGGGACGGATGGCGCGCTGGTCGATGATTTCCGGTTCGTGGCGCGGGAGCGGTTCTTGCATGTGCTGAATGTGCCTTCTCCGGCGGCGACGGCGTCATTGCCGATTGGGCGCGAGATATTGAAGATGGTGCCGGAGGAAATTGTGGGCTAGCCGGCGAAATGCTGCTTCATTTCTGGGACTGGTGCAGTCTGGGACTTCTTATTACGGCTATTGGGAGAATTCGCATGCCACAGAGGCTGCTGATCCCAAGCAAAGCGTTCAATATCACTCACTCGAACTCAAGAGCACATCGAAAACAAAACTGAGACTACGAGCGCCCAAGGGTTACTACAGCAACGTGGCAACCGAGTAGAGAATTGGCGGTTATCGCGGGTCGCGGATGGGTTGCGGTGATTGGCGTAACATCCCGATAACGCTCACTTGCAGCCCATTCGTGTCGTGATCAGCCATGAAATAAAGCGCATCCCGGGACGCACGGGAACGCGCACAGAGCGACGATCTAGAGCGGACGGCCTTCCCAGCCGTTCCAGCATCGGGCTAGGCGTGCTACATTCCTATGGTTTCGTTGAACACACGCTCCCAGCAACCACTTCGCCTCGATCTGCCGGAATTCGGCGAATTTAACTACGACGGCGAAACTCTGGCAGTGACTCGCGCGATGTGGCGGGGAATTGCGGGCGAGCCGAAGACGGAAAAATCGAAGGCAAGCGTCCCGGTCATTCCCGCGCTCCGAAGGTTCCTCGATGCGCACCGGCTGGCCGCTGGCAATCCCGACACCGGTATCATGTTCCGGACGCGCAACAATACGCCCCTGGCCATGAACAACGTGCTTAACGACCAGATCCTGCCAGTGCTGAATCGATGCGTGTGCGGGTTGGAGAAGATTGAACACGGCGGTGCCGATCACGATTACACTAGGGATAAGGCGCGTCCCGAGTGGCATGGCTGGCACGCCTTTCGCCGTGGGCTTGCGACCAACTTGCACGCGGCCGGAGTGGACGACATGACGATTCAGCGCATTCTCAGGCACTCGAACGTCAAGGTGACGCAGGCGTGCTACATCAAAACGCGAGATACCCAGACGATCGCGGCGATGGACCAGATGAATATTTTGGTGGACGGTCCCGTTGAGCTAATCTGCAATGAATCTGCAAAGAATGACGGTGTGTCGAGGTTGGTTAACTGATTGTTTTCAACGATGTGGGCCCGTAGCTCAAGCGGATAGAGCATCGGATTTCTAATCCGAGGGTTGCAGGTTCGATTCCTGCCGGGCCTACCACTCAACCCATTGAATACAAAACTAATTGGTCAGACGCATAAAAGCGGGAATCGTGGAATTGCCCGCTCTCGTATATACTGCCTGCACTACGCAGTACGCGCAGGTGCGCGCTCGGGTGTAACGATGGGGTCTTGGTTTCGTCAGCCTCGGGCCGTTCCTCACTTGCATCATGGATGATTCCAGCTCACGGCCGGACGCAAAGTCTGTCTCTAAAAAGCCCGCGGCTCCCGGTGTCAGGACTCCGTTTGCCGGGGAGAGTTCCGGCAGCAATGTCCCTGTTCCTCCGGAGGACGGAGCCACACTCATCGATCCTCTTCCGAAAGCGAGCGACCCTGAAGCCACGCTGGTAGACGCCGACGCTACGATCGCGCCAGGAACTTCGTTTCGGCGGACTCCGCCGCCGGCGGCCAAACGTTTCCCGAAAGCGAGAGATGCTGAAGCCACGCTGGTAGATGCCGGGCCGCCCCGACACGATCCCGATGCCACGATTGTCGATGCTGGGCCGCGATTGGACCCGGACGCCACGCTGGTAGACGCCGACGCTACCATCGCGCCGGGAACTCCGTTTCGCCGGACGCCAGCGCCGCCACGCAGCCGGAGTTCCGATTTGTCCGCCAGCGCAGCCGTATTCGAGATCGGCGACGTGCTGGGCGGGCGTTATGAAATTCTCCAACTGCTCGGCGAGGGCGGTATGGGCGCAGTGTACAAGGCCACCGACCGCGAACTCGACCGGTTTGTCGCATTGAAAGTGATTCGGCCTGAACTGGCTTCGAACCCCTCGATCCTGGCCCGTTTCAAGCAAGAGTTGCTGCTCGCTCACCAGGTCACGCACCGCAACGTGATCCGCATTTACGATCTCGGCGAAGCCGAGGGCGTGAAGTTCATCACGATGGAGTTCATCGAGGGTAGAGATCTACGCTCCATCATCCGCGAGAAGAACAAGTTTGCTCCCGAAGAAGCCGTGGAGGTTATTCAACAGGTGTGCCTGGCTCTGGACGCCGCGCACAGCGTCGGGGTGATTCACCGGGACCTCAAACCGCAAAACATCATGCAGGACGGCACGGGCCGAATGCTGGTGATGGATTTCGGTTTGGCCCGCACCCTGGAAGGCGACGGCATGACCCAAACGGGTGCGATTGTCGGCACCATGGAGTACATGTCGCCCGAGCAGTCCCTGGGCAAAGATCTCGATCAACGTTCCGACATTTTCGCTCTCGGGCTGATCTTGTACGAAATGCTGACGGGCAAACAACCTTTCGCAGCCGACAGCGCTCTCGCCAGCCTCATCAAACGGACTCAGGAACGTGCGATTCCCGTGTCGGATGTTGATGCGCAGATTCCAGGGGCGTTGAGCGGGATCGTGAGCAAGTGTCTGGAACGCGATTTGAACCAGAGATACCAGAGTGTCTCGGCCATTCTTGCGGACCTGAACACGTGGAAAGACAAGAGAGCCGCCGGCACAATCAAGTTCGACGCGGCCGTCAAACCATTGGGACGGACTATTCCGTGGCCACTCATTACTGGGATTGTGAGCGTACTGGTGCTGGCGACAGCCGGTTTCCTGTTCCGAGACAAGCTGTTCAAACCCACCACCGCCCGAGCCCCATCCGACGTGTCGGTGTTAGTGGCCGACTTCACCAATCACACCGGCGATCCGGTTTTTGATGGCACGTTGGAGCCGATGTTCAATGTGGCGCTGGAAGGTGCCAGTTTTATCAACGCTTACAACCGCGGAACAGCCCGCGACCTGGCGAAACAGCTTCCACATCCTTCGGACAAACTGGACGAGCAATCGGCTCGGCTCATCGGCGTGAGCCAGGGGCTGGCTGCGGTCGTAACCGGTTCTCTCAGTCTCCGCGGCGACGCCTACAAGCTTTCGGTGGAAGCCCTCGATGCCAGGACCGGCAACAGCATCGCATCCGCGGAAATCAATGCGGCCACGAAAGACGAGGTCTTGCTCGACATTCCCAAGCTGGCAGCACCTATCCGTAAGGCGCTGGGTGACACCACGCCGGTGGCGGCGCAGCTCGCCGTTTCAGGACCGTTCACCGCCGCATCTCTGGAAGTCGTGCACCTATACAGTATCGGCATGCAACAACAGTTCGCGGGTAAAACCGCGGAGGCTTTTCAGAGTTTTTCCAAGGCCGCTGAGCTCGATCCCAATTTCGCGCGCGCTTACTCTGGCATGTCCGGAACAGCAAATGACCTGGGGCGGCAAGCGGACGGAGAGAAGTACAGCAAGTTGGCGATGGAACACCTCGACCGCATGACCGAGCGCGAAAGGTACCACACTCGCGGCTTTTACTACCTAGTCGTCGGCAATTATCCGAAGTGCGTCGAGGAATTCAGCACACTCGTCGGCCATTACCCGGCCGACCGGGTCGGGCAATCGGACCTGGCTTGGTGCTACGCCTACTTACGTAACTTTCCTAAAGCAGTTGAAGCCGCGCGCAAGGCGGAAGAGATTGCGCCCAAGGGAGCGTTGGAACACTTGAATCTGGCGTTCTTCAGCTCGTTCACTGGAGATTTTCAAACCGGCGAGCGGGAGGCGCGGACCGCCTTGGACATTAGTCCCTCGGAGGTCGCACAGATCAATCTTGGCGAGGCGCAACTCGGCGAGGGCAAGCTTGCCGACGCTTCCGAAAGCTTTCACGGCCTCGAGAAATTCGGTTCCAGGGGCACATCTCTGGCCACGTCGGCTTTGGCCGATCTGGCCATGTACCAGGGCCGCTTCTCGGAGCAGGTGCGGCTCCTCGAGCAAGGCGCCAATACTGACCTGAAAGCGAAGGCGCCAGAGGATGCGGCCAACAAGTTTGCTGCCCTGGCCTATGCAGAACTAATGCGAGGCGAGAGCCGGGCGGCAGTTGCGGCAGCCGAGAAGGCTCTGGCAAATGGACAAACGCTACAGGTGCGCTTCCTCGCAGGGCGCGTGTTTGCGGAAGCCGGCGAAACGGCACAGGCGAAAAAAATGGCCGACAGCCTTGCGAAACAGACGCAAGCGGAACCTGAAGCATATGGCAAGATCGTGGAAGGAAAGCTCGCGCTCAAGCAGGGGGACAGCCGTCTGGCTATTAAAGACATCACTGACGCTAACAACCTGCTGGACACGTGGATCGGTAGATTCGAGCTTGGCCGCGCCTACCTCGAAGCCGGCCAGTTTCCCGAAGCGGATTCAGAGTTTGATCGTTGCATCACGCGCCGCGGCGAAGCGATAGAGCTGTTTATGGACAACGTGGTTACTTACGGCTATTTTCCCTACGTCTACTACTATCAGGGACGCGTGCGGCAAGGCCTTAAGACTCCCGCCTTCGCAGAATCTTACCGCAATTATCTGAGCATCCGCGGGCAGTCCACCGAAGATCCTCTGGTACCTGAAGTTCGCCGCATCCTGGGACAATAAGCATCGATCAAAACCCGGGGAGCATAGTTGTATTTCTGCGCAGAGGTGCGGCTGTACGCTGCGGTCAGCAGCATGAACTGAGTTCACGGAAAAAAATGACCGGCAATTGCCGGTCAAGGTTTCACTATCTTCCTATGCACATCGCTCATTCAGCATCGGCGCTCAGACGCGGCGGCTGCCAACGCCGCGACTTGCTCTGGAGCCGTCGATGCATTGCGCAACTTCCAGCGATATGTTTTCCCCACTCCTGTTGCTAATTGCTGGATCCTCCTGCGCCGAAGATGAGTGCAGTAGTGTCGACCCGGAACGTCGCCATGCCGTTTGCAGGGTTAATGGAATATTCCTGTCCATCGGAGGTGAATCCATACAGCGTGCCGCCAACGAACGTCGAACCAACAAACTCATTGACACCAGAACCATTGACGGTGACTTTAACGCTGGTGACTTGACCGATGGTCGTGGTCGTTCCAGTCGTGAGATTGATTTGATACAACGTGTCAGTGAACGCAGTACAACCCGTCCCGCCGCCTGTGGAACCAATGGTGTAGTAAAGCACGGTTGCCGACCCGGCCACGCTTGTCTCGAAACTGCACCCTGCTGGAACTAGCGCAGTTGAGGTGGGGCCGACCAACGTTGTTGCCCCCGTGTTGAGGTTAATCGAGTACAGATCCCCCGTAACCATATCGATCCCGAAGTACGAGCCGTCGGTCAGACCTCCAGTGGTCGTGTTCGCCGGATGGGGAATCGATCCGGGACTACCGACATTGGTTGCCGCCCCGGTTGATGGAGTTATCTGCACCAACTGGTTCGACGTGTTGTATTCGTAAACCTGAAGGGTAGGTGTCAGGTCCAGTCCGGTGTTGCCGGGTACCGTCCCTGCGCCAATCTGGGTGACAACCCCCGTGGCCAAATCCAAGGTCCCGAAATTCCCGTTGCCGTCGACATAGAATGTGTCAATGTTAAACGCATTTGAGGTCGCGGCGGTAACACCTCCAGCGGCCGAAGCCACGAGCGTGTACCCGTTCGCAATCATGTTGATGCTTAGGCCGCCGAAGGTGGCAACGCCGCTCACCGCGTTTTGCGTAGTCGTGCCGGAAAGCGTTGTTGCCGGGCCTGCGCCTGCGCCGATCGCCAGTGTGATGCTGCCTGTGAAAGTCATGAGCGTGTTGTTGCTGCTGTCCTCCGCCGTAATCACGACCGCAGGCGCGATGGTAAGACCCACTCCGGTATTGCTCGGTTGGGCCGTGAATACGAGTTGGTTCACAGTGTAGCTGCCGTTCGCTCCGCTCGCGACGAAGTTATTGTCACCAGGGTATGTGATCGTGAACGTTGGGGCGCCAGCCGTGGTTGGTGCTGGCGAAAGCGTGCACATTCCAGCGCCGACAACAGCCGCAGCCATGCAGGTGGATCCGTCGCTAGCTAACACAGTTATGTAGCCCGATGGTGAACCTGCTCCTGGTGCGACTACCGAGAAAGTGTAAGAGACGGTGATCGGTTGGCCCACGAACGCCGGAGAAGGCGACACTGAGTAGACGGTCGTCACGGTGCTGGCCTTGTTGACCGTCTGGGGCAGCGTATTCGCCGTGCTCCCGGGATCGAAGCCGGTGTAGTTGAAGTTCGAATCGCCGCTGTAGACCGCGGTGATCGAGTGCGGCCCGGCTATCAAGGCGGTGGTGGTGAAGCTGGCCGTGCCGCCGGATAGAGTGACCGTGGAGCTGCCCGCCAGCGGAGTGATGCCATCCTCGAACGTCACCGTTCCCGTCGGTGTGCCCGCCCCAGGCGACACCGCGCCCACCGACGCGGTGAAGGTGACCGCCTGGCCGTAGGTGGACGGATTCGGAGAGGAAGGGGGGGAAGTGACCGAAGTGGTCGTATCCGCCTTTTTGACCGTGAGCGAAGCGTTGCCGGTGTTGCTCGAGTGCACCAAGTCGGCCGGGTAGGTCCCGGTAATGGTGTGCGGGCTGGTGCCCACCTCCGCCGGGGTTACCGTGGAGGTGCAAGTCGAGACGCCGCCGCCGCTGATCGTCAAGACGCACGCCGCGCCGAAGCTATCCAAAGCGTCCGAAGAGTTCAGCCCGACCGTTCCCAAGGGATCGAACGATGGCGTGTAGAGTTCGGCATCGGCCACCGGAGAACCGCCCGAAGTCAGCCCGGTGATCAGCACGAGGTCCTTGTTCAGCAGCGTGGCCGTGAGGCTCGCCTGATCCGCCTGGAGCAGCGAGCCGGTAGCGTCGAATTTTGCGCTGTCGGCGTCGTAGAGTTCCGCGGTCGATCCGCTCGCTCCGCCCGCCAGCAAAACCATCCCATTGGGCAGCAGCGTTGCCGTGCCGTTAACGGGTGCGTAGCTCAGCGTCGAGCTAATGGCCGTGAACGCCAGGGTAGTCGGATTGTAGATCTCTGCCGTGTCGGTCGAACCGCCTGCGATCAGCACGTTGCCGTTCAGCAGCAGCGTGGCTGTTGCGCCGGTCCGCGCCGCCGTCATGGTGCCGGCTGGGGCAAACGTCCCCGCTGAGTACAGTTCCGCGCTATTCAGGGTTGCGCTCCCCGTGCCGCCTGCGATCAGCACGCTGCCGTTCGCCAGCAGCATCGCTGCCGCGTCGTATCGTGCCGTCCCCAAGCTGCCTGTCGTCGCGGTAAACGTGTCGGTCGCAGGATTGTAGAGTTCCGCACTGTTCAGCGGGCTGCCAGTGGAGCTCTGCCCGCCGGCGATCAGCACCTGGCCATTCGTCAGCAGCGTCGCCGTGGCGCCAAACCGCACCGCCGTCATGACGTTGCCGGACCCGCTGCCCGCCGCCGTAAACGCGCCGGTCACTAGATTGTAGAGTTCCGCCGTGTTGAGCGCATTGGTCGCCGTGCCGTCGCTCGACCCGCCCGCGATCAGGATCTCGCCGTTGGGCAGCAGCGTGGCCGTCGCGCCCGTTCGCGCCGTGTTCAGGCTTCCTGTAGCCGTGAACGTTTTGCTCACGGCGTTATAGATGTAGGCATTGTTAACCGCAGCCCCCGAGTTCAGACCGCCAGCCACCAACACCATTCCGTCGGCGAACAGCGTTGCCGTCGAGCCGCTCGTCCCCACGGTCGGCGTGCCGGAAGTCGCTATCCAGCTGTCGGCCGCGCCCACCGGGTTGGTGATCCCGTTGTCCGTTACCGTTACGGTCGTTGTGCTCGTTTGACCCACCACCACGCTCGGTGGCAGCGTCACGCCAACGGTCGTCCCGCGCAGCGCCACCGTCTCGGTGGCTCCCGCGGCGGTGCTGCCCGCATCCGCCCCGGTGGCGTTGAAGTTCGCGTCCCCGTCGTATTGCACCGTGAGGCCGTGCGTCCCCACCGAGAGCAACGAAGTGGTGAACGTGACTTGGTCGGACGCGCCGCCGCTCAGCGCGCCCGTTCCGATGGGCGTGGTGCCATCCAGGAAGGTAACCAAGCCGGTCGGCGTGCCCGTGCTACCCCCGGAGGCGTCGATCACCGTAGCCGTTAAGGAGACCGTGTCACCCAGGGTTGATGAACCGGAAGATACCGCCAGCGTCGCCGTCGTATCCGCCTTCTGCACCGTCTGCCCGGGGTTCACCATCTGGCTCAGCGCCCCACTGCTTGTCGTGAAATCCCCATCCGTGTTGATGTAGTTCGCCTGCACCTTGTGCGGCGATCCACTCACTGTCAGCGAAGAGGTGCTCGTAGTTGCGCACAGACTGTACGCAGGTGTGCCCGGGCACGTGATCGGTGTGCCGGATACCGGACTGCCGCTGTCGATCACGAACTGCACCGAGCCCGTTGGCGTTGCGGCTGTACCCGAAGTGTTCGACACAATCGCCGTGAAGGCCACCAAATCCCCATAGGTCGAGGGGTTGAGCGAGGAACTCACCGAAGTCGCCGTGATGGCCTTTTTGACCGTCTGGGAGAGCGGAGTCGCCGTGCTCCCGCCAGCGACAGTGGCGTAGAAGTTGGAATCACCGCTGTACACCGCGGTGATGGAATGCATCCCGGCCGCCAACTGCAAGGTGGTGGTGGTGAACATGGCGGTTGCGCTGGTCAGAGTGATCGCGCCGCTGATCGCCGTGGCCCCATCGTAGAACGTCACCGTTCCCGTCGGCGTCCCGGCATACGCGGGCGTCACCACTGTTGTGAAGGGGACCGCCTGCCCGTAGGTGGACGCGTTCAGAGAGGACACGACCGAAGTGGTCGTGATGGCCTTGTTGACCGTCTGGGAAAGAACAGTGGCCGTGCTCCCGTTAGACCCAGTGGCGTAGAAGTTGGAATCACCGCTGTACCGCGCGGTGATTGAGTGGGTCCCGGCGATCAATTGCAAGGCGGTGGTGGTGAACATGGCGGTGGCGCTGGACAGAGTGATCGCGCCGCTGATCGCCGTGGCCCCGTCGTAGAACGTCACCGTTCCCGTCGGCGTGCAACTATATTGTGGCGCCACCGTTGCGGTGAAGGTGACCGCCTGCCCGTAGGTGGACGCGTTCAGAGAGGACCCGACTGACGTAGTAGTCGAGGCCTGAGTTATTTGCAGTGTCAGCGCTTGCGTACCATAGTTCAAGTTCTTGTCAGTCACCTTTGCTGTGAAGCTGTAGTTTCCAGCGACGCACGTCGTCCCGGAGACTGTGCCGGTGGTCGCACCCGTAATGCCCGACGGGAAGGAACCGGTGTAGCTCCACGTGAATGGTGAAACCCCACCCGCCTCGAAAAGTGTATTGCTGTACGCGCTCTCAACAACTCCATTGGGCAGAGCCGTGGTGGTGACATGTGGGCTGCTGTCTGATACGTAAATCAGCAGCTCCAACGCAGTGCTCTGCTCATACTGGTGGCTATCCAAATCCAGCTCGAAGAAATAGCAACCCGCGTTGGCGGTCGTTGTGTTCCAAGTAAAAGCGAAGGGGGTCCCACCCGTAATTCCGCTCCCTGCAGTAGACAGAGTCGTGACTGGATACTGGTAGGTCCCACTGTAGCCTAGATATTCCGGCGGCTTTGCAAGCGACGAGCACGTTGCATCAGATGGAATAGGCCCAATGGCGACAAGCGCCGTGCTTGCAGCCGCCCTTGTGACGCTTGCGCCGGTATCGTCGTCGTTTAGCGACCATGTTATCTGAATATTGTCCCCTTGTACGGGCGTGTTCGAAGAAGACAAATCGGTGAAAGCTAAGCTGGTCAAAGCCACCGAGCCCTTTGCTGTGTTCGTGTAGCAGCCCGTCAGTGGCTCCCCGGTCTGGCCAGATTCAGACACGGTGTTCGAAGGCACGCTCTCCTGCGGCTGCCCCGCATCGTTGTTGGTGACCGCGGTGACTCTGTAGCTGTAGCCTGCCGGATTGCACGTTACCGTGTCCTGGTACGTGGTCTGAGAACCGGGAACGCTGGCACGAAGACTAAACGACCCTGTCCCACTCGACTGGTAAATGTTGTAAGTCACCACCTGGCCAAATGTAGGGGCGAACCAACTCAGATTTATGTACCTCGGTGACGCTCCCTCCGTTATGGATAAACCCTGTGGAGGTCGCGCGTAAGAATTGGCTTCTTGGTGGGTAATCTCTGTGCTGAGACCTCCGCCACCCGCGGGCTTCAGACCGCCTCCGCCACCCGCCGGTTTCAGACCGCCTCCGCCACCGGCCGGCTGCAATCCGCCTCCGCCACCTGCGGGCTTGAGACCGCCTGCCTCACCACCGGGCCCGATCGTACTGATAGTGCCGACCGCGCTGACCTGCTGCAGATTAAGACCAATCGCCGGGCCTACTCCATTCTGTGCCGGCGTGCCTTCCCATTCATTGTGCGGATGCAAGACATCTGTGGTGTTGCCGTCGAAATTGATGTCCTCGCCCGTGGCACTCGACCAGAAAAAGGCGGATGGTGAAAATGGGACGTAGGTCACTGGCTTATCAGTTGAAAGCAGGGATGTACCGTCACAATGCGGCGACGTTGACGTACCACCGGCATAGCTTGTAAGTTCGAACGCAGCGGTTGTCGCGTAAGACAAATTGTTTAAGATCCCCGGCCCTTCCGGCGAGCTCTTCGTAAGCGTAGGGATGAGCTCAGGAGATAGCAGCGGCGGATCCTCGGAATAGTCCACCACCACCAGAGGCCCGGTACCGGCTCCATTAAGTTGACCGGGCACCTGCAGAAGGTCAAACTGAAAAAGGTAACTCATACTGCTTTGGACGTTAGTCTTGCAGTTGGCTTCGTAGGTGGGCGTGTAGTCGTTTGGATTTTTCGCCAGGTTGTTGAGAAATGTCCCGCCATGCGTCAGGGCCATCGTGTGCCCGAACTCGTGCATCAACGTGCCCGCTTTCATTTGCCATTTGTTGCCGTCGGATGCGGAATTATTTGGCGGACCCCAGCCTCCGTAGCCCAGCGAAATAACCGAGTTCTGACCACCCACGTCGGAATATCCGGACATGCTGGTAACCTGCCCGTTAGCAACCGCCAGATTGGGATCGGTCTTGGTAGTGTAGGTGAACTTAGTTGCGCTGCCGGGTACGGTTATGGCGAATGTGGTCGCTGTGGGCGCGGGGCTCGATAGAACGCAGAAAGTACCATTCAAGTTGGAGTTGGTAATCGCGAACACGACTGTAACTCGGCCTTTCGAGCACACGGTGTCGGTCGCAACAGCGAATGTCGGCGATGCGAGTATCTGGCTAATGCCATGGGGCAACTTCGTCGTAAATGTCACCGTGCTGCCGTTTTGCACCACGCTTGCAAGCGATCCATCTGATAAGTACCAATTTGCCAGGCCCACTCCATGGGAGAATAATGCGTAGTGATAGCTGTCTTTTTTCCCGTGCTGGAAGACGGGAATGCAGGTTGGATCCGTGCCGGGGGTGCAACCAAGCAGGCCCGTTTGTGTGTCAGTAGTCTGATTTTTTATGTATGCGAGGCCTTCCCTGAATCCAACTGTGCCGGGCTCATTGGGAAATGGGCAGGTATTATCAGAAGAAAGGCAGGAGGACTGACTTTCCTCGATAGCGTTGCCAGGAATTGCATGCAGGACAATGGGTGAATGGTGGCTGTTGCTGCCATTTTCGTTGGCATAAGAGGCAACCACCTTATCAACAGCAGTAGCATGCGTAGCTAAGCCATCCTGTGTGTCCACTGCCAAGCGCGGATCGAAGGAATAATTAATTCCATCTCCTGTGACACACGAGCCGCTACTCATGGAACTGCACATGTAGTCGTATTGCAGGAATACATCCTGTTCGCCATGCTTTGCTCCGGGGAGGGGCACCCAACCCGGATCCAGTGAATCCCCTTTGCTGCACACTCCATTTTCGAGAGCGGCATCGCAATAGCCCGGAGGACTGCTCTCTTTCCACGAGTCCAGAATGCCATCGTTATCGCTGTTTTGGACCGTAGTGCTGACGATAACCGCGCCCCACGAGACGCATCCTTTGAAAACGGAAGATGGCACCACCTCCGTGGTCGCGGAGCTAGAGCCCTCCGTCACTGGATTCGGAGGATTTTTACTCGTGCTTGTGAATGTCCACGTCGGATTGTCCCAGGCTCCGTAGTATCCGGGGAATGGGGGCAGTAAGGGGCCATAGAGAGACGGAAGCTTGGTGCCGTTCAAGTAAACAGTCTGATATGCAATGCCGCCGCGGCCAACCATGTAGGTCAGGCGGGATGCTGGGTTGTTCGCAGCGTCATAGAATCCCTGCAGCGGTTGCGTCACCTGCAGTTGGGGTGTTGCCGGGGCATAGTCGCCGTCATATAGGACAATCGAGTTCAGCGGAATGTTTGGTCCGCCCGCGCCGGAAAGAATGCGATAAATAACGACAAGAGTTGTACCCAAAGTAAATGGGGGTGACAAAAACGCGCTCGGCAAGCGGACTTCGAAGCTGCCGTTCGCGGTTGGATTGCCGTTGGCATCCAGAGGCAGGGAGCCGGCGACGTCGGCACGGTAGGTCTGCAGCACATCCCCTGTGGAAGTGCCGGAGCAGCCGCCAGGACCCCAGGAGACATTGCTACTGGGGCTGACGTTCGTTCCCGAAAACGCGTAGCCCGGTGCCGCCGGGCCCCCAGTCGTGGAATACAACAGCGGTCTGATATACCCATTTTGGCCCGATCCCGTGGCACCGCCCGCAACTCCCGCCTTTTCGATCGTTTGCCAGTACAGCAACGCAGCAACAATCTGTGCGCCCTTGGGAACCTGATTTGCCCCGGTGATACCGGGATTCGGATCCGGCACTGAAATCACCCCAGTGGTATAACTGGCCCCGTTTATTTTCGTGAAGTTCGTATTCATCCCATACGCGCCGGCGACGAGGTAGTCGCCGGTAACAAAAAAATTGTTGCTGAAGTTGAGCGGAGGATTCGACTGTGCGAAGGATGCGACGCTCAGAATTGTGGCGCATGCAAAACCAGCAAGCAGCACAGAGGAGCACGAAAGTCGCGCGGAGCGCCATTTTTCCATCAGCAGGGCGACATCCTTCAGTATGGTGCTCTGCATAACCGAATCTCCTTTTAAGTTCCGCTGCCTGTTAGGTTCCACTGTCTGCTTCCCCAGATTCGACGGTCCCCTGTCGCACACCTTGAGGCTTACCGGTGTGCTCGACGAACCGTTGGTGACGACCCCGGTGATTTTGATCAGTGCGCCGTGATCGACGATTTTCCGATTGGCTCGAAACAAGAATCTGGGACCGGGGAGCGGAAGCCTGAGTTGACAAAATTCATGGCACGAGCCGAAAACCACGCTCGCATCTGCATCCCAACGCCTCGTCGTCCAACACCCCTGCAACCCCAGTCGAAGAATTCTGCACTCGAACGACCCGCCTGTCAACAAGAATTGCTGTCAGAATTCAGCATGGGCGTTCTGAACACAGGGAAGTAGCAAGCTTCTTTCACAATAAACGCATGGGTTTGTCTCCCGCCAGGCCTCGGGAGCTCAAACGCGTTCCGCTTGTCCCGCGGTAGCACTCAGTCCTGGTTCAATTTCCTCTCATGCGGAGGGTTCGCCGTCTCCGAGCATGGACCGCCGCCAGGGGCCACGCACGAGCAGCCGGAAACACTGTTATACCGGCACTGATCCCCCGGATGGCCGTATTGGTCACAAACTGGATTGCCACATCCGGGGTACTTGGGGATCTTGCTGCACGCAGAGTATTGGGAAAATTTGTGTGCTTGTTCCCACAAACCGATTTCCGGAGCTTCGAATCGCAAAGCTTCATGACTCAGCACGTGAAGCTCGACCCCCTGGGGACCTTTCACCTCCAGCACGCCTCCATTCACATCCAAGGAATACGGGCCTGAAATCGTAATTCGCGTGTCGCCTGATTTCGCTTTGCCGGGAACGAAGTTGATGGACACTGCGGTCTTGCCGTCCGCCGCTCTGGTGACCGAGATATCACCTGCTGTGACGATCGTTACCGTTGCGCCACTGTCCGGCTTCAATGTCTCCTGAGTTAGTGCGATGTTTACCATGAGCAGTGTGCATATAGTGATTGTGAAGCTCCATCTCAGCCGTGTTTTCATTAGGCCCCTTGGTAGTGTCCTAATTTGAAATCCTTATCGTCGAAGTGTGGCATGAATCGTGCTCCGAATCCATTCTGATAGCGTCAGCTTGGCAGCCTTCGCTTTCGATTCCAGCGCCATGAGATCATCCCCACGCGAACTGACGCCATAGCACTCACCGAGGGCTTGTGAGCGCTATCGCCTTTGCCCAGGCTCACGCAGCAAACTCAAGATGTGCAGGGCCCGAGTGATAACGCCCAGCTCTCTTTTTTTGTTGCCTGGCGAACTTGATAAACTTCGCGATCGCTCGAGAACCGCAGCCTCTGCGTCCTCGATCCGCTGCAGCAATTTGCTCCGGTCAGTCTCGAGGAGTGCCGCGCGGTAAAGCTTCTCCCAATCCTGGCATTTTGAATTATTCAGTGTTTTTGCTCCGCGCTTTCGGTGCTGTTGGGTGGTCGGCGCAAGCATGGGACGCAAACTCTTTGTCGCGCTGCAGTTCGAAGTTGCGCATCATTTGATCGAAGGATGCGCCGGTGGGCGCGCCAGAAGGTTTGAACCGCCAGCCACATTTGGAACAACCAAAACCCCGAAAATCCTTTTGCTCAATCCGTACCAGCTCCCGGCTCATGGCCGCCTCCGTCGCTGCGCCTCAACGAGTACCCACTTGCGGTCGAGGGACGAAACGTCTGGTTCGCCATTAACGGCTCCTTTCGCGGCGGCGTATTGCCTGATGGCAGCAGAAACTGTCACCCCATCTGCGCGTTGGAAGATTGAATGTGGAAGGCGCATAAAAAGATGGGCGAAGTTTACATGTCGCCAATTTGGATGGTCTGTTGGACGTCCTACATACATGGAAAAGTTTTGTTCGTTCGCACGCGTAGGCTGTCCTGCGGAAGCGTTGTGTTTTGGAGGAATACAGTATAGTTTCCGAGTGGCGCGAATAAGCCGGGTTCCTGTTTCCCGTATCTGGGAGAGGTTTTCGGTTGTGACTCCAATGTCTCAAGGACGGTTTGTGGAAAGCAAAGGCCTTCAAGTGGTGCAGTCTGGCGAGCGGACGAACACAGAAGGGAAACCAGTCGGCAACCTGATACTTCTATCGGCCTCTGATAGCGACTACAGCTCACTGCGTCCTCATCTCGAATACGTCAGCTTGCCAAACCATCTAGTCCTTCACGAGGGGAGTGAAAAGCTGGAATTTGCGTATTTCCCGAATGGAGGCTTGATTTCTCTCGTAGTCGTAATGAAAGATGGAAAGACCGCCGAAGCCGGCATACTTGGCAACGAAGGCTTTACTGGAATACCGGCGGCTGTTGGCCTGAGCAGGAGCCCGATGCGGGCGGTGGTACAAATCACGGGGGATGGGTTTCGGGTCGAGGTCGCAGCTTTGCAATACACTTTGGAATCCACTCCACACCTGCAATTGCTGTTGAGCCGCTATGCAGTAGTTCAGGGAATGCAGGTTGCACAAACAGCCGCGTGTAATCGGCTGCATGATATTAAGCAGCGCCTGGCACGGTGGTTGCTAATGACTCAGGACAGAGTGGATTTGGAGTCGCTGCCCATCACCCATGATTTTCTGGCAACGATGTTGGGGACAGATAGGCCGAGCGTGAGTTTGGCAGCTGGTATTTTGCAGAAGAAGAAGGCCATCGAGTACACCCGCGGCGCAGTGAAGATCGTGAACCGCAAGAAACTTGAGGACTCCGCCTGCGAGTGCTACGGGATTACTCAACAGTACAATGGCCAGCTGGGCTTGAGATAAGTCCGCAGGTGAAGACCCGCCCTATTTTTCCTGCCGAATGAGGTCGCTTGGGGTGCTGTTGTGTACCCCTATGCATATGAAAATAAAGGTGATATTATTGTATCACCTCGCTCGAGCCGTTTTCTAATCCGAGGGTTGCAGGTTCGATTCCTGCCGGGCCTGCCAGGTTCTAAAGCGTCCCTCACTTGACTATGCTAGGAGTCACCCGTTCGTGCCATTCCCCCGGTGGTGATCACAACGTAGAGTGGTTGTGAGCAGACTTCGGGGGAGGGCTGTTCAAACGGGCGTCCCGTGACTCTAACCGAGTCGGGGCGCTTTCGTTTTTTGCGGCGCTTTGACCACGTTCTGCGGGCGTGCGGCATATTCATTGCCCTTACTTCACGTTTTCGGCGCGCTCGTCATTCTTTGGTCTTCTTTGGTTTTGGTCTCATCATTTCCCATTCCTTCGCTGTCAGTTCCCGTCCCAGCGCCGTGAACTCGCCCGCCCCTTGCAGCCACTCCCCGCCATCCATGGTCACGACTTCTCCATTTACATACCCTGCGCCATCGCTAATTAAGAATGCGGCCAGATTGGCAAACTCCTCCGTCGTCCCGAACCGTCCCAGAGGGTTTCGTTTCTTTGCCGCCTCCGCCAGTTCCGGACGCGGCAGCAGACGCGAGAACGCGCCTTCGGTCGGAATCGGCCCCGGTGCGATGGCGTTCATCCGAATCCCGCGATCGCCCCACTCGACTGCCAGGCTCCGCGTCAGCGTCTGCACGCCTGCCTTCGCCACCGCCGATGGCACCACATACGCCGAGCCCGTTATGGTGTAGGTGGTGGTGACATTGAGCACCACGCCTCCGCGCCCCGCCGCCAGCCACCGCCGCCCGCAAGCCATCGTCGTATGCAGCGTGCCCATCAGGACAATGCCAATCACCGATTGAAACGCCCCCAGAGAAAGTTCTTCCGTGCGCGCCAGAAAATTTCCTGCCGCGTTGTTCATGAGCACATCGAGCGGACCTTCGGCCCAGATGATCCCGAGCATCTCTTCGACCGCCGACGGGTCGCGCACGTCGCAGGGACGGGAGTGAATCTTGCCGCCCGTGCGCTCGCGTAACTCCTGCTCGGTCGCCGCAAGGACTTCCTGCCGTCGCCCGCAGATATAAACTTCGGCGCCCAGTTCCAGAAACCGTTGCGTCGTAGCCTTGCCCAAACCGGTGCCGCCGCCGGTAATAAGAATGCGCTTGCCCTGAAGTAGATCCTTCTGGAACATTGGTGGCCGTCCTTCCTGAAATGAACCGATGATTGTAAACGGACAAATCTGCTCGTGGAGCGACGGGTGTCTCGCCTGTCCAGAGCATCGGGGCCCGGGCGGGGACGCCCGGCTCTCCACGAACAGAGCAGTGGCACTAGCAGGTTCCCGGATTCTCAACCCAATCTCGCCACTGCCCAGCGCGCGTGTTCCGCCACCACCGCGTCCGAATCCTCGCAGAGTTTCTTTAGCGTCGACACAAATTTCTTGTCGCCGCTGTTCCCCATCGCAATCACCGCATTCCGGCGCAGGCCGGAAAGCTTTGCGCGCCGGACCGGAGATCCTCGAAACACAACCCGGAACTCTTCCTGCCGCATTTCGGCCAGCCAATCGAGTGCAGGATTGACCAGGCCCTCTCTCGCCTCGAATTCCGCCGCAGAAGTCACCGGCGCCTTGCGGTTCCACGGGCAAACGTCCTGACAGATGTCGCATCCGAAAACGTGCCGCCCCATCCCCGAGCGCAGTTCGTCTGGAATCTCGCCTCGTTTCTCGATGGTCAGATAGGAAATGCACAGCCGGGCGTCCAATTCGCCGGGCGCAACAATCGCCTGCGTCGGACAAGCGGTTATGCAGCGCGTGCAAGTTCCGCAACGATCCGGCGCAGGCTGGTCAGTCGCGAGCTCATTTTCCGTGAGATCGTTTTTCGTGAAATCAAGCGAGGTAAGGATTACGCCCAGAAACAGCCACGATCCAAGCTGCTGGTTGATGATGCAAGTATTCTTGCCGATCCATCCGACGCCGGCATACTTGGCGTACACGCGCTCGATGAGCGGGCCGGTGTCGACATAAGAACGGAAGTGCAAGTTGCCAGTTGCCAGCGGCCAGTTGCCTGTGGGTGGAGCGACGGGCGTCTCGCCCGTCCAGCAGTGTGGCGGCCGGGCGGGGACGCCCGGCTCTCCACAAGCAGCAATCATTCCGCGCAATTCATCTTCCACCTGCCGCAATCGCCGCATTACGGCCTCGTGGTAATCCTCACGGGACCAGGCGTAGCGCGAAATCCAGCCTCGGCTTGCATCTTCTGTCTGGGTCTGCACTTTCTGCGTCTGTATCCGAATCGAGTAGGGATGCGCGGTGTTGTAGTTGATGGCGCACACGACCACGCTGCGCGCCCAGGGAGCGACTCGCGCCAGTGACGCGCGCTTGAGTTCCCCGGTGTCATCATGCGCTTCCATGTACTTCATTTCGCCGTGCTTCCCTTCCGCGATCCAAGCGGGAAAGACGTGCAACTCGCCGAAGTCGCGGACCGGGGCAATGCCGCAGAGATCGAATCCGGCCGCGCGCGCGCACCGCTTGATGCGGGTTGGAAGGTCGGGGAGCAAGTGGGCAGTCACTCGCGGCCAGTTCGGCCGCCGGGGCGGAACTCGCATTCTCCAGAAAAGGCTACCACTGCGTGGTTGTGAGTGCTAACGCTGGTGGCGACAGTTGAGGAGAGCCATCATTTCCAGTGTGGTTGTTCGAGACTGGTGACCGTCAGCAAAACAGGCGTGTGGTGGTGTCCCGTATGCGCTCCAAACAGAGAACCTGTTGCAACAACTCTTTTGCCCAATAGCGCCTTGAACTGCTCGTAGGCCTTTGGGTCGAGCACCAGTTGGACTCTGCGTATGTTCTTCTGCGCTGGGTTGAGGTCGGGATCTGTTTTATCCTCATCCACGCAAATCGGAGAGTCCAGATTGAGCAACCAATAGGTTTCGGCCTCATCTCCCTTGCGAATGTCCTCATAGTTTGGCGGTCCCGCGAAAGTCTTGCGGACCAGTGTGCCGTGCAGGGCTGCGACGGCAGGTTCATAGGACCGACAGCCCGAAGGTTCAAGCTGCGCAAGACAGCCGAAAGATGAAAACAGCAACAAAAGCACCGCTGTTCGCGGGAATGACATAAGCGAATCAAATCCTCGTCCGACAGCGATTGTACGGCTTCCGGGCCAGACTGGCGTAATATCCCGTTAGCACAAGCTTGCGTTTTCCTTTCGTCTGTCTGGCGAACAAAAGGCGCAAAGTTGTGCTAACGCCTGATAGCGTCAGTTGACAATGTTTGTGCGAGCAGGTCGGGCATGGTCGCCACGCTGCTATTGCAGCTTCGCGTACTCGGCATTGGCTTGCTTCAGGATGGGGATGTCGGGGTCAGCTTCTTTCCAGACGACAAAAAAATCCCTTTCTGAAAGTTGTGGGCAACTGGGGAGAGATAGCGATCACTCTCGCCGGAAAGCAAGCTCTGCCCCTCCCTTACGGCAGGCCGACGGCATCGGCCTGCCGTGCTGCTTCAGGGAAGGTTCAGTACCCAAGCGCCAAGGCCATGCGAGGCTGCGTACAGCAAGCGCGCATTCGGTACGATGGTCAAGCCCGGGATCTCCACGTTAGGCATACCCTTCGCAGCAAGCCCCCAGGACGTTGACCCCGATGGTAAACGATACACGCCAAAATCGCTGGACGTGTAAAGGTCTCCCGTCACGGTGTCGAGCACGACATCGTTGATCGGAAGGTCCCGTAGGTCGTAGCTGCGGTCGGTGAACGTCGCCGTCTGTGCGACTGGGTCATAGGTTATCTCGAACACATGACCGGGAGTTGACGGCGTACTTGCGCTGTAACCGTCATACGAGATCCAGGCGTGATTGGAGTTTGCTGGGTCGATGGCGATTCCAGTCACGAATCGGTTCGCAGCGGCCGACGAACTGGTATCGATACGCGTGAACACGACCGAGGTATTCGGCTCGGCATCCGCATTGTGTGAAATAAAGAGGCGTCCGGTGCTCGTCGCCGCCCACAGCGTGGAGGTGTCGGATGCGGTCCTTTGGACCGCGGCCACCGACCCGCCCGCCCAGGTGCCTAGACTGGTTGCGGTCAGCGAGGTAGCGCCGATCGTCACCCAGTCACCGCACTTCCCCAGGGTATCGTCACCAGTGAATTCGTTGCACTGGGCGCGGAACTGTGAAAGGGTGTAGGTGCCCATTCCATGCGTCTTGGTCCGATAAACGGTACCCGTTCCCACGAACATCGTCCCGCTAACCGCGGGATCGCTGATGATGGGAACGTAGAATTCCTCGCCGGTGAAGAGAATGGGATCGCTGATCCAGTTCCAGTCGGACGTGGTGCCATTGCTGAAGTTCACGTCGACTTGAGCGTAGTAATAAGTGTGGAAGCGGAATTTCGGGTTGACCACGTCAAACCCGGACTGCCCGCCGTCGCCAAACATGGTTTGTTTAAACAGGCCAGGCGTTGTAGTGGACTGCCACGTGCCATTGTCCTGCGTGCCGCCCTGAAGGAGGGTGGAGTCAAACGGGCTCACGGACAAGCTGTAAAACTGGAGCGAGGTGACTCCTTTGTTCAGGCCTTGCAACTGAGTGGGAACCTGGGAGAGCAGTTGTTGGCAACGGGTAAGCGCCGCGCCCGAGAGCCCGCGAGAACTGCAGTTCGCGGAAATATCAGCCAAGGCTCCGCTGGAGCGCATGATTCCGCCGTCGCTGCTCTCGAAGAATTGCAGCGGGTTGCTGGGGTTGGTAACCAGAGAGTGCTCATCCGGATGCAAACCGTTGGGATGCACGACGTCGGTCGCATCCATCGTCATATCGGTGAAGGTCTTCCCGCCATCCGTAGAAAGCACGACGCCGCGGCCATTCGAGATGTGTCCCGTTTCTCCATACTGGTAACACCCCCCGACGTACACGACGTCCGGGTTCCCCGGAGGCGTGTACACAAAGTTGTCGTACCAGCATTGGCCGGTGCACAGATTGTAGGTTGCGTATCCGGGATTAGCAGGGTTCTTGCTCGATACAAGGAAGAAATTGGGAGTTCCGGTAGCCACGTTGTTGCTGATGAACACCTGTGCAGGCGGCGTACCGACTTGCCCAATGGAGAGGTACATGCGGGTATTACCGTTCGACAACTTGGTGACTGCAATCTCCGGCCTTTCCGTAAAGCTGGTGGCGACCGGGTCGGCAATCGGCAGGAATATCTGATTCCACGTGTTGCCGCCATCGTTAGAGCGCCAGACACCCTTGGCGTACGCCGAAGCGTAGACGATATTGGGATTGGAGGGATCGAGCGCCACTCTTCGCACACCGTTCGGCGAGCAAAGAGTTAGGTCAAAAACGACATTGAGCGTGTTTCTGCAGCCCGCCGTCGAAGCGGCACCGTTGAAGATAAACGACCAGGTAACTCCACCATCCGTCGATTTGTAGAGTCCGAATGGAGGGGTATCCGGAATGGCCGGGAATACCGCGCCACCAGTCACAGAGGATATGCCCCGGACTGCGCCATCCGTCGCTGCGTACATGGTGTTGGAATCCGCAGGGTCGATGGCAATCGAACCGATCGCATTACCGTTGAAAACGCTCTTGCCAATTGGCCCACTCCAGGTGTCTCCACCATCGGTGGACTTGTAGAGGCCGACGCCCGCCTCGCTGTCACCGGAGATGTTCGCCTCACCCGTCCCGACCCACACATTGTTGCTGTTGTTCGGGTCCAGTTCCACCGATCCCGCAGCGTTAATGCCAAAAGAGCCAGCCAGGTAGGTCCAAACCGGTTGAGCTTTCAGGGCATCGTTGGTGCGCCACACGCCGCCGCCAGCGGGGGTAGCCCACAGCCGGCAGTTGCCGGGAACGCACGCCGGGTCGATCGCCAATGCCGTTGTACGTCCCCCTGCCAAATAGGCATTAGGCACGTAGCTCGATGAGTTGCGGAGGGGCGTCAGGGGATAAAGCGCACTACTGGGCCCCAGTGACACCCAGGTTGCGGCAACTGACGCGGCGTCGGTGCTGGCCAAGCCTTTCGCCAGACGCGCAGCGTGGGCGGCGCGCGCGCCTTCAATCTTGGCCAACGAAATGTCCTTTGCAGGGTAGGCCTGCGCCCTGAATTTCCACGCCGCTGCCGAACCGGCGGGACCCTCGCCATCGTTGCCAGGCACTGCCTCCTTCAGCCTTTCGAGATGGCGCGCCAGCGCGGGCGGAACGTCAGCTTCGCGGCCAGAGTCGCGCTCCCTGCTAGCTTGGTTGGCTTCGGCTGCGGCTGTTGTGTTTTCAGCCGGACCACTCGCTTGAGCGGATGACTCTCTGGTGGTGTCAGAATCGGACAACGCTACAATCCGAAAATCCGTCATGAACACTAACCCGACAGCAAACAAAAGCGCAAGCAAACTGAGCGGCCATAAAATTCGCTTCATAACGCTCCTTAATCATCTGAAGTTTCTTCTGCTCAACCAATCTGCGGGGACTAACTCTTGAAACTTGACGCGCTGCGGTTGGGAGAGTCGCTGAAAACCGGCCTCACAAGCCGCGTTCCGGGACGAGCCCCCGGGTTCAGGAGGCCGATTATTATCCTATTTGGGTAAGGTGTCAAGAGCGAGTCTTATCCAATACAAGATGAGCCTGAAGGGGAGGTGGGATTCCAACGCAAGATGAGCCTGGAGCGGGTGGCAAGCTGGAGGATTGACAACCAGCGTGCACGAAGCCGA